>OMGO01000021.1_pt1 | contig 177374 bp, 191 predicted proteins | sample 1645901 | NCBI WGS metagenome assembly OMGO01 (sample SAMN05578592, study PRJEB25193) | human gut metagenome | biome: Human Microbiome; feature: human-associated habitat; material: feces | host: Homo sapiens | place: USA:Birmingham
ATATTAGATGCATTCAGATCATGGTATCCCGAACTGTACTTTACACCACGGTTAGCAAATCCTTTATTTGCGAAATTCTGGCAGATATTGCTTGCGATCGTGTTCATTGTCTGGTTAGATGCATCGTATAACCACACCTCTGTACCGCCAGCTGATTCCGCTCCTGCCGCATTCATGTGCAAGGTGACATAGATATCGCACCCCGCACTATTCGCCTTATTTGTGCCGTCAGACAGCTCACCAGACACATTGGATGCGTTGGAATTACAATCAACCACAGTATGACCGACAGCCTGTAACATTGGTGCGAGCTCATTGTAGATCTTCCGCACTTCCGCCTGTTCATCGATCAGACCGATTGCACCTTTACAATTCGGGGAATGCCCTCCCCTTAAGCCAATTTTCATTCTTTCTCTTCCTCCTGCTCTTCTGTTTCAAATGCTTTTTCCAGCTCCTCTACGGATACCCTGCCAAATTCGTTCTGTTCGCTCATGTTCTCACCTCCTTTCCATGCGATGTCGCACAATAAAAGAGAGCCTGTTTTCAAGCTCTCTAGCTATTTACTTATATGTAAGTGCCCTCTCTGAATCTCCTGTTCCAGGTGTTGTTGGGTCTACCACTACACCAAGGATTGCCAGAACCGCAAAGAGCGCATTAATTACAGTCAATAACTTGTCTCCAAGGTCTCCGAGATCGATCGCAAATCCAAGCACTGCCGCAATAGCCTGCACCAACAGCAAGAGTGCCGGGATCAGTGCTACCCAGAATGCCTTGTTTTTAATTCTTACAATCCAGTTAATCTTCTTCATTTTTTATTCTCCTTTACAAATATATTGCTACTACAGCCCCGATCACGGCTCCGATTAGCGTTGTCACGACCCCATCCCACCGTTTGGCTGGTGTCTGCTCCAGATGTGTTACTTTTGCGGTCAGCTGCACCAGCGTCTGGTTCATAAAGCCGACCTCTTTGGTCAACCCAACCATTTCCTGTGCCAGCTGGTGCACCACATTAACAACGTCCTCCGCTTCTTTCATTCGGTGTTTTAAAGAGCCGATTTCTTTTCCGTGCTCTGCAAGTTTCACTTCTACTTCATTTTCTGTCATGTTTTCCCTCCGGTTTTTAAAGTATAAAAATAAGACCAACACGGTCTTGCCCTAATCTCCATATAATCTCCTTAGTCGTCCGTAACCCAAGTGATCGACAAAATTCGCTCTGTCCAATTCGGGTTCTCAACGAAAATTGTAATTCCCCCATCACTGCCAATTATATACCGTCCAGCGCCAAACACTGACGATCCGGACACTTCGATATACGGCGCATAAACATCAAACACCGGGCGATACCCGTCTGGGATTCTCACTTCATCGAATGCCCCGTGTCTTCCGCTGCTTGGAAACTGGGAAAGCATTGTGATTTTGCATGCAACCAGACATCCTCTTCTTTTTAATTCCACACGGATGTTATTTGCCGAGTTTGCACTTGTATATGGACCTTTCACGGTACCGGAATCGTAAGAGATAGATTTTGTAAGCTGCTTAATTGTCCTAATAAGCCATATGCTATCTCCATTTATGTTTGTCACCGAAAAGTCACGCATCTCCTCATCTCCGCGAATAGAGCATACCATAGATCCATTCGCGATATCATCTGCCATGCTACTGCCGCCGGAATAAAATTCTAATCCAGAGTAGTTTAATCGACTCCCCCAGTACCTAGCCGCTGTAAACGATCTTACCATGTCAATATTCTCTTTTTTTACAAAAACGGAAATTGTACCGTCACTGCTTTTAGACACGATCTCTCCGGTGTCTACATTTATGTAAAAGTGTCCACCCTTACTCTTAATAAGTCCGGCTGTTACAGTTCCAAGGTTGGCAACGATCGCACTGAGCGTTTGCACGTCCAGATTCTCGACTGCGATATAATGGATCACCCACCTACTTCCATCCCACCGCTTGATCGGCTGACCGGATGCCGTTTGCCATAACTGGCCAACTTTAGGATTTGACGGAGCCGTAGAAGATACAATTATGCCACTTGGTCCTGTTGCTCCTGTAGCACCGGTCGCTCCCTTATCACCATATGCTCCGATGATACATGGTGCTGATTGATACGTGCTGCCATTTGTATAGGTAACAACTTCATAATTCCACAGATATTTTTTTGACGCCGTTATTGCTTGTACAGTTGTAGTCCATCCTGATGTGGACGCCGACACACCGCTTCCGCTTGCCGTTGCAAGATAATAATTCGTGATAGACTTTATTCCGTTTCCAGTTGCTCCTTGCGGCCCCGTTGCGCCAGTTGCCCCTTGTTCGCCTTTGATCTTTGTCCATGTATACTTCGTAGCATCTGTACTATCTGCCTGTGTATAATCCGTGTACTGCCCGATATAGAGCTTATTTGTACCATCCGTGGTGGAAAATCCCGTCTTGCCATCTGCACTGTTTGCGTAGGCGATATGTAAATAACTTGTTTTCCCATCTGCACCATTCTTACCAGCAATTCCCTGATCTCCTTTTACGCCTTGCGATCCTTTAAACTGCGACCAGGTATATCTTGCAGGATCTGTAGAATCTTCCTGTACAAAGTCCACATAAGTTCCAATATAAGCAGACGGCGTCTCTGTCATCTGACTGAACGTTGTCGGCTTTGCCACAGAAGAATACTTGATGTGGAAATAACTGGTCTTTCCATTCGCACCAGCTGTTCCAGGGATCCCCTGTTCGCCTTTTTCTCCTTGCAGCCCTTGTAGCCCACGTTCCCCTTGTTCGCCTTTGATCTTTGTCCATGTATACTTCGTAGCATCTGTACTATCTGCCTGTGTATAATCCGTGTACTGCCCGATATAGAGCTTATTTGTACCATCCGTGGTGGAAAATCCCGTCTTGCCATCTGCACTGTTTGCGTAGGCGATATGTAGATACGGGGTCTTTCCATCAGCTCCCGGCTTTCCGGGTGTTCCGATCGCCCCGTCTGTGCCTTTGATCTTACTCCATGCGTATTTTGTCGGGTCTGTGCTGTCGTTCGGAATAAAATCGACATACATTCCGATATATTCCCGATTACTGTCAGAAACAGAAAAATCTTTAGACCCATCTGCGCTGTTTGCATAAGCAATGTGGGTGTACTGTGTTTTTCCGTCCTTCCCATCTTTTCCCGGGATTCCCTGATCCCCTTTAGGACCCTGTATACCATCCAATCCCGGAGCGCCTTGTGGACCCGGAGGTCCCTGTTCGCCTTGCTCTCCTTTCTCACCTTGCGAACCCTGTTCTCCATCCATTACATCTGCGATCGTAACCTCGTAATATCCACGCTTTACTCCGCTTTCGAACGCCGTAAAAGAGTACACTGCTTTTACATCCACATCCTCTGCATTAACCGTAACACTCTTGCCAACGTAAAACTCTGTCCCATCTTTACTCCACCGGATTTCCAGATTGCCCGTGACGTCCACGCCGTTATCGTAAGCGTAAGCTGTCAGAGTAGTGCTGCCGATACCATTTTTAAAGATGATGCCATTGTTGGTGGAGATGGAACAAGTGTAGACCTTATTTTTGTTGATAAGATCTTCCATCCTCTGCAACAAGCTATCCGAAATTTCGGATGTAAGCTCTTTGTAGTTTGTAAATACCGTCTTTGCAGTTTTTGGATTGGTAAGACTGCGCACCTGTTCGGACACTCTCGCCTGTAGATAAAGCACTGGTGTCCACTCCTGATCCTGCATCCTCACGGTGTCCCCGATGTTGGTGTCAAAATATCCGTCCACCTCGTAAGTCACCACCGGTTCAGATGCTGTTTTAAGATCAGACAGAGCCATGCTATAGAGCTTGTCCTTGCTGTCTGTATCGTACTCTTTACGCATCAGGATATAAGCATCAGCCTTATTTACGATATTGGACGGAAACCGGTCTCTTGCCTGTGGTGCCCGGATGATCGCACCGTCTGTAAAGTACTCGATATTCCCGTTTTCATCGTATTCTTTCTTGTCAAGACCATTGATTGTCAGACCGTCCTTTCCGGTCGGCTGGATGCAGGTGTAAAGCTTCTCGGCATCTGTGGTTTTTCGAATTCCGGTAATTCCTTTCCCGTACCGCAGTACAATGTCATTCCGGTATTCTCCGACTCCGCTGTCTGTATCGGAGTGTTTCCGATATACATTTAGGACAATCTCTTTTAAAGAGTAGTCTCTGTTCAATACTGTCTCAAATTCGATCTCCGCAGAAAAGACATTAGCCAGGGAGAATAATCTCTTTAATACGGACGTTGTACCTGTCCATTCGTTGGTGATTCGCTTGTCTGATACCTCATTGAGCCCCAGTTTTAGTGTTCTCTCAGCATCAAAAACGGCAAGGTACTCCTCAAAGCTCATTGCTTTTCCGGCTTTGTACTCTCCGGCATCCTCGTTGATTAGCTCAAAAGATAACGACCACGCCGTAGCTGTGATCGTCTCCTCTGTCTGCTCAGTGTTTACGATGTTTAGATAGTAGGATTTCCCTTTGTGTATAAACGCCACCTTATTCCCAGCGGTGACATGCTGCGCGTCTGGATGCTTTGCATTGACAGTAAAGGTGTACGCATTCGCTGTACCCTGCAAGTATTCGTGCAGATCATCATTCCAGTAATGCATGGACTTTTTATGCCCGTTGTCCATGTATGCTACTGGCGTGTTATTTGTGCTTAGAATCGCAATTCTGATGTTATCCATTACAAATATACCTCCCGTATTTTTGCTTTAATCTGTGGCGGTGGAGAAGAAAAGGAAGAATAGCAGAACTGCACTTCTGTTGTTCCGGGTGGCACTTTAAAATAGTCCGTCCCCGTAATCTCATCTCCCTTAGCCACCATCCCATTAACGTAGACCTTCGCACTCTCCCCGTCTATAGACACCACATCTCCGGCACGGTACCGGTTCGGCACATCTCGGTATTTTTCCACGTTATCCTTACGGAACCAGATACTTTTTAAATAATTGTGCGTAACCAGCTGATTTCCAAGATCTCTACTTCCCCACTGCCCGATCCAGACCTGTATCTTCTCACACACCATGTCTTTAATCTCCGGGATAGTAAAGTGGTAATACTTCCCGTACCAGAAAATACGCAACTTGTCACCCTCTTTTAAAAAGTCATTGTGTCCGCCGCCCATTTTTAAATTAAACGGGTTATCCTCGTAGGATGTCGGCTGGAAATCCAGTGTCTTAATTTTCTTGTTTTGAGGGGCAAACCAGTCCACATGCGCCGTATTACCAACCGTATCACTCTTGTTAATAGACATGGCACATATCACCTTGTTATCTCCAGTCAGGAATGCAATGGTCTGCGCTCCAGTCTGTCCCATCAAACCTGTCTCGAACCAGTGCTGGGTGTAACAGTAAAAGTTCTTCGCTCCACGTCTGCCCTCGCTGTCCACCGGGATAGTAAGCGTTCTCATTCCGCCGTTCCAGTACCCGGATGTGGATTGTCCACCTTTTAATGCCATCACGTTATATCCGGCAACATTCCTTACTTCAAGCGTCCCCTGTGTGGTGTTTTCTGGATTCTGATAAGAGGTGCCATGATCATCTTGAAACAAGCCGTAACCGTTAAACAGTTCTTCGGACGCTTCGTAGTTCTCTCCGTCCGCCTCTTCCTGTTTTCCGAGCTGGATCACTCCATACTGGCTCACAAGTCCGATAAATCCGTTTTCGTGTTGGTGTGTGATCTCATAATCCACATCTGCCCATTCGGTGCCGTTGTTTTGGATGGTGATGGTCTGGTAGCCGTCTTTTTGTACTCCGTCAAAGGAGAATTCTGCGGTAGAGTATGCTACTCCGTCCGGAATGAGCCATGTGATTGTGCCAGTGCTGTACATATCATCCTCTCCCAGCACCGGTTCCCCATCCACGATTGCTTCATAGTAAATGCTTGGTTCGTCAGAAAAAATCAGTCTCTTTGGTTCTTTACTATACAGAATTTCTGACATTTTTCTGCGGAACTCACTGAGTTCCCTTGCCGTAGAGTTTGAAATACGAAACTCCATTACAATCTGTTTTGGAGAGTACGTGGAATGCGTAAACTCTCCTCCATTTACATTTTCAATGCTCCTTGTATTATTTGTGATGGAAGGTGATAAGTTCCGGTCAAGTCTTGTAATCTTAACCGGAATATCCACGCCTCCATAGGTTGCTTTAAGCAAGCCCAACTCTCTCACCTCCTAATAGTTTCTCGAAATCATCCATCTTTTTTATCATCGGTCTTGCATATCCAACCGTCTGCTGTGCGACAACTCTTCCGTCCAGCGTCGTTGTCAGATTGATATTTAGATTAATATCCTTTTCGCCCATAATCTCCAAGATTGATTCCTTAATATAACCTTTTAGCGATCGCAGTGGTGTGATCGCTTCTGCTTCTCTTTCCGCAGCCCCTCCGATTCCTCCGGACGGCATCTGGAATAATGCTGGTTTGGTAAGGATTCCACCATCTTTAAACCATTTCACGTCCAACATCGGCAGACTCGGTAATAGATCGGACAAATTGATATCTCCAATACCATCCTCGTACCCAACTCCACGATAAGCAGCCGCAAGGCTTCCGTACGTAGACACTGCGTATCGAATGGATGCAAGCATATTAGATAGTGGATCGTAGATGTTTTTATCGTATCCGGGCATTGCATAGGCCCTAAATGTCGGGTCAATAACCTGCATGAGTCCCTTAGATGGCGTCCCATTAATCGCGTTGATATCCCAGTTGTTAATCGCATTCGGATTTCCACCGGATTCTGTCTGCATCTGATACAACAGACGTTCCAAATTAGCTTCGGAATACTGCCCCGTCATCTGTAATGCCCTTGTGGCCAGAGTTCTCCACTGTTCCACTCCTGCACTTGGATTGTAGTTTACATGTGACTGAGTATCAAATATCCCTTTTACAAAACCAATAACGCTATCAAATACTGTATTGACAGCACCTTTTGCAACGGATATCCACGGTTCAAACGCTCCCGTTAAATCCGTAAATTTATCAATCGCAATTTGCACAATTTTACTTGGGTGCGTGATGTAATCCCATACATTTCCTGTAAAGTCTTTAACCGTATCCCAGACACCGCCAAAAAACTCACCGATTCCACTTGCAAAATGCGGAAGTTCTTCCAGAAAACTCTTTGTTTGGTTGGCTGGCATGATTTTCGTTCCCTTTTCCAGTGGCAGGACTACGTCACGCCCCTCTGGAATAAATGGTTTTCCATGTGGCGGAACGATCATTTCCTTGTATGTAGAGCCTTTCTGGTCGTTTACGATACCAAGTGTGTCTTTTGGGATGCCACCAGTTCCTCTTGCAAACTTCGGGACTTCCCACAATGCAAATTGCTTGTCCGATCCTACTTTATCAAGCACCCAGTTTACACCATTAATTACGCCATTTACTGCTCCACCTATTGGTTTCACAATTGCGTTCGCAATCCCTTTCACGATTCCTCCAAGAGTATCCTTGAGTTTGTTAAATCCGCCTTTAATAAACTTCCAAACAGAAGAAAAAGCGTCCATAGCTTTCTCTTTGATCGAATCCCATATTCCACCGAGCGTGCCCTTAATGCTGTTCCACACTTCCTGGGTTTTTTCTGATATAGAATCCCATAATCCAGACATCCAGTCCTTAAATGCATTCCATTTTTCGGACAGCCAGTCTGTGATATCTCCCCAGTTTTTTATTACTGCCACAACTGCTGCAACCACTGCAATAATTCCGGCAATAATTCCGGCTACTGGTAATAGCACTCCTGTCAAAAATGCCATTGCACCTCCAGCCGCTGCTATTCCACCAGCTACAACCGCAAGAATCGGTAGTAAATCCGAAATCACCATTGCAATCCCACCGATTACGACTATAATAGTCTTGCTTGTTCCAGAAAGACTGCTAAACCACTTTGCAACTTTCTGAATGATAGGAACAAGTGCTTCCAGAATTGGGGCTACTGCTTCTGAAATGGCACTCCCAAACTCAGCCATAGCCAACTTTACGTTATTTAGCGCAACCGTTTCTTCGTCAATCGGGTCTAAAGTATTGCTGAAAGTCGTTTCCACAGTCCCCTGACTGTCTGAGGCAGCGTCTCCTAGGTCGTTCAGGTTTAGAACCCCTCTTTGGATGGCATCTACCATCCTCACAGCACCTTTTGTTCCGAATACCTCGGCGGCGGCGTTTAATGCTTCCGTCTGGTCAGTCGCATTCAAAATTTTATCCTGCGTTTCTGCCAAACCGTCAGTGAGTGATTTCCCGTCTTTTGCATAATTTACCGCTGCCTTTGATAAGCTGCTTAATGCGGCAGACCCGTCTACTCCTGCCTGCTCAAATGCCCCCAACAGCTTTACTGAGTCCGAGAAACTCAATCCCAATTCTTGTAGCTGTGGTGCTCCTTCAATCGCTTTTTGAAATAGATCGTCTACAGATACGCCCGTGTCTTGCGCTGTTTTTGCAACATCATCAAGTACGCTGTCTAGATCATCACTCGACATGTGGAATACGCTAATCGCCTGTTTTGCATTTTGCGTTGATGCTACCACATCGGATCCAGTAATTTCCGAAAACTTCAACATTTTTTCAGATGCATGTTGTAATTTTTCATCGGTGAACCCGAACTGCGTATTCATCTCCCCAATTACTTTTCCGATGTTTTCAAGGTTGTCTATCGGAAGGCTGGACGCAATGCTTTTATAGACATTATCCATTCCTTCAGCAAGCTTCCCTGTAGCACCTGTCGCTGTTATGATTGCATCAGATCCGGCATCTACCTCATTAAATGCTTCTTTTGCGTTGTCACTAAACTCTTTTATCTTCTGCCCTGCATCTGCTATGATTTCAGCGGCTTGCATCATGTTTCCTGCAACAATTCCTTTTCCGATACCGTCCAGTGCTTCTCCTGCATCACCTGAATTCTTCTTCATCTCGTTCAGGTCGTTGTTCACTTCATCAATACTCGCCCCGTCATCTACCTTATTCAATGTAGCTTTCATCTTTGACAGGTCAGTTTCTGCCCCAAACGCTTCTTTTCCTATCTTGTTAAGCGCTACTGTCAGATCGTCACTGTTTGCAGTTCCATTTTTTATAGCATTTGTCAGCCTTGTGCCGAGCACGTCCTGAAAATCATCTAGGGACTTTCCGGTTGCTTCAAACAGCGTCTGCAACTGCTTCGTGCTTTCTTTTAGGGATTTCTGCTCAGTCTCCATTCGACTAATCTGCGTGGTGTAAGATTTTAAATCCTGTTCCGTCTTCGCAATTTCCCTCTGAAATTCTCGGTATTCTTCCGCTCCGATGTCACCAGATTTGAACTTCTTTTCTACTTCTCCCTGTGCCTGCTTTAAGGCTTCCAGCTTTTCCTTGGTATTTTCGACCTGTTTACTTAATAACTCCTGTTTCTGTGCAAGCAACTGCGTATTCTTCGGGTCAAATTTTAATAATTTATTTACAGAGCTTAATTCGCTACCAAGACTTTTTGATGTATCTTCCGCGGATTTTAAAGCTTTGCTGAGCGCCGTTGTATCCGCACCGAATTTTATTGTGATTCCTTTTATTTTCTTATTCGCCACTCTCTCACCTCTTTAAAAATTATCAAAATCTTCCTGTGTTGCTTTTCTAGCAGTCGTCTTTTCATCTTTTTTCTGGTTGTCGATATACTCTTGTACATAGTCCAGACAGTCACCGATCGTCATTTCTTCCATATCTTCGCTGGTTAATCCAACCTGTCGACAAACATAAAAAAAAGACTCATTTGTGAACGGTTCGCCACTCGATGAATCTTTATCACTTATTTTTTTTTACTTGTTGGCATGGTATCTGTAAGTAAATCTTTTACCTCTCCCATAATCTCATTGAGTGGGAATACCTCAAATCCGTCCAACCACTCCAGTGGATCCTGGATAGTCCTGTCTGCCGTTTTTGCCATTGTCCAGATAATGTCGTAAAACACCTCCATGTCCATGTGATCCAGCGATGCAAAAGAGATATCCTGTATTCCAAGATTCCTTTTCGTTCCTTTTCCAAACACTTTCGCTACTTTCATCAGGTCTGCAAAATAATCTCTTCCAAACTGCGCCTTATATCTCTTCGGCAACGCTGCTGTTGATTTTAATTTCACTTGTTTTTCGTCAATGTAAATTGTTTTTTCCATAACATCCTCCGCTTTTTTTCTATTGGGGCAGATCGCTCCACCCCTTTATTTCGCTTTACCTACTTTTGCCTTTCCAATCTTCCCCCTGCCTACCAAGGCGAGGTCTTCAGGGGGTGCTATTCCCCCGATTTTTCATATACTGTTGTATACCAAGAGTTATATGTTGCTTCGTCAACTCCTGCTGCTGTGGATGCTTTAACTAAGTTGTCTGTCGGTCTCGGACTTGCCACAAGCGAAAGTTCTGTTGTGTTCGGTTCTCCACTGTCTTTTGTTGTACTTCCGACAGATGGTCTGTTTACAGAGCAGTAATAAAAGAGGTGTCTAGTTGCCTTGGCATCTCCCTGAAATTCAAACATCAGTGCGATATTCGCTACCTGTGCGTCAGAGTTTTCGAGAATCACTCCTTTTTCTGTTTTCTCCTCTTTTAACACTTCTGTCCGGAATTCTTCTGGAACTCTCGCAAGTGTCAGAGTACCTTCATATCCCTGATTGTTTGCGTTTGTGTAATAATCAATGTCATCAGCTTTAAATCGGATCAGATCACCACTCTTGTCGAATGTGATGCTTACCGCACCCGGCAATTTCTTCGGTGCACCGTACGTGATTCTTCCACTCTCATCCATTGTAATAACAGCGTAATAGCAGTTCCTCAATCCAAATTCTACTTTATTCTCTTTCCCTGTCTGTGCAGCTCTTGCTGTTCCTGCCATGTTCTTTACCTCCTATATTTCAATTTCATATGCTTTCAAATACATATTTTCGGAATCTAAAAAACTCTCGTACGATTCATACGTGAGTTCATTACTGTTTAATAGTTCCTTTACTTTTTCTTCCAACTGCAAGTCTTTCTGATCCGTGTATACCTCAATCGTGACGGCGTATCCCTCGTAATACACGGTGTCATCCGCATAAAATCCGATATCCTCGTCCACATAGTATACGATGTACGGTAATTCTGGTACTTGACCGACTGCAAAACAACGATACGCAATCGGAAGATTTAGCGTTTTTAACTTGTCTTTTAATTCTGGCAATGTCATTTCACAGTCTCCTTTCCAATTCTTCTACATATTCTTTTATGCATTCCTGTTCCACTTCTTCGATATGCGGATATGCTCGTACTTCACCGATTTTTCTTCCACCACGTTTCAACTGGTGTCCTTTTTCCAGTAGATGAGTTAGGCGATATGTCGGTTTTTTATTATACACTGTTATTCCATCTCTCCCAGATTCCCTTGTCCATCCTTTTGCGTACCGTCCGCTGCTCTTTTGACTGTTTGCTTTCAACTTCTTCACAGCTTTTTCGGAAACGTTCATGGCAACATCCTGTGTGGTTTCTTTTACTTCTTCTGTGTATTCTTCCATCTGCCGCATAATTTCTCTTGCGAGTTTGTCAGCACTTATGCTTTCGCTCATTTTTCGATCCTTTCCGTACAGGTCAGTTCCAACTCTTCCATGCTGATTGGATACGTCTTAATCACTTTCAGTTTCTTTCCGTGGAATCGGATATACCTCTGTCCTTCATATTCATAAGGATGCACGATCAAAATCTCTGAAATTTCCATGTTGTTCTGTCCAGCAAGGTAGAACTCATTTCTGGACACTTGCTCTTTGCAACACCAGAGCTCCTGTTCCGTTTCAATCGGTACTTGCTGACCGATCTCATCCTCTTCATACCCGTTGGAAGATATCAATACCACTTTTTCATCCCATGTTCGATTCATTTTGCACCGCCTTAATCATCAGGTTGTTTAGTCGAAACCGGATGCTCCTCGGAATCACTCCATCTTCTGGATGATTGTACTTCCACGTAGCCCAATCCAGCACAAACAGGATGTGGTCATATCTCTCTTCTGTGATGCGAACGCCGTGTACATTTTTGCATTCGTCCAGAATACCATCTATGATCGCATAAAGGACGGAATCCCTACTATCTGTAGAGATTCCAAGTCTGTCTTTTAATAGTTGCAATACAATCACTCTCATAAGCATACTCCTTATGAATTCGCCATGATCCCCTGTTTTTTCATCTCCGCAAGAATCTCATTGATTTTATTTTTCAGGTCAGTTGTTGTTTCTGTGGACAAATCTGCAATCAAAGCCATCTGTTTTACGCCACCAAGCGTTGTTTTATTCGCCGCCAGAAGAGTGTAGCTTGGTCCCGCAGGTCCAACCTGCTCATTCTTCACGCCCTGCTCTAACTTATTCAGTTTCTCTGCTGTAATAACGTCATCATTATTCCATGTAGTTGGTGTATATGCCATTATTATTACCTCCGTCTCTTATTTTGTTTTACCTACTTTTGCCTTTCCGACTTTCCCTCTGCCAACTAAGGCCACATCGTCAGAGGGAATTATTCCCCCGGTGTGTATGTAATGTAGAATCCGGCGTCTGCATCCGTTTTCTTCACATCATATCTCACAACTCCGGCAAGCAGTTTGCCGTAAATCTGGTTATCTACCCATTCAACACTTGTCTGTTTGCGGTCGAAGAATGTGCAGAATGATTTCGGATCACCGACAAAACCTTTTAATTCGCCAGCTCCTGCGATCATTTCGTCATCCAAAACGATTACCTCTTTGCCAGACAGTATTTTTCCGCTTGAGGAAGCGATGGAATCCTGCAGCAGATATCTTCCATTCTTATCTTTCAACTTGTCCAGCTCGGCATACAAGGAAGCTGAAATGATGAATTTCACAGGATACACTTTCTTGATTTCTTTGTTCACCAAGTCTTTCAGTCCATCCAGCCCTGTAACACTTTTCGCCGTTGCACTCTTTAATACAGTTGCGATATCTGTATTTCTTGTATTTCTGGACTGGTCATTGATTTCATCCCGGATCAGACCTGTTACATCATAGTCGGCGTCATCAATAGCCTCCTGAGAAATTGGAATATATCCTCTTCTTGTTGCGATGCTATAGTCGATATTTGAGATTTTTGGTTTGGAAAGCTCTGGGTTCTGCTCCAGTTCTTCGACAGTAGACATTTTACTTCCAGATTTCGCAATTACTGGATATTTTCCAGATGCACTGTTTACGCCTACTACTTTTACATAGTTTCTCAAATCAACGATGTCCTCTGGTTTCTCCTGTGGTGTAAGGAGTTCCTGTGGGATCAGAGCACCTGCATCTGCTTCTTTAAATCCGCCCTCTCTTACCTGCCCTTTGGACTTCACAAATGCGTTAATCGCACTTCTCATTTCTTCAATTTCTTCTTCATTTCTTCTACCCATGTCTTTTTTCTTCTCCCTTCTTTCCGGTGTTTTTTCATATCCCTTCATCTGCTCACGGAGTTCTGATAATTCGGTTTCCAATTTGCTTTTTCTCTCATTATGAGCATCATTCTCCTCAGTAAACTTTGTGATAGCATCGTCTACCAAAGTGCGTTCCTCTTCTGTGCTCGCTTCATCAATGGATGTCTCCAGTTCCTTTTCTCTTGTTTCAAACTCTGCGTCTTTTCCACGCATTTCTTCCAGTTCCTTTTCTTTGTCTGCGATCTGTTTCGCAAGCATCAACTGTCTTAAAGCCATTACTTTTCTCCTTTCAATCTCCTCGTGGCATTGCTTCGCCACTGCACCAACTGTTTCTCCCGATACTGTTCCACCTGTGCATGTCTCGCCTGTACGCCCGTATCTTCATAAGCCGGGAATGTGCATACAGACACTTCGTGCAGATCAACTTCTCGTATTGTCCATTTCACAGTGCCGTCATCTCTCCAGTCCGTTTCCTCACGCACGATGTTAAAACCGAACGAGCACTGATCCACATCTCCACGTTTTACCCTCTCATACAGGTTCATTGCGTCTGAATCATTTTCGTTGATATCAATTTCGCCCCATAGACCTCTTGTATCGGTTCTCAGGCGTAAAGTTCCAACTTTTGTCCGTCCAAGTACAAGTGTGTCATCATGGTTTGTCAGAGCACGGATGTCGTTGCTCATGGTGTTCGCAAATGCTTCTGGTGCAATCTCTTCATAAGCTCCCGGCCACAACTCTGTTTCGGAATTAAAAACAGCGAAGTATCCGGAAATTGTTTTCTTTCCGTCCTCCGCTTCTCGTGTTTCAAACTCCGCTTTCCACGATCTGGTTAAGTTTTCTTTTTTTCGCTCCACTATTCATCACCTCCCCCGTTTAATTTCTTCTGCTCCCCGATCATGCCTTGCGGTATAAAGTTTTCGAGGATAATCAGATCATTCAATCCGTCCTTCGGAGAATCACCAATCAGATTCAGTACATCATTCCCTGTGTAGATCCCTCGGATATATAGGTTCATGCCGATTTCCGCAAGCTCCTTGGTGTCATAAGCCATCAGGCTTTTCGAGTTGCATTTAAAGTACCAATGCGGGCTCTGAATCAAACCTTTCGTAAGTGTCTGTTGGAATACATCCGCAATGGATTTCACTCTTGTTCGGACAAAGTTGTTATATTCGTCCTTGTTAAAACTTCCAACTCCCAAGAAAAAAGGCGGTACATCCAATAAGGATGCAACCGTCCTCTTATCAATCTCCACCGATTCATTGATTGCAATATCTTTTAGGGATAACGGCTTTACCTCGGATACTTCCAAAAATTCTGCCGGTATAATCCAAGGTTCGCCCGGTTTCGATTCTTTCAGATACTTTTCTTTGATCTGTTTTCTTCCAACTTCGTTCGCAAAATCCTCTGACATTGCATCTACTTTGACGATAATGTTCGGCATATACTGTCCGCTCATAAAAGATTTTTTGGTTGCATTCGCCTGCTTTAAATTCGATGCGATATCCTTTAAAGCAAGCCTGTAGCCTGTTCCTTTCCACGGATACTCCGGATTCGGATTGATCGCAAAGTGTAGCACTTCGCTTGGGTCATACTCCTCACTTCCGTAGACTATCTTGTATCCTGTCGTCGTTTCTTCAAAACTTGTCATGGATGGCTTTAACGGAATCAACTCGTCAATGTATCCATCTCTCATCACCGGAAGGACGACTGCGTTCCCATCACCCGGCAAGAGCATTGAGTAAACAATGTTGTAAACCCACGCTTTTCTCGTCATCAGCGAATACGGATTAATGTCAATCTTCCGTGATAGCTCATTCTTAATCCGGATGTCTCCATGAGGGCCATTCTCCATTAAATGGATTGTCATACCGGAAACCAGATCCGCAATTTTCTGACACGCCGCCCGAATTTCCGGGTTCTGCGCCAGCGTTGTGTACCCGGAAGGCAATAAAAAATCAGAGAACGTAGCTCCCTGATACACAAATACTTTATTCTGTGGTTCTGATCTAATACTCTTCTGCTTCTTTTTCTTTGCCATTTTAGCCTCCTATCCTTCGTCTTCTGCAAAAATCAGTCTCCCGTTTTCAGCTCTTCCAAGGCAAGTACATTTTCTGTCAATAAAATCATCCTTATTTTTAGCGTGAGATATATCAGTCGTATGTTTGCAATTTCCACTACATTTCTCGCATCTTTTCCCATCACATAAATAAAGGATTTCGCATTCTGCTTTCACGCCCATTCTTTCTCCTACTCTCTCTTTAACCATTTATTTGCTGCATTTCCAAGTGCCATGTCAGACAACATCTGGCAACACGAAAATACCCCTGCATCAAACAAGTCAATTCGTCTTACGCCGCCGTCTCCGTCTACCTTTTCGTACTGGATCATGTCATCCACTTTTTCAATCGCCCGTACATTCTGTACGCAGTACTCAAAAGCATCCGAATGCAGGTAATAGAATTTCTTATTCTTTACTTTTACCTCAATATGTCGGAATCCCTCGGATTTTACATAGAAGTACTGTGGCTGATCTTGAATTTTAAATCCTGCTTTTTTCATTTTCAAGAAAAATTCTCGCCCGAATTTCTTATCGAATCCGACAATTTTGATTTTGAATCCCATCTTCTTCATGGAGATGAACCAGTTCACAATGTCATCTGGAAGTACCGTGGCTGTATTGCTCATCGTCAGCCATCCATCCTCTTCCCAGCCAAATAGTGGTATTCCATCCTCGTCACCTTTTTTAATTGCCGCCGCTCTCGGAAAGAAAGCGTGTGTGATGCAGATATCCACATCTTTGTATGTTCCATAAATAGCGCCGGCTGTCAGATCGTGAAGTTTTGATAAGTCAGCGCCGCCATACCATGTAATCGGCAGTTTTGCCAGCTCTTCCAACGACCAGTTATATTCATCGTCAGATGATCTGAATTCGTTGATGTCAAAATAAGCATTTAAAGCATTCGTAAAGATGTTCAGTGTTTTGTTTAAATATTCTGTTCTCAGCTGCGGCTCATTCATTGCCTGCGCTGCATCATCCATAAGGTCTTCTATTGTAACAGTGACTCCGATTGACGGCGTGCACATCTGCAATACTTCCGGATCATCCAATGTCGTGATCTCGCCTTTGCTGTTTAAAACATTGCCTTCTTTGTCCTGATCTGCTTTGCAAATAAAAATAAAATAGGAGTCATACGCCTTTTCTGTATTTGTTCCATCCAAAACTCCATGTAACGTATTTAACCTATTTGCTAAAAAACCATCTGGAATATCACCAGCCGTAGAAATACCAATCAAAAGCTTGTTCCGATACGCTTTCATAGCATTTTTCATTAATATATATTTCTTTGCCGCTGCTCTCTTCCAGGAATGCAGCTCGTCCAGAATCAGGCAGTTACAGTTTAAGGAGTCCAGCTTATCTTCTTGATTGGCAATCGCATACATTTCTGCGGTACCATCTCCAAAATCAATACTGATGGAGTGCTCCTGATTGTTGTTTCGGATTCTCAACTTATCAACATCTCCGCGTAAAGTCTCAACGTTATCTACCAAAAATCCAAAACTTTCCATTGTCTGTTTTACGGAATTGGCTACAATATATGTCTTCGCACCAGATCCTCTGTCCAGAATGCTTTTCACCTCAGCAAGCGCAGCACTAAAGGATGTTTTCCCCTGTTTTCTTGGTAAAAAAATAAGCGCTTCGTTAAAACGCCTAATGTCTGTGCCTTTCCGGAAGAATCCAAACAGATTCACACATACAAATTTCTGCCAATCCGTCAATAACATTGGAGTACCTTTAAAACTGACTCCATTCTTGTCCTCACCTTGTACGTGGTGGATAGTTCCCTCAATCAGATCGATCACAAAATCAAATTGATCACTGCGAAAATCTAAATCATCACGTTCTAAATCTGCCAGAAATCTCTTACACGCAAGCACTCTATCTATGTTCACCAAGACTTTTTTACTTACGATATCCTCCGCATAACGCACAGCCGTATCGAAATGCGGACTGCTAATATGGGATAAGTCCATTTACTTTCCCTGTTGTTTTTCCAGTAATAATGCAAATGCAGATTTCTCTTTTTTCGGCTGTTCAATCTCCGCATTGTACGTTTTCGCATTCAACATCAGTCTGTCGGAATATGTTCCGATATCTTTCCTGAGATTTTCGAGACTCACGAGAATAGGGCTTTTTTTACCCCCACTTTTCTCCGTGTCCAGAATTACTTCATATCCAGAATCTTCAAACTGCTTACTTAAGACATTATACTGATAGATCATGTCTGCGTAGATCTCAATCACCTGTTTATACTGCACTTTGTAGGTTCCGAGCTCTTTCATGTATTTGACTGTTCTGTCGATGATTGTTTGCCTTTGCGGTATGTATCTTGCCATCTATTCTCACCTCCTTATCTGCCGGAAAATTTATTTTCAGAATCCCGCGCCATTGGAAAGAGTCCTCTCTCCCGATTCTCCTGAGACATTTTTAATTCTCAAAAGGGAGGGGGGATACCTTGATCTCGCTCAACTTCAAGCTTATTCCTTCTTTTTCTTTCATCAATTCCGATGTATAAATCGCAGATTCTTTTCTTTTCGTAACGATTTTTATAAAAATCTCTCCAAGTGGGGTTGATGTCACACTCCATTTATCATTAGCACCAACACCGATATCGACACACTTCTTTACTGCATCCCCCAATATCTCAGTTACTTCCGAGACGCTTCTATCTACTCGTCCACTCCACTCAAGTTCGTACATCTTGATTTCTTCCATGCTTCAAACTCCCTTCTTCTTTTCCTCTGCCAGTACAATCCAGCAGCTGTGACCTTACCTGTCTTCCTGTCGTGCATCCTGTCATGTTGTGCGGTGGACATGCCGATAAGATTCCAGTCCACAAGTGCAAGCTCTAGATACTCTTCCAGAGGATAGATATGGTGTACTGTCGTAGCTTCTGCGTATTTACCGTATCTCTTAGATTCTTGACATTGATAGTTATCACGCCTTAATATGTTTTCTCTTTTCTTTTTCCACTTTCGGCTTTCGTAAAACTTTCCCATGCTTCCTCCCTTTGATCAGTTTTCCACAGTCTTTGCGTCTCCATGTGTGCTCTGTGATAAAGCTGCCATCATTCTGTCTTACAAGATCTGTGCTGACATATTCTGTCTTACTATGCTTGCACAATATTTTTTAATAACTCCCATGCTTTTACTCCTTTGTAACATAATAAAAGCACCCATCTCTGGATGCTAAGAATTTAGGACTACTGCTGAAAGAATTAATAACGCCAACAAAAACCAAAATAACCAAATACACAATCAAAATTTATAAGAAAAGGAGGAACCTTGCAGTATCCCACAATCCGGACAACGGGAATCGAACCCGTGACACACAGCTTATAAGGCTGCCGCTCTAACCGACTGAGCTATGTCCGGTAGGATGCCTTTTATTGACACCCTTTACCCTATCCGCACTCGGGTACTGACACTAAATATAGATTGCTGAATCTATTTTTGTTTGTTTTGCAGATCTGCGGATATCTGCGTTTTGTGATATCACTCGTAGCACTTCCACGGCATTCCGGATTTTTAATATTTACCGTGATATGCTACAAAACCGTGTGCAGGGATCGAACCTGCTTGTCCCAACTGACCACGGCATAAAAACACCGCCAGACGAGAAAGGGCAGAAGTCCGGCGGTGTTCCGAATGTTGTTTGGAAAGCTTTTGGAGTCTTTCTTCTAACTCCATGTTATACTATAAACTCCTAAAAGCGAAAAATGTGAAAAAAACGAAATAACTTTATTTTTCTTTCATCCAATTCTGAAATTCCATTCTCACGCTGTCTTTTGTGCATCTCCCTCCCATTTTTATCGCTACAGTGTCCCACGTCAGCCCCTGCATAACCCTGAACCGGATAATCCGCTGCATCCTTACCGGAGCTTTATTGATTACTCGCTCTGCTTTTACTTTAATCCGCTTTGCGTTCAGCTTTCGTTCTTCCAACAACCGTTCCTCTTCGTCTATATTCACCGTGTTCTCTATACATCCAGAGATATTAAAGCTCTGTGGCTGATACGGAAACTCCGGATTACTGCCTGTCACTTTATCCTGCACAAACGTCTTTCTTCTGTGCCGTCTGATATCTTCCTCTGTCTCTTTCACAAGTGCTTTCGCATCCATGTACTCATAGATTATATTCTTATCCACCTCAATCACCTCCCGGAATTGGCTTTTTGATGTTGTACTTGCTTGCTATGTATCCTATAGTGTCCGTATTTGTTCTGTCAGCCCTTTTAAAATCACAGGCAAAGGCTTTATGCCCCTGTTGCTTTAAAGCGGTCTCACAGGGCTTTCTCGTTGCCATAGTGTATGCTTCTATTTTCTTCATTCCGTTACCTCAATTTCCTCTCCTGTCAGCTCTTCAAGCTTTTGTCGCATTTCTTCCACGGTCATTTTCTTCGGCTCGGTGCGTTCCCAGATGAGTTCGAGATTATCATCGTCTAATATCCTCTCTAAAATTGCTCTTTGGCGAATCTTGAATACCTTCATGATAGTCAATCCAGGATATCCGTCTTCCAAGTTTTCGTTGTATGTGCTTAACTCATAATGAGCTTTCTTCCCGATCAAATATTTATCAATTACTAATCTTCTATCTCCATCTCTGTATTCCACTACCATTCCGTCTTTTAAATCCGCTTTCGCAAATTCTTTCTGCATGTAATCACTCCATTCCAAGATTTTATAATTGTACTTTTCTGCAAAATCACGAGACGAATATTCTCCGTTTCCGTAATAACACGTTTCTTCGTGGTGCGCATTATACTTTGTATTTTTCCAATAACTTTCTCCGTTACACCACTTCATTCCATGTTCGTGCATCTGCTTGCAGAAATCTTTTGCTTCTTCTTCGGTCTTGCAATTCACCGCAATCTTATTGTCTTTATTTTTAAATTCATCCCAGTTAAATTTTCTCATATTTCCTACCTCACTATCTTCCGCACAATCCAATCTAAAAAAATCACAAACAACAGTATCGGGAAGCATGCCGCTGCTAAATAATCCTCACACTCCAACTCCACATCTTCTTCCAATCCTGTCTTTAAAGTAATCACGGTTCCTAGCCCCAGGATGTAATACAGGGCTAGGAATGCGATTGTAATTAAAATGTCCATGTTATTCCTCCTTGTATGGTTCTGGTAGTGGCATTTTATTGCAATTGCTTTGTTTATTTTTATATTGTTCACTCATAGTAATCCAGGTGCAATTTTCAGGACAGTAATCTCCATTCACGTCTATTCTTTCGATTGTCAAATCTTCACTATATCCATTTTTCAAAGCCCACTCAAAAAAATTTTGTTTATTTTTCAACCACTCATCACATACTTTTATTCCTCTTCCGCCATAAGCATTGTAATGGTCTGACTTTGTATAATAGCATCGTCCACACATTCCTTTATAAATCCTATAAAGTCTTGTACCAGTCATGCCGTGTGTTATATTTGATTCAGACATCTTTGATAGTGTCTGTTGGTTCAAACATCCACAAGAATGTCTTGTCTTTCTTTTCAAAACGTCAGTTGTTCTGTAAACATGATTACCGCAATCACATTCACATTCCCATTTTGCATATCTGTTTTTAGAAATACCAACTTGTTTTATCGCTTTAAGCATATCGAACTTCATGCCTGTTAGATCTTTTACTTTTCCCATCGTTATTCCTTTCTCATAGGTTCTGGTAGTGGCTGCCATGCTACAACCTTTTCATACCCCAATTCATCATTTGTTTTAAACACCGTATCAACGAATCCTAAACTTGTCGAATCGTAAATATCATGCCAAAATCCAAATCCATATTCACTATCATACTGGCAGAACATCGGCAAATCCTCTTCGTGATTTTCGACAATACACATATAGAATCTCATATCATCATCTTCTGGCAATCTATCTTCTACTGAAATCCAGTCTTTATCTTTCTTCCCGTCTTCATATCCGATCTGATACAACTTTTTTCTGCTGCATTCTCCGCACTTCGGAACATCGTCCATGTGAGAACGGATGATTTTTCTTGCAATATACCATGCAGTAAAACTATCTATCGCAAAATGATGAATGCCTGCTGAATCTTCTATGTCGTCTATGTTTTCGTCAAATGCTTCTTTTATCTCTTCCAAGATCTTCTCTAGTACGTTCTCCATTATTCCACTCTCCTAAAATCCTATATCATCTAAGAAAAAACCAATTTCTTCTTCAAATTCTTCTTTTTCAATACCATAATCTTCAAGCATTTCTTCTAATGGAAATACTTCAGACAGTTTTTTCATTAAGTATTCTGCTATTCCCTCTGTATCATATTCTTCGACAATAGTATCTTTCTGTAAAGGTTGAATCATTCCATCTTTTAAATGATGTGCAAATTCGTCAGCTCCAATAATTATTTTATTCCCTTTTGGAATAATTACTTTTTCTCCAAACATCTTCTCTACTTCTATATCACAATTTGATGTTAGGATTTGACCTATTTTGTATTTCATTTATTCCATCTCCTATTCCATGCTTCGATTGCATTTATTTTGCAAGTATTAATACTATTTAGTGCGTTGTCTGCATTTTGCATACTAGGACAATATCCTTCTGCTTTTGCATAACATTTTTTGCATTCACACCAAATAGTCCAACCAACATTATTTTTTCTTTCCATTTTTATTCTTGCTTCTCCACCACAAAACGGGCATTTCTTTAATTCTTCCATGTTACTCACTCCAATCTAATCTCTGGCCACAATGATTGCAGCAATCAGAATCCCAATAACAAAACATTTCTATATCTGCCATATTTCCAAACAGTCTTTTGCATCTAGGACACGACGCTTGTCCATTCCAGTTTTCTACTTTTTTCGGCAACTGCTTTTCCAGTGCTTTGATTGCTGTGCAATAAACTTCAATATCACTTTCCAAATAACTGTTATCTTGTTTCTGGAAAAATGCTTTATTGTGCCTTATCATTTCTCTTTTCGCATTAATCCCAACTTGAAGCCTTCCTATTGCTTCTCTAACTTTCTTCTCATCCATCTAATTTTCCTCCCGTTATTTCCAACCATAAACCACTCTCTCCATCTTTTTCGTAGAGAAAATCTGTCTCTATCCCGCAGACCGCCAATTCGGTCATTGTCCTCACGCAATCCTCTGCATCAGCGCATTTGATCGTGTCGCCTTTTCGCAAGCGCGTTTCTTCTGTTTTTGGCATTAGTCATTCCTCCGTATCGTCATCTCGATTCCGATCTCATCTTTTATCATCCTCGTATATTCATCCCACGTTGCCATATCGTCCACCAGGCACTCTGCTTTCAGGTTCATTCGGTCGATAAACCTCTTGCACCGTTTCCCGGCAAAACCGAACTCATCATGCAGCGTTGCGACTGCGATCACCATCATTGTGTCCAGTGTCATGCTCTTAATCTTCTCACAGGCAATATTCAACTCTTTTCTAGTCAATGCTGTGTTGATTCCCGTGATATTTCTGAACTGGATTTCTTTTTCCAGTCCTTCAATGCCGTCTTTCTTTACAATCTCTCTTGCCAGAATCAATCCCTGTGATCTACCAGCTGTATAATCATCAACTTTTCCCATTTTTTCTCCTTAACTGCTTGCAAAGACCTTCCCACTCAACCTCTTTGTTCCGCGTCCATCTTTTCGCTGCTCTTCTTTTCCGGATCCCGTTTTCATCCATGTACCGGATAAGAGTTTCTGTCGGGAATTCCGCTTTCTGGATATCATGTAAGACTTTATGGATATGCTCATCCGAGCATCCGAGTTTCGCCATCTCTTCAATCTGGAATCGGTACTTATCCAAAAAATGTGCTGCTCTACTCATTTTCCTCTCACCCTCTTCTTTCTCTTGCGCTTGGTGCTGCCGTACATAAACGCTGCCATATTGCCCGGTTTGAATCCTGCAGACTGTTTTCTATGGCTGCTAAAGCTGTATTTTCCTCTGTCCATGCTTACTCCCTTTCTAAACTCCACCATGCTTTTGTGTTCTTTCCGTACCCTGTAGTCTGGATTCTTACTCCAAGTTCTGCTTTCGCTTTCATAACATCTGACCGTTTGATTCCCGCTGCATCTGACTCCATGAGCAGTTTCGCTCCGTCATATCGTCCGCCTGCCATTTTATCTTTTAACCATTCCACCGCCTTATCATAATCGGTCTTTGACATCGTATTGACCTTGTCCTTGATTCTTTCCAGTTGGACGGTGTTGGTGTTCATCTTGTTCCAGATCTTTTCAAAATTCTCCTGCATGATTCTTCGGTTTTCTAAAATCTCATCCCGGATGACTGTAAGTGCCTGCGCTGCGGTCATACCTTTCTTTTCCGGCTCTTTTACCAGACTTCCCGGTTCAAGTCCGAGAAGTAAACACATGGTTCTTTCAAAATCTTCTGTCTGTTCCGGGTTCTTCGTCATATTGCAGACAAAAGACTTGCTTCTCCCGAGTTCTGCCGAGAATTTCTCTTTCGTCTTGCCCTGCTTTTCTAGTTCCTTACAGAGCAGAGCGTAATTTATTGTTACTTTCTTTGGTTCCATAATTCCTCCTAACTAAAGCTTGCTTCCGGCTCTTCCTCTGGACATATTTCTCCATCTGCTTCCATTTCGTTTATGATGATTTTCGTTCCCGATCTTTGTAATCTCAGCAACAGCATGTCAAATTCCCCAAGGTATCTCAACGACTTAATGTCTACACATCCCAAACTGTCAAGTGTATACTCTTTCTCAAAATCCCATTTCGATATCGGAATTTCCATATTCAACTCTTCATCGTGTTCGTTTTCGAAAATGATTACCGCCCTATGCAGGGAGCTCCAAGTAGATCTTTCACGCTCTTCTATTATCATCTCGCAACTGACCGATTCGTAGTATGGTCCATCGCCAAACTCCACTTCCAGACCAGTTGTACTGATCTTCTTTTCGCACATTGCAATCCATGCATCAAACAGATCCGTGACTTCCATTTCTTTTTCTTCCTGCTTGATTGATAATTCCTTAAAATTTTCTAGAATCTTTTTATTCTCAATGCAAGCATCGGAATTTACGATTTCTGTAAGCACCGTATCCAACTTTGGAAGGTATTCCGAAAAATCATACTTCTCTATGTACGGCACCATAACTTCGTCTATTTTTTTCTTCAGTGCACTTTCTACTTTTCCCCATCTAAACGCTGATTCTATTGCCGATTCTATCGATTCCTTAAATTTCTTTTTGAGTATTTCCTTTACTTCTTCCTCGGAGAGACACTCCTGTGCCATTTTTAATAATTCTTCTTTCATTTTCTTCCTCCTTAATTCGAGTTCAGTAGTTGTTCTTCCAGAGAGTCCATGTCGTATCCTCTGCGCTCAAAGTTGTTTAAGTTTCTGCTTACCGGCGGTTTTGATTGCTTCTCTGTTCTTCCCGGCTCATTATCAAAATTTCCTCCTAGAATCTTTTTTAAATTCTCTTCTTTGATAATCCAGTTAAAATTCGCCTTGAATTTATAAGCCCCTTTGCATTCTTCGCCTTTCAGGAATTTACTGTTCTCTGCTTTTGCAAATGCGGTTCTGATCTGTTCAAAACCAAATTTCTTACAGGCTGCATCAATATCTTCCTTCCTGCTATCGGAAATCCGCTCAACTCTATCAAAACTCTTACAGATATCATTAAATGTGTCGGCGATCAGCTGATAGCTTATTTTGCTATCAGTCTTATCTCTTACTCTATCTCTATTATCTAACTCTATATCTATATCTATATCTGTGTTACACTTCTGTACATTGTTGTTACACTCCGTTACATTCGTGTTACATTGTAACGCCTTATTTTTTCTTGATGCCCTGACACGCTCCGCTGATTCCGATTCCGAGCAGATTAAAGACTGCGTTTCCGTCATTAAAAATTCTGTTTCGGAACAGGGCTCAATAAGTCCTTGAGATAGCAAGTATTGTACAGTTACTTTTACATTGTCTGGATCCTCATCTATTGTCAGAGCAATTTCTTCTGAAAAACTCTCTTCAATCCCATCAAAAAACAGCTTTCCACCATTGCTTAAACTCAGCAGTTGCATTTTTAAATAGATAATGGTATAAGTATCGCCGCCAGCAATTTTCCGTAACTTTTTAATTTTGGGCTGTGTAAAAAAATCTTTCTGTAGCTTAAGCCAGTAGTATCGTTTTGACATTAAATCACAGCCTTTCTGTATCTATCTGCATTCCAGATTGGTATTCGCGGTATATTTGCATCCAATCATCCAGCTCCATCGTAACAAGGATTTTATGATTGTTTTTCTTATGGAATACAGCAGGAAGCTTTCCTGTTCTATTCGCTGCGGCATCTCTCTTTGCTTGATCCATCCAGTCATAAAGTCGCATCTGCTCTTGATGTTTCGCTTCCACATGAATTAAAGGAAGACCAACCACGTCTGAAGCATCGCCTGTATTTCCGCAGTATTGCGCTGTTCTGCGCGCTTCTTGATATCCATAATCACGGAAGATACCAGCTAATTCCCGTTCAAATCTTGCACCTTTCTTTTTACTATTTACTGCCATTCCATTTCCTTTCTTTGTAGTGCAGGCAAGGCTCATCCTTTTCCTTGCCTTTGCACTCCCAAAATCTCTCGCAATGTATGCATTCTCTTGTTTTCTTCATGTGATCGCCCTACATGAACGGAAGTTCTTCATCAACTCCATCAGGGACGTTTTGGAATCCATCGTGGTCCGGCTGTCCATATTGCGGAGCAGACTGTCCGCTGCTTCCATTGCTTTCGCAAAACTCAAATCCACTGACGATCATCTGCATTCCATAATACTTCACACCGTCTTTTTCATAGTTGTTGTTCCTCATTTCTCCATCAATTAAGAGTTTCGTTCCCTTTCCAACATTGCACTTTTCGAATGTTTCCGCAATCTTTCCAAATGCTACACACCGGAAAAAGTCAGCTTCTGGATCTCCGTCTCTCTTAAATCTGCGGTTTACGGCAAAGTTGAACCTTGACACCACTTTCCCGTCATTTGTGCATTTCATTTCCGCATCTGCTGTCAGTCTTCCGCATAAAATAATTTTATTCATATCAATTCACCTCTTAATTTCCAAACAACGCCGCTGCTGCACTCTGTCCTCTTTCGGAAGATTCAGTTTTTTCTTCCTGCGACTGTTCCATGTCGATAATCTCCGTATCGCTATCGTTATCGATGCATGTTTTTGTTCCGTCATCGTTTATCACTGCCATATCTGCATCCATTGCCGACATCATATCGATAGACATGATTCCCCATTTAGAGATCAGCTGGCGCAGCATAGTTTTATATGCCATTCCGTCAAAGTCCTTTTCCCAGAACGTGTACCCCTTTTTCGCCTGATATCCTTTGGAATACTTTAATGCATGGGCTTCCATTTTCTTTTTGCTCCAATAGATCGCCTTTTTAAACCCATTCGTATACTCAAACATTGCATAATATCCAATGGTTTCAGCCTGTTCTCTTGCTTCTTCATCCTCGATCAGATGTACCTCAATCTCTTCGTTCAGAGGATCAAACCTGACAAGCTCGCCCTCTTTAATCGCCAGTACGTTCAGTTTTTTGTACTGCCCGGAACGAATTGCGAGCTGGATATACCCTTTATATCCAAGCTGAAACTGCGCCACCTTACCTTTGTTTCTGTCATTAAACGGAACAAGGTAATACTGTCCCAACTGCGGAGACGGTGAAAGGTTCAGCGACTCACCCAGCAGCGCACCGGAAAGGATCGATTGATTTGTGCATTCCTGTAATGCTGCATTGTTATTTACAGCCGATACAATTGCAGAAATAAATCTCTGACCGTTCTTCCCACCGATTACGTTGTTGATCTGGTTTTTAACTGCTTCCTGTGTTAAATATGCTGCGATTCCTGTGTTTTTTCTTGCTGTTAAGCTATTTCCTACTGCCATTTTTATATCCTCTCTTTCTTATAATGGTTTAAATTCAATATTTCTGCTATCAAAAAATTCCTTCAGTGCAAGTGCATCTGCTGTTGTCAGAAATGCTTTAAATGCAATCCAGACTGGAAGTTCTTTCACACCTGACGGAGAAACGGCTTCATTTTGTTCTGCAACAGGAGGTTTCATGCATTCCTCAAAAGATTTTGCATCTGTAAATCCAATCTGTCCAGGAAGATCCTCTTCTTTCTTCTGGAACTCTGCTGCCTTTTTCGCTTCCTTCTCTGCTTTCAATTTTTCCTGTTCTGCTTCGTATTCTGCTTTTTTCCTCTGTATTTCTGCTAGGCGCTGCCCTTCATTTAACGCCCTGTTGATATCCAGAGTGGATTTATAGACTTCTAATGCTTCAAAGCCAAATTCCGGTAATTTTGAAAGTGTATCCACATCTTTCTCCACGCTTGTGATAAATGCATTCATAACATCTTCGATGGACCTCATGGATGTTGTCTTATTTAACCATCTACTGTCAAAAATACATTCCAAAGAAATTTCGAACGGTGTTGATTTACTGTTCCAGAGTTCCTCGATTTGCTTTCGTTTTTCCTGCTTCTCGTACTCTTCAAATTCCTTAATTTGCTTATCAATAAGGTTAATAGGATCGTTAATAAGCTTAATTAAGGCGTTAATTTGAGTCTTAAATTCGTTAAATGGCTCTAAATAAGCCTTTTCCAGTCTTATTCTTTCGTCATTTAAGGCTTTTTTCAGCTTATTTAAGCTTGCTTTATCTGATTTAGCATCCTTAATTTGCTCTCCGGTGTACACTAAATTACTGTGGTCTTCTACTATTTTCTGTATTTCTGACCTTAATTCTTCATAATTAAATGTAATTTTCTCCGGCATTTTCACTTCATTGACTCTTAATTCCATGTTTTTCTCTCCTTTATCTTCTTATTACATCCGGAAGGATAAGCGGCGGGCATTCATCTCGCTCCACGTATCCCCAGAATCGTTTTCCTTCTTTCATCAGGTATTCCATGTCTTCTTTCACATCTTTCCGTTCAAAATGGTAATGTTTTGTTTGAACGAATACCTCACCAGCATATTCACTTTTTAGCTGCGCTTTTAACTCGCAAAAATCAGCCACAAGAACTGCCATATACAGCAAGCACTGGCAATAATAATGATCCGGGATCTGGTGGTCCCATCTCTTTCTCATATTTCCGTTTAAAATGTTCGTTGTCTTGCATTCCCAGATTCCAAGTCTCCCATCTCTATCAAAAAGCCAACCATCTACTGAAGCCTGCGCCCAGGGATATTTATCATTTCGAAAACTGTTGTTTTCCTCATATCTCACTTGGTATTCTGGAAAGTCCAGCCGGAAGAGTTCTCTTAATAATGGCTCTGCCTGTGTACCATATTTAATATAAGGAAGATTTGAAATGTCTTTTGCTTCCTTTCTTCCAGTTTTCAACTCCCACAACTCCACATTTGTCATGTACGGATTCTTCCCGATTACAGCGGCAATTTCAGAACCGCCGATTCCATTTTTTCTATTTTTAAGCCATTCTTCATGGTTGCTAAGTATTGTTTTTGTAATCATTTGACTTTTCCTCAAATTTTCTCTATACTTTAACTGATTTAATTTCTTGAGTGCTCGAGGGTTACTGCCCTGTGACAGCACTCTTTTTTAATACCCAAACACCAGATACCACGACAGTAGCACCAGTCCAAACCCGATCACAGATGCTGTAACCTTGTGCCAGTAAGGCTTGTCTTGCACTTCCGGCAGCTCTACGGATACTGACCGGATATCCCAGCTATTTAATGCGTTGGGGTGGTGGGTAGTCTGGCAGTGGTAGGTTCCTTTAATTTCCATGCTTGTCCTCCTTTAGTTTTACGGATCTCTTTCCGCGCTCTTCCAATCTGACGCGATAGTTCGTTAGATACGAGATTGCGACTTGCTTCTGCTCCTCAGAATCACCGTCTATCTTTTCTACGGATTTCAGAGTCTGGATAAATTTCTCGATCTGATTTACTGTCAGTCTTTTCACATCGTCACTTCCTTTCCAATCTTTCTATCACTTCCTCCCGGCTCAGTCTGAAGAACTCAGCCACTTCGGAAATAGTAGCTTCATAGTGTTTCTTTACTGCCCCGGTCTTCCGCACGACTCCAAATGTCCAGATGTTGTGTCTCATGCGGTATCGTACTTCGTTCACGGAGCAACCGGTAATCTTTGCGATTTCCGCCGTTTTTAATGTTTCTTTTAATGCAATTGCGGTGTTCATTTTTATCACCTCACTTATGTATGCAGGTTGGATTGTCGTAATTTATTTCTGGTCTGCTCCAAATCTATCAGCCATCATTTTCACAGCATCCTCGACAAGCTTAATACTCATGTTGAACATCCTATCTACCTCGTTTTGAGTAACGCTCATGTATTCCCTTGTAATAATAATGCTTGTAACAACAGAAACCATGATCGAGCAGATAATGCTTGCTATTACAATCTCCATGTCAATCCTCCCTGCTACGCCACTCCGTATTTAATAGCCAACTCTTTTACGATAGCCGTATATCCCTCAATCAGTTTCTTATCATCAGCAATCACATCAAGATAATTCAATTTGTCTCTTCTAGATTTGCAAACACCCTCATCTGCCATTCTTCTACGTTTGTTTGTGAGTCTCTGTTTTACATTCACTCCCATGCGTTTTTCCAACAGCTGATAGGATTCCGCTCTTACATCTTGATAAGACTTGCTGTCTCCGCATTCCATGCCGATTTTTCTCAAGATTCGTCCGGTATCTTCTCTCCATGATGTTGTATCGATTGCAACAACCTCACGGATGCTTTCAATCCGTTCTTCCACGTACTCAAGCTTCTCTGCTTGACGCTTCTGCTCAATTTCCAAGTTAATCATGACCTGCAACTGCGGTGAGAGCTCTTGTGTGGCAAGAGATGCCGCTTTGTATTTCTTTTCTACCCGAATGAAATATCTGCGTACTTGCTTTCCTTTTTCGTTCCGCTCAAGCATTGCCATTTCTTTGGCAGTATCCAGTTTGATTATGTGGTCTTTTTTAGTCTGACCGGAAGGTGTAGGAATTTCTACGCCTTGAAAATCTTCATTTTCAATAGCATCAATATCTGATAATCTGCGTTTCACCCATTCGCGGTAAACACTTGGTGCTCCCAGAACCTCATGCAGTTCTGAACCGTATACAACTTTTTCTCCTGTGCTTGTCTCGTATACTGGGACAAGTTCATTTTCAATTACTTTTAATTCGTTCATTTTATCTCCTTTCGCAAATTAGATTTAAAATTCAATTTAATTGAATCTATCAGGTATAAAAATAAAATCCAAAGGGATTCCTGAAAGCTCGCTTATTCTAATAAGTTGAGGATAAGTAGGTTCTGTCTTTCCTTTTTCCCAGTTCACTATAGTAGTATTTGAAACTCCTAGCTTTTCGGCAAGCTCTTTCTGCGTAAGACCAGCATTGACTCTTGCAGCTTCGAGAGATATCTTCGGCATATCGACTCCTCCTTTCTCTTTGTTATGGCTTAATTATAATTCAATTAAATTGAATTGTCAACACTGAATTTCAAAATAATTGAATTTTATATTGAATTTTTTTGTGTTATGGTTTACAATGTGTTTATGGAGGAAAATAAAATGAATGATGAAAACACCAAAAGGATTTTCTCTAAAAATTTGAATTACTACTTATCCTTAAATAACAAGCAACAAAACGAAGTAGCTAAGGATATTGGCGAGAACCCAAGTACTTTAAATATGTGGTGCAAAGGAAATTCGATGCCTGGTCTTGGTAAGGTTCAAAAACTTGCGGATTACTTTAAAATAGGAAAATCAGATTTATTAGATGAAAAACTTGATTCCGATGCAACTGTTGACGCCAGCATACTTGCGAATGTAGAACTGATGGATTTTATAAAGATGTACAATTCACTTCCAGTTGACGACAAAAGTGCAATACGGCAGATAGTAATTAGTCTGCATGAAAAGAATAAAGCGGAGCCGAATTAGCTCCGCAATTCAATAAAGGATTTAATGAGATTGTATATGTAGTTAACCAATTTAGGATTTGACATATTATCAATCATTTCATGCAACCTTTGTTTTTGTTCATCCATTTTGCCATCCCCCTAACTGCAAAAACACTTGTTCGAAATCCCTGAATATATAATACTATTTCAGGCGACAAAAATCAACATTTTATTCGAACATTTGTTCTGATATTTTATAGGCTTGATGACAGATTTTAATTTAATATGATATAACCGCTACGGCGTTTATATAGAGTAAAGTGGTGTTAAAGTATACAGGAAAGAGAGGAAAAAGAAATGAAGAAGAAAATTGTAGTATTATTATTGGCAGCAACCATGTCGTTATCAGTTGTAGCGTGTGGCGGAGAAAGTAATGAAGTAAAGAAAGAAGAAGCTCCAAAGGAAGAAACTGTCAAAGAAGAAGTCGATGATGGAAAAGCAGAACCAGAGAAGCAACAAGAGGATAAAGTTTATACCAACGGTGAAACTTGGAATGTTGATGGATTGTTCTCACTCACATTTACTGCTGCAACGCCAACTGACGAGAGGAACCAGTTTTCTGAAAAGTCCCCCGCACAAGTAGTGGTTCTAAATTATGATTATGAAAATATAGGACTGGATGATGATTTGTATATTGACAATTTTAAGGTAATAGATGCAAACGGAGAGGTGGCTGACACATATCCTGCTGGAGTAACCAATCTTCCACAATCCACTCCACAAGGAGCGAAATGTGCAGGCGCACAGGATGCGTATGGCTTAAATAACGTAAGCGATAAAATCTCAGTAATCGTTTCAGTTTACGATGACGACTATAATGAGCATAAAGCGAAATTTGAATTAGCAGTACAATAAAAACAGCCTATGTTCCAATACAAGGACGGCGTTTATATATAGTAAAAGTCGTGTTGAAGTGACGGGAAAGAGAGGTAATTTATATGGATTGCAGAGTGAATCCAGAAAAAACGAAACTTGAGACTGTTAAACCGAATTGGATTTTAGGCCTATTTCTAATAATACTTGGAGGAATATTCATATTCCCATTTTCAATTATAGGTTTCTTTATCTTTATCCTACCGGGAGTTGGATTATTGATTTTCGGAATGAGCTTTATTATGGCAGGCATTCAAAAGATTGTCGGAGGTGTGAAGGTGACATGCCCTTATTGCGGAAAAACGTGTGAAGTTTCGAAGAATAAGACAGCGGTGAAATGTTCAGCATGCAAAAAGAGTAGCGCTATCAAAGAAGGATACGCTGTCCCTATAGACTAAATAAAAAAACCGCCCCAGTGCTACCAACACTGAGACGGAAATGTCGCAAGACACGCTACCAACGAACCTTGCACCCGTAATCAATACGGGTATCTCACCATAAGACTATCGCTCCGAAGAATGCAATAGTAAGCTCAAGAATATTGTATCATCTTCGGAAACAGCTTGCAAGCGGAACGTTTGTTTTGCGCTGGCTGTTATTTTTATACCTAAATTTAAAGGAGATGATTATATGGCCAAAAGAAAAAAGCATCCTCGTTTGCCCAATGGTTACGGTCAGATACGCTTTCTCGGCAAAGGGCGCCGCAATCCTTACGGCGTTTACCCGCCAGCTAAAGAAGAATACGAAAACGGGCAAATGAAGCCACAGAAAGCAATATGCTATGTTTCTGACTGGATGATCGGCTTCGCAGTACTGACAGCATACAAAGCCGGCACCTATACTCCCGGCATGGAAAATGATATCCAGGTGGATGACAAAAAGAATGCGGAGGATTTTATCCAGTCTCTGCTTGCAAATTATAATCAGGTGCAAGGAATTAAATCAAAGGAAGAGCCACAATTAACATTTGCGGAAGTATACCGGAAATTCAATGTTAAAAAGTTTGGGCATGAATACGATGCGAAAAAAGTAAAACGTACCAGCTTAGAATATACGCTACGCGCAGGATTCAAGAACTCTGCTGCCCTACACAACAGAATTTTCGCAGAGCTTGTTACAGACGATCTACAGGAAGTAATGGACGCTTGTCCACTCAGACACGCCAGCATAGAACACATCCAAAATCTATACTATCACATGTACAAGTATGCTATGGCAAACAATTTATGTACAAAAGATTATTCGTCTTATGTCGAAATCACACAGGATGACGATGACGAGCATGGCATTCCATTTACTGATGAAGATTTGAAGAAATTGTGGGAAACAAAAGAAAATGAAGTGTCCGAGATGATTCTGATCATGTGCTACTCCGGCTTTCGAATCTCTGAATATAAGACTTTAGAAGTCCATTTGAAAGAACGTTATTTTTTGGGTGGTATCAAAACGGATGCTGGGAAAAACAGAACCGTTCCGATTTATTCCGGGATTTTAAATCTTGTAAAGCACAGGATAAAAGTACAGGGTTATATCCTGCCTGATAGAATCGATATATTCCGGGATAAGATGTATGCGCAACTGTCCGCACTTGGAATTGAAAAGCATACTCCACATGATTGCCGGCACACATTTTCAAAATTGTGCGAAAAATATAAAGTCGCGGAGAATGATCGAAAAAGAATGCTTGGACATAAGATAGGTGATATTACAAATGACACATATGGTCACCGGACATTGGAAGACTTAAGAAATGAGATTGAAAAAATAGAAATCAATTTGTTGTAAGTGTGTTGTAAACGGTTCGATTATTCTACCTGAAATCAATTCTTTTTTGATTGCATTTTATTCGACAAAAAGCCCGTGGTTGACACGTTTTTTGAAGTTTTTGCGTCAACCACGGGAATCTTTGAAAATCAATAAATCTTAAGATTGCTTAAGAAAAATAGTATTTTTTTTAAATTCGCTATAATGTACACAGATCAAACAACTTAAAAATGGAAAAGAAAGGGACGACAAATATGGAACAGGCTGATATTTTAATTGTGAACGATAACCTCGAAATCCAGAAAATTATACAGATTTTACTGACGGGAGAAGGTTTTCGGGTGACAGAGGCAGAGGATGGAGAACAGGCGCTTCAGAATTTGAAAAAGGTTGGATTCGACCTGATCATTCTGGATATTATGATGCCCGGTATGGATGGATATCATACCTGTTCAGTGCAAAAACAAAGGACAGCGATAAAACACTTGGATTTTCCAGCGGCGGGGACGATTATCTTGCGAAGCCATTTTCCTACAGTGAATTGATCAGCAGGGTGAAAGCACTGATCCGCCGGTATCAGGTATATCGGGGAAAAGAATCTGATCAAATTGTACCGGAAAAAGGAACAGCCAGTCTGCAGTATCATGATTTACAGATTGAGGAATCAAAGCGGGAAGTGACATCAGGCGGGAAACTCCTGGAGCTGACAGACATCGAGTATGAAATGCTACATCTTCTGGTAAAGCATAGAGGGCAGATATTTTCTGCGGAAAGGGGTATCGATGTGACTAAAGTAAAGAGTCTGGTCACACGGATAAGACAAAATATGGCGGCACAGCTATTATTACTTATTTTGATCACTGGAACATGTTGTATTTTGTTCTTTTGTGTAGCATGGCAGAACCGTCTTCCGATCCTCTATTATTTCACCTATCAGGTTCGGGTGTTTTCGGCGATGGATTCTGATTTTTCAGACCGGCTGACTGAGGAAACCAAACACTATAATGTGCCGGAAACGATGGATGATAGTGGCAGTGGAAGCAATCCAGCCCTTCTTTTCTATTTGTGATTCGTACACAAGTGTTTTTATCTATGGTATGGATGGGCTCTATCGTGCCGGGAAAATGGCAGATATCATGAACAATCCCTCCTTCCGTACTTTTTTTGAAGGAGGAATCGCACATTTGAGAGATGAGATCATGATCACGGCATCCGGAGACTTAAGTCATCCGATTCTGGATCTTGGAATTGATGAAATCGGAGTTCTTGGAAAAGAACTGGATGCTCTGCGTACACCGCTGACGATTTTGAACGGATATCTGGAAGTGCTGAAGCTGGGAGGCAGCCGGAACATTCGGAAATTGAAAGTAATCAGATTGCTTAAAGAGTGTGAGAAAAATGACAGAAGAAATTGGTGCAGCCATGACTGTGAAAGAGGACATTCAATATTTTACGGTGGAAATCGTGTTTTCCGAGAAAGAATAAAACACATCCCGGACTGTATTTCATCCGGGATGTGCTGAAAAACCAGAGATTTAACGAATAAAGTTTGTCCTTACCTTCTCTTCGGCTTCCGGTTTTGAAATTCCGGCATTTTTTCCGGCTTCCAGACAGTGAAGAAGCCATGCCATGTTCTTGCCGAGGATGTGCATGATCTGGAGTCCTTCTTTGTCCTGCTGGACTTCGTCCGGTGTGTTGCCATGAACCATATTCCAGTAGTTGGAAGAAACAATAGGCATCTGGTGGAACGAAAAATATTTTAAGAGAACATCCAGTGTTGCTGTTGTGCCGGCACGTCTGGCGGAGGCAATGGCGGCAGCAGGTTTCATCAGCATATCTTTTCCTGCAAAGGAACAGAACTTATCCATAAATTCAATGATCTGTCCGGTTGGAGATGCCCAGTATACCGGAGAACCGACAATCAGAGCATCTGCCTCTGTCATTTTCTTAGCAGCAGCTCTTACGTTTTCAATATCCGCATTTCCTGCCTGAAAAATCTCACTTTCGATGCCGTTTTCCTTTAAAGTCTCTGCAATCTGGCAAAGTGCGGTATACGTACATCCTTCTTTCCGCGGGCTTCCATTTAACATCAAAACTTTCATTTTCAATTCCTTCTTTCTTTTGAACTTATAATCATATTATAGCGCATCTGTTCCATTTAGAACAGTTCCAATAACCAGAATGTTTTGTTCCTGACGCACATCGGCATTGTAACGTCTCCTCTCTCATGCAATAAATTTTAGCAAAGCTTCATTACGGATTTCTGGAGATTTGACTAATATTTTCTTAAGATTTATCATATTTGATTGTAGCTGGTTATCTGCTCATGGCTGATACTCCGGATGCAACCACACCACCATCACAAATAATGTCAAGCCCAGTCAGATATCCATTTCTTTCATCTACAATAGTAGAAAACAGATATGCGATCTCTCTTGGTTTTCCGAATCGTTTGATTGCGGCGCTGACTGTTTTGAATACCAGATTACAAAATCTTTAGATATTCCATAAGCCACACCTGTTCGGACTGATTTCGGGAAAATTTGAAGCCGTTTATTCATTTTCTTACGAAATAGTTCTACTTCTTCCAGTGCATATTTATAAAGTTTTCTTGGCATCACAATGGATGGAGTCAGGTATGCGGACATGGAAGAAACATCGAGAATGCAGCCACCTTTTCCCATTACCTTTGCAAATTCTGTGTTTATATAGATTGTTCCGAGAGCATTGGTCTTCAAAATATCTTCTGCTTCTCCCATATGTGGGCTCATTCCTGCCGCATGAATCACCGCCTGTACTTCGCCCAGCTCGTGAGCATGATTGGCAAGTTTTCTGACTGAGTACAAATCTCCCACATTGCAGGAAAACGCTTCACACTCCACGCCTTTCTCTTGAAGAGTTTTTATAGCATGCTGTAGTTTTCCTGCTGTTCTGCCGCAGATAATGATATAGTGAGTTTTTCCCATGATCATCGCAGTTTCAAGTCCCATACCGCTTCCGCCACCTGTAATAACACAAATTCTCTTATTCATTTCATTTTCATCCCCTTTTAGTTCTGAATAAATCCTTCCGCTATCAGCCATTGTGCTTCATCCCGGAGTGTTTCTTCATATGGTCTGGTGTGGTATTCCAGTTCCCGTTCTGCCTTAGTGTAGTCAAACTGATTGTTTCTTGCCAGATTATATACTGCAAAATTTGTTATCATTGGTTTTTCTCCGGTTTTCCTGGCTTTTTTCTCCATCCGGTTGGCAAGCTTGTATGCCATATTGATTGGAACGTAGAAATACGGAGTCTTACAGCCGCTAGTCTTATGAAGTATCCGGCACATTTCTTTGAGTGTAACCTCTTTATTTCCAAGAATGTAGCATTCGCCAATCCTGCCCTTGTCCGCAGCTTTTACACATCCATGTGCCAGATCACGTACATCGCAGAGATTAAAAGAGCCGCCCATGCCTATCGGCATTTTTCCATTCATGATCTTGATTACGGTTCCTGTTGTCTCGCTGACTGCATAATCTTTTGGGCCAAGAATTCCGCTTGGATGTACCACGCAAGCTTTTAAGCCGCATTCTCTACAGGCATCTAAAACCATCTGTGTAGCAAGAGCTTTAGACTGACTGTAGCATCCCACCTGTCTGCTTTTATCAATCGGAGTGAACTGGTTCGTTTCTCGAATTACGGTTCCCTTTGGCTGTTCCGGAATTGCTCCTGTAGAACTTACATAAACCATTTTTTTACATTCGGAATGTTTTAAACAGATATCGATCACATTTTTGGTACCTCCTACATTGACATCTATCAGCTTTTGATTAAAGTCCGCGTTCATCGTTACGATACTGGCACAGTGAATCACAACAGATTCCTGACCTTTTGGAATTGTAAAGAATCTTTCCAGAGAATCTGCATTGCAGAGATCACCTTCTGTAATTTCTACCTCTTCCGGGATATATTTTACGGATTTGTCTCCCGGCAATACCAGCGCCCGAACATGATCGCCTCGTTTCAAAAGTTCATCGCATATATGACTCCCTAAAAATCCTGCTGCTCCGGTTACTAAATACACTGTTTTTTCCATCAAAAAAAACCTCGCTTTCTCATCTTGTTTTCATCTGATGGATATAATAAGTGAAAATTGTTGTTCTTTTATTTAAAGAATGTTTCTGTTTTATTAATTTCGATTCATTTTTCAATTTTGCACCAATGAAGTACTTCCGGTATAATCTTCGTACACATTGCTGTTTACTATGGTATAGAGAACATTTTTGCACGCAGTCCGCATTGCCTGTACAGAGGTGGCACTTTTCGTATCTGTCATGATCGCTTCGCTTCCGATCGTTGCCAGCATAATATCACTGCCTCCGCACACTGCACGGTCCGCATCCATGTATCCATAGTTTCCGAAGTAATCCGTAAGTACCATTCCGCGCAATCCCCACTCATCACGAAGGATCTCATTCAGCAGTTCAGGACAGCCGCCTGCCCATTCTGTCCCCACAAAGACATAGGATGACATGATCGCGAGCGGACGTCCTTCGGAATTTTTCACGCATGCTTCAAATGGTTTCAGATACAGTTCTCTTGCAGACTGCTCGTTTAACCATGTACAGCAGATTGCATTCCGGTTTGTCCCTGTTCATTAAAAGCAAAATGCTTCAGATAAGGATAAATGTTGCTGTCAAGTGCTGCATTTACTTCTGCTTCTTCCATACGGGCACTTAAAATACTGTCTTCTGAATAATATTCAAAATTTCTTCCGCCGAAAGCACTTCTGTGAAGGTTCATGGACGGTCCGTACCAGCCATTGAGTCCGAAGTCTTGCAGCTCCTGGCTGATTCCCTGTGCAAGTTTATAGGCAAGATCTTCATTCCATGTCTGTGCCACAAGGATTCCTGCACAATATCCGGTTCCGAAGCTGCCGGTCATAAAGGAATTTACACCCGCAGGTCCGTCTGTATCCAGAGTGGCAAGTTTTCCGATCGAATTGATAGTGACAGTCTGAAATCTGCCCCATCCGATCAATTCTACCATTTCATCCACCGTTATCTGATCAAGCAGCTTATCCCACTGTGGGTCGTCATAATCCTTGCCTCTCAGATCATAGAACTCCAGACCACGTTCCCATTTTGATATCGCCTTATCGGAAAGAAACAGTTTTTCTGCCAGTTCCTTCTGTGTGTAACCTTTTTCTTTTCTCAGCGCTGCTACGAATTCCCCAAACTTTTGATTGTCAATTTCATACATGAAGAACATCACTCCTTATTGTTTTGATGTTTTCAGTATAAAGAATCCCTGAATTTTTGGCAATCGACTGTCGGTAGAATCGCATATTTCTGCTGTTTAAAACATACTGTCCCTTAAAATATCATGATCTCTCAGCAGTTTTTCAATCACAGTTCCTTTTACGATCCGTACCAATGGTTTTTTCAATGCATTGAGTGGTCCCGGCAGTTCAATCTCCAGCGGAGATCTTCCGTCCATCAATTTAACGGAGCTGTCTAAAAGTTCTCGTACATCATACACACTGCCCCACACTTCCGGAACCCCGCGGTCTACACCGAGCAGTCCATAAACAGCTTCCATTGCTGTGCGGACAGAATATTCTGTCGTAAATACGGTATCTCTCGGCGTATCTGCAAACTGTCCGAGAAATGCGAAATTGATGCAGCCATCCGGAATGACATCCGGCCGGTCTCCTTTTGTTCTCGGCATAAAGAATGCTGTAATATAAGGCATCATCGTCGGTACACAAAGTGCACTGTTTTTTGCGAGTTCCGGAATCTCATCTGTCGGCACGCCGATGTGATACAGCCATTCTGCCGTAATCTCCTCTCCGGTACAGTCTTTCATCGGTTTTTTGATATAATCTCCAGGAACATCCGTGAAAAGTCCGTAAACCCAGACGCATACTTTTTCCGGATCCTGCTGTTTGAACTGCCCCTGACGGTTGATCGTCCAGCTCATCAGCCACTTGGAGTCTTTACAGCTTACAATTCCTCCGGTCACAACGTTTCCACTGCGTGGATCCCGTTTGCAGATATTTGTAATATAAGGAATAATCTTATCATCCAGCGTTGTGATCGTAGCAGATTCCCAGTTAGTCTTTGAAATATCAGAACAGAACTTCTCCGGATGTCCAAAGGCCGGATCCTGTCTGGCAATATTTTTCCAGAGTGACCAGCAGCCGCTTGTACGGACTTCTGCATCTCCGTTCGGTGCGTGATGATGATCTCCGTAGACAGTTCCTTCTGTACAGCTTCCGTTTGTCACAAATACCAGATCTTTCTCAGTCAGAAGGATTCCTTTCTCCACACCATTGACTTTGCATTCAATGGCCGAAGCTACCTTCTTTCCGTCTTTTCTCTCAAATACGACGTTCGTTACTTCGGTATGAAACTGAAAATCAATACCTGCTGCTTCCAGATATTTCTGCATAGGAAGAATCAGAGATTCATATTGATTGTATCTTGTGAATTTCAAAGCGCTGAAATCCGGCAGTCCTGCAATATGATGAATGAATCTCTGGAAATACAGCTTCATCTCCAGTGCACTGTGCCAGTTTTCAAAAGCAAACATCGTTCTCCAGTAAAGCCAGAATGTAGAGTCAAAGACTTCTTCATCAAAAACATCCTCGATCGTCTTATCATACAGATCTTCATCCGGAGTCAGGAACAGCTTCATGATCTCCATGCAGCCCTTCTGGCTTAAATTAAATTTGCCGTCTGTATGGGCATCTTCTCCGCGATTGACAGTTGCCCGGCAAAGAGAGTAATTCGGATCGTGCTTGTTCAACCAGTAAAACTCATCCAAAACGGATGCATTCGGCACTTCCAGCGACGGAATACTGCGGAACAGATCCCACAGACATTCGAAATGATTTTCCATCTCACGTCCTCCGCGCATCACGTAACCTCTGGTCGGATCGAAGATACCGTCACATGCGCCTCCTGCAATATCCATTGCTTCCAGGATATGGATATGATCTCCCGGCATCTGTCCGTCTCTTACCAGGAAGCAGGCAGCTGCAAGAGAGGCGAGCCCGCTTCCTACGATATAAGCACTCTTCTCTTCCACCCCCTCCGGTTTTTCCGGTCTGGCAAATGCTTCATAATTTCCATTTGAATAATAGATCCCTTTTTTATTTTTCACCTGTTTTCCGCGTTCTGTGTTCCGGTAATCCTGATACCGGGCATCCATCTGTGCCTTCTTTTGCTTTTTCTGAGATTTTTTCTTCATATATGTGGCAGCTCCTGCACCTGCAGCGATCGCAGCAATTCCAATCCCAACGTGTTTTTTTGCCATAGTAATGACCACCTTTCCAGAAATGTCGTCCGATTCAGATCGGATATCTTTGTTTCTGCCCATATACTATGATTTTTATTCATGAAATTCAATTTACAAATCAGGACGTTTGATAAAATTTTTATCACGGATCGGTTTTTGATAAAAAATTCTGGACGGAATTCGTAATACTGCCATGTAGCGTCAGCGCCATATTGTCTACAATTTCACTGTAGTCCTCCTTCATGCCCTGTTTGATCCAGTCCAGCATGATTCCCACAAAACTATATTTGTAAAAATTTGCGATAAATTCTTTCTGTTCCTCCCGAATCTGCATTCCGGCTGTTTTCTCTTCCACAACTGCTTTCAGCAGATCATAGGTCAGATGAAACAGATAATTTTCAATCTGTTCCCTGCTGACAGAATGGTATGCATTGAGAATAAACGGCTTGTTTTCCAAAACTGCTTCAAAAATCTGCAGGATGCCTTCCTGCCATGTATCATAGGTCTTTTTCCCCTGCAGCGCTCTTTTTGCATCCTCCAGACAGGACCATTCAACCAGATCGTAAATATCTTTAAAGTGATAATAAAAAGCCATCCTGCTGATTCCGCAATCCGATGTAATATCAGAAATCGTAATCTTGTCCAGAGGTTTTTGAAGCATTACTTTCTTTAAAGATGCTTCCAGGGCCTGTTTCGTTGTGTTGGACATGAAATCCCTCCTTATCATGCGTTCCTTCCAATAGCATACAGGATAAACATGAACTTTACGTGAATTTTTTTCAATTATTTTCCCGAAAACTCTGTACAGTCAGATTCCGGTATGCTATACTCTACCTCGCATTTATCAAATCAGAGGTGCATTTTGCCCTCTGGACTGGTTCGTGAACTTCCCAGTATAAAAAACCAAGTATCTCGTAAGGTGGTCTTTGCCACGGAATAAAAAAGTAAAGGAGATTGGAGAATGAATGCAAAAAAAGTCATCATTGACTGCGATCCCGGGATCGATGACGCACTCGCCCTGATGCTGGCGCTGCGATCACCGGAACTTGAGATTTTAGGGATCACAGTTGTCTCTGGAAATGTACCGGCAAAAAAAGGCGCGTCAAATGCGCAAAAAGTTCTGCACTGGATGAACCGACCGGACATTCCTGTTTATCTTGGAGAAGAACTGCCGCTTGTCCGTCCTTATGTGGATGCTATGGATACCCACGGGGAAGACGGTCTCGGCGAATCTCATTACCCCGAAATCACAGATGGAACAATCAATACGGATGGTGTGGGCTTTCTTGCCCGTACACTGCATGAAGCTGCCCAAAAGGAGGAGCCGGTTTCGATCATTGCTCTGGGACCTCTGACAAACCTGGCCAGACTGGTTCAAAATGATCCTGAAAGTCTTGCCGGTCTTGGAGAACTGATCAGTATGGGCGGCAGCTGCCAGAGCCATGGAAACTGCTCTCCGGTCGCAGAGTACAACTACTGGTGCGATCCGCATGCCGCAGAAATTGTATATCGTGCATTTGAAGAACTGCCTGTTTTACAGGACAAACAGATTCACATGGTGGGACTGGATGTGACAAGAAAAATCGTCCTGACTCCTGACATTTTAGAATATATGTGTTGTGTGAATCCGCAGATGGGCGAACGTATCCGAAATATTACCCGGTTCTATTTTGATTTTCACTGGAAACAGGAAGGAATCATCGGCTGTGTCATCAATGATCCGCTTGCAGTCGCTTACTTTATCGACCGTACTCTCTGCAGCGGAATGGAAGCCTGTACGAGAATTGCAACGGAAGGTCTGTGTATCGGACAGAGCGTTGTAGACAGATTTGACTTCTGGAAAGGACATAAAAACAGCTATATTCTGACCAGGACATCTCCATTGTCATTTATGCAGATGTTTTTTGACAGAGTTCTTGGTGTACCAGACAAAACAAGCCTGCCCATACTGGAACAGATCATGAAAGGAGACGTATTATGAGAAAATTTTCAACCAATAAACTTTGTATCCTCGCCCTTTGTTCGGTGATCAACCTGATCGGAGGTCAGATCGCACTGCTGCTTCGCCTTCCGATTTATCTGGATTCTTTTGGAACGGTGTTTGCGGCCGCTGTGATGGGGCCTTTTTATGGAATGATTCCCGGAATCGTCAGTAATCTGATCGGAGGCGTGACAACTGATATTTACGCGCTTTATTACCTTCCGGTCCAGATGATCACCGGATGTATGGCCGGTTTTGTTTTCCGGAAAATGCCGCCTCATGGCGGAAAAGATCTGGGAAAAATCCTGTTTGGAGCCGGAATGATCAGTATTCCGGGAACGCTGGTCAGCTCTTCGATTACTGCAATCGTATTCGGTGGAATCACCTCGTCCGGATCTACACTTCTGGTGCAGCTGTTCCATCATCTTGGTCTGGGGCTGACTGCAAGTGTATGCATGGTTCAGGGATTGACCGACTATGCAGACAGAGCGATCGTTCTGGCACTGACAGCCGTACTTCTGGCACTGCTTCCTTCTTCCGTTAAAGCAGCAGTAAATAAGTAAGGAGAATATTCATGGAAAGATACAATAAGATTACAAATAAAAATCCGCGGGAAATCGTGCTGTTAAAAGGCAGACCCTGTGCCTGGGGAAAATGCCGTTTCTGTGATTATATTGAGGATAATTCACGGGATGTTCAGGAAATGAACGCTCTGAATCAGGAAGTCCTCTCCCATGTCACCGGAGAACTCGGTGTATTGGAAGTCATCAATTCGGGAAGCTGTTTTGAGCTTCCCGAAGAGACTCTGAAAATGATCAAAGAAATTATTGCGGAAAAGCAGATCCACCGTCTGTTTTTTGAATCCCACTGGATGTACCGGAAACATCTGCAGAAAATGCGGGATTATATGGGAATTCCCATTACTTTTAAAATTGGTGTGGAAACATTTGATAAAACCTTCCGGGAGGAGTATTTAAATAAGCATGCAGATTTTGACTCTCCGGAAGAAGTCCGCAAATACTTTGATTCACCCTGCCTGATGGTCGGCATCAAAGGCCAGACAAAAGAAATGATCGATTATGATATTCGGATGTTAAAGACACATTTTGAATTGGGAACTGTCAATGTGTTTACGAACAACAGCACGGACGTCAAACGGGATCAGGAACTGGTTGACTGGTTTATGCAAAAATATGCCGACCTTCTGGAAGATCCGTCTGTGGAAGTCCTGTATGAAAAAACCGATTTCGGTGTGGGGGATTGATTTGCTTTTGTTTTCCTGTTACTTTGCATTCCACTGCCCGATCACTTCATTGACAGTTGAAACGGTTACAAACACGTCCTTTTTTGTGGTGTGCAGATAGTTGAGAAGCAGCCGGTACTCCTGCTGTGCAAGAATCGTCACAAGTTCTGTACGGTGTTTTTCATCATAGGCGCCCTGGGCGACATAGAGGGTGGCACCGCGTTTCAGATCATGGATGATATAATTCTGTATTTCCTTATAATCATCAGAAATGATGCACACCCGTTTTCGCTTATTAAATCCATCAATAAAATAATCCACAGCCATACCGTTTGCATACGTTCCAAGCAGACTGACAATGAGTGTCGGTACGTCATACACCAGGATAGATGTCATTGCTGTTACAAATCCGGACAGCATGACAGCTTTTCCAAGTTCCATGTGTGCAAATTTATTGAGAATTTTTGCCACAATATCTAACCCGCCGGAAGAGGCATTGACATGAAACAACATGGCCTGTCCAAGCGCTACGATCAGAGTATACGTAACAAGATCAAATACCTGATTGCCTGTAACGGATTCTGTGACCGGAATCAATCGTTCAAAGATCCAGAGAAAGATTGGAAGCAGGATCGAAGTGTAAATTGTCTTCGCCCCAAAATCCTTCCCAATCAGCAAAAATCCGATCACAAGCAAAATGGCATTTAGAAAGAACGTAAGGATCGACATGGAAATCCCGGTGAGCTGGGAAAATACCAGCGCCAGACCGGAAATACTTCCCATGACGATTTTACTGGGAACCATAAAAAAATAAACGGCTGCCGATACAATCAGCATGGCAAATGTGATCACTGCAAATTCCCGGACTGTGTTTTTTAATTTCATGCTGTTACATCTCCTGCGTAAAAAATATTATAATTTCGTAAAACTCCACAAATTCTCAATCTGTGGTTCCAGTGTCGCATAATCCCAGGTACGGCTGCTTCGTTCTTTACTGTTTGGATCATGCACCTGAATCTTACCGTCTGCCATGCCTGTCAGCACGATAAAATGTCCGTCTGTTGTGAAATCGCCCTGCTTCATACTGCAGATGATCGGATGTCCTGCATTCAATTCTTCTGTGACAGAGCTTTCTGACAATGCAATCTCTGTTCCTGCTACTCCAAAATTCAAAGCGGCTTCCGTCATCAGACTCCAGCTGCTTCCGGAGCCTGCCACATAATATCCGTTGGCGCCTGCATAGGATGCGATCTTATACGGGGTAATACTGTTATCTCCGGTGAGTCCTGCAACTACCATAGCAAGCGCTGTCGGACCACATCCACTGTTCGCTATGATTCCATCTCCATAATGAATATACCCCCACCGTTCATCCCACTGGATCAAGAGCGGAATCTCACCTTCTTTTACTTCTCCGATGGATTCAGCAGGTGCCTCATCTTTCTTCTCCGGATAATCTGCCACGAAATCTGTTGTCTCTGCATTTTTTGCCAGAAGCTCCAGCATACTCACCGGATAATTGCGGGAATCTGCAAGAATCTTTTGTACTTTTTTATCTTCTTTTGCACGATCAGAGAGTGTCTGCTGAAATTCTGCTGATAAGGTGCCGTCACTGCATACGAAATCATAGACCGGAGTCTGCGTATTTTCCGCTTCAGTTTTATCTTCCTTTTGAGCCGTATTATCAGTCTGCGTCTTTGTCTGCTTTTTTTTCTGCGAATCTTCTTTTGACAGCTGTCCTGCGATCCACCGTCCTGCAAGTGCCAGCAAAGCGAGCAAAATCAGGATACAGATTGTTCGTTCTACCAGAACGACCTTTTTTCTGTCAAATCTTCTTTTTCTTCTTTGGTATGCCATAGTTCAACCTCCGGTAACAGAATACCACATTCCTACAATGCTTTCCATACCTGAATTAATTCTTCTTTCATTTCCTTCGGTGTAATCTGCTTCTCAATCCCATTTAAAATCCTGCCGCTGTTGACTTCTGCCACCTCGATCTTGCCATAATCCATCCAGACAAAACAGGCAAAACAAAGGATGGAAAGTCCCAGACGAAACAAAAAAGAGTGATCCTCTGCTGCATCGTCCTCTGTGACAGAAGTTGTAAGATTTCCATATCTCGGATGAATCACAGGCGTGCTTCTGCCTGTCTCATGATAAAGTCTGCGTGTCTGTCTGAGCAGTTCTCTTCGGCGTGCTTCTGATTCGTTCATAAAGGTTCCTCCTGTAAAAAAGACATATGACGGGCTTCTTACCCCCATCATATGTCTTTTTTTTAAGAACTAGAACTTATCTGTCTGCCAGTTCTTTTACAATATCTTCCCATGTGACACCGCGTTCCACCATGAGTACCATGGCATGATACAGAAAATCAGAAATCTCATATTTGATCTCTTCCGGGTTCGGATTCTTGGCAGCGATCACGATCTCTGTTGCTTCCTCTCCCACCTTTTTCAGAATCTTGTCAATCCCCTTATCAAACAGATAGTTGGTATAAGATCCTTCCTTCGGATGCTGCTTTCTGTCTGCAATCGTTGCATATACAGATTCAAAAACCTGAAGCGGATTTTTAGAATCGTACTCATTTCCTACAATCTGCCGATAAAAGCAGGTATGATTTCCGGTATGGCAGGCCACTCCGATCTGCTCTACCTTGGCCAGCAACGTATCGTTGTCACAGTCGGCTGACAGCGCCTTTACATACTGATAATGTCCGGAGGTTTCTCCTTTTACCCAGCGGCACTGTCTGCTTCTGCTGTAATAGGTCATTTTTCCAGATTTGAGTGTATGTTCAAATGCTTCTTCATTCATGTAGGCCATCATCAGAACCTCGTTGGTCTTATAATCCTGTACAACAACTGGAAGAAGTCCGTCCGTATTCAGCGTGAAATCAGAAAAACTCATCGTACTTTCCAGAGAAGTCATCTGAATTCCTTCAGAAATGCAATGATTTTTGAATGCATCGATATCAAGTGCAGGTTCGCTGATCAGCATACCGGAAACGCCCTTGACACCCTTGCATTTTAAGATTTTTAAAATCTCTTCCTGTTCCATTGTATCAGTCAGAACAACGCACGGAATCTCTGTGATATTCATCACAGAAAGCAGATCCAGGCGATGCATGAAAATAATCTCGGAACTGAATTTGTCGATCAGATGCTGCTGTTTGAACAAAGCATCAAAATCATTTAAAGATACTGCGATCCGTTCTTTTCCAAATCGTTTGGATACTTCTTCGATCAGTTCAAACGACAGCGGTTTGGAAAAATTCAGGATTGCCCGTTTTGCACCGGTGTACAGAATCTTTTTCACGTCTTCCTGTCTGCGTACATTTCCGCCTGCAACCATTGGAATACTGATGGCACGGTTTACTTTTTTCATCAGATCGATCGCTTCATCATGCTCGTCATCCGTATTGGACAGATCGAATACGATCAGCTCATCTGCCCCTTTGTCACAGTACTGCTTTGCAAGCCCGATCACATCGTCTGAGACGACTTCTTTATCATCAAACCATTTTATTGCTTTTCCCTTGTAAATAAAGATACAGGGGATCAATCTTTTATAACTCATCGTTTTGTTCTCCTTTATAAGCTGCCTTTCGTAGACCATACCCCGTTCATACGTGGTTCCTCCATGGTTGCCATATCCAGAGCCTTTCCAAATGCCTTGAACAAGGCTTCTGCCATATGGTGATTGTTCCCTCCGTCTACGATCTTTAAATGCAGGTTCATCGCTGCGCTGTAAGAGACTGCATAAAAGAATTCACGGATCATCTCTGTATCCAGAGTTCCCAGTTTTTCCACTGTAAACTCTGCCTGATAATTCAGGTAAGGGCGACCAGATAAGTCTACTGCACACATGGCGAGTGTCTCGTCCATAGGAAGCAGAAAGCTTCCGTAACGCTTGATCCCTTTTTTTTCTCCCAGTGCTGCTGCGATTGCCTGCCCCAGTACGATCCCGGTATCCTCGATCGTATGATGGGAATCCACCTCCAGATCTCCTGTTACGTGCACCTTCAGATCAAACAGACCATGTCTGGCAAATCCATTCAGCATATGATCAAAAAACGGAATTCCGGTTGCAATCTCATTTTCCCCGGTTCCATCCAGATTGATCGTCAGAGAAATGTCCGTCTCTTTTGTTTTTCGTTCGATTGTTGCTGCGCGCTGTTCCATTTTTAATCCCTCTTTTCAAAGCGGACATGGATGGAGTTTGCATGTGCCGTGAGCTGTTCTGCTTTTGCAAACTGCTCGATGTCCTGATGTACGGTCTCCAGTGCTTCTTTTGAGTAAGAAATAATGCTGGATTTTTTCAAAAAGTCATCTACAGACAACGGAGAGAAGAATTTGGCAGTCCCGTTTGTCGGAAGGACATGATTTGGTCCTGCAAAATAATCTCCAAGAGGCTCACTGCTGTATTCTCCGATAAAGATGGCACCCGCATTGCGAATCTTGGTCATCACGGTAAATGCATCTTTTGTCACGATTTCCAGATGCTCAGATGCGATTTCGTTTGCCGCGTCGATCGCGTCATCCAGTGTCTCGGCGATCAGAATATGCCCATAGTTATCCAGAGATTTCTGAATGATCTCACCTCTGGAGAGCTCTTTTACAAATCCGTCCACTTCCCGGGATACTTCTTCTGCCAGCTCTTCACTGGTCGTCACAAGAATTGCAGATGCCAGCTCATCATGTTCTGCCTGGGACAGAAGATCCGCTGCCACGTAACGTGGATTGGCAGTCTCGTCTGCAAGAACAAGGATCTCACTCGGTCCTGCGATCGAATCAATGCTGACATGACCGTACACTGCTTTTTTGGCAAGTGCTACATAGATATTGCCCGGTCCCACAATCTTATCCACTTTCGGGATGCTCTCGGTTCCATAAGCAAGTGCTGCGATTGCCTGTGCACCGCCCACTTTATAGACTGCATCCACACCCGCTTCCTTTGCCGCAACCAGCGTTGCCGGATTGACTTTACCGTCTTTTCCCGGCGGCGTGACCATAATGATCTCATCCACACCGGCCACTTTTGCGGGAACGATATTCATCAGAACAGAAGACGGATAAACAGCCTTTCCTCCCGGTACATACACACCAACCCTTTGAAGCGACGTCACTTTCTGTCCTAGGATCGTACCGTCCGGTTTGCTGTCAAACCAACTGTACTGCATCTGTTTTGCATGATAGGATTCGATATTTTTCAGTGATTTTCGGATGACATTCAGAAGAGAGGAATCCACCTGGGAATAGGCTTTTTGAATCTCTTCTTCTGTTACCTGAATATTATCCGCATTAAGTGCTGCACCGTCAAATTTTTCCGTATAAGCGAACACGGCTTCGTCACGTCTGTTTTTTACTTCATCCAGAATCTCGCGGACACTTGCTTCATACGTTCCATAACTGTTGGGACTTCTTTTGAGCAGATCTTCGAGCAGATTTTTTCTGGTTGTTTCATCTAATCGTTCAATTCTCATACTGTTTCCCCCTCCAAAAGATTTCGGATCCTTCCAATCAGATCACGGATCCGGTCATTCTCCATCCGCATGCTGACTGGATTTACGATCATGCGCGCAGAAAGCGGACACACTTCTTCAAGCACCGTCAGTCCGTTTTCCTTTAAGGTGGATCCCGTCTCCACAATATCAACGATCACTTCAGAAAGCCCGACGATCGGTGCCAGCTCAATGGAGCCGTTCATCTTGATGATCTCTACGGTCTGATGCTTCTTATTATAAAAATAGTCCTTTGCGATCTTTGGGTATTTGGTTGCCACGCGGATCACCTCACGATGCTCCAAAAGCTCTTTGGCATCCTGTGGCCCGCATACACACATTCTGCAGGAGCCGAATCCAAGATCCAGTACCTCATGTACGTTGCGTCCTTCTTCCACGATCGTATCTTTGCCGACAACTCCGATATCTGCTGCTCCATATTCGACATAAGTCGGAACATCCGGCCCTTTTGCGAGGAAAAACTTTAATTTTAATTCTTCATTGACAAACACCAGTTTTCTGGAATCCTTCTCTTTCATTTCTTCACAGGTGATTCCAAGCTGTTCCAGCATCTCCAGTGTTTTACTTGCCAGGCGTCCCTTGGTCAGGGCAAAGGTTAAATATTTCATCTGTTCTCCCTCGCTTTCGCTTTTTTTCTGGCATTTACCTTCTTTTCTTCTCCGGTAGAGAGGTTTACCATGTCAATCGTCAGATTCTCGTTCAAATACAGCATGCTGACCGCATGTGTCCGTTTTCCGTAAGCGATAAAGGTCTCTTTTGAATCTTCCTCAGTCCGTTTCAAAAGTTCCATGTATTTTCCTTTTTCACGGAAATCTTTTGCCAGTGCAATGGCCCATTTTTCTGTGGCATCGGTATAGACGATGAGATTGTTGTGACCGGTCTCCACAGTGATCTTCTGTCTGGACAGAGCGTTTTGCAGCTCATCAATGATAATGGCAAATCCGATCGACGGCGTCTGCTTTCCAAACTTTTCCAGAAGATGGTCATAACGTCCGCCTGTCACAATGGCATCACCGGTTCCGTAAGTATAGACCCGAAATACAATCCCGGTATAGTATCCATAATGACCGCTCATACTCAGATCAAAGGTCACATAATCATCAGCCCCATACAATGCAAGCAGTTTATAAATCTTCAAAAGCCGTCCCACCGCTTGTTTTGCCTGATCGGTAGGTGCATGCTCAACGGCCTTTTTCAGCACATCCACATCTCCTGCGAACTCCGGAAGCAGACGGAACGTCTCTTTTAATTCCGGGGAGGCATCCGCCTGCTCTAAGAGTTCCTCGACTCCAAAGAAATTCCGGTTTGCGATCAGATTATAGATTTCTTCCTGCTGCTCTTTTGAAAGTCCTGTAGCTTCCATGAGGCTCTGCAGGAAATCCACATGCCCGATATTCACCTGAAATTCTTTGAGTCCTACTTTTTTCAGACCATCTACGACCATGGCGATCATCTCGGCATCTGCTTCCACAGAATCGATTCCGATCAGCTCAGCACCAAGCTGTGTACTCTCTTTTAAGCGTCCCTGATAACTGCTGTGATTGATAAAGGTACTTCCCACATAACAAAGACGGATCGGAAAGTCTTCGGTCTCAAACAGAGTTGCTGCCGCTCTTGCGATCGAAGGAGTGATATCCGGCCGAAGTGCCAGTGTATCCCCCTCCCGGTCAAAAAACTTATACAGCTCTCTGGATGAAATCGTCCCGATCTCTTTGCGGAACACATCAAAATATTCAAAAGTCGGAGTCTGAATATCCTGATATCCGTAAAGATGCAGCACCTGATGAAGTTTATCCTGTACTGCCAGCTTTGCTCTGCATTCATTACTGTAAATATCTCGAACTCCTTCGGGAGTATGTAACTTTTGTTCCATAATTCATAACACCCTTTCACTTTACTATGCTAATACATTAAATTATTCTGTAATTATACGAACTTTCATTTCTTCTGTCAATCCCTGTCATCCAAATCTTTTTGAATATAATCCAGATATGGAACAAAACAATGATTTTTCAAAGCCATAAAATATTCCGGGGAAAGTTCTTCAAACCGGATACTTTTGCGCCCGCCGGACTGTGCCCGTTTCCAGAATTTCAAAAGCTCTCCAAATCTCATGTAATACAACGTTTCTTTCTGACTGTAATAAATAATCAGAAAAGAAATCCCCTGCTGTTTTTCATACTTCTCCATAAAAGAAACCTGATGCTCGTGAACATTCTGAAGCGGAAATGTATCTGCGGCACACTCTTTTGCGTCAAAACAAATGGGAATTCCCTGAACAGCTCCGATATAATCCACGGTGCTGACCTTGTCAAAATAGGCAAGTGTGATATGACGCCGTTCCTTGTCAATCCGAACCGGAGTGATCGGGGTCGGCACCTTCTGGATCAGCGCCAGTCCCATTTCTTCATACCGGGTATTTGTGTAATTGATCATATCTTCCAGGGTAGAACCACGAAGTCCCCTTGAATTCCAGGTTCCCATTACAACACCCCTTTTTCGGCTGCAATCCTGTAAAACTGTTTCGGAAGCGGCGCTGTAAACTCTTTCTTGGATACGTTGCATAAGGTTTGCGTACATACCGGAAACTGCAGTCTGGCAGCATGAAGAAGCTGTGACTGCAAGTGATATTTCTGCTCGTATTCCCGGTTGATCTGCGATGCTCCGTATTTGTGGTCTCCAATCAGCGGATGTCCGACCGAAGCCAGATGGGCACGGATCTGGTGGGTCTTTCCGGTGATCAGATGCACTTCTAAAAGCGTTACACCGTCATGGGACTTTATCGGACGGTATTCGGTGATGATCCGTGCACTTCCAGGTCTTTCCTGAAACAGTATTTCTACTTTGTTGGTGCGCTCGTCCTTAAAAAGCCATCCTTCTACCCGGCTCGGTTTTTCGATGATTCCCGCTGTCAGGCAGAGATAATATTTTCCAATGGTGCGATCATGAAACATCTGGCTGAGTGACTGCAGTCCTGCCATGCTTTTCCCTGCCGCTACAATTCCGCTTGTATTGCGGTCCAGACGGTTGCAGATGGAAGGTCTGAATGTCCGGAGATCCTCCTCTGTCAGTGCATGGCTCTGGATCAGATAAGAAATCAGATGCTCCACCAAAGACTCGTCTGACCTTGCTGCTTTCTGGGAGAGCATCCCCACAGGCTTATTGATCAGAATAATATCCGCATCCTCATAGAGAATGTCCAGACTGACATTTGTATAGCCGGAAAACGCTTCCGAAAATTTTTGGATCGTTTCATCTGATAAAAATAATTTTACACAGTCGCCCTTTGCCAGCTTTTCATTGCCGGACGCCTTTTTCCCGTTCAGCGTAATATTTTTTTTCCGGAGCATTTTGTACAAAAAACTCTTCGGGGCTTTATTTAAGTATTTGCAAAGCAGCTTGTCAAACCGCTGCCCGGCTTCCTGTTCTGTAATCTTGATTTCCTGCATGTTTTGTAACTCCTCATTACATGGAGAGGTTTAAAAGAAGCTGTCTGGTCTGCGCTTCTTCCTCTCCGTTTATTTTGGCATTTTCTACCATGGCGATCGATTCCAGTCCTTCGATCCTGGAGAGAAAAACCTTATAATCCTGATAAAATTTCACAGTGGAATACGAAAGACGATTCTGCGTCATCATATCCCTGATATGTTTGGAAAGGACGTTTAAATCGACCTTTTTGCTGTCTGTGTATCCAAATACCGTTCCGTTGGAGATCACCACACACTCCACCGGCATGATTTTTTCACGGGTTGTCAGGACAAGATCGTATACTCTGGTCGTATGCGGTGCTTTTGTATCAACCTCATGAACCAGCTTCTGATCTACAGAAGCATAAGGAAACCTGGTGATAACTCCCACCAGCGCTTTTGCGGCAGGAAGGCAGCCAAGAATTGCCACCACTGTCAGAAGATTGCTTCTTGTTTTTGTCTGTACGTAGCCCAGTGTAAAAATGGCAGCTACGAGCAGAAAATAAATCACAGTCCGGATGATTTCTACTTTTTTCTTATAATCCAGATAACCTGGAGTTCCTTTTTCGATTCGCTTCATTTGTTCTTCTCTCCTACTTTTTTCCAATGGTCTGTACGTTTAAAATCCAACTGACCGGAACGATCCTGACCAGTATGTACAGTGCCCTCATCCAGAACCCGAAGATTGAGACTGCTTTTTTTCGTCTCGCATCCAGAAGTGCCTGTTTTACTACGTTTGGAGCCTTTGCCATTGTCATTTTTTTGAGCGGATTTTCAGGTTGCCCGCACCGCTCAAAAAATTCTGTGTCCACAGGTCCCGGGCAGACTGCAGTGACATAGATTCCTTTTTTCTTCCACTCTGCGCCAAGAGCTCTGGAAAAGCTGAGTACATAAGATTTGGTGGCTGCATAAACCGCAAACCCGGGCTGCGGAGCAAATGCCGCAGCAGATGCAATCTGCAGGATCCGACTTCCTTGTGACAGATAGGGCGCACACAAAAGCGTCATGTTTGTCAATGCCTCGCAGTTGAGACGCACCATCTCACTTTGTGCGGGCCACTCTTCTTTTGCGATATCCAAAACAGTACCGCTTTTTCCGAAGCCTGCTGCATTCACCAGCATCCGGATATCGGGTCTTAGACGCTGCAGTGTATCTTTGACCGTTTGAAGAAACATCGGATCTGTCAGATCTCCTGCAAAGATGCGGACCGGAACCGAACAGGTCTTCGCGATCGCTTCCAGTCGGTCTTTTCTGCGTGAAATGATCCACAATTCATCCAGGTTCATATAGAAATGCGGAATCTGGCGGACAAACTCCCGCCCCATACCGGAGGATGCCCCGGTGATCACTGCAATTTTCATCTTCCACGCCTCTTTTCTGTCTTCTTTTTCTGTACATTCCGTATGGTCTTTTTCTTCTGTTTTGGTCTGCCCGTTTTGACAGGCTGTTCCTTTTTCAATCTGCGCGGGCGGATCAGACAATTCTTTTCAAATCCGATCAGATCTGTTCTGCCGGCTTTTTTCAGCGCCTCTGCAACCAGATCATAGTTTTCCGGATTCCGATACTGGATCAACGCTCTCTGCAGGGCTTTCTCATGCGGATTTTTCGGAACATAGACCGGTTTCATTGTCCGCGGATCCACACCGGTATAGTACATACAGGTAGAAATTGTAGACGGAGTCGGATAGAAATCCTGCACCTGCTCCGGCATATATCCAAGATCTCTGCAGTATTCTGCCAGTTCCACTGCTTCTTTTAACGTCGATCCCGGATGAGAGGACATCAGATACGGCACCAGATATTGCTCTTTTCCGATTTTCTGGTTCATGGCATAAAACTTTTTCGTAAAGGTCTCATACACATTGTTGGCCGGTTTTCCCATCATAGAAAGAACCGGATCTGAAACGTGTTCCGGTGCCACCTTTAACTGTCCGCTGACATGATACTCACATAATTCTTTCAAAAACGTATCATCTGCGTCCGCCAGCAGATAGTCGAAACGAATTCCGGAACGGATAAAGACTTTCTTCACTTTCGGAACTTTTCTCAGCTTTCGCAGAAGTGCTACATAGTCTTTGTGATCTGCATTCAGGTTTTTGCAAGGTGTCGGGAACAGACACTGCTTTGTCTTACACACGCCTTTGGTCATCTGCTTTTCACAGGATGGATGCCGGAAATTTGCAGTCGGTCCGCCCACATCATGGATATATCCCTTAAAATCAGGATCCTGCGTGATCTCCTTTGCCTCCTGCAGCAGAGATTCGTGACTTCGTGTCTGTACGATCCGCCCCTGGTGGAAGGTCAGTGCGCAGAAGCTGCATCCGCCAAAACAGCCCCTGTTGCTGATCAGACTGAACTTGATCTCTGCGGTCGCCGGAACTCCTCCCAGTTTTTCATAATCCGGATGGGCACAGCGGGTAAACGGCAGTGCATAGACATCATCCATCTCCATCTGTGTCAGCGGTTTTGCCGGAGGGTTCTGTACCACATATAAATGTTCGGAATACGGTTCGACCAGACGTTTTCCGGAAAATGGATCCGTATTACAGTACTGGGTGTAAAAACTTCTGGCATAAGAAAGCCTGTCCGCTTTTAATTCTTCAAAAGACGGAAGCATCACGGCATCATAAACCGAATCCAGAGATTTTGTCTTGACTGTTGTCCCGCTGATGTAAGTGATATCTGACACGGCAATTCCTGCATCCAGGGCTTCCGCAATCTCTACGATCGAGTGTTCACCCATCCCGTAGGAAATCATATCTGCTCCGGAGTCCAGAAGGACGGAACGTTTCAGCCGGTCAGACCAGTAATCATAGTGTGCAAGCCTTCGAAGGCTCGCTTCAATTCCGCCGAGAATAACCGGCGTCTGTTTGTAGGTCTGACGGATCAGGTTTCCATAGACCACGGTTGCATAATCCGGACGCCTGCCCATCACTCCTCCGGGCGTATAGGCATCGGATTTTCTGCGCTTTTTGGAGACAGAATAGTGATTCACCATGGAATCCATATTGCCGGCAGATACTAAAAATGCAAGCCTTGGCTCTCCGTATATGGTCACACTGTCTTTGTCCTTCCAGTCCGGCTGGGAAATGATCCCGATCCGATAGCCTCTGGATTCCAGAAGTCTTGTGATCACAGCAGGACCAAAAGATGGATGATCGACATACGCATCCCCGGTAATATAGACAAAATCAACCCGGTCCCATCCTCTGTCTTTCATATCCTGTCTGCAAATTGGTAAAAACCTTTCTCTCATGTATTTATACTCCACATCTTTCATATGTTTTTGCTTGGATCTCATCATAACTGCGGATAAAATAGTCCGCCTTTTCTTTTTTCTCTTTTTCATCACTTGCCGAGAATGCATCATCCACTGCACACACTGTCATTCCCGCATTGCGCCCGGCTTCGATCCCCTTTGGAACATCTTCAAATACCAGACACTCTTCCGGCTGTACACCGAGGTCCTCTGCCACTTTCAGATAAACATCCGGTGCAGGCTTTCCTTTTTTCACTTCACATCCGGTGCGTACAGAAGAAAAATACTCCCGGATCTGCAGCGCGTCCAGAGCGGCAAGAGCCAGCTCCTTTGCATTGCTCGTAGCAATTCCCATCAGGATCTGCTCCTGTTTTAAAAATTCCAGAAATCCTTTTGCCCCCGGCTTTAGCTCCACTTGGGTCTGATACAGATGCAGTGTCATATCGATCCACTCCTTTTGCACATCTTCCAGCGAACAGGAGAGCTCTGGAAATACATCCAGAAAATACTGTGCGGTCTCTGTGTAGCTTTTTCCCTCCAATGCCTTGGCGAATCCGGGCGGCGGGGTCAGATGGTATTTCTTTAAAAAGATCCGGTCCACTTCCGGCCAGATCCACATGGAATCCGTCAGCGTCCCATCCATATCAAAAATTACTGCTTTTTTTCCACTGAGCATAGTGTATCCTTCTCTTTCTCTGTCAATTCCCGGTATTCGCCGGGCATCAAAGTTTCATCCAGCTGAAGCGGTCCCATACTGAGCCTCTTCAGATAAATGACTTTCTTACCGACTGCTTCAAACATCCGCTTCACCTGATGAAACTTCCCTTCGCAGATCGTCAGAAGAATCTCTGAAACTTCTCCCGACTTTACTACCTCCAACACTGCAGGAGCAGTCAGCTTTTTCTCATGGATATCCACGCCTTCTGCAAATTTACGGACATCTTCCTGCGTAACGATCCCCTGCACTTTCGCATAATACGTCTTATCTACATGCTTTTTCGGGGAAAGCAGCCGATGCGCCAGTTCCCCGTCATTGGTGATCAGCAGCAACCCTTCGGTATCTTTATCCAGACGTCCTACCGGAAACAGATCCTTTCTTTTGCGGGAAACAATCAGGTCTATCACCGTCTTTTCTCTGGCATCCTCTGTTGCCGAAATCACCCCGGCGGGCTTGTGCAGCATATAATATTCTTTTTTTGTGTAGCCGACGGTCTGACCGTCGAATACAACGGTTGTCTCTTCGGTATCGATCTTTGTTTCCGGCTTTTTCACACAAGCGCCATCCACAGACACTCTGCCTTTGGAAATCGCCCGCTTTACTTCTGTTCTTGTGCCCACTCCCATATCTGCGAGATATTTATCCAGTCTTATCTTCATCTCTTTTCATCCTTATGACTGCCAGCGCCAGCCCGGCAGATATTTGTTTTTCAGCGTCTGGTTTGCCAGTTTTCCGAATCCGAGCGGATATCCGTCCACACAGACCAGATACCATCCTTTCTCCTTGCGGGAGACAAGATCTTCTACATCCAGAGTCTCTCCTTTTAAATATTTGATCACACGTTCATCCTGTACGGACAAATCCAGAATATTGGCATACTCTTCTTTTTTCAGTGACATTGCAAACGCCTGACTCGGTTCAAACCGCTTTTTCTTAAGTTCTCCGAGCAGCAATCCGGTTCTTAAAAAGCGGACACCGTTCAGCTTTGGAAGTCCCTTCGGCATATAGTAGACTCTCTCTCCATGGATATCCAGTCTTGATGCTTCCGGTTTCCAGGAAACGTTCCGGAAAAACTCTTCCAGCTCTTCCGGCAGTTTTCCGCCTTTTTTAGAATCCTTTTCTTTCAGAGCAATCGGAGAGCCTTCCCCCTTTTTCAACAGTGCAAGATAATGTCCTTCCCCTTCCATTCGATGCGGAAAAATCCGGACTGTCTTTGCAAGATTTGGGTTTTTGCTGTCTGTCACTTCCGGCATTCCCGGTGCAAAGCCTTCATATCCTGCCATCTCACAAATCTCAAACTCCGGATATTCTTCCAGCAGATATTCGATGGTCTGCTCATTCTCTGACGGATCAAAGGTACAGGTAGAGTACAGCATCATTCCACCAGGACGCAACATGGATGCCGCCTGCGTGATGATACTTCGCTGAATTTTTGAGAAAAACTCCGGACCATGCTCTTCCCATGCTTTGACCATCTTTTTATCTTTTCGAAACATTCCTTCTCCGGAACACGGAGCATCGATCAGGATCTTGTCAAAATATTCCGGAAAATACTCGGTCAGCTTGCCCGGCTCTTCGCTGAGCACCAGCATATTTCCGATTCCGAATAATTCAATATTCTTCAGCAGACCTTTGGCTCTGGAATTGCTGATGTCATTTGCCATCAGAACTCCTTTTCCCTGTAACTTTGCCCCAAGCTCTGTCGCCTTTCCTCCGGGAGCGGCACATACATCCAGCACCCGGTCTCCCGGCTCGATCAAAAGCCGGTCTGCCGGTGTCATCGCGCTTGGCTCCTGCAGATAATACAGTCCTGCAAAATAGTACGGATGCTTTGCCGGCTGGATCTGATCTCCGTCATAATAAAATCCATTTGAGATCCATGGAACCGGACGCAGCGGCCATGGAGCGATTTTCAAGAAATCCTCCACGGAAATTTTGTTTATATTGACACGGAGTCCGTAATGACGCGGCTCCTCATAGCATTTTAAATAATCCTCATATTCTTCACCCAAAAGGTGTTTCATCTTTTCTTCAAATGTATTTGGTAAATTCATATTCATTCCTCCACATGAACATGATTATACCATAATTCCTATAGTAAGACTACCTAGAATACACACATTTTATTCTGGCATTTTCTGCATACCGCAGCACCGGATACGGATTTACACTGATTTCTTCCGTTCCTTCTTTCAGATAAATCCCAAGGTGGAGATGCACCGGAAACTCCCCCGTTGTTCCCTCCTCTCCATATCCGCTGTCCCCCATATAGCCGAGCAGATCTCCTGCCTTTACCGAATCTCCCTTCTCAAGCTCCGCATAAGAATCCAGATGTGCATAATAAAAATACGCTCCCGTCGGTGCCGTGATCCCAATCCTCCAGCCGCCCTTTTCCAGCCAGCCTTTTTCGGTTACGACACCATCCGTCATGCTTACAACAGGATAATACCCGGGCGTATTTTTCTCTGCCATAATATCTGTTCCCTCATGCCCCCGTTTTCCTCCGTAATTTCGTTCAAACATCCAGGAATCAACATAAGAAATCTTATCCTCGGTATCATCCAGAGACTGCGGGATGGGGAAATATTTTACATCATTCCAGATTGCCCTGCATGATTGCACATAAGCATCCCAGCCCGTTTGGTTTCGCCATTGGCGGTACAGCTTCTGAAATCCGGAAGGTGAGACTTTTCCTGGAAATCTGCGGTTTTCAAAGTCTGTTGCCATCCAGTAGAGTCCCACGTCCCGTCCCGGATCTGCAGCCTGTTTCAAATAAACCTGCATGGTTTCAGAAACAGGCTGCCTGCGAAAATCAGGCTGAGATACCACCGGTTTTTGAAGTCTCTGAAATCCACTGACAGAAATCAAAACCCCGGTATTTAATACGGCAAAAAATGCCAGAAGAAAAATTCCCGCAAAATAGCTGATATATCTGTGACGCATAGAACTTTCTCCCGTTGGATGTTTCAAATTATCGTATGCCGGTTTCTTCTAAAACTTTCCACTGATAAATGTCCCATATCGTCATATACATATAACAACAAGTGAATCGGAGTTTTCCTATGAGAAAAAATCTGGCCGGAATCGGAGTTCTGATCTGTTTTGCCTTTATGCTTTTATTTCCAAAAGATGTATTTAATGGAGCCAGCAAAGGTCTGCTGCTATGGTTTCATACGGTCTTTCCCACACTGTTTCCCTTTTTGATCATCACAAACCTGCTGATGTCCACCAACTGCATCCGTCTGATTGCCCGCCTGTTCGGCCCTCTTCTGAACAAAATCTTCCGGGTCTCTCCAAACGGGAGCTTTGCGATCATTGCAGGCTTTCTCTGCGGATATCCTATGGGCGCCAAAATTTCCGCAGACCTGACACATACAAAACAGATTTCACCGCAGGAAGGAGCGTATCTGCTCTCCTTTTGCAACAATACAAGTCCGGTCTTTATTTTCAATTTTGTAGTCTGGAAAACACTGGGAAAAAGCGAACTGATGATTCCGTCCATCCTGATCCTGACAGCTGCGCCCATTCTGGTCAGCTTTTTTACGAGAAGAACGTATTTGAAGGGAAAACAGGCATTTCAGGCTCCGGATTCAGGCTGGCAGAAAAATACGTTCTGGTCCTTTGACATTTTGGATCACTGCATTATGGACAGCTTTGAAGCAATCACAAAAGTGGGGGGCTATATGATTCTTTTCTCCGTGTTGATCGCACTGTCAGAAAACCTGGCATCCTGCTTTCCGGCGGTCCAAATTCTTCTGCCGGTTTTGGAAATCACAAACGGGATTCAGCTGATTGGAATGTCTGCCGTTTCTTTTCCTGTAAAATACATTTTGGCGCTCTCTCTGACAGCATTCGGAGGCATATGCGCTGCCGCCCAGACACAGTGCATGATACAAAAAGCCGGTTTTTCAATCTTTCCCTACATAACACAAAAGCTGGCTACCGCTCTGGTAACCAGCCTGCTTGGCATCTTATATCTTTTATGCTTCGCCTGAGAACTCCTGTCCTTCTTCCGGAGTCGGAGACTCTAATTCTGCACGATTCGTGCGGACAACATCATAACACTCCTGAAGGGAGTTGATCAGTCCGTCATATTTTGTCGTATAGCTGTCTAATGTATGACCGATAATACTCTCTGCATTGGCAAGCAGATCATCGGTATACTGGATCGCACCCATACGGATCTCATTTGCATCCATTGTTGCATTGTCGATGATCTCCTGAGCCTGTGCAGTCGCCTGTGTCACGATCTCATTTGCCTGTGCATATGCCTGCTGCATGATCTCATGCTCACTGACAAGCTCTGTTGTCTGTACCTGTGCTTCTTCGATCATCGCATCGGCTTTTGCTTTTGCATCCGCAAGGATCGCATCCCGGTTGCTGATGATCTTCTGATATCTCTTGATCTCATCCGGAGTCTTCATTCTGAGTTCTCTCAAAAGCTCATCCAGATGTTCTTTATTTACAATAATCTTTGTCGAGGATAACGGCTGAAACTTACAATCTTTGTCAATGTACTCTTCAATCTCCTCAATAATCTGTTCAATACGGCTGCTCATAGTTACACTCTCCTTTTTGCTTTCATCTTCGCTTCCAACTCTCCTGCTACCGCTTCTGGCACAAACTGTGATACATCTCCCCCATAAGCGGCAATCTCCCTGACGGTTGTAGAGCTTAAGTAAGAATATTCGATACTGGTAGTCAGAAACATCGTCTCCAGATCCGGCTCCAGTTTATGGTTCGTCTGCGACATCTGCAATTCATATTCAAAATCTGTAATTGCCCGAAGTCCTCTGATGATCACAAAGGCATCCATCTGACGGGCAAAATCTATCAAAAGTCCGTGAAATGGAACAATTCTGACATTTGTCAGATCTTTGGTCGCTTCCTCTAACATTTTAACACGTTCTTCTACAGAAAACAACGGCATTTTCGCATTATTATTCAGCACACCGACAACCAGTTCATCCACAATTTTACAGGATCTGCGGATAATATCTAAATGTCCGTATGTAACAGGGTCAAAACTGCCCGGATAAATGGCTCTTAACATATCATTTCCTTTCCAGCTTTCTCAATGAAAACATGCTTGTTCGTCTTGTATTCTTTCTCTTTGATCAGTGTGAAGCCCAAATCTTCCAGATAAGAAAAGTCCGTATGCTTTGATGCTTCCACAATGATCACGGTATCCTCATAAATCAGTTCGGAACCGGACAGATACGTAAGAACCTGTCTCTCCAGATCCTGATCATACGGAGGATCCATAAATACAAAATCAAACACTTTCTCGCCTTCCAGCTGATACAGAGCTGTCAGAACATCTTTCGTCATGGTCATCGCTTTCTCAGAAAGCTTTGTATAGTTTAAATTTTCTTTGACACAGGCCATCGCTTTTGGATTCTTTTCGACAAAAACAGCCTCTTTGGCGCCTCTGCTCAATGCCTCGATGCCAATTCCGCCACTTCCGGCAAACAAGTCCAGAAAAACGCTTCCGAAAACAGACGGCGCGATCATATTGAACAGTGTCTCTTTGATCCTGTCTGTTGTTGGTCTGGTCTCCATTCCGTCCAAAGTTTTTAACTGCAGTCTCTTTGCAGTTCCTGCGATCACTCTCATTGCGCACCTCCACTTTCTCAACTATGCTGAATTTTAGCAGAAAAAAGCACTCAGGTCAATCCCAAGTGCTTTTTTCCGCCTGATTTCGCATTGGCAACAGTGACTGCTTATTTACCGGCCATCTGTTTTTCCTGCTGCTCGATCATTTTCTTTACCATATAACCACCTACAGATCCGTTCTGTTTGGAAGTTAAGTCTCCGTTGTAACCGTCTGACAGCGGTACTCCAAGCTCGCTTGCTACCTCGTATTTGAATTTGTCCAGTGCTCCCTTTGCTTCTGGTACTGCTGCTCGATTAGATGAACGACTTGCCATGATAATTTCCTCCTTTTCGTAACTTCTTTTGTTACCTCTTTTTGTAGTTTTATAACCTAAGCCCGGGCCGCATCGACATGAAAGCTGCTGCATTGTGATGCGGCTCGTCTCATGTGTCTGCATTCCGTTCGCTTGTGTTACATCCATAGTATATGGAGGAATTTTATTTTTAATCTGGTAAGTTCTGGTATTTTTAAAGTGTCATTTCTAACATCACATCTGACAGATAGTGTTTTAAGCGATCGGCCAGCCGCCGGTTTCTTTCTGATTTCAGTCCGGGATCCGTCCGCAGCAGTTCTCCTGCAGCTTCGGCAGCTTGTTTTAGGATCAGAGAATCCTGGAACACATCTCCCAGTTTAAAATCCATCAGACCACTCTGCCGGATTCCAAAGAGATCGCCCGGTCCCCGAAGTCTTAAATCTTCTCCCGCGATAAAAAATCCGTCATTGGACTGATTGAGGATACCCAGACGCTCTTTTGTTTCTTTTGATTTGGAAGGACTCATAAAAATACAGTAGGACTGATGTCCTCCTCTTCCTACCCGGCCGCGGAGCTGATGAAGCTGAGCGAGGCCAAAACGTTCTGCATTTTCGATCATCATAACTGTTGCATTCGGAACATCAATCCCGACTTCGATCACCGTCGTGGATACAAGGATCTGGATCTCATTTTTCCCGAATGCTTCCATGATCTCATCTTTTTGTGCCTGCTTCATTTTTCCGTGAAGACACCCCACTTTGACAGACTCACCCATGATATCCTGAAGCATCTGGGAATAATCGGTTACATTTTCTGCTTCCAGCGCTTCACTCTCCTCGACCATCGGACAGATCACATAGCACTGTCTGCCTGATTGCACTTGCTTTTTCATAAATGTATACGCTGTATTCCGATATCCGGTATCCACCACACAATTTTTGATTGGAAGTCTGTTTTTCGGCAATTCATCGATGACTGAAATATCCAGATCTCCGTAGAGGATGATTGCCAGTGTCCGCGGGATCGGGGTGGCGCTCATGACCAGGATGTGAGGCAACACTCCTTTTCCTGCCAGCGTCTCTCTTTGTTTGACTCCAAAACGATGCTGCTCATCTGTTACCACCAGCGCCAGATTCTGATACTGCACTTTTTCTTGAATCAGTGCATGAGTTCCGATCACAATATCTGCCTCTCCCGCTTCAATTCTGGCATAAGCCTCCCGTTTTGCTTTTGCTGTCATGGAACCGGTAAGGAGCTCCGTTTTCAGCGGGATTCCGTATGCTTCCAGCATGCCGCTGATATTTTCATAATGTTGTCTGGCAAGCACTTCTGTGGGTGCCATCATCGCGCTCTGATATCCATTTAAGCCGGTATACATCAAAGCAAGAAGTGCCACAATCGTTTTTCCGGATCCCACATCCCCCTGTACCAGCCTTGACATGACAGATTCTCCGGAGATATCCCGCAAAATCTCCTGCCATACTTTCTTCTGTGCGCCTGTCAGTTCATAGGGAAGTGCGTGAAGAAATTCGTCCACCTTCGGCTGATCACAGAATCCATAATGATTCTTGGCACGGTCTTCCCGTTCCTTGATCATTCTCAGGGAAAGCACGAAAATCAGAAATTCTTCAAATACAAAGCGCTTTCTTGCTTCATAGAATTCTTCTTTTATCTCCGGGAAATGGATTCCTTCCATTGCAGTTCTTCGATCCAGAAGGTGATATCGGCAGATCAGCTCTTCCGGAAGAAATTCCTGGATTCCTTCCACCTGCTCCAATGCCTGAGCGACCGCTTTTTTTACCGCATTATTGGTCAGTCCTGCCGTCAGGGCATAAACGGGCTGCATTGTATTTCTTTTTTCCTCGTAAGAGGCACTGGGATAGAAAATCTCCGGATGCTCCATCACCAGTGCGTCCTTTTTGCGCACAATCCTTCCGCGCAGAGTGATCACGCCTCCCCGTCCCAGTGTGTTGCGAAGAAACGGCATCCGAAACCAGATCACTTTCAAAGTGCCGGTCATGTCTTTCAGATAGAGTGTGGTGATCTGCATTTTTTTATTCTGACTGACCTGGATCCTCCCGAAGATCGCGCCGGTGACAGTGACTGTCTTTCCCTCCTGGATCTCTCCAATGGAAATCGGATCTTCATAGATATCATAGGTCCTCGGATAATACGCAAGCAGGTCCCCAATGGTATGGACACCTGCTTTTATAAATAATTGTTCTGTTTTTTCACCAACGCCTTTTAAGACGCTGATTCTTTCAGATTCTCTCATAAATGAAACAACTTCCTATTCTACAGATAATACGTAGTAGTAGATCGGCTGTCCGCCGCAGTGGAAATCAACATCTACATCCGGATAGATCTCTTCAATCTCGCCTGCAAAACGCTCTGCATCTTCTTCCAGAACATCCTGTCCGTAATACAGACTGATCAGTTCTGTATCATCATCCACAAGCTGAGAAAGCATCTCTTTTGTCGTCTGCTCTACAGACTGACCGACAGAAAGGATTCCGGCATCACCGATTCCCATGATATCTCCTTCATGGATCTCTTTATCGTCAATATGGGTATCACGCACAGCGTACGTAACCTGCCCCGTCTTTACATTCTTGATCTCTTCCAGCATGGTCTCCATGTTGGTATCAACGTCCTCTTCCGGCATATAGTTGATGATCGCTGTAATTCCCTGTGGAACTGTCTTTGTCGGAATCACGATGATATCTTTGTCCTTTGTCAGATCTTTTGCCTGATTTGCTGCCAGGACAATGTTCTTGTTATTAGGCAGAATGAAAATGTGATCTGCATTGACCGCATCGATCGCAGTGAGCATATCCTCTGTACTTGGGTTCATCGTCTGACCTCCTTCGATCAGATAATCCACATCAAGTTCTCTGAAAATCTCGTTCATCCCTTCTCCGATGGATACTGCAATAAACCCAACCGGCTTGCGAGGTGCTTTTTTCGCCTGTTCTGCTGCAACTTTTTCCGCATCACGAATCAGCTTTTCCTGATGCTCTTCTCTCATGTTGTCAACCTTCATACGGGACAGCTGTCCGTATGTGAGTCCTTTTTCAAAGGCCAGTCCCGGATGATTTGTATGAACGTGGATCTTCACAATATCTTCATCCGCCACACATACGATGGAATCTCCAATGGACTCCAGGTAGGATTTAAACTCCATTTCATCTGCTTCTGTAAAGGCCTTATCTGTCATAATGATAAATTCTGTACAATATCCGAACTTGATGTCCGCTTCAGCCTGCGCACCTGCTTTGGTCATCTTTGTTCCTGCACTTGCTTCGATCGCACTGTAATCGATCTCTTTGCCAAGAAATGCATCATAGGCGCCATGTAACACTTCCAGAAGTCCCTGTCCGCCGGAATCCACTACGCCGGCTTCTTTCAGTACAGGAAGCATCTCCGGTGTCTGATCCAGCACTTCTTTGGCATATGCCAGAACTGCCGGCAAAAACTCTTCCAGATCATCTGTCACCTCTGCCATCTCAGCTGCTTTCTGAGCGATTCCTTTTGCAACTGTCAGGATCGTACCTTCTTTCGGTTTCATGACCGCCTTGTAAGCAGTTGCTCTTGCACGCTCACATGCCTGTGCAAGTACAATCGTATCGATCTCTTTTTCTTCCCGGATCGTCTTTGTAAATCCTCTCAGAAGCTGAGAAAGGATTACTCCCGAGTTTCCTCTGGCTCCTCGAAGAGAACCGGAAGAAATCGCTTTTGCCAGAGATTCCATATCCGGTCTCTCCATGGCGCTGACTTCCTTTGCAGCTGACATGATCGTCAAAGTCATATTCGTTCCTGTATCTCCATCCGGTACAGGGAATACATTCAGTTCATTGATGAATTCTTTTTTTGCCTCCAGATTTGCCGCTCCCGCCAGAAACATTTTTGCGAGCAGCTCTGCATTGATCGTTTTTGTTGCCACAGCAAATATCCTCCTTAATCTATCACTCTGACACCTTCAACGAAGATGTTGATCTTATCTACGGTCATCCCGGTGAATTCTTCCACTTTATATTTGACGTTGTTCATCAAATTATCAGAAACAGAAAGAATATTTACTCCATATGCAACGATCACATGGAAATCCAGAACCAGGATATTGTCATCTGAAATATCCACATGGATCCCATGGGTCAGACTTTCTCTTTTTAACAGCCGCACAAGACCATCTTTCATGTTCACGACAGCCATACCTACAATTCCAAAACATTCTACAGCAACAGAGCCTGCGTATTTAGCAATAACTTCCGGGCTAATTGTGATAATCCCAAGCTCTGTACTCATACTACCTTTCATCATATATTACCTCCAATTCTTAATGGATCTTCGCACAATTAACATTCGTATTATACTCTCATTATCCGGATTTTACAATATCGATTCATAAAGTGCTGTCAAAACATTCAAAATCTCGTCCTCTGACATGGCCGAACTGTCCAGGCACAGATCGTACTGGGACATCTCTTCCCACTTCTTGTCTGTATAGTAGTTATAATAGAATTTTCGCTGTTTATCGACCTTTTTGATCAGAGAAAGCGCCTCTTTTTCTTCCAGAGAGGTACGCTCCATCACTGTCTGAAGCCTGTAGTCCAATGGTGCATGAATAAAAATACTCCGGGATGTCGGGCGGGATTTCAGGATATCATTGGCGCATCGTCCTACAATGATACAATCCTCCGTATCTGCCAGACGTGTGATGATCTGTGCCTGTGTGTAGAACAGTACATCGTTCATCGGTTCAAACCGAAAACGGCTTTCCATCTGCGCCGGATCTTCTACCGGGTAACGCCATGGATTCGCTCTTTTTTCATCTACTTTAACCAGCTCATCATAAGAAATATCATTCTGTTCACTGGCAAGCTTGATCAGTTCTTTGTCATAATAATGAATTCCCAGCTTTTCGGATAACTTCTTTGCAATTCTGCGTCCGTTGCTGCCATACTGTCTTCCGATTGTAATGATACGTCTGCTCATAATCATTCACCGCTTTCTGCCTGTCATCAAGGCGTTTGAAGTTATTTGAAGTTACTTTAATTTTATCATGAAATGAAATTGATGTGAACAAAAAACCCGATAGAATTCACAAAAAATCCCATATATTGATCTTTACAAAAAAGAATTTCAAAAAAAGACTTGCATTCAGAGGGGGTTTCTGCTAGAATAACAGTGTTGTGAGTCTGTATAAGACTATTTCAGATTGTTAGGAGGTGCAATGATGGCTAAATGTGCTATTTGTGAAAAGGGTGCTCACTTCGGAAACAACGTAAGTCACTCTCATAGAAAAACACCAAAAATGTGGAAATCAAATGTGAAATCCGTTAGAGTGAAAACAGAAGGCGGAGCTAAGAAAATGTACGTTTGTACTTCTTGTTTAAAATCAGGATGCGTTGAGCGTGCATAATCTGTTATATGACGACACGGAATAAAAAGGCTTGATATTTACTTTGTAAATATGGAGTCTTTTTTCATGCTTTACTCGCCAGAAAAAACAGATGCCCAGCCGGACACCTGCTCTTCATTTACAAAACAGACAATATCCTATTAAAAGCAACGCAGTAATGATCGCAATCCCCCATGGAATACTCGATAACAGGAGCATGATCAGCATTCCCACTGCGACGAAAATCAGCGCAAATCCGATCACCCGTTTCAAAATACATCACACCCACCGGCCCTCTTACTGCAAATATATGACAGATATTTCAAAATAATACTCTGATTTTATACGTTTTCTTCTTTTTCAGCAGAATCTAAAATCTCTGCCACATCTGCTTCTGTTACTTTATCTTCTTTTTTCTCTGTAAAACGGTCCACCAGATCCGGTACCATATCCAGAATTTTTGTCATCGTATCCTGATTTCTCACATTTACAAGCTTGGTCGTTCCATTCTTGATCACAAGAACTGCACTCGGGGTAATCTTTCCACCGATTCCACCCATTCCTTTTTCGCGTTTTTCAGCACGAAAAGAACCGGCTCCGATTCCAAAGGAAACATCTACAAGCGGAAGAATGATCGTATCACCCACATGAATTGCGTCACCGACAACCGTCTTAGATGAGATCATTCCGTCCATTCCCTGAAACAATGCTTCCACAGTTGATTTAAAATTGTTGTTATTCTCTGCCATTTGCTGTTTTCCTCCTTTGGCTTTTTGGTTGTATTCTAAAAGCGTAATTTTCTGATATGGGAAATCGTCGTGCGGATATTCTTGTTCCACAGCAGATTCCATAGAACAATCACAAAATAAACGGCATGCACCCTCCCCTTGATCATGGCCTTTCCTTTGAGCACTTTCTCGTCAAAATTCGGAGTGATCTCCACACATTCTCCGATAAACGGATAGATAAGACTCGCTCCCGCCAGAACATATCCTGTGACAGAAGGGTCTGAAAACCCGAATTCCAGATCTGCCTCACACTTTGACGGCTTCAAAAAGCAAAACAAACGTCGAAGCTCTGTGAGGCATTTCATAAAAGCTGACCGATGAATTTCATCCGTAAGAAACTCCATCAATCTTTCCTTTTTTTCTGCCAGTGATTTGAGCATATCACAAATTTTATGAAAAGTACATTTTATCTGTTCCGCTTTTTGAGAAATCCGCTCTCCAAGTCCCGGTCTTGAATCCTGTTTCTTTTTGTTTTCGGTTTTCTTATGTTCTGTTATTTTCTTTTGTGTTGGTTCCGGCTGTTTTTTAAGTTGTTCTGAAGGCTCTTTTTTCTGTATACTTTTTTCAGAAGGAGGAGACTTCAGTGTTTCTTTACTCTGAGAGTGCTTCTCTTCTGTCCGGGAAACAGATGGGGCTGCCTGTTCGGGCTGATCCGCCAGAAACTGCTTCCATGCGATTCGAAACTTCCATTTTAACGCTCCTTCCTGGTACGACACCTCTCCTTTTACAAGGGAACACAGCCAGGAAAACTTCAGCGAGGAGAACAGGTTTTTCCATTCACCTTCCCCCAGGACATCTCCCCGATATCTGACCGGCACAAAAAGAAAGATACCTGCCAACAGGATCAGTATTCCCAATATTACCAGTAATATCCAGCCTATGATTTTTAAAATCAACAGAAGTATATGTATCATATGATTCTACACACTGCCTTCCCCAGATTGTTTCTGATTATTTAAGATGAACTCTCTTAGTCTGACATCATTTGTTTTTTGGTACACATCCTGCACGATTTCTTCTGTCAGCTCCAGCGCCCCTTCGTATCCATCCGCGAGACCGACTACGAACAGCCCAGCGTCCTCAAAAATATGCTGCTTCAGCAACAATACAGAGAAAAATTCCAGTGGATTTTGTTTTCCCTGGGCTAACACGATCAGATAAAGATCCTTTCGAAACCGTTTCTTTTTCAAGCCCTCAATAATCCTTTTTTCACGTTTTTTCAGAGAACGGCTTACATACAATTCTCTATAAAACTCCATATTCATGCAGTCTGTCATCCCCTTTATGCTTGTTCTTTTCTATTGATAATAATAAGAATCCAACACCTGCTTTGCAATTGGAACTGCTTTTGCGCCGGCATTTCCGTCATAACCCTCGATGATCACACTGATGACCAGTTCCGGGTTGTCCACATTCGTAAAGCCTACGAACCAGGAATGTGTTTTTTCCCCGTCTGTCATGCTATATTCTGCAGTTCCGGTTTTTCCCGCCACGGAATAAGACTGTCCGGAAAGCATCGTTGCAGTTCCTTCATCCACAACTGCCCGCATATAGTCTTTCAACTGTAACGCCTCCTCCGATGTCATCAGTTTTTTATAACTTTTCGGTACATTTTTCCGAATCTCGGTTCCTTTATAGTTTGTGACTTTATCAACCAGATATGGTTCCATTAAAGTTCCGCCATTTGCGATCGCCTGTGTGATCAGTGCCATGTGATACGGGCTGACCAATGTGTTTCCCTGTCCCATAGCCGTCATCATCATCTCTCCGTCACTGGTATTCTCATCCACTACAAACGAGCTTTTTGAATAATCCAGCACGGATGGCAGCTTTTTGTTAAACAGAAGCTCTTCGGCCGTCGCACGGTAAGAATTCCGATCCAGCATCAGACCAATGTTTGCAAAGGAAGAGTTGCAGGAGTTTGCAAAAGAACTGCGCAAGTCTTCCAATCCATGTACCGTACTGTCAAAACATCGGATCGTGATGTCTTCATAACTGATCGATCCTTCACAATTATAGCTGTAATTTTGATAGTCCGAATGTTCTTTCATATATTCCAGTGCAGTCACGATCTTAAAGGTAGATCCCGGAGCATATGCCCCTTGAGTCACCCGGTTCAGAAGCGGACTGTAAGTACTGTCTGCATTTAAAGCTTCCCAATCTTGCGTGATTGTATTCGGATCATAGGACGGTCCGGACACCATGGCAAGAATTTTTCCGGTGCTGGCCTCCATAACCATGATCGCGCCCCGATTCGCTCCCAATGCATTGTATGCCGCCTGCTGAAGCCCCGCATCCAATGTCGTTACGACGGTATCGCCATGATTTTTTTCATCCTTAAATTCATTGAGAAATTTTTCCGCAAAAAATGCATTGGACGTCAGAAGTTCTGAGTTTTCGATGGATTCCAGTCCGCTTTTTCCTGCGGTCTCATTGCTGTAGCCGACAACATGGGCAAATGCTGCCCCGTACGGATAGACTCTGTTTTCTGTTCCGTCCTCTCCGACCTGTGTCTCGGCAAGAACTTCTCCATCTCTGTCCGTAATGCTTCCCCGGATGATCCGGTCTGCAAAGGCATCTTGTCTTACGTTATACGGACTGTTGACGATTGTCTTTGCCCGGAACACATTAAAATAAACAATATAGGAGATCAGGGCAAGAAACAGCGTAACAAACAAATAGGTCATCTTAGCGAACTCTTTGTTTCGGAACTTCTTCGAAGCCTGGCTCTTTGGTTGTCTTTTTCTTCTTTGTGGTTCTTCTCTTCGTGCCATTTCTTAACTCTCTTTCTCTCTTTCTTTCCAGATTTTCTTCCTCATCTTCTCTTAAAATATACAGACCCTGTATGATGCCGAACATGATCATCGTACTTAAAATTGAGCTTCCTCCGTAGCTGACAAGAGGAAGAGTTACGCCCGTAGAAGGGATAAATTTTGTCACTCCGCCGATATTTAAAAATACCTGGAAAATATAACAGGTTCCAAGTCCCAACGCTACCAGTTTATAGAATTGATTGCGGAGTGCCAGCGCAATGTTTAAAAACATCACATAACAGCTGACGCACACCAGAATCAGACACAGGGAAAGAATCAGTCCCATTTCTTCCGAAATCGCAGCAAAGATAAAGTCTGTATCAGCTACAGGAATCTCATCCGGAAGTCCCTGAAACAGCCCCATTCCAAACCAGCTTCCTGTGCCAATGGCAAACAAAGACTGCGCTACCTGATATCCGCCGTCACTATAGGTTGCAAACGGATCTTTCCATGCAGCTACACGTACCTGAATGTGCGCAAATAAATGGTATGCCAGTACGGCAGCGACCGAACCGCCTCCGAGACCGGCTGCCACATAAAGTGGCTGTCTCGTTGCCGTGTACAGCATGACCAGATACACTACGAATAAAATCAATGCCGTACCAAGGTCTGTAGAAAGCACGAGGATCAGCACATGAGCTGCTGCCAGTGCTGTTGTAATCACGATGTTCTTAAACTCCAAAGAACGGTTTAAATTTGCCGCTACAAAAAATACAAATAAAATTTTCACAAACTCGGACGGCTGTATTCCGAATCCGGCGATCGTAAATCCAAGCTTTGCTCCACCGGAAACCTCTGCCAGAACGGCAACCAGGACCAACGCCAGAATCCCGGCTCCTGCATACATATAGCCCCAGTCTTTTAAACGATCCAGCTTACGGATCACAACCGGTACCACCAAACCGATCACAACTCCTACTGCGGCGAAGATCAGCTGCTTGATCGCATTTTCTTCTTCCAGTCTGGTCAGCATGATCATCCCGATACAAAGAAGCATGCACATATTATTAACGATCAGCTTGGACACCTTCGGATATAAAATCCGGTACAACAGAATCACAGCCAGAAGAAAACCCGCGCTGGCTGCATAAAGAGTCAGTATTTTGGGATCATCCTTCTTCAGATACATGACCACATATGCTGTCAGCTGAAGTAAAAACATCAGCACATTCTGCCGGATCAGGATCCATTTCTGCTCGCTCTCATAATTATGTGCGAAAACAGAGAAACACGAAAACGTGTAAATTCCCATTAAAAGGATCATAAGATATTTTGATAATTCTACTATGATGTTAACCACAATTTCACCTGCTTTTATGTTATTCCGCGTCTGAAATGACCGCGCGTAAATTCTTCTCCTGACATTCCCGATGCCGCATTTAGGGTATTATTCACAGCAAGAGCCGCATTCAAGATGCGAGTCACCTCGCTGCCTGTCTCTGTCGAAAACTGCACACGGATGCTTCTTGGATGCATCCTCATCCACTCTTCTCTTTCATCAAACAACGATAAAGGAGCGGAATTGTAAACAATATTATAGCAAAATCCGCAGTGATTTTTCACCGGGAACTGTTTTCCTCTGCGATCCGTCAGTGTTGTCGTGACCGGGTGGTGTGTACAGCCATTTGTTGTCTTCACCACACACTGCGCAGATGTCATAACCGGAATTCTTCCATAGATCACAAGTTCACTTTCCTCAAGTCCCAGAACATTCAGCTCCTCTGCATTTAATTCCATCGGAGCTGTAAACAGTTCTACACCGTTCCTTTTCCAGAATTGCCGGCTGTATTGATTGAATACATACAGATTATGATCCAGAAGGAGCGTCCTGTCAAATCCGTGTTGTTTTAAAAACTGAAAACTCTCACAGTTTCTGATCAATACACCGTCCTGTGCGATTTCCAGAAACCGATCATAATGTTGTTCAAATTTTCGAACTGCATCAGCCCGGAAAATATGGGGCATCGCCAGAAAAATCTTGGCACTGCTTCTTTTCACTTTTTTACAGAGGTGCTGCAGTCTCGCATCTTCAAATAAATCCTGTACTATATTACTGTCAATATAAATCCGTTCTGCTGCCTCTGAATCCAGCACACTTTCCAGCTGTTCCAAAGTCTCTGTCAGAACACTCAGCAGTACACCTTCCGTTTTCTTTTCTTCTGAGTTTTGTTTCAAAAGAGGTTGTTCCGTGGATGTCCGCCGGAACTTCCCGCATATCTCCAGTTCTAATTTTTCTAATGCCTGCCTTCTTAATTCATTGAGCTGCTGCATTGGAAGAAACACCTTTCCTTCCAGATCAATCTCCAGATGTTCAAATACAAATTCTGTGGCTCCCGTCTTAGAAAGTTGCTTTTGGATTCTGGACACCTCCATCGGCTGATTCTGTGCCTCCTGCACAGTCTGCTCGGAATAAACGGTAACGCTTATATCTTCTGTCCAGACTGTCAGCATTGCCGGTTCTCCCACTGCCGCACGCAGGTATCCGGATATCTGCTCTTTCGTTGCCCCTTCCAGATACTGTTCTTTCATCTCTGTCATCAGTTTCTGGTTACGGATTCGATTCAGAACTTGTCCTTTTTGATACTGTTCCTTTTTGGGAACCAGAATCACAGTCTTTGTTCCCTTTGGAATCTCTTTTCCAAAAGAGTAATTCTCACGCTGCAGATTCAACTCCAGGAGATCTCCCTTGTGGATATCTGCTAAAGTCTCCACCGTCAGTTCTCTTCCTTTCTGTGAGAGCACACGTGCCGCAGGTACTCCTGCATGGTTCGGGCGGGAAATGGCGATCATATCCCGGCCGTTTCGTTCTTTATAATAACCCTGGCTGAATCCGCCCCGATTATACAGATCCATCAGCGCTTCCCGGTCTGCCTGTTCTACCCGATATCCACTTTTTCCCTTTTTTAGATACAAATCTGTATACTTCCGGTAAATCGATGTCACGGCCGCTACATACTCGGGCCGCTTCATTCTTCCCTCAATCTTAAATGAATAGACGCCCGCCTCGATCAGCTCCGGAATCAAATCCAGAGTACAAATGTCTTTTGGACTGAGCACGTATTCTTTTTTGCTGCTCTGATCCACACTGTACGGGAGACGGCACGGCTGGGCACACTGCCCTCTGTTTCCACTGCGTCCTCCGATCAGGCTGCTGAGCAGGCACTGGCCGGAATAGCAGTAACACAACGCCCCATGGACAAAGCACTCAATCTCCATCCCTGTTGCACGATAAATCTCCTGAATCTCTTCCAGAGAAATCTCCCTTGCCGGGACCACTCTTGTCACTCCCTGACTTTGTAAAAACTGCGCTGCCTTGACATTAACTGAGGACATCTGTGTACTTGCATGAATCTCCAGATCCGGAAAATCATGCCGGATTAATTCAAGCACTCCGACATCCTGTACGATCACCGCATCTAAGCCATGCAGATACAAGGGTTCCAAATAGTCATGAAGTGTCTCGATCTCCCGGTCTTTCAGAAGTGTATTGACTGTAAGATACACTTTTCTTCCATGGAAGTGTGCATAATCAATGGCCTGCTTTAATGTCTCTTCTGTAAAATTGTCTGCGAATGCGCGAGCTCCGAATCTGGGACCTCCTGCATAGACGGCATCCGCACCCGCATGGATCGCAGCCAGAAAGCTCTCATAGGATCCTGCCGGAGATAAAATCTCTATCTGTGGTTTTTTCTTTTCTTCTATCAATCAATAACTCCTTTTTCTATTTACATAAAAAGAGGGCCAAACAAAAGCTGCTTGCTTCTGCAGTCTCTTGGGCACCCTCATTCTTTTACTTTCTGCGATTCTTCATCTCTGTTTCCAGCTTCACGATCTGCATCTGAAGATCGTTGTTTTCCTCTTTCATCTTAGCGAGCTCTTTTTCCGCATTCTCCAACTTGATCTGTACGGAAATTAATTCATGCTTTAAGTCATACATCTCTTTATCTTTCAGTTCGATGTCACTCTCCAGTGAATCTCCCTGCTTCTTTGCCTTAAAATAATCATCTGCAATATTCAGTGCCAAAAGTACATTTCTGGTGTCTGCACTCTGCTTGCGGTAACCTTCGCTGTTGGCACATTCTGTTATCTTATGGTTCAGATAGGAAGATACTTTCTGCAGATACTCTTCACCCTCAAATCCACTTAGCGTATAGACTTTTCCTCCAATTAAAACTTCTGTAAAATGTTTTGCTGAACTCATAGCATCCTCCTTGGCATTTCTTATCTGTTATTATAAACTATCTGCAAACAAAAACCAACTATTTTTTGAAGTTTCTGTGTGACCGCTCACCTTGAAACCGGAGGAAGAATTCCAAGATGCCGGTATGCCAGATCTGTCACAACTCTTCCTCTCGGTGTACGCTGGATAAATCCACACTTCAGCAGATATGGTTCGTATACATCCTCCAGTGTTCCGGAATCTTCTGAAATGCTGGCTGCAAGCGTATCCAGCCCCACCGGACCTCCCTGAAACTTTTCAATCATGACCTGCAGGATCATCCGGTCTCCGTGGTCCAGTCCATAACGGTCCACATCCAGAAGATCCAGTGCATAATTTGCTACTTCTTCCGTGATCACACCGTCATATTTGACCTGTGCAAAATCACGCACCCGCTTTAGCAGACGGTTGGCAAGCCGCGGAGTTCCTCTGGAGCGTTTGGCAAGCTCAAGCGCTCCTTTTGTATCAATCTCGACATTGAGCACTCTGGCCGAACGCTTGATGATCGTCATCAACTCTTCTTCTGTATAAAACTCAAGACGATTCACAACTCCAAAACGATCCCGCAGGGGTGCGGTGAGCATCCCTGCTCTCGTAGTCGCTCCCACCAGGGTAAACTTCGGAAGATCCAGACGGATCGAACGTGCGGTCGCGCCCTTTCCGATCATAATATCAATCGCATAGTCTTCCATCGCCGGATACAGCACTTCCTCCACCTGCCGGTTCAATCGGTGAATCTCATCCACAAACAGCACATCATGCTCCTGCAGATTATTCAAAATAGCAGCCATCTCTCCCGGCTTTTCAATCGCCGGCCCGGAAGTCACCTTGAGATTCACCCCCATTTCATTGGCGATGATTCCTGCAAGCGTCGTCTTTCCGAGTCCCGGCGGTCCATAGAACAATACATGGTCTAACGCCTCGTCTCTTTCTTTTGCCGCCCGGATATAAACTTCCAGCATCTTCTTCGCTTTTGCCTGTCCTATGTAGTCCGAAAGAAGCTGCGGCCGCAGATGATTCTCTATCTTCGCATCTTCTTCCAGATTTTCTGTTGTGATAATTCGTCTTCCCATATGCTTCCTCTACTATATCTATAACATTTTTTTCAATGCTTCTTTGAGTACGTCTTCCACAGAGGTATACTCTGTCACCTGGCGTACTGCCTTCAGACTCTCGGCATTGCCATATCCAAGAGCCACTAAAGCCTGTACTGCCTCTGTCTGGATATCACCGTTTCGCCCATCTGATGGAATCTCTGCGGCGGCTGCGCTTCGCGGCTCTAACATCTCCTTAAGATCCAGCTTGTCTTTCAATTCGATGATCAGCTTCTCGGCTGTCTTCTTTCCAATCCCGGGTGCTGCACAGATTGCCTTGGCGTCACCTGACAATACCGCAAACTTGAGTTCATCCGCCGAGAGACAGGATAAGATATTCAGTCCGCCTTTTGGCCCGATTCCGCTCACGCCGATGACCAGTCGGAACACTTCAAGATCGTCTCTTGTCAGAAATCCAAACAGCTGCATCGCATCTTCCCGCACATTCAGATACGTGTGAATCTTTACTTCACATCCAATCGGCCCCAAAAGGCTCAGGGACTGCTCCGGCATATAAATTCCGTATCCTACTCCCTGTACATCTACGATTGCCTTGTCCCGTTCCAAGCCTGCCAGTTCCCCTCTAATATATGAAATCATAGCTTCTGTTTCCTTTTCTTCTATACTTATTCTGCTTTTTTCAAAAAAGCAGTCCTTTTGAGTACTTCACTGGATACAATTCCAATCAGAAGCCCCGTTACCAGCCCCGATATGAGCAAAACCGGGAAATAATACCCGACCTGATAGGTCTCTACGATCATCATCGCGAGCAACAGCTGCCCGATGTTATGAAATACACCTCCTGCGATGCTGACTCCCTGGATACTGAAACCACCGGTCCTACGAAGCAACACCATGATGGCGAGACTGAAAACGCCCCCTGCCATACTGTAGAGAATCATACTCAGATTCCCAAACAAAAATCCGGACAGCAGAATTCTGGTTACAGATAAAAGAAACGCTTCTTTTCCTCCATATGTATACAAAACAATGACGATTACCAGATTTGCCAGCCCCAGTTTTATCCCAGGGATTCCAAAAGAAATCGGGATCAAGGTCTCCACATAGCTCAAAATAAGCGCCAGCGAAGTAAACACACCAAAATATGCTGTCTTATTCTTCATCTGTCCTCTCCTGTTTTTAAATGTTAATTCACGATTCCATCCAGTTCACTCTCTTTACTGCCCTGTACACTCACTACGACCTGATTCGGAAGACAGATGATACTCTCTCCCGTCCTGGAGATTGCCTTCTGGTGTACGCAGAGCTGATCCGGACAGTCTGCCCACTCCATCTTCGCCTGTCCATTCTGAATACGCAGACGATTCCCATCCTGAATCTCTATCGTCTGATCCTTTGCCAGTGAATACGTACCATACACTTCTCCGTCTACGGTGACAACTGCCTCCTGTGCCTCTTTTCCTGTCAGCAAAAAAAATCCCGCACACACTGCTGCTACCAAAAGTATGCATCCAATCAAAATATAATCTCGTTTTTTCATAGTTATATCCTTTCAGAGTTTTATCATAGCACACTGCACTCAGGAATGCAACCATTCATTCGACCGTATGTTCGGGTTGCATTCTTTTACAAAAATCTCCGGATCGGGATGGTAATCACCCGGAGCACTGCATAAAAAATCTTTTTCTCGGTGGACATTTCACGCGGATGATAATTCTCTTCATAATGATATTCTCCGCTGTCCGTCATTGTTCTGCTATAGGTTTTGTCGCGATCGATTTCTTCTCTTAATTCTGCTGACAGTGCTTCTGAATCAATCGCAAGCATCAATTCCGTATCCTGATACGTACTGCGCATATCCAGGTTGTAGGAACCTACGATACTGAGTCTGTCATCAATGAGCACTGCTTTGGTATGATTGGAATGAGGCCCCAGATATTCGTGCACCTGCACACCGGTTGCCCAGATTTTTTCTTTTTGGTTCAAATAATCTGTACACCCCCACGGATTGGCTCCGCTTGACACATCATTGGTAATAATCTCCACATTCGTTCCCTGTTCACAAGTATTTTTCAGATCTGCATACATCTCTTTTCCGCAGATAATATAAGGCGTGCAAATGACTGTATTTTTCCCTGTCTGAAGCAGCTGGTTGACAGAATACCACATATGAGGCTCTTTGTTTTTTGCTTCAATCGGATTGGAAAGAAGGGTTACCTTTGCAGTCTCTACCGTCCGCGCTTCCCAATCCCAGGTTTTTAAAATGTCCGGATATAACGCTTCAAGTTTCGGATATCGTTCTTCCAGTTCTTTCAGACTGTTCTGTACACGGTCAGTCTTCTTTTTACAGCGGTATTCTTTACTGTCCGAAAGCTCCCACACGCGTTCAAAATATGCCTTCAGCTGTTTTAAAGAGGCACTTTCTCCTTCCTTTGCATAGATAAAAATCTCTTTGTCAATATTCTGATGCTTTCCATAATCTCCCAAAAACAGATTGGTCGTATTTCTTCCGCCCAAAAGGTACATCGAAGAATCTGTGATCACGTATTTATCATGGAGTCTTGCCTGCATCGTCCACGGCTTCAACAGATTAACCGGATTGTACACTTTCACTTCTATATTTTCTGTAGAGGCGAGTGCCTGAAAATACGGATCTCCCAGCATATCTAAAAATCCACTGATTCCATCTACGATCAGACGAACATGCACATTCCTGTGTGCTGCCTCGATCAGCGCACTCATCACATCTTTTCCTCCGGTATCCGCATTAAAATCAAAAGTCGATACGATCACTTCTTCTTTCGCTTCCCGGATCATTTTCAATCGATATTCCAAAGCTTCTGTATTATCCGTAATGTAAGCCGCCCGTTCTTTTCCCGGCTCCTCAGAATAACATTCCTGTGGATCAAACTGTTTCTTATAATGATCCGATACTTTTTTATGCTGAACATAAGGAATCGTCAGTGCTGCGATATACAAAAGAACTGCGATCAGACAAAATCTTCCCCAGCGTATTTTTTTCTTTCCTGTTTTTAAATCGTATGTTCTCACCTCTGCCACCTCTCTGTTTCCCCATAGTTAAGAGGTAGTATAGTTCGCTCCTGCCCAAAAGTCAAGTACGCTATTTTGTTGTATTTTACGGGAAATTTCGTTATAATAAGCGAAACACTCAAACACAAGGAGATTTCTTTATGAACCAGATCAAATCGATTAGAAAATTATGCTTTATTCCGCTGCTCTTTCTGCTTCTTTTTTCTCTCAGTGGCTGTGCCTCATCTGCAGAACCGCTCCAGATGAACGGGATGTATTTTGATACAATCGTTACGATCCGCATATGGGATACTTCCGATCGCTCTGTTCTGGAAGAATGCGAAAAGCTTTGTCAAAAATATGAAAATCTGTTCAGCTGGACCATTGATACCAGTGATGTTTCCAGGATCAATCAGGCAAACGGACAGCCTGTGACTGTAGATCAGGAAACAGCTGATCTGATCAAAACCGCACTGCACTATGGGGATTTATCAGATGGGAAATTTGATATCACCATTGCTCCGTTAAGTGAGCTCTGGAATTTCGGACATAATGACGGACAGATTCCAGATCCAGCTGCCATTGAGGAAGCCAGAAGTCATGTGAATTACAAAAACGTCAAAGTGGACGGTACTACCGTTCAGCTTCTGGATCCAAAGGCTGCCATCGATCTTGGAGCGATTGCAAAGGGCTATATTGCAGATCAGCTGAAAGAGTATCTGGAAAGCGCCGGGATTAAACACGGACTGATTTCCCTTGGCGGAAATACCGTGGCAATCGGGGAAAAGCCGGATGGGTCACCTTTTAAGATCGGCGTTCAAAAACCCTTTGCCGAGCAAAATGATATCCTTACAAGTCTTGATATCAGAAATCAATCTGTGGTTTCTTCCGGAACCTACGAGCGCTATTTTGAAAAAGACGGAAAAATTTACCATCACATTTTAAATCCGTTTACCGGATATCCTTACGAGACTCATCTGCAGCAGGTTACGATCATCTCGGATGCTTCTGTAGATGGAGACGCCTTAAGTACCACTTGTTTTGCACTTGGTCTGGAAGAGGGATCAAAACTGATCAAATCACTGGACGAAATCGAAGCTATTTTCGTGACAGATGACGGAAACATCCATCGGGTGGGGTGATATCACTCCCACCCCAAATGTGTTCTTTTTACAATCATTCTTGGCATGAACTTTAAAATCCCATTTCTGTCCACATTGGTCAGAAATGGGATTTTCTTGATCTGTCAGATCACTCGTTCGAAAAACTGTAATTTGCCTTTCTGTGATAGTTTGTCACAAACCTTTCTAATGAATGCAATGCCATTGGAAGAATGATGCATCTTGCAGCGTAAAAAACATATCCGATTCCGATGGAAAACACAAAGGATGATATCACCTCAATCAGCGGTTTCTTTACAGAAACCTGCTTTTGAATGACAACTGCTTGAAAAATGATGTCTCCGCACCAGATCAATGCATTGATCAGAATGCAACTCAGCAAATTAAGGTTCCACTTCAACAGCAACCATAAGACGATGGCCTGCATCATAGCTCTTTGCGGTATTTCCATGCAGGCAGCTTCAATACACATTCCTATCAGTTCAGTCGGTTTATAAGCTTCTTTTGTTCGTGATCCGAACATTACCATGGCACATGTTGCCACTAACGTAACAGCGGCGATAACCCAGACTTTATAATCAATCAACTTTTCAAAATGAAACGGATAATCACCCATCAGCAGCCATATAATGATCGTCGGTATGATTGCGGTAAGCAAGGGCGAAAACATCAATGCCTTCTTTGTATTCTTCAATTTTTGAGATACATATATGTGGAAGGAAAACCATATTCCACTTAATAAAAATCCTATAATAAAAACAATTGGATAAAGCATTTATAAACTCCGTTTATAAAAAGTCCAAAAACTCCGAATTTTCTCCATAATGGCTCTATGTAATGCTTATTCATTTCCAGTGCTTTAACTGTGAAAGATATATGTTAAATTGAGCTCGCCTGTCATCCACTCCCAGATTATCAGGATTCGGCATATGTTCCACAAGATAATCCAATAAAGACTCTCTTGACTGATATACAAACTTCCCCTCTGCATAACACCACTTACAATAATCTTCGTTGTAGCTTCCATCTTTCTCCCGGCTGATGAATGCATCTTCATTTAAGGGCATTCCACAGCATTGACAAATGAGCTGACGAGGAGAGCCCAGAAGCGTATTGACGGAAACTTCAAACTCCTGTGATAACAGTTTTAATGTATCTGTATTAGGTTGTGTCTCTCCTGTTTCCCAACGACTGACAGCCTGTCTGGTAACCATCACACGTTTCGCCATTTGCTCCTGTGTGAGACTATTTTTCTCGCGCAGCTTTTTAAGCACATCTTTCATTTCCATATTAGTTCCCTCCTTTGTGTAATATCTTATCTCTATTATGAAGCCTCTCTATGGTTTTAACAAGCAACCTGCAGTTGCTAAGAAGTTCTTGTAATCACACATCAGGAGTCGCTTTTACCGGATTCAGCAGCTTCCATCTGTTTTTTCACATCTACAAGGCTAATCCACACTCAAACGCTAACAGCATGTATTTCTCAGCATTCGTAAGTCCATACAATTCCAGATCTCGAATTTCCCATTTTTCCGAACTGAGACTATCCGCCCCATACAGAAATTGTATAAATGGAATCTGCCGGTATTGTGAAACTGCCAGCATAGATGCACATTCCATTTCAACCGCAAGACAGCCTTCCTGCCTGCGTTCCTCAATCGCTGGAATGGTTTCTCTGTAAATTGCATCCGAGGTCCATGTTTTTCCTTTTACATAGGAATACCCACAGAATTCCAATACATTCTGCAGTACCCGAATGGAATGTTCCGACGCTTTAATTTCCTCTGATGGAGCTATGTAATGATAGCTTGTTCCTTCATCACGGACTGCAGAAACCGGAATAATCATGTTATCCTTCACTTTCTCATCATCCAACACACCGCAGGAACCAAACATTACAAACTTCTTTGCACCCATGGCAACAACTTCCTCAAATCCTGCCACACACGCCGGTGCCCCTACTCTGGATAAATAAAATGCAATATCCTGATTTTTGTAATAAGTTTTATAAACAGGCAAAGCTCCATTGGCCGTATATAGTTCTGCAATCTTCTCTACACTTTTCAAGGAAGCAAACTTCTGAATAATATTTTCCGAAAATGTGGAAACACAGATTTCCGGAAAACCCTCTATTTTTTTCGTGGTATCAAAAGGCGTAAAAAGTGCCGGTTCTGTTATTGTATTTTTTTGAAAAATGGTTCCCATAGTGACACTCCCTTCTTGTCATTCTCATGAAAAGATCTAAAATCATTGCATAATATGCGCTGTAATAATCGTATAGCTATATGCGTTGACTGTTATTTTAAGGATTCAACACAAAATACGAATCATACTTTGTTCCATCATGCCCTACCAGTTTTTCCGCCGAAAGCTCAAACCCCAGATTTTTCAACGCTTGAATACGTTCCGTAGCTGCTGGAATTGCTTTTGTGGCAATTTTACTACAATGGAATAAACGATATGCAGGCGCGATAATCAAACTTAATATTTTTATAATCTTATCAGACATTTCATAGTCGCTCCGAATATCAAGCCTAAGCAATCCACAATCTGTAAAATAATCTGCGGCATCTCTGTGAAAAAGTTCTATTGTCCCTATTGCTTCATGCGTTTCTTTTGATATAATCGTCCACCGGACAAATCCCTGTCGATTATACTCAAAAAGCCAATAATCAATAGCCTGCTGCATTCTGTTTTCAGTTGTATAATAAAAATCATCTCCGCCACAATTATCACTATTAAAGAAAGAGACAACCTCTTTATCTGAATAAACTTTTAGTAAATCCAGTCTATCCTCCTGTCTGACCATTCTCAAAATATAGTCATTATTCTCAAATTCAGGACAACTTCTATAAATCTCTTCCATACTGGTCTTCCTCCGTAAATTCCGATTGAGATTTCACCTGTTTTAGGAAATTTAATAACTGTTATATTTTGTTATTAAATTCACTGTAAACCTTTGAAAACGCTGGATTTGTCGCAGGTGAGCTTTCCCTTATTGTTTCCCTTGTGTTATATCTTCCCATATAAGTTTACGAACTCTGATAAGGGAAAATACAAGGGCAAAAAAAATCTGATAACACATTATAACATAAAATGAAAATGACATGGTGAACTGATTGAAATGCTTCTATATTTTTATTGATTTGAAGGAGACACAACATGAATACCATTTACGCAAAATACAACATGTATCACAACAGCATTGACATTTATACATCTGCCGGATATATGTTACGCATTGACTGTAATAAGGCAGAGGATGGACTAAAAGCCACTCCCCGCTCACAGTATTCGTTATATGCACTTGCTGCTTTCCAATGGGGCAGTGGAATCAATAATCTGTCTTCCGATTACTTTTTCAATCTCTAAATAGTTCATAGCGATATCTCCTCATATTTACTCAAGAACCAATAACAGTGCCATTTTGAACTGCTTTGTTGCACTTACTGAGTGCTTTCCAAACTTATCAAACTTAAAAGTTTCTCCTGCGTGGATCACCTGCTCCTGTCCCTCATATCCAATCACAGCCTCTCCATCAAGTGCCATCACAAGGGCTTCTCCCGGAGCTGCATGCTCTGAAAGACCTGTTCCTGCATCAAAACTCATAACAACAAATTTCATCTTGTCATTATGCGCCAAATCCATATTTACAATCTTTCCTTCCTGATATGGAAGTAACTCTGCTAACTTAAATACTTCTCCCGCCTTGATTACCTCGTTCATAATAGTCTCCTTTCGAAATTCAATCTCTTTATATATAGAATCTTTTATTGCACTAACTCCAACCGACCGTTGAATAGGTGTTAGAATACTTTCTCCAGGCAAAAAATTGATATCCCTGTGCCATTCTCATGATAGATTTGCTTCGAGATGGTACACCCTGGCACTGTTCTGTTTTCTCTTACAAAATCTATAATTTTTCCAGCTTGTTCTTTCATCGTTTCCACCTCTCTTTCTCTTCTTTACATCTATTATTTTATCCATAGGCCTCTTGTTTTTCTGTTGCTGTAGCAACAATATCGATGATATGATAAAATTTCATTTGAAAGGATGGTAATAAGCATATGAAGAAACTAGATGATTATCAGAAGTATCTTCCGATACTATCGAAAGCAAAGCTATTTGAAGGAATTCCTCTTGAACACTATCCGCAAATTTTCAACTTCCTCCAGGCCTCAATTCTCTCTTTTGAAAAAGACGAATTAATTCAACACCTAGGAGAACCTTTGTTATATTCCGGAATTGTGCTTGATGGAACAGTTGAAGGATCATTTATCAATGAAAACTACAGCAAAATCAATATGAATCATTTTGAACGTGGTCGATCATTTGCAGAAGCCCTGGCATGCGTGCAAACACCATACAGTCCAATACAGCTAAAAGCATTGACTAACTGCACCATTATGTTAATTAATCTTAAAGGTATTATAAGCGGTTCTTCCTGTCCATGCTCTTACCAACTGAATTTAACCACTAACATGCTCAAAATACTTGCCTCACAAAATGTTTTTTCAAATCTAAAACTAAGAATTGCAAATCAGAAATCTTTAAGAGATCGAATTCTAATCTATTTGCATAGTTTAGCGCCAGACTCAGAAGGGTATCTCCATGTTCCCTTTACACAGACAGCACTTGCAGAATTCTTAGGTGTAAACCGAAGTGCACTGTCCAGAGAACTTGGTCGTATGCAAGATGAAAATCTTATAGAAGTTAACGATAAAAAAATGAAACTTTTACTATAGAAAAAAGGGGATGCGCCCATCCCCTTTGCCAAATACGCTGTATGCGATTTCACAACAATTTTATTCCAATGCCTCTTCCAGCACTGATTTCAGTGTTTCAGCTGATTTGTGTAATGCCTTGATTTCATCTTCAGATAGTGAAATGGGAACCTTTGATATAAATCCTTCTGCACCTACAATACTTGGCATAGACAGAACTACATCCTTGATTCCGTATTCTCCATCCATCATTGTTGAAATTTGAAGTATCGAACGTTCATCTCTGATTATAGCTTCACATATTCTCTTTACCGACATTGCTATTCCATAATAAGTAGCACCCTTCCTTTGAATAATTTCATAGGCGCTGTTTTTTACTTTCTCCGCAATTTCTGACGTAGCTCCTTCATGGTCATGATGCCCTCTCATCTCGCAGAAATCATGGAGTGGAATACCTGACACGTTGGCACTTGACCAAGCGGCAATCTCACTGTCTCCATGTTCTCCAACAATAAACGCATGAACACTTCGACTATCTACTTCCAGATGCTCCCCGAGACGTTCTTTTAGTCTTGCTGTATCCAGAACCGTTCCTGATCCAATCACACGATTCGGTGCATATCCTTGCCCTCCTTATTGTTCAAAATGCTCTTTTGCAAACTGCATATCCTGTACTACTTCAACCGTTCCAAGATAATTGCCTTTCTTATCTCTTACTGCCATATATGTTACAAGGAATGGTTTTCCATTCTTCTCCATCCAAACTGGAACTCTGTCACGCTTATTATTTCTAAAATCATCTAAAATTGCTCGCACCATCGCTTCTATCTTAGGTGGATGGCAAGAAAATACTTCCCTGTCAATCGCCATCTGAGGGCGTTTGAACACCTTTGGTCCTTCGTTGAAGAAGCGATTGATATTATTATCATCCACAAATGTAATCTCGATAGGCAATGTATTGAGAAGTGCTTCCAGCTGTGGAACTGTCATATGACCACCACCTAATATGATTTCTCCATCGCTTAGAGCCGCCTCTGTTCTTGCTTTTTTATCAGCACTATATTTTTCTGCCTCATCCCAGATCATTTCTACTCCAAATACAGGTGCATAGTCCTTAGCATCCTCGTAAATGCCATACCACTCTTCCCTGCTGAAATTCACTGCGCAGATAGGGTATAAAATATTATTTTCTTTATAGATCATCTCATCTGCTCGTTTGAGAACTGTCTGAAGTCGGTTCATCCATTCTTCATCATAATCTGATATTTTATCAAGTGCAGCTAGCTCATCACGAATTTCATCATCCACTGTCCACATCACATCCGAAGGTCCTGAGATCTCATAGCGTACCTTTAATACCGGATAGACAAGATCTCCTTTTTCTGCATAATGAATAGAAATCTGTCGAAGCTCAGATAGCTTCTCTCCTACATCATTCCCAGACTCAATATCTCCTTGAATTTCATGAATCAATGCGGCTATCTTCTCGTTTTCAAGAGCCCATCGATACATCGGATGTCCAACAGTTTCTCTAAGAGTCTTTGCTGCAGCATGCTTCTGATTGTATGCATCCGGCATCAGTTTCTTAGATGTCTCCTCTTTCTTAAGTGACTCTTCTACTGCTTTTTCTGCATTTGCAATCTTTTCTTCCTTTGTTGCACCGTGAAATAAGGCACTGTGAACATCGCACAATTTCTGCACTTCTGTGATTGGTGTGCCTTCCTTAATTAGCTCCTGCTCAGCTTTCATAATTTCAGATGCCTCTACCTCTGAAAAATTCTCTACGAAGTCTTTGCGCACACTCTCTAAGTCTTCGCCTTCTCCAAGTCGCTTTAAATAGCTCTTTATCTTTTCTCTTGTATTTTCCTGAAAAGCCCCATCTTCACTGCTGGTCTCGTCTCCTGCATTATTCTTTCCAAGTGCAAAGATATTTGGCATCTTCCCAATAAGTTCAAACCCATTACTCATAAGTGCCGGCACAACCTTCATCATGGATATGTTTCTCATCTTAGCTCCCTTTGGAATTGTTGTGATGCGTCCCACAGAGTTAAGCATTGCAGGCTTTGTAATCTCTGAAAATCCTAAATCCTTTAAAACATCTACAAGCTCAGGATATTCCTGAACCAATTCAAATACTGGTTTGTTTAAGTCTAATTTCTTTGCCATATAAACATCCACACCTTTCTATCTTTCCTTGTTACAAAATAGAATAACCTAAATTCCCTAAAATAATCTGTTGCTCCAGCAACATTTCTCAATGTCTCTGTTGTGTGTCCAGCACCTCCGACAATAATATTTTTCTTTGCCACTTCGTTCTGAATGGCTTCAGCAAGAATATCACCACCAGCTATAATGCTTCCTCCAAATAAAACCATTACATCAGCCTGATTGATTCCAATTTTTTTCTAATACATTTTGTGTAAATCCTTCTATATCACGCTTGCCACAAAATTCTCCCAAAATATTAATTGCTTTTGCTTTTTACATAACTCACCTCATAAAATTCCGATTTTTTACTTTTGGGAACATAGTTGATTGAGCAATAAACTGCTACATTATAATTACTTCCATATACAATTAAAGCATTCATATGCAATTTGCTCCATTCATTACATTTTAACAATTTTTCTTACTGTATTTGCCGTCCGGATCGTAATTCTGTCACTGATCTTTGAACTGGCAGTTTTTGACCACCAATTTGTTTTTTGATAATCTTTGCGGCTAAAAGACCAGAAAATCACATTTTTATAATGATAGATTTTTTCGTACTCTTCTTTTGGATTTCCAACTTCATTATAAAAACTGTCATAAGATATGTCCGGAAACATAAAAATAAGATTATCATAGATCTCCTTGTTGCTGTCTCCCCACCATTCTGGAGCATTTTTCAATATGTCTTCCAACTCTTCCTGCGAAACAACAAAAACGGGAATGTCCAACCCAAATCGTTTATTTATCATGGATCTTATTTCATTTGAAAGTCTCTCTTTGTCATCAATGTCCGCGCAGAAAACAACATTGCCGCTATTAAGATATGTAGAAACTGCTGTATATCCAAGTTCTGCAAAACCCGCTTTTAATTCAGACATCGCTATTTTGTTTTTGCCACTGATATTGATTCCTCTTAATAAGGCAACATACCTTTTCATACAACCATTCCTCTCTGACATTTTTTGTTTTCTCAATATATTGTATAAATTTTATCATATCACAGACTTTTTGTGTAGTGATTTCTTTTTGATCCTTTTTTGTTCCTTAAGAGAAAGCTCCTTTCAGTTCTTAACTCAATTTGAAATCTGATAATCATAAATAAAGAAATTCATTACTGCTTGCTGTCCTTTGATGTTAAATACGTGTTTCTTTTCTAAGCGTCTTTTCATTCCTTGGTGTTCATAAAAACCATAATTACAACTTGTGTCTGTAAACAAATAAAATTCTTTCAGCTTTTCCTGCTTCATGTAATTGAGTGCTGATTGAAAAAGCATTTTTCCAATCCCTTTTCCTCTGCACGAAGAACTTACGGCAAATAAGGCAAGTTCTGCCGGATAAGTCTTGTTATTTTCGTTTAGTAATTGCTTATCTATTCCATTGACGTTACCAAAGATTTTTGAAACATTTCGCCCCTCTTGTGAACTGTATAATGATAGTATTGATTTTATCTGCAGCAGTCTGTTTGAAAGAGGACATTTATGTTTAGTAATATTATTCGCCAGTATAATACCTGCCACATTTCCGTCAACTACCGCTACTCTTGAAAAAGTATAGTTTGTTAAGCAACTGCTTAGAAATACCCTTGCTAATTTGACCGCTGTTTTTGAGGTACTAAAATCATCATAATGCCAAGTTTCTCTGATGATAGTTTCTAAAGCTTTAAAATCTTGTTTTTGATATTCTCGTAATTCTATTTGCATTGTCCTTCTCCTTGTTTTCATGATTTATATCATGTATGATAAAGTATACAGTAACTGTAATGTCAATAAGGAGATATACGAAAATGAGAAAAGAAATTAAAAGGCTAACAACCGCACAATTCGCAAAACTACACGAAGTAAATAAACGTACATTACATTATTATGATGAAATCGGTCTTTTCCGTCCGCTTACCAAGGCTGAAAATGGATATCGCTATTATGATATTTCACAAAGCATAGATTTTGAATATATTCGTATGCTGAAAGAATTAAATATGAGTATTGAAGAAATTGAAGCATATCGAAAAAATCCTACACCTGCCAACTTCTTAAAAATTGTGAATGAGAAAGAAAAAGAAATTGATAAGCAAATTCAAAAGCTGAAAGATATTAAAACTGTAATGCAAAGGAAGAAAGCGAAAATCGCTTTTTGTGAAACTTTGCAAGAGCAGGAAATCAGAATTGAAGAATGCAAATCAGAAAGGCTTTTAGTCTATCCTTATGATTTCTCAAAAGATGATATATCAGAAATTTTTTCCCACTTGAAAGATATATGGGGAATCGAACAAATACGCATGGGAATGGGAAGTCTTATTTCGCTTGATAATGTATATAAGATGAACTTTGATAAATATGAGGGGATATATACGATTGCCTTGAACAAGAAGTCTGTTCCAAATAGTCTTATAAAACCAAAGGGAAAATATCTTTGCGGTTATCAAAAGGGTACATGGGATAAATTGCCCGCACTGTATCAACAGATGTTGGATTATGCCAATAAAAATAATTTACGACTTACTGGCTACGCTTACGAAGTTGGTTTGAACGATTTTGTAATTTCTGATGAAGCCGATTATATTACAAAAATTATGATTAAGATTCAAGAAATCTCTTGATTTTGCAGGTGGTAAAATATAACAAAAACTCCCCGATCGGGGAGTTTTACATGATAAATCCTATTCTGCAGTCTGTCTCGGAATAATAATCTTTCTCGGACATTTTTCTGCACACACACCACAGTTTGTACATTTGTCTGCATCAATATGAGCCAGACCGTTCAACACAGTGATCGCACCGGCTTCACAGCTTCTCTCACAAAGCTTACATCCGATACAGCCCACTTTGCAGACGCTCATCAATGCCTTTCCCTTATCATGGGAGCTGCACTGCACGAATGTCTTCTGCTTATATGGAATCAGCTCGATCAGCTTTTTCGGACAGGCTTCGATGCATTTTCCACATGCTTTACATGCTTCTTTGTCTACAACCGCAATCCCGTTCTCCACGTGAATGGCATCAAACGGACAGGCCTTCACACAGCTTCCGAATCCAAGACATCCATAAGAACATCCTTTTTGTCCTCCGTCCTGCATCAGATTCGCCATCGTACAGTCTTTAATTCCGTAATATTCATATACATTTGATGCATTCTCGCAGGTTCCGGCACATTTCACAAATGCAACCTTTCGTTCCTGACTTCCTGCGCTCTGTCCCATGATTGCTCCGATCTTCTCAGCGACAGGTGCGCCTCCGACCGGACATCCGCCAACTTCGGCTTCTCCCTTTACGATTGCAGCTGCAAGACCGGAACAGCCTGCATATCCACAGCCACCGCAGTTATTTCCCGGAAGCTCTGCCAGAATGGCTTCTTCTCTTTCATCTACTTCTACTGCAAACTTTTTGCCGGATACTCCAAGAAAGACGCCGATAAACAGTCCGGTTCCTCCGACAATCGCCGCAGCGATCAAAATTCCTGATATCATCTCTTATGTCCTCCTTAAATCAATCCCGAGAATCCGAAAAACGCAATCGCCATCAATCCGGCTGTTACCAGCACGATCGGAGTTCCCTGAAAGGATTCCGGAACATCATTGTACTCGATTTTTTCACGGATTCCAGCCATCAGTACGATTGCAATCAGGAATCCGACTGCTGTTGCAACTCCGTTGACAACGCCCGCACCAATGCTATAGGATTTCTGCACATTTGTCAGTGCAACTCCGAGTACCGCACAGTTGGTTGTAATCAGAGGCAGGTAAACTCCCAGCGCCTGATACAGCGGCGGCATTGCTTTTTTCAGAAACATTTCTACAAACTGCACCAGTGCCGCAATAACAAGGATAAACACAATCGTCTGCAGATATTCGAAATGCAGCGGCACTAAAATAAACTGGTAGATCAGCCCCGTTACAAACGAAGAAATCGTGATAACAAAGACAACGGCTCCTCCCATACCGGCTGCTGTTTTTACATTTTTTGATACTCCAAGGAATGGACAGATTCCAAGGAACTGGCTCAGTACAACGTTGTTTACAAGCGCTGAACCAACTGCGATCAATAATAATTCTTTCATCGTCCGCTCCTCCTACTCGTTTGTTCCGGTGCTGCCACACCCTGCACAGGACGCGCATCCTCCGGCACATCCGTCATTATTGTTTACCGGTTTTCCTTTTTTCTGTGCACGGTTCTTAATCTTGTTCTGCAATGCTGTCAGACCCGCAAGAACAAAAAATGCACCCGGTGCCAGAATAAAGATCGTAATCGGCTCATATGTATCCGGAAGTACCTGGAAATTAAAGATTTTTCCGGAACCGATCAGCTCTCTGACAATTCCGATGGAAGTCAGGCCGACTGTAAATCCAAGTCCCATTCCGATTCCGTCAAAAACAGACGGCAGTACCGGATTTTTGGATGCATAACTCTCGGCTCTTCCCAGAATGATACAGTTTACTACGATCAGAGGAATATAAAGTCCCAGTGAATCATACAGACTTGGAACAAACCCTTCCAGCAAAAACTGTACGATCGTTACAAAAGATGCCACAACAACGATAAATGCAGGCATACGTACGGAATCCGGAATGATCTTACGCAGCATGGAGATCAGCATATTGGACAGCACCAGTACTACGGTTGTAGAAAGTCCCATACCGATTCCGTTGATTGCAGAAGTCGTCACCGCAAGCGTCGGACACATTCCGAGCATCAGAACAAAGGTTGGATTTTCTTTGATCAGACCATTGTAAAGTCTCTCTGTACATCTATTCATTGATCATGCCTCCTAACTCATTCTGGAAAGTATTCTGAAAATATACCAGCGCGGAATCGACTGCATTGGTCACAGCGTTGGTCGTGATCGTTGCACCACTGATGGCGTCAATCTTGTCGTCACCCTTCTCGCCGTTTTTCGTATAGGTAAATTTCTCTACATTTTTATCTTTGAACTGATCTTTAAACTCGCTCTCATCTGCTTTCATTCCAAGACCTGCGGTCTCACTGATCGAGAGCATCTCCACACCTTTTACAGTTCCGTCATTTAAAATTCCGACAGATAAACTCAAATCTCCGGCATATGCCTCATGAGAAGTTACAGAGATCACATATCCGATCACACTGCCGTTGTTATCCATTGCCTGCGCTACTTCTGTGATATCTGCGTCATATCCTGCATCCTGAAGGATAGAAGCAGCTGCCTGTTCGTCAAAATCTGCATATGCTTCGAAGGAATCCGCCTCCGGAAGCACTTTCTGGTATGCTGCCTGTTTATCCGCTTCTTTCGCTTTTGCGATCGGCGCTTTTGTCACCTCATAGACCAGTCCCAGAAGACATCCTGCCACAAGGGTGATCACTGTCAGGATACATGTATTTTTGATCATCTTATTCATTAGCGTTCCCCTCCTTTTCCGAATGGTCTTGGAAGAGTGATCTTTTCGATCAGCGGTACCAAAAGGTTACTGATGATAATCGCATAGGAAACACCCTCTGCAGAACCTCCGAACAAACGGAAGATTCCGGTCAGAAGTCCAAGACAGACTCCGTATACAATCTGTCCGGTCTTTGTGATCGGAGAAGTCACATAATCGGTTGCCATAAACCATGCTCCCAGCATCAGTCCGCCTCCGCAGAGATGAGCGGTAATGTACTGCGGATCAAAGCCATGACCGCCGAACAGAGTGATAAAGATTACAAATGTTACGATATAAGTTCCCGGAATCCGAAGATCGATCACGCCCATCAGGATCAAGAACATGGCACCGATCATAATCGCGATCACAGAAGTCTCTCCGATTGTTCCGCGGATATTTCCCATCATCATATCAAACGTATTCACAGCCTCACCGGCTCTTAAATTTGCCAGCGGTGTCGGTCCTGTCACTCCATCATATACAAAGTACGTCATTTTCCCTGTAAACGAGATTAAAAGAAAACAACGCGCTCCCAGTGCCGGGTTCATAAAATTCTGTCCAAGACCGCCGAACAGCTGCTTTACAACGATGATCGCAAACACAGAGCCAAGCGCTCCCATCCAGAGCGGCAATGTAGGCGGAAGGTTCAAGGCCAGTAACAGACCTGTCACAACCGCACTGAAATCCTGAATTGTCACAGGTTTGTGCATCAGTTTCTCATAAATATATTCTGCGAGTACTGCGGAAGCTGTAGTCACCAGAACCAGAAGCCACGCATTCTCATGTCTGAAATTATAAATGCCAAAAAAAGTCGCAGGAAGCAGCGCGATCACTACAAAAAGCATGATATTGCTGCTCTTCACTCGATCCCTTATATGCGGGGAAGGAGATACATTGAAGTTTGCACTCACGATTTTGTCCTCACTTTCTTACTTTCTTTTGTTTGCCAGTGCAATCTTTCTCATAGAACCGATCGCCTGTTTCAGATTTCTTTTTGCCGGACAGACAAAACTGCAGGAACCACATTCCACACATTCCAGTCCGTTCATCTTCACAAATCCTTCTTCGTTGTGACGCTCTGAAAGATCTGCCAGTCTGGAAGGAATGATCCTGCTCGGACATACTTCCACACAACGTCCGCAGTTGATGCAGGCAGTCTCTTTTGCTTCTGCTGCCTCATCCTTTTGAAACGCCAGAATCGAAGAAGATGTCTTTGTCACCGGCGCATCCAGTGTGACCATGGCAAATCCCATCATCGGACCTCCTGAAATCAGTTTCTGAGGTTCTGTTATAAATCCTCCGGCGGCATCCACCAGTTCTCTGTGGTTCATTCCGATTGGAACTCTAAAGTTTCCCGGATTCTGAATATCATCACCACTGACTGTGACTACACGCTCCATCAGAGGCTTTCCAAAACGTACCGCCTGATTGATCGCGATCAGAGTCTCCACATTATCTACTATACATCCTGCATCTGCCGGCAACATTGCCGCATGAATGGCACGCTTTGTCGTGGCATAGATCAACTGACGCTCTGCACCCTGCGGATATTTCGTCTCCAGTACTTTCACGCTCATACGGGATTTTCCGGCAATCGCCTCTTTTAATTTCTCTACGCAGTCTTTTTTATTGTCCTCCACTGCAAAAATTCCTTCTGCATTCGGGAATAAAGACAGCACCACTTCCATTCCGCTGACAATCTCCTTTGTACATTCCATCATACGACGGTAATCTGCTGTAATATACGGCTCACATTCCGCACCGTTCGCAATGATGTACTCAATCTTATCGGCTTCCTTTGGAGAAAGCTTTACCTTTGTCGGGAATCCTGCACCACCCATTCCCACAACACCGGCTTCACTGATTCTCTCGATAATTTCTTCTTTTGTGAGTTCTTTCAGAGAAGTAATCGGGGTGTATTCCACTTCCTCATATGTACCATCGTTTTCCAGTACGATACAATTTACCTTACTTCCCGCCGGATTGTATCTCATTTCGATTGCTTTTACAGTTCCTGCCACGGATGCGTAAACCGGCGCAGATACAAATCCTCCTGCTTCCGCAATCTTCTGTCCTTTTAAGACATGGTCGCCTTTTTTCACCAATGGAACTGCAGGCGCACCGATATGCTGAGACAGCGGATACACCAGTTCACCCAGAGGCAAGAGCTCTTTGATCGGCTGATCTTTAGCAAGCGCTTTTCCGTCTTTTGGGTGGATTCCACCTTTAAATGTTAAAAGTCCCATCTAATTTTCCTTCCTTTCTTTTGCTGCACTAGATTTTATTATAGCAAAAAGTTCTTCGCAAAAAAAGAGGCGAAGCCATTAAACTCCACCTCTCTATGTGTTTCATTCTACTCTTCTGTTTCTTCAACAGTGTCTGGCTCAAGTGCTTTCATGCTCAGGCTGATCTTCTTCTCTGCTTCGTTCAGATCTACCACTTTTGCAGTGATTTCCTGTCCAATAGAAAGAACATCAGATGGTTTTTCTACATGTGCTCTTGAAATCTGAGAAACATGCAGTAATGCATCTACTCCAGGCGCCAGTTCAACGAATGCACCAAAATCTGTCATACGTGCAACTTTTCCTGTAACCTCAGAACCAACTGCGAAGTCTTCAGCAGCGTGTGCCCATGGATTTGTCTCAGGGAATTTTAAGCTCAGTGCGATCTTTGTATCGTTGATGTCTTTCACAAGAACTTTTACCTGATCTCCAACCTGGAATACCTTCTTCGGATTCTCAACTCTTCCCCATGACATTTCAGAAATGTGAAGAAGTCCGTCTACTCCGCCAAGGTCGATAAATGCACCGAAATCTGTTACGTTCTTAACAGTTCCTTCTACTGTATCTCCAACCTGCAGTTTTGCAAACAGTTCTTTCTGTTTTTCTGCTCTCTCTGCTACAAGAAGCTGTCTTCTGTCACCGATCACGCGGTTTCTTCTTGGGTTGAATTCGCTGATCACAAACTCAATCTCCTGTCCTTCGTATTTGCTCAGATCTTTTTCATAAGAATCTGATACGAGGCTTGCCGGAATAAATACACGTGCACCTTCTACAGTTGCGCACAGTCCTCCGCCAAGGATCTGAGTTACTGTTGCTTTTAAAACTTCTTTGTTCTCGAATGCTTCGCGCAGTCTTTCGTTTCCTTTTTCTGCTGCGAGTCTCTTATATGTCAGTAACACCTGACCTTCTCCATCATTGACTTTCAATACTTTTACAGTCATAGAATCACCAACAGAAACAACTGTTGTCAGGTCCAGAGACTGATCGTTGGAGTATTCACTCTTTGTGATGATACCGTCTGCTTTGTATCCGATATTCAGGATGATCTCATCTGGTTTCACATCAATTACAGTTCCCTCTACTACCTCTCCGTTGTGAATTGTTTTAAATGATTCTTCTAACATTTGTTCAAAAGATAATTCTGACATTATTTTGAACCTCCTCAATTATATTATTGGGCGTGGATGCCCCTGCTGTAATACCTACTGTTTCCACTGACCCTAATTGATTCAAATCCAAATCGTCAAGTGTCTGTATATAGTACGTATCCTTACATGCTCCCTTGCATATTTCAAATAACTTCTGGGTATTGGAACTATGTTTGTCACCAATCACTATCATAGCATCCACCTCTTCCGCAATGCTCCTGGCTTCCGTCTGACGTTCCCTGGTCGCACCGCAGATTGTATTTAAAACACTTACATCATAACTCTTTTTCGAAATAATTTCAACTAAATCTTGAAATTTATTGTAATTAAATGTCGTTTGGGCGACAACACATACGGCTCTTTCCGGATCCAGTACAAGGGAAGCGGCATCTTCTTTTGTTTCCACCACAAAAACCTGTTCTCCTGCCCAGCCGCGGATTCCTTCCACCTCCGGATGCTTCGGATTCCCGATAATGACGATCTGTTTTCCGGCTGCACTTTCCCGGTTTACGATGCGATGGATCTTCTTCACAAACGGACAGGTTGCATCCACGATCTGAATCTTCTTTTTCTCCAGCTTCTCGTAGATGTATTTTGCTACTCCGTGAGAACGGATAATGACCGTTCCCTCTGTAAGCTGTTCCAGCTCCTGCTCCGTACGAAGGACGATCACGCCCTGATTTTCCAGATCTTTTACGACTTCTTCATTGTGAATGATCGGTCCGTAAGTGTAGATTGGTGCTGCATCCGAATTTTTTGCCTGCTCATAAACTGTTTCTACCGCCCGTTTTACGCCGAAGCAAAAACCGGCAGTCTTTGCACGTTTTACATTCATCCTCTGCCCCCATCATTTATTTGCACTGTCTGCAGATGGCATGAACCACTTCCTCGATGCTCATGTCAGAACTGTCTATCAAAATCGCATCCTCTGCCTGCTTTAAAGGCGCAGTTTCACGGCTCATGTCACGCTCATCCCGCTTCTTTATATCTTCAGCAATCTCCTCATAGCTGCAGGAAATCCCTTTTTCTGTCAGTTCTTTGTACCGTCGGTCTGCCCTTGTTTTTACACTGGCCGTCAGATAGATCTTGACATCTGCATTTGGGAGGATATTGGTTCCGATATCTCTTCCGTCCATGATCACATCCGCTTCTTTGGCCAGGTTTCTCTGCAGATCCAGAAGCCTTGCACGTACCTCCCGAACTGCAGAACTGACAGAAGCCATATTTCCGACTGCTTCCTCGCGGAGTCTGTCTGTGACATTGGATCCGTTTAAATAAACCTGCTGGATCCCGTCCTCATAACAGATGCTCACATCCGCATTTTGTGCCGCAAGACGGATTTTTTCTGTATCCTGCGGGGAAATCCCTTCCTGCAGAAAATAAACCGCCATTGCCCGGTACATCGCTCCGGTATCTACGTAAATATATCCTTTTTCTTTTGCGACCAGCTTCGCAATGGTACTTTTCCCTGCTCCTGCCGGTCCGTCAATCGCCACATTATATCCCATATTGCTTCTCCTTTTCTTTCCTGCTCTATTCGTTAAGGAATGGAAATTCCCGCAAGATATGCCGTAGACCAGGCAATCTGCAGATTAAATCCGCCTGTCAGTGCGTCCAGGTCCAGAACTTCTCCCACAAAATACAGTCCGGAAATCTTTTTTGACTCCATCGTTCCCGGATCGATCTCTTTGACATTTACTCCGCCTTTTGTGATGATCGCCTCTTTGTAGCTGCGAAGTCCGCTTAAAGTCATCTCAAAATGTTTGATCAGATGTACGAATCGCTGTCTCTCTTCTCTTGAAATCTCATTGACTTTCTTCTCTTCCGAAATGCCGGAAAGCTCCAGCATCACTGGTTTTAATTTGGATGGGAACAAATGATCCACCGCATTTTTAAACTGTTTGTTTTTATGCTCCTCAAATTCGCGAAGCACACGGGCATCCAGCTGTTCTGCCGTCAAAGCAGGCTTCAGATCGATCACCAGACGCAGTTCTTTTTCAGAAAGCCGCTTTCCGATCACGCTGCTGGCACTTAGCATCAGTGGTCCGCTGACTCCGTAATGGGTAAAAAGCATCTCACCGAAATCTTCATACAGCTTCTTCTTTCCATCATAGACCGCTGCGCTTACATTGCGAAGAGAGAGCCCCTGCAGTTCCTTTGCATACCATTCCCTGACTTCCATCGGAACCAGAGCCGGATAAAGTTTTGTAATCTGATGTCCGTTTTCTTTTGCGAACCGGTATCCGTCGCCGGTAGATCCGGTCGCCGGGTAAGAGATTCCTCCGGTTGCAACAATACAGGCATCTCCTGTCTTTCTCTGTCCGCCTTTTAAGACGATTGCCTGGAACTTCCCGTCTTTTCCCTCTATCTTTTCCACTTCTGTTTCCAGACAGATGCGGACACCCAGAGTCTCCAGTTTTCGCTTCAGCCCCGCGATCACATCGGAAGAATGGTCAGATAACGGAAACACACGATTGCCCCGTTCTATTTTTGTTCTGACACCAAGTTCTTCAAAAAAATCAATCACCTGATCATTTGTAAAGGTGTAAAAACTGCTGTATAAAAACTTTGGATTGCTCATCACGGAAGCAAACAGGGTTTCCATGTCCCCTGCATTCGTAATATTGCAGCGTCCCTTCCCGGTGATGAATAATTTTCTTCCCAGACGGTCATTTTTCTCATACAGCCACACTTCATGACCGTTTTCTCCGGCAGCGACTGCAGCCATCATTCCAGCCGCGCCGCCCCCGATTATCAGCACTTTACTCATCTTTATTCTCCTCGCTTTTTCCAGAAGAAGACTCTGTCAGCGTATCATCCACCTGATTCAATTCATCTTTACTGTATACCTGATATTCGCCCCAGATCTGCTCCAGTGTTTCCAGTGTATGGACTACTTCTTTCTGCTTTTTCATACAGAGAGCCACCACCAGCGCATTGATCACACTCAAAGGGGCCACCAGCGAATCCACGATCGAAGCCATGTCACTTCTGGCGATCAGATTGCAGGAAGAATACAGATTCATCGGTGAATGTACACTGTCTGTTAATGTGATCACTTTCGCCTTCCGGTTGCTGGCAAATTCCAGCGCCTTTAGCGTCCGCATGGAATACCGCGGGAAACTGATGCCGATGATTACATCTTCTTCATTGATCCGGATCAGCTGTTCAAAAATCTCACTGGAACTGTTCGTGTTGACTGCTGTCACATTTTCACATACCAGATTTAAATAAAAGCACAAAAAGGATGCCAGTGGTGCACAGCTACGTATTCCCACTACATAAATACGTTTGGCACTGAGAATCGTATCAATCGCAAGTTCAAATGCTTTCTGATCAATCCCGGCCAACGTCAGTTTTATCTTTTCGATATCTGACTGAAGCACCGTTTCCAGAATCTCTGACTGACTGATCCGCCCATATGTTACTTCCATTCTCTGAATCGAATTCAATTTGTTGCGCACCAGTTCTTCCAGTGCTTTCTGGAAACCGGGATATCCTTTGTATCCAAGCTGTGTGGCAAAACGTACAACTGTGGATTCACTGACTCCTACCACTTCTCCGAGACGGGCTGCTGTCAGAAATACAGCCTTATCATAGTTTTCCGTCACATAATCCGCAAGCCGTTTCTGGCCTTTACTCATTTTTTTGTATTTTTCTTCCATGCGGATCAATAATTCGTTTGTACTATTTTCACTCACACTTCATTTCCTCTTCTTCCTCTTTGTTTTTCATTCTGCTATTTTACAGGACGGGTGTATTCCTTCAGCCATTCTTTCTCTTCTGCTTCCAGATATGGACTGATCTTCTCATATACGCTCTGATGATATGCATTGAGCAGCTGCTTTTCTTCCTCTGTCATCAATTCCGGACGCAACGCATCCAGATCGATCGGAACAAAGGTAAGCGGCTCAAAATACAAAAACTGTCCATATTCGTTCTTTTCTCCTGCACACACAAGCAGCTCATTTTCAATGCGGATTCCATGGGAACCTTCTATATAAATTCCCGGCTCGTTTGTGATCACCATTCCCGGCTCAATCTCGCACATGGCATCCCTTGTTGCCTTCCAGCGGAATCCGATCGGCGCCTCGTGAATATTCCCAAGATATCCCACGCCATGTCCGGTTCCATGATTATAGTTTAAGTTTCTGCGCCAGAATGGTTCTCTGGCTGCATAATCCAGAACCATGCCGCTGCATCCGGCAAGAAACTTTGCGTCAGCAAGACGCAGCATACTGCAGGCTACCATTGTAAAGTCTTCTTTCTGTTTTTCGTCAACCTCACCGATCGCCACCGTACGTGTGATATCTGTGGATCCATCATAATAATTTCCGCCGGTATCTGTCAAAAACAGTCCGCCTTCTTTCAATTCCACATTCGTCTCCGGTGTAGAAGAATAATGCACGATCGCCGCATGCTGTCCATAGGCACAGATCGGATCAAAGCTCGGCCAGAGATATCCTTCCTGCTCTTTTCTGAAGTTCTCCAGCTTCTCAGATGCGCTCAGCTCTGTAATCGTCTCTTTTCCAGCATGCTTCTTCAGCCAGTACATAAATTTTGTATGCGCCACGCCGTCTTTGATGTGACCTCTTCTGATATTCTCGATCTCAGCTGCATTTTTCACGCACTTCATCAGCACTTCCGGATTTTCTTCCTTTACAATACGGACAGCTTTCGGAATGTTGCGATACAATGCATAATTCACTCTCTGTGGATCCAGAAGAATTGAAGCCCCCTCCGGAAGAGATTTTACATCTTCATAGATTGCATTGTATGGATGCAGATGTACCTGGCACTCCTCAAAATGCTTTAAGATATTCTCATCAAACTTTCTTTCATCTGCATATAATTCCACAGAATCCATGGTGATCAGCGCATAAGAAAGCAGAAGCGGAAAATACTCCACATCCTGTCCGCGCACATTCAGCAGCCAGTCAATATCATCCAGGCTGGTCAGAAGATGATAGCCTGTATTTTCTTTCTCCATTCTCTCTCTGACTCGTTTCAGTTTCGATGCCGTAGATTCTCCTGTATAGGTCTCTTCCAGATAAAATGCCGGTTTTTCAGACAGCGCCGGTCTCTCTTCCCAGATCTCATCAATCAGATCACAGCCATAGTACACCTGTCCGTGCTTCTCTTTCGCGATCTTTTCGTACTGTTCTCCTTCTGTAATCCCGATGGTTCTTCCGTCAAATCCGATATTTTCAGATTCTCCCAGTACAGATTCAATATATTCTGCGATCGTCGGCACTCCCGGTTCTCCCATCTTCTGCAGACGGATCCCGCTTCCCTGAAGCTGGCTTTCTGCCTGAAGGAAATATCTTCCGTCCGTCCAGAGACAACTTTCTTCTTTTGTGATGACAGCAGTCCCTGCAGAGCCTGTAAATCCTGTGATAAATGCTCTGGATTTAAAGTGTTCACCTACATATTCACTCTGGTGATAATCTGCTGTCGGAATCATATAAACAGAAATATGGTGTTCTTCCATTTTCTGACGTAATCGTTCTATTCTATCTTTGATACACATAAAATCGTCCTCCTTTGCCACGGGTAATTATATCACTAAAACAGATTCTGCACAAGGAATTGAATTTTTATTTCTTTTCCGGACAACAAAAAAGGACCGGAAAACTTTCATCTTCCAATCCTTTTCTTTCATTTTATTATACCGGATATGCTCCGTCTTCTGTATCTGCTACTTTTGCATCTACTTTTGTCTGCTGAGCATCTCTGTATTTGAAGAAGTCTGTTGCAACCTGTGGGAACAATGCATATGTCAGCACATCCTCATCCTGCTGGCTGTACTGTGCACACTCTTTGCGGAGTGTATCCAGCTCGTTTGGAATCAGATCGGCTGGGCGGCATGTGATCACTTCTGCATCTTCTCCGATTACTTTTTTCTGTACTTCCGGATTGAACGGTTTTGCTGTTGCTCCATATTTTCCAGACAGTACATCCTTTGTCTCTTTTGTTGCCATCTTGTAACGTTCTCCCATCAGCACGTTGAATACCGCCTGAGTACCAACAATCTGAGAAGAAGGTGTAACAAGCGGCGGCTCTCCAAGATCCTTACGCACACGTGGTACTTCTTCCAGAACCTCATAGAATTTATCTTCGGCTCCCTGCTCTTTTAACTGAGATGTCAGGTTAGAAAGCATTCCTCCCGGTACCTGGTACAGAAGTGTCTTGATATTCACGCCAAGATTCTTCGGATTGAGCAGTCCGGACTCAAGTGCTTCATCTCTGATCGGTCTGAAGTAATCAGCGATCTCTGCAAGCAGATTCTGGTCCAGTCCTGTATCATATGGAGTCCCCTTGAATGTCTCTACCATTACTTCTGTTGCCGGCTGAGAAGTTCCAAGTGCAAATGGTGACATTGCTGTATCGATGATATCAGCTCCTGCCTCTACAGATTTCAGGTATGTCATAGAAGCAACACCTGATGTATAGTGTGTATGCATCTCGATCGGAATCTCAACTGCTTCTTTTAATGCTGTCACAAGCTCTGTAGCCTGATATGGGCAAAGAAGACCTGCCATATCCTTCACACAGATTGAATTTGCTCCCATGTCTTCAATTCTCTTTGCCAGCTCTACCCAGTATTCCAGAGTATAAGCGTCTCCAAGTGTGTAAGACATCGCAACCTGTGCATGCGCTTTTTCTTTATTTGCTGCTGTAACTGCTGTCTGCAGGTTTCTCATATCATTCATACAGTCAAAGATACGAATGATGTCGATTCCGTTTGCAGCAGATTTCTGTACGAAATACTCTACCACGTCATCTGCGTATGGACGGTAACCCAGAATGTTCTGTCCACGGAATAACATCTGCAGTTTTGTGTTCTTGAATCCGTCACGGAATTTACGAAGTCTCTCCCATGGATCTTCGTGCAGGAAACGGAGTGATGCATCAAATGTAGCTCCTCCCCAGCACTCTACTGCATGATATCCGACTTTATCCATTTTATCCACGATCGGCATCATCTGCTCTGTTGTCATTCTTGTCGCAATCAGAGACTGATGCGCATCACGCAGAATTGTTTCTGTAATTTTAATTGGTTTTTTTGCAATTTCTGCCATTTTTACTGTCCTCCATTATTATTTCACACCAAAGATCGCCATAAATGTTCCGGCTGCTACCGCAGTACCGATAACTCCGGCAACGTTCGGTCCCATCGCATGCATCAGCAGGAAGTTTGTAGGATCTGCTTCTGCTCCGACTTTCTGAGAAACACGAGCTGCCATAGGAACCGCAGACACACCCGCAGAACCGATCAGAGGATTTACCTTGCCCTTTGTTGCCCAGCACATCAGTTTACCGAACAATACTCCGGCTGCTGTACCGAATGCAAACGCAATCAGTCCCAGTGCAACGATTTTCAGTGTATCCATGTTCAGGAATGCTTCTGCACTTGTTGTAGCACCTACAGATGTACCAAGCAGGATTACTACGATATACATCAAAGCATTGGATGCTGTCTCTGTCAGCTGTCTTACAACTCCTGATTCTTTGAACAGGTTACCAAGCATCAGCATACCTACCAGAGGAGCTGTTGTAGGAAGAATCGTACATACTACGATCGTAACGATGATCGGGAAGAGGATTCTCTCCAGTTTGGAAACCGGTCTTAACTGCTCCATCTTGATCTTACGCTCTTCTTCTGTTGTAAGAAGCTTCATAATCGGCGGCTGAATGATCGGAACCAGTGACATATAAGAATATGCCGCTACCGCGATCGGTCCTAAGATTGCTGTCTGCTGTAATTTTCCTGCAAGGAAAATAGAAGTCGGACCGTCAGCACCACCGATGATAGAAATCGCTGCAGCCGCTTTGTCAGAGAATCCCATTGCCATTGCTCCAAGGTATGCGGCGAAAATACCAAACTGTGCTGCCGCACCCAGAAGGAAACTCTTCGGGTTCGCGATCAATGGTCCAAAGTCTGTCATCGCACCGACACCAAGGAATATCAGAGACGGCAGGATTGACCACTCATCCAGAACATAGAAATAATACAGAAGTCCGCCTGTTCCGTTCGCCGAATCTTCTGCATGAAGCATGATATCCGGATAAATATTAACCAGAAGCATACCAAATGCAATCGGAACTAACAGCAGCGGTTCAAAGCCGTGTCTAATCGCCAGATAAAGGAAAAAGCAGGCAACTGCGATCATAATCAGGTTTCCGAACGTCAGGTTCATAAACGCAGTCTGCTCTACCAGGTTCCCCAGCGTATTTGAAATATATTCCATTTGTCAAAACCTCCTAGTTTAATGTGGCTAATACTGCTCCTGACTCTACTGCGTCGCCTACTGCCACATCAATGCTAGCAACTGTACCATCTTCCGGAGCTACTACAGGGATTTCCATTTTCATAGCTTCTACTGTCACGATGGTATCTCCTGTTTTTACAACCTGTCCTACACTTGCGTCAATACTGAATACTTTTCCTGCTGCTCCTGCTTTTACCTGGATGCTTCCTGCTCCCGCTGATGCTACTTTCGGAGCCGGTGCCGGAGCTGCCTTTGGAGCCGCTTTTGGAGCTGCAGGTGCAACCGGTGCCGCACCTGCACCTTTTTCTTCTACTGTTACATCATATACATTTCCATTTACAGTAATTGTATAATTTTTCATTTTAAAATCCTCCTGATTAATTCCATTTGTTCCATTTATTTGATTGTCTTCTCTTAATTGAACGAACTACAAATCCGTCTGTAGAAGTTCCTTCTGCCGCTGCGATTGCTGCTGAGATGACCGCTACAAGTTCTGTATCATCTGAAACATCTTCCACCACTGGTGCCGCAACTGGTGCCGGTGCCGGTGTTTTTGCCGGTTCTGTAGTTTTATTTTTCTTAAATTTCTTCTCAAGTTCCGGAATAAATCTGAACAGAGAAATAATGAATGAAATAAAGATTAAAACAAGGAATACAGTTCCCATTCCAAGGATGGTATTCAACCCCGCCTTTTTCAGAATCTCTGAAGTAGAATAATGTGCATTGATCGTCATACTGTCCATTTTCTGTTCTTCATCAAATGTAAATTCGATATCTGCCGTCTTATTCTCATACTCTGCTTCTGTAGAAACAACAATACCAGAGCTTGTCATCTCTGCCTCGAAGTCCCCATAACTTATGAACTCTCCGCATTCCTTTTCTCCTGCTTTCCAGGATTCAACCATAGAAAGGAAGTTTTCAGAATCTACAGGAAGACCGGTGTTGAGAAGCATCAGATTCAACTGCAAGTCTGACATTTCCTCATACTGATCAAAAACTTCATCCGGTGTCTGACTGAAGCTGCTGACAATTGCCTCTGAATAAGCCATCATAGACTCTCTATCATTACTTGTTGTCGTATCTGCCTCACTGCCGCATCCTGAAACACCTAAGGTAAGAGCACAGGCAAGTACGATTAAACTTAATTTTTTCTTCACTTCGCCTCACCTCACTAAACCGTACCGTGTTTCTTTGCCGGACGATCCTCTCTCTTTGTGAACAGCATCTCAAATGCTCCGATCACATATTTTCTTGTGTCGGCTGCATCAATGATTGCATCCACATATCCTCTTCTTGCCGCAGAAACCGGACTGGACTGCAGTTCTTTGTATTCTGCAGCTTTTTCTTTTAATGTCTGTGCATCTGCGTCTGCATACATGATCTTTGCTGCCATAGAAGCATCCATCATTCCGATCTCAGCTGTCGGCCATGCGTATACCAGATCTGCCCCGATAGATTTGCTGTTCATCGCAATATATGCGCTTCCGTAAGCTTTTCCTACGATCACATTAACCTTTGGTACAGATGCATTCGCGAATGCGTAAGTCAGTTTTGCAACTGCACGTGCCATATCCTTCTCAGCTTCCAGAGTTGCTTCAAATCCTGTCACGTTTGTCAGGGATAATACCGGAATCGAGAAAGCATCACAGAAATTGATAAAATCTGCTGCTTTTTTACATCCGTCAACTGTCAGAACCTGTTCATAGGACTCTGCATTTCCTTCTGCATCATATACTTTGGAACGGTTTGCAACAGCTCCCACTGTCATTCCGTTCAGACGGATAAATCCTGTTACCATTTCTTTTGCATATTCTCTCTTGGTTTCAAAGAAAATATTGTTGTCAGAAATTGTGGCAAGTGCAATTCCTGTATCTTCCGCAGCATTGGCAAGATCTGCGCAGACACGGTTCAGGTCGTCTGTACATTCGTCATAGGATGCATCATCCTCAAAGTTTGCAGGGAGCATGCAGATCAGAGAACGGATCTGTCCTAAGATCTCTTCTTCTGTTCCTGTCACATCGACAAGCCCTGCTGTCTTGCTCTGATATTCAGCACTCGCTGTGTCACATTTGGAATCAATGTTTCCTTCCAGAGCATTTGGTGAATTAACGAACAATTTTCCTTCTTTATTTTCCATGAATGTGAAATCCGTCAGTCCCGGCACGACTGCAAGACCACCGCCACACATACCAAAAACAGCTGTGATCTGAGGGATCACACCGGATGCCATTGCCTGTTTAAAGTACAGGCTTCCAAATGCCTCCAGCGCGTCTGTCGCTTCCTGAAGACGAAGACCTGCACAGTCGATCAGACCGATGACCGGCGCTCCCATCTTCATTGCCATGTCATAGATGTTTGCAATCTTCTTTGCATGCATCTCGCCGATCGCACCTTTTAAAACAGATGCATCCTGGCTGTAGACATAGACAAGATTTCCGTCAATCACTCCATAGCCGGTAATGACCCCGTCAGCCGGAGTTTCTTTTTCCTGCAGGTTGAAATCTGTATTTCTTGCTGTAACTGCACCACCGATTTCAACAAAGCTGCCCTCATCAAGCACTGTGGCAATTCTTCTGCTTGCTGAGTTTTCTGTTGCATTGTTGCTCATATTCTAGCCCTCCATATTATAAAATGTGTTTAAATATAAACCAAAATTTTTGCCTATTCTAGTATATATTACTTAGCGAAAAAATTCAATTAAATTTCTGTTTTTTGTCATTTCTTTGCCATTTTCTTTTATTTTTTCCGAATTTTTTTAAAAAAAGACATATTTCCTGACTTTGGAAATATGTCTTTGTTTTTTACTTCTGATTACGGAATTGCACCGGAGTGACCTGATACATCTTTTTAAAGATCCGGTTGAAATGTTCTACGTTCTGATATCCCACAGTCTCTGCGATACTCTCCACAGTTGCATTGCCTTCCCTGAGCATCGTGCAGGCTTTTTTCATCCGGACATTTTTCAGGATATCGCCGAATGTCATTCCTGATTTTTCCTTGATATATTTGGAAAGGTATGGTTTCGACAGGAAAAACTTTTCGGACAGCTCATCCAGTGTCACATGCTTATAGTTTGCATAGATATAATTCGTGATCTCCAAGAGTCTTGCATCCTTGCATTCCTGCTGATTTCGGAGTTCTTCGATCTTATTGACTGCCACGACCAGGGCTTCTACAGAAGCTTTGATGATATCGGCATCAATGCCAACACCCCAGTAGCGTTTTTTATTGCAGATCACGCCCACATAAGCGACCGCTTTGGATGAAGACCCTTTTGTCATGGAATGTTCTTCATAAAATGCCAGCTCATAATCGATGTCAAAATAGTGCTTGATGGCATTGCTCACCGCATCCAGACGTCCATTTCCCATTCCGTTGATCACACGGTCGCTTCCCGCATGGTGGATCGTCGCCTCCGCAAGGATTCCGTCTGCCTGTTTAAAGTGGCATTCATCTACTGTAAAGATTGTTTTTACGTGAATATAATGATCTTCAAATATATGGTATACCCAGTCCGGCGTCAGCTCTTTATGCGCTTTATCTGACACATCCTTTACAAGATAGCCGACCTCTTCCCTCATTTTCTGCGGAAGGCTGATTCCAAAGCTCTGTTTTAAAATATAGTTGACTCCGCCTTTTCCCGACTGACTGTTGATACGGATCACATCGGTCTCGTAGCGGCGTCCCACATCTTTTGGATCCAGAGGAAGGTAAGGAACCGTCCACGTCTGGCACTGCTTCTCTTCTCTCCATGCCATTCCTTTTGCGATCGCATCCTGGTGAGAACCGGAAAACGCGGTAAATACCAGTTCTCCGGCATATGGCTGTCTCGGAGAAACCTGCATTCTGGTAAGTCTCTCATAGGTCTCACTGATCTCACTCATGTTGGAAAAATCCAAGCCCGGATCCACTCCCTGTGAATACATATTCATAGCAACCGTGATAATATCCACATTTCCGGTCCGTTCGCCGTTTCCGAACAGCGTTCCCTCGATCCGGTCCGCTCCTGCCAGAATTCCAAGCTCTGCGTCACTGACGCCGGATCCTCTGTCGTTGTGCGGATGAAGCGATAACAATACATGTTCTCTGTTATATAAGTGCTTGCTCATATATTCCACCTGACTTGCGAACACATGCGGCATCGCGTTTTCCACGGTTGTCGGAAGATTGATGATCACTTTTCGCTCCCTGGACGGCTCCCACACTCTGAGAACTGCATTGCACACTTCCAGCGCATAATCCACCTCGGTTCCCTGGAAGCTTTCCGGGCTGTACTCAAACGTGAAATTCCCTTCTGTCTCCTTTGCCAGCTCATTCAGAAGAATGGCTCCGTCTACCGCAATTTTTTTGATCTCTTCTTTATTCTTTTTAAATACTTGTTCTCTCTGTGCGACAGAAGTTGAATTATACAGATGAATGACCGCATGCGGCGCTCCTTTGACCGCTTCAAAGGTCCGTTTGATAATATGCTCTCTCGCCTGTGTCAGAACCTGAATCGTTACATCCTCAGGAATCATATTCTGCTCGATCAATGTACGCAGAAACTGATATTCTGTCTCAGATGCTGCCGGAAATCCCACTTCGATCTGCTTGAAGCCGACATCCAGAAGCATCTGGAAGAATTCTATTTTTTCCTCCAGACTCATAGGCTCGATCAATGCCTGATTCCCATCCCGCAGATCCACGCTGCACCAGACGGGCGGTTTTTCAATATGGTCTTTCTTCACCCAGTCATAGCACGGCACCGGCGGCATAAAATAGCTTCTTTCATATTTTTCAAAATTCTTCATCGCAAGCACTCCTTATATTACATCAATTTACTTGTCTTTTTTTATTTCGTTTATACTATCATACTCTTCCATTCGATACCAGTGACATTTTTAATCACTTACCTTGATTTATTTTAATATATTTTCTCTTTTAAGAAATATTTTGCTGCTATTTTCTTCCAGCACCATGAAAAATCAATTTTTCCCACAGACCTTTGGATTACTACCGGAAGTCTGGCAAGAGTTTCTCCGTTGACCCGATATTCTATCGTTCCCACTTCTGTCCCTTCCCGGACAGGAGCCGGTAATACTGCCGGAATGTTCCTTCTTACCTGAACAGATTCCCAGTCTGCCAGCAGAAACGAAAGATTTGACTGCTCTGACAGTGCTTCTGCATATGTATACGCCTCTTTCTGATTGGAATCCGGAATCCCATCCGTCACCCGGATTTTAAATTTTTGCCCGGCGCCTTTCATACTCTGATATTCAAAATGTTCCAGACCGTACTCCATCAGTTTTTTTGTATCCTCCCATTTATAGCTCCGATTGTTCGGCCAGCCGCACGCCAGAAGTGCTACGATAAAGGTTCGCTTTTCTCTTTTTAATGCCCCCACGTAGCAATATCCTGCCTCCCCGGTAAATCCGGTTTTTCCGGATACAGCGCCTTCCATCATCGTAAGAAACGCGTTGTGATTGATGCAGGAATACGTCTGCGTCTGCTCCAGATCCGAAAACTGATAGGAAGACACGCCTGTAATTTCCAGAAATTCCTTCCGCTTTGGAGACTCCATCACACAATAGCGCATAATCCTTGCCAGTTCTTCTGCCGTGGTCCGATGGCTCCCGCCGTCATCTGCCCCGTCCAGACCATTGGGTGTGACAAAATGGGTATGGCTAAGTCCCAGTTCTCTTGCTTTCTGGTTCATCTCATCCGCAAACTGCTCCACGCTTCCAGCCAGATGTTCTGCCAGCATCACCGCTGTATCGTTATGTGATTCCAGCATCAGAGAATATAAAAGATCCTTAAGCTTAAATTTCTGTCCTTCCACTGTCCCCAGTCGGACTCTGGGCTGGGCTGCCGCATTGGCACTGACTGACACACTCTCATCCGGGTCTGCACGTTCCAATGCAAGAATGCAGGTCATGATCTTGGTTGTACTCGCCATAGGACGCTCTGTTTCGGCATTTTTTGCAAACAAAATACGCCCGCTGTCTGCATCCATCAAAACTGCCGACCGGGCGTATAACTGTCCTGGAGTATTCTCCCCGTATGCGATTTTTGTCTGTTCTTCCTCCGCATATACACACGAAACCGGAAACAGACCATTTACTGCAATCAGAAGACAAAAGCCCAGGATCAGCCCGACCCGATATGTTCGTCCTCTTTCCCTTCTTTTCTCATGCATTGCTTTTTTATTCTCCAGACATTCTTTGCTATATCCTATGTCCGAAGATTTTTAATCAGAACTACAGGTTTAACTTTAACTGTACCTCATCCTCTGCTTCTTCTTTAAAATGTGCTACCTGCTCCGGATTCGGCGCAGGAAGTTCATCCAGAGAATGTACACTGAATCTGCGCAGAAACTCTTCTGTGGTTCCAAATAAAAGCGGTTTTCCCGGCGCATCCATACGCCCCACTTCCTCAACCAGATCATATTCTACCAGCTTGCTGACTGCATGATCCGATTTGACGCCACGGATTTTTTCGATTTCCAGTTTTGTAACCGGCTGCTTGTAGGCGATGATCGAAAGCGTTTCCAAAAGTACATCCGTAAGAACCTGTTTTTTCGGCTGCTTTGCTACCCGGATCAAATATTCATACATCTCTTTTTTCGTGCACATCTGAAACGAAGCTTCCAGTTCGATGATCCGGATTCCCCGATCTTCTTTCTCATACCGGTCCATCATCTGGCGGATTATTTTTTTTGTCGTTTCTTCGTCATGTCCGATCGCCTGTGCAAGTTTTTTCAGCTCCACAGAGCCTCCCATTGCAAACAAAATTGCTTCTATGGCTGCCTGCAGTTTTTTTTGCTCCATTCTTTCTCTTTCCTTCCTGTTTCTCCTGGCATGCTCTGTTATATCTGGGAATCGATCAGGATCTCCCCGCAGATTTCTTCCTGATAAACACGGATCATGCCCGTCTTCATCAGCTCCAGCACTGCCAGAAATGTCACCACAATATGCATCTTGCTTCTCTGTTTTTCAAGAAGCATACGAAAACTGAATTTTTTATGTGTCCTTGCATAAGTCTCCACATACAAAAGCTTGTCCGGAAGCGGTACTTCTTCTTTCTCGATCTTACCGAACTTACTCCGCACCGGATCGATCTTCTCTTCCTGCCTGCGCATCACTTCCCGGAAAATCTTCCTCAGCTGTACCAGCGTCACGTCCCCTAAAAGCTGATCCAGATCTACCGCAGGAACATAACTTTTCACCTCTTTGGGAATATCTGCCTCCCGGTAAAAATACTGGTCTGCATCTACCTGACGATCCCGCAGCTCGTAGGACATATATTTGTACATTTTATACTGTAAAAGCTGTTCTACCAGCTCTGCTCTCGGATCTTCCTCTTCGCCCTCTTCATTGATCTCTTTCGGGAGCAGCATCCGGCATTTGATATCCAGAAGTGTTGCCGCCATCACGAGAAATTCACTCATGACGTTTAAATCTTCCCGCTCCATCTGCCGGATATATTCCATATACTGGCTGGTGATCTCTACGATCGGAATGTCATAGATATCAATCTTATTTTTCTCGATCAAATGTAACAGCAGATCCAACGGACCTTCAAAAACCTGCAATTTTACCGGTATCCCCATCTGTTTTATTTCTCCCATCTACCGTCTGTTATTTCACACTGTGTTTCATTATACGGGAAATCCTTCAAATTCTCAACTGTCTTTTTCGCCCCGCAGATGAATCACGATCATCTCTGCCTCATTCAAAAAACGAAGATTGATCGTATGAGTGCCAAGCCCACGGCTTACAATGATCGTCTGCTCTCCTTCTGTTGTCATCTCCCCGGAATATTTCGGAAACGGAATCGCCTGAGGCGTGATCAGACCTCCGATTCCCGGCAGACGGATAATCCCGCCGTGAAGATGCCCGGAAAGCACCAGATCTGCTCCCCATTTTTTATATGCGTCAAAATAAACCGGATTGTGCGCCAGAAGAATCTCATAATCCGCAGCTTCTTTTTCAATACATGCTGTTACATTCTGCTCTGTGACCCGGTATTTTTTGAATTTTGTATAAGTTGCAAGGGGCAGTTCCAGAGCCGAAATCCGGATCCTGCAGTCATCCTCCTTAAGCAGGACACTGCTATTTTCCAGAAAATGCACGCCGCATTCTTCTAATTGCTTTTGATACGCCTGATAAACCTCCCCATAGACTTCCGGTTTTCTCTTCATCCGCTGCTCGTGATTTCCGCAGGCATAATAAACCGGAGCGATCGCAGGCAGTTTTGAAACAAATTTCAGAGCCGGAGCAACGGAACACCCTTTCTTTCCGACCAGCATATCCCCGCCGATCAGAATCAGATCCGGCCTCGCTTTGCAGATCGCATCCAGCAAACGTTCATTTCCGACTCCATATTCTTTATTGTGCAGATCGCTTAAAAACACGATCTTCTTTTCCTTTTTCAGCCCGTTCAGCCTGCGGGATACAACACCGTCCTCTGTCACCTTGAAATACTGCTGCTCCCGGTACGCTTCCAGCAGACAAAGAACTGCCGCCACTGTCAGAACAAAGACCACTAAGATCACTGCTTTCATGGCATTCTCCTTTTTGTCATTTTTTCTTCTTATCCTATCATTTTTTTGGATGCAGTTCAACATAAGGAAAGGTGCAGCACTTCGCTACACCCTGATTTTTTGCATCACTTTTTTCAGATAATCCAAAAATTCTGCTTTTTTACAGCTTTCTTTTGCCAGAATCTCCACTCTTCCGATTTCTTTTTCTCCCAGCTTATAGACAAGTTCGCCTACTTTCTGTCCTTTTTTCACCGGAGCTTTTACAGACTGCTTCATCTGTGTCTTCTTTGTCACCCCTGCCAGATTTGCTCCGCTTGTGTCCAGATAGCGGAACGTATCCGCATACTCACAGAGAATCTGCTCTTTGACACCACCCTGCACTTCGACCGGCTTTAACTTCGGCGGATCATTGTCTTCGTATACCTGGCACTTTCCGAATCCGTAATTCAGAAGCTTCGTCGCATCCTGAAACCGCTGTTTCGAATTTTCTCCGCCCAGGATCACCGCGATCAGTTCCATCCCGTCTTTTTCAGCTGTGGCAGACACGCAGAATTTTGCTTCATCGGTGGAACCTGTCTTTAAACCTGTGGCATACGGATACTGCCGTACCAGTTTGTTCGTGTTGGACAATCCAAATTCAGAAGTCCCCTTTTTTGTGGTGTGGGTGATCGTATCCATCCAGATCATGCAGTAATCATGAATCTTCGGATATTTTTCGATCAATTCTCTGGACATCAGAGCAATATCTCTTGCCGTCGTCAAATGTCCCTCGGTATCCAGTCCGTTACAGTTTTGAAACGTTGTATTTTTCATGCCGAGCCCTGCCGCCCGTTCATTCATCATCCTTACAAAAGCCTCTTCACTGCCCGCTATGTACTCTGCCATGGCGGTACAGGCATCATTGGCACTGGCTACGGAAATACATTTTAACATCGTATCCACACTCTGCGTTTCTCCGGGTTCCAAAAACACCTGAGAACCGCCCATGGACGCTGCATATTCCGAGGTTGACACCTCATCTTCCAGCGCAATTTTCCCATCCTCCAGTGCATCAAAGATCAAAAGCATAGTCATGATCTTCGTGACACTGGCCGGCGCGCGTCTTGTATCTGCATCTTTTTCATACAACACAGCGCCTGTGGACGCTTCCATCAAAACGGCACTTGGTGCCTGTACTTCCACCTCTGCCTCCTGCTGCCCTTCTGTTTTCTGAGCCGCATCCGGCTCTTCTGCCAGAGTCTGAATCCCGGGCACAACAGCCACAGAGAGACTCAGTACTGCGCTTAGTAACACTGCGAGAACACGTTTCATTTCGATTCTCCATTCCCTGATCTGGTCTGTTACTATTTATTATATCCACTTCGCTTTCTTATAATACCAGAAAAATGCCAGAGAACTTAAACTCCATGTCAGCGGATATACCCAGTACACCACCTGAATGCTGTGAGTGAGTGGAATCATCACGGAAAGGAAAGACACCCGGATCACACACCAGCACATCATCATAATGATCATGGACACCATCGTCTTGCCCGCACCGCGCAAAATTGCTGCAATGGAATGTGAATATGCAAGCAGACAGTAAAATAACGCTGCTGTTCTGGCTTTTTCCACACCAAACCGAATGATCTCAGGAGAAGAGTCAAATGCCGCGATCAGCTGTGGTGCCAGAAGAAATACCACGACACCAATCAGTTCTGCCAATATAACTGCTGCGAGAATTCCAAATCGCGCCCCTTTTTTCGTGCGCTCCTCCTGCTTTGCACCCAGATTCTGTCCTACAAATGTCGTCAGTGCCATAGTAAAGCTGTTGATGGGCAGAAAACCGAACCCTTCCACCTTTGTGTAGGCCCCATAGCCCGCCATTGCCATTTCTCCGAATGCATTGATATTGGACTGTACGACCACGTTTGCAAACGCAATGATAGAGTTCTGCACTCCGGAAGGCAGTCCGATCTTGATGATCTGGACAAGGATTCCTTTGTCAAAACGGATTTTTCGAATCTTCAATCCATAGCTTTCCTTTGTCCGCAGCAGCTGCCAGAAACAAAGGAGTGCACTCACAATCTGAGAGATCACGGTTGCAACCGCCGCACCTCCCACTCCTGTATGAAATCCTGTGATAAACAACAGATCCAGAACCAGATTGATCACAGACGATACGATCAGATAATACAAAGGATGTCTGCTGTCTCCCACAGCCTGCAGAATTCCCACCAGGACATTGTACATCACAAATCCTAAAGATCCCGCAAAATAAATCTGAAGATATGTCACCGATTCTCTCATTACACTTTCGGGCGTATCCATCCACCGCAGGATCTGCGGAGAAAGTGCCACTCCGACGCCGGTCATCAAAACTCCTGCCACCAGACCAAATGCAACTGTGGTGTGTACCGCGCGCTGCAGATTTTTCTCATCTCCTGCACCAAAAAACCGGGCAACGATTACCCCCGCTCCCGCTGAGATTCCACTCAAAAATCCAATCAGCATAAAGATCAGACTTCCGGAGGAGCTGACTGCGGCCAGTGCACTGCTCCCCAGGAAATTTCCAACGATCAGAGAATCCACGGTGTTATATAATTGCTGAAATAAATTGCCCAGAAAAATCGGCATCGCAAAAAAAGTCATCTGTTTCCAGATCGAGCCGCTTGTCATAGGCGCTGCTGTCTTTGTCATAAAATCCCCCTTGTTGTTTCTTTCTTATCCTATCGCCTTTTATAAAATTACAAATAATTTTTCCAGTCCAAATTTGCCTTCATCCTGCAGCATCTGCTCCATCTTGCACTTGTTGAAATCTGAATGCTCCACTTCTCTTGCATACCGGCGTGCTGCCTCTGCAACATCCGAAAACTCCAGCGTTCCATTTTTCAAAAATACACCTTTTGCCAGCGCCCGGATCAAAATACAACCTGCCACTGCAAATTTTAGTTTCCCATATGCCTGTTCATCGTAGACTGCCCCGCAAAAGTAAGTAAATACAAAATAAACCATCAGCTGTTCCATGATCTTCTCCGTAAACACAGATTCGAACTCTTTTCTTTGCTCTGCTGACAGCTCTGATTCCAACAACATATTTTTTGCTTCTTTGACATATCCCTTCCAGTCGTCTCTGAGCACTTCCAGATGATTCAGGATCACAAACAGATTGCCGCAAACCTCCTGCTGCGTTTTTTCCTCTGTATCCAGATTGTCCAGTTTTTCCTGAAACCAGGTCCAGACGCGTTCCTTCTCGTAACGCTTTAGAAGCCCATCAATCTCAAACAGGGCATTTTTGTCGATCCTCTCCTGCAGATCATGCGCCAGTGCCAGCACGATTGCCATTCTCAGCCGGACTGGATACTCCCGATTCTGAAGAATCTGAAAGATCAGAGTTCTCGCGTCTTCCAGTTTGGTAAACAAGAAGAAATCAAACTCCTCATAAGTCTCTTCCCGATCCGGATTTTCCGCCTCCAGAAAACGGACCGGCTCTTCGCAGCCCAGGATCAGATTTGCTGCTTCCGGACAGGATAAAGACAGGGAAATCTCCCGCAGTCCTTCAAATTCTTCCACATGCCTCGGATACAGCCTGCAGGTCTTGCAGAACATCCCGGATCCGTTGCCTTCTATGTACAGATCACACAGATTTTCTTCATTGAGAAAGGCACAGCGCTTCTCATATTGGCGAAACGCGCCTTCCTCCCAGTCAATTTCATTGTGCAGGCGACTGCCAAGCCGCCCTTTTGTCTGTCTGTATTTTTTCAGTGAAGCGGGATCGATCATAATCTGCCACCCTGCGCAGCAAGTATCCGGACAGTCCCCGCCGATACATGCAAACTTCTTATAGTAGTGCGGAATGATATACTGCATGTTGTACTCCTTTTTTATGTCACTATTTTTCAGTCGAGAAACACATACTGTTTCAATCGTTCAAACGCTTCTTTCACACGACTGTGCGGCAGCGCCAGATTCATCCGGATATGGCACGCTCCGTGGAACGGACGACCATCCTGCCAGATCACGCCCACTTCCATGCCTGCCCTCTGCAGCTCTTCAATGGTCTGGTGATGCGCCTCGCACCAGTCTGTGCAGTCTAAAAAGAGCATGTACGTCCCCTGCGGTCTGGACACGGAAACACCCGGAAATTCTCTCCTGATAAACTCCATGGCATAGGAAATGTTCGTATCCAGCACGGTGCGAAGCTCGTCCACCCACTCCATTCCTTCTTTCGAATATGCCGCGATCAGCGCATGCATGGACAACACATTCATAGAATTGTAATGGGTCATTTTCCCTTCCATACATACCCGGTCTCTCAAATACGAATTATAAATGATATGATACGAACCGATCAATCCTGCCAGATTAAATGTCTTGGACGGAGCGTAAAGCGCAATGGTTCTGTTTTTTGCATCCTCGGACACAGACTGTGTCGGGATATGCTGATATCCCGGAAGTGTCAGATCTGACCAGATCTCATCTGAGATCACATACACATCATGCTTCTGATAGATTTCCATTGCCTTTTCAATCTCCCAGCGCTCCCAGACACGTCCGGTCGGATTGTGCGGCGAACAAAAAACTGCCGCATGGATCTTGTTTTGCACAATTTTTTCTTCCATATCTTCGTAATCAATCCGCCAGATTCCTTCTTCATCCAACACCAGTGGATTCAGAACGATATTCCATCCATTGTCCTCAATACAATGCGTAAATCCGATATACGTCGGAGATTGCAGCAAAACAGAATCCCCATTGGAACACAATACTTTCAAAGCCGAAACCACACCGCCGAGCACACCGTTCTCATAGCCGATGCACTCTTTTGTCAGATCGTTCACACCATTACGTGTCTTCTGCCAGTTGATGATCCCGCCATAATATGCCGCCGACGGATCAAAATAACCGTATGCCGGATGCTTTGTCCTCTGGATGATCGCCTCCGGAATTGCCGGAAGCGCCGGAAAATTCATATCCGCTACCCACATCGGGATCAGATCAAACCCTTCCCGAATTTTCGCACCTGCGAAAAAATCATTGCCTGTATTGTTTCCGGCAGGCGCATCTACTGCGATGGCATCCTTTCCCCGCCGGTCCATAATCGTTGTAAAATCATACTGCATGATATCAAACCTCTTTTCCTGAAATCCGGCTCCCCACAAAAAGGGAAGGATGTTCCAAACTGGAGGCATCCTTCCATCCGGGTGCAACGAATCTTATTGTTTCTTCTATTCTAGCAAGTCAACGTGAGAAAATCAACACCCCTCTTTCGGTCCGGCAATCACCGCTGTCTATCGACCTCTTCCAGTTCATACGGCTGAAACAGTTTGATTGTTCCGTATTCTCCGTCAAATCCCGAAATCCGCTCTACCTCGCCGTTTCGCAGACGCTCAATTCCCTCTGCGATCAGAAATCCGGACTTTTGCCGGATTTCCTCCAACGGCACAGTTCTCAGAATCTCAAATTCCGATCCGATCATCCGCAGCATCTGCTCGTATTCTTTTTGTACCTTCTTACTTCGGGAAGAAACACCCACGCATGCCGAGATGACTTCCGGAAGTGGAACCAGACTTTCAAATCCATTGGCGCCTTCTTTTACAAAACCTTCCGCCCTGTCCGCCAGCTGTTCAATCCGATGAGAGACACCAATAGTGATTTTTCTTCCACACACCGGACATTTCCCCTGATATGTTTCTGTCTCCATCGGTGTCAGACAAAGATTGCACTTCCGATGCCCATCCATATGGTATTTTCCTTCCTCCGGGAAAAATTCAATGGTGCCTGCCAGACCGCTGCCATTTTGAATGGCACCTCTCAGACCTTCATAGGACCAGTCAATATCCAGAAGAGTGGCCTCTCTTCCCAGTTTTGCCGGAGAATGCGCATCGGAATTGGAAATCAACTGAAACCGGTCCAGCATGGACACCCGCCAGTTCATCGGCGGATCCGAGGATAATCCCGTCTCCACTGCATGAATGTGAGAACTCAGATCCCCGAAGCACTCTTCCACCGTATCAAATCCGGAAAATGCTCCGAACATGGAAAAATGCGGTGTCCAGATGTGTGCCGGAACGTACATGCCATCTGGTGTTGTCTCCAGCATGATTTCCAGTAAATCCCGGCAATCCAACCCAAGAATCGGCCGCCCGTCCGAATGCAGATTTCCGATCACTTCCAGTTTCTCCGAAAGATTCTCTGCGGCTTTTAGCCCGGGAAGGATCAAAAGACTGTGAACCTTCCGAACCTTATCGCATTTCTTATAGATAGAACTGATCTCTCCGGTGATCACGAATCGGGGAATCATGTGATCCGGCGTATTCCCATCCTGAATCCTGTATTCTTTTTTCAGCACATAAAATCCGTCTTCTGCGGGCTTTAATTTTTCTTTTAACTCTTCTCTCCATGCCGGATGCGTAAAATCCCCGCTCCCGATCAGATGGATGCCTTTTCTGCGCGCCCACAGATCCAGATACTCCGGCGTACACTCTTTGCTGGTGGCTCTGGAATATCTGGAATGGGTGTGTAAGTCTGCAATATACATGTCTGATAACCTCTTTTCTATGTCTGTTATTCCTGACTTTTTTCTCTATAAAAAAATATAACACAATCGGGCAATTCCGTCAGCAAAATTGCTTGCATTTTCCATATCCAGGTAATATAATAATTTGGTGCAGATATTCTTATCGGCAATCGTCAGATTTCCGTCCGGGCAGACTGATTTTTTCTTGCCATCTGCTTTTTTTATGTATATTTTTACTCTCTTTCATTCTCTGAAAGAGAGATTCTATAAATCGAAGGAGGTTCTTATGAATTCCCGTACTTACTATGATATTCTCGGTGTTTCCCGGGAAGCTACATTACAGGAAATCACAAGTGCAAAAAATGCGCTTGCTAAAGTATATCACCCGGATGCCAATATGAATCAGGGCATCGACACCACTGCGTGTATGCAGGAAATACTGGAGGCCTACCGGGTACTTTCCAATCCCGAATCCCGGCACGAATATGACAAAGAATTAGGCGGCGGACAAATCCGTGTCTTCCGCACCTTTACCGTTGGTCCCGAGGATGATGAACAGGCTGCTCCGTTTGTCGTATATTGGAACGCTGCCTGTCGTCTGCAGGAAACCGTAGATCTTGCGATGGAATTTTGGGAGAACAACTCCCAGAAGAAAAAACGTACGTTTCTGTTCTTCCGCCGGAAAGATGCTGCTTCTGAGGCAGAAAAACAAAAACATCTGAACAAACTGTCTGTGCGCGCCATGCAGTATATCACTGTCTTGAAAGAAGCCGGCATCCCCTCCCAGTACTGGACCGAAGATGCAATGAACTGGGTACTGATCCGTTGGAGCCACCGTCAGAATATGGACTATCGCGTACTCTTCAATCGTTACGAAAAACATCTGAATCAGGATCTCTCCAATTCCGAACGTCATAAACTTCATGTCCACGGAAAACAATTCCACAACAATCTAAAAAAACTGCTCAGCTGCGCTCTATAGGCGCAGCAGGCAGTCCTGCAGTAAGGCTTCACAGCCTTCTTTCACATCTTCGTATGTCCTGTCAAAATTCCCGGTATACCACGGATCCGCAATATCCTGCCCTGTCCGCTCTGTAAAATCAAGCAGTTTCGACACTTTTCCTTTCGGATCGCCGCCCAGAATCCGCATCATGTTTCGAATATTCATAGAATCCATCCCGATCAAATAATCAAATTCGTCATATTCCCACTTTTGCAGCTGGCGTGCGCGGTGATCACCGCATGAAATGCCGACTTCTTTTAATTTCCGCCGAGTGCCGTGATGAATCGGATTACCGATCTCCTCGCGGCTGGTAGCTGCGGAATCAATGTAGAACTGATCGGTGAGGTTGTGTCTGTTGATCAGGTTCTGGAAAACGTATTGCGCCATGGTACTGCGGCAGATGTTGCCGTGGCAAATAAATAGTACCTTTATTTTCTCCATTTTATCTCCTCATATCCTCTCAAATCCTTATAAATACTGGCTTTTCAGCCTTTGTGCATTTTTTTCTTGAAAGGTTCTTTTTCTTATAAATTCATGTATTTTCTCATGTTTTTTCGGGCATTTGTGGTACAAATGGGTTATTTTTAAAGTCCCAAATTCCTTATGAAATAAGGCTTACATGAGTTATTTGTGCATGTTTTTGGGTTACAAACTTTTTCTTTTCCAGTTCATCCCTTGCTTCTTTTAATCTGGCAAGTTCTTTCTTTGCATCATCATAGCCGGTGTGCGTATAAATATTGAGTGTTACAGATATATCTGAATGTCCCATCAGATATTGCAGTGTCTTTGGATTCATCCCTGAATTGGCCATATTGGTACAATAAGTATGCCTGCATACATGAGGTGTAATATTTGGCATCTGTGGTCCTATGTCAAGAAAAAGTACAAATTAAATGTAACCAATTTTCTCTGTTCTGAGCGAAGTTTAACTTGCTATTTTTATTGCATTCTCCTCGACGTTTTCAAGATATTGTTCCTCATATTCATTTGGAGACAAATATCCACAATGACTGTGAATGCGCACGGTATTGTAAAATGTTTCGATGTATTCAAAAATCAATTTATGTGCATGTGCATAATTAAAGATTTTAAACCGGTTGATCCATTCTCTCTTCAAAAGTGCATGGAAAGATTCTATACAGGCGTTATCCCATGGATATGCTTTCTTTGAATAACTGTGAATCATACCTTTGGTTGCTTTTTGAAATGCTTCCGATACGTACTGGCATCCTCTGCCGCAGTGGAAGATCAACGGTTTTTCAACATTTCTGACACGTTTTGCTTTTTCAACACATTCCACTACGTGGGAGGCCTCCAGCGTCTCACTCAACACCCAGGAAATGATTTTTCTTGAATACAGATCCATCACACTGGTAAGATACACAAATCCTTCAAATGTCCAAATATAAGTAATATCTGAACACCAGACAGCATCTGGATAAGCAGGATTGAATTCCTCGTTGAGGATATTTTTGAGTTTCTGGCTGAAATCAGAATCTATGGTTGTCTGGATATATGGTTTCACCCAATGGGCTTTGATTCCCATTTGACGCATATAATTTCCAACTGTTTTTTCGGAAACATACTCCCCGGATTTTCGCAATTCTGCAGTAATTTTAGGAGCACCGTAGTTTTGATGGGATTCCTCGTAGATCTTTTGAATTTTTTCTTTTAAAACTGCACGGCGAACAGACGTGTCCGAAGGAACCCGTTTCTTCCATGCATTGTAACCCGAACGTGAAACGCCTAATTTTTTCAGTATTCCGCTGACAGAAACCTGACGTTTCACGGGCAGGGATTTGATTTCTTTCACGTACTCAGAAGTAGCCGTGTAAAGAGCTTTTGTCAGTTTCCCAGAATACCGATTGCTTTTTTTAACACTTCAAGAGCATCCTGCGTATCTCGTAATTCACGCTGCAATCTGGCAATCTCTTTTGCTTCCTCACTTGCATAATTTCCAGAACCACGGGTAGGAACCTCTCCTTTATGTTCCTTTGCTGCTTTCATCCAGTTTTTCAGTGCAGATTCGCTGACTCCAAGATTCTCCGCAGCTTTGCGAAGTGGCAGCTCCGGATGATCCAAGCGATACTGTACTGCATCCTCTTTAAACTGTTGGGAATATTTTGTACCTTTTGCCATAACCATTCTCCTCCTTGATCTATGACTATCATATACTATTTATCGAAAATGGTCATGTTTATTTTGTACTATTTATATTCTAACATCAATGTTCTTTCTTTGGTTCCTGTGGTTACAGTCTTGTTAAGCAAGGAAGAATACTTTGTTATTTAAATTCTGTATACTTTTCTTTACTCCCAAAGGCTTTCTCTACTGGATATTTCTCATTGTTCTTTTTAACTTTGTCACGAACAATTTCATCTAAGTCCAATCCGCAAGTATCAGCCATTAGAATACAATAGTTAACTACATCAGCTAACTCTTCCTTTATTTTATCCAACTTTTTTTCACAAACCACATCTCCTGCACTCCACTGGAATACTTCAAGCAATTCTGCTGCTTCCAGACTAATAGAAATAGCCAAATCTTTGGGATTATGAAACTGTTTCCAATCTCTATCATCTCTGAACTCTAATACCTCATTAATCGTTTCTTGTGTCATTTTGATATACCTCTTCTCCCCTTATTCTACATCTACATATCGTGAAATATAATCTCTAAGATTCGGATCGCTTACATATAAATATGTTCCTCGAATTCCTCTTGTCATAAGAACATAATAAATATGTTGTATATACTCTTTAAGTTCTTCATATTCTGCTGTCTTTTTACCATTTTGATCGAAATAATTTTCCGCACGAATTATAATATTTTTTTCATCCGGATCATATCCTATTTCATCCCCAAGAATAATAAACGCATAATTTAAGTCATACCCCTGTATAGAATGGATACACCCGACCTCATCAATTGCATTTTCTGAATGAACCCAACCTTCTGTACAATGATTCCATTGTTTCTTTATTTCCTGAATCTCAATATCATAAACAGTTTTATCATTTTTACTAAGCCAGTCCCATGCATATCCAGCTGCCATTCTCACCAGGCCTACTTCTTTTTCCTTCTGGTACATCAAATTATTGAACTTCGTAAAGTCAGTCATTAATATTAAATTGTAATTTGCAAAACTTTTCTTCGACTTCACTTCGCCGGATAAAATTTCTTTTACATAAGCAATATAATCATTTCCACCTTTTACACGCATCTGTGTTTGTAAGCTGTAATAAGTAAGCATACGTTTTGCTTGTTCTATTTTCATTTTACTACCAAACCGTTTCACATCAATTCCTGATGGACCAACAATCTGCATTTCATCATAGAAAAGTACAGGACATTTACATTGATGAAGTATCCAATCTAACTCATCACTTTCCGTTGTTAGACCAATTCTTTTGCAACTTGCTTTAAACGCTCCCATATATGAAATATTTTTATACTGATGCAATCTATGTGCTTCATCTACAAGCAAAATATCATAATACTGTTTTGTCACATCAGAAGGCGACAAAACATCAGACGCCTTAAGTCCATAAATACTCTTAAAAATGCCTTTTAACGTCTTTCTCAAGGAAGTCTGTGGCACCACAAAACCAATCTTTTTATCCTTAAATTCTTCACTGTCTCTCAAATATTTCAATAGAAAAATTGCAACGATTGTCTTTCCACTTCCAGGCATACCATTTACAACTACAGTTTGATTTTCTTCTTGTTTTAAGGAATCAACAATTTCTTCTACTGCTGTTCTTTGATCATTATTCAGTTCTTTAAATGGTGAATATTTAAATAAATCTGAATTTTCAAGTTCTTCTAAAGAATGCTTCACTAACTTTTCACGCTGCAAGCTGCGCCAAAGAACCTGGAATTTCTCATCATATTCTTTTTTTCCATAATATTCTTTGTCTGCCATTCCAGCATTTTTGTTGCGCACTTCATAAAGCTCATCGGCCACAATATACTGAATCAGCTTTGACTCATAATCAAATGTAACAGACTGATTAAATTTAGAAGAATAAATAAAATGTACTTTATCGAAAATTCGCTTATCTACAGAACTGTGATGCTGGGACATACGATTTTTCACATGATTTGACTCTCCAATATAAGCTTGCTTTCCATTTTCCAAAATATAAAGCATTGGCCAATTAGACAAATAACTTTCGTCCCCATATGTTTGATTTTTAAAGTCACCTTCTGTAATTTTAAACATGTTAATCTTCCTTCAAATATTTTTCAATTTCTCCGACTAATCCCATATCCGCCGGTAGCCACTCCAAACTTCCCAGTGTATCCTTCGTCAACCATTTTGCAGCTTCATGTTCTTTGAGCACCAAATCCCCGGATTTGATTTTACAAATAAAGCACCCCATAGATAAATGAAAGTTCGGATAATCGTATTCAACCGTATCCAACAACTCAATCACTTCCACTTCCGTATCTAGTTCTTCTTTAATTTCTCTTACAATCGCTTCTTCTGGTGTCTCGCCAGGTTCAATCTTTCCTCCGGGAAATTCCCATCCATCTTTAAATTCACCATATCCGCGCTGTGTCGCAAACACTTTGCCGTTTTCAATTATTATAGCAGCAACAACTCTAACTGTCTTCATGAACAATTTATTCCTTTCCTCTTCTCATCGCTGAACACCATTACCCATTTATAATGTACTCGTAAATATCCTCTCGAACCGGAGTATCCAATGCCCATTCGATTTCAACTGCTGATTTATCCGTATTCGGCATTATAAATTCTTTTACTTCGCCCGTAGCATGCATTCGCCCCAAATAATAGAATTCTTTTGATATTTTATCATCTTTGTTTTTTCTCACAAAAAGCTGAACATCTATTCCTCGTTCCTTCGCATTTAAGAAATTCTGCACATCTTCTGATTCAATACTTCTTCCACTTTTTGAAATCGCAATCAATCGATTGTGGCTTGTAAAATGATCTTCGTATTTTGTAGTATCACTAATATCATCCTGCTTATCATAGTTGATAAATACAGGAAATGTTTTTGTTTTTTTATCATACTTATAACCACCAATATTCAATGGAACTTCATTTCTTTCCCAATTTAACAAACGACAAGCATCTTCGTATGTATATTTTTGATACAGAACTAAATCCGTATCTTGATAACGCATGCTGAAATTTTCTTTATAACGAGAAATACCAAAGTCAATTAGTTCTTCTAAGATATTATAGAAATCTTCATTTTTCAGCATTTCGCCAAATGATTGGGACATACTGTAGTCTGATCCTTCTTTTTCTAAAAAAACACACTGAGAATATGTTTTCTTAGCTGCGCTTGTAGGGAATTCATTTGTCATCATGTTAACAACATTCTCTGCGCAATCATCATCCATGGAACAGTTATAATTTTCATGCAATGATTTCTTTAATTGGGCCATGATTCCATGTTGATATTTAAGCAATCGTTTCAACATTTCCAGCTCATGAATTCTTTTCCCACTTGCCAGCTTTTTAGAAACGAATTCTATTACCTTTTCTTCCGCTTCGGACAACCGAATTGTATATTCTTTTTCATATTTCACAAGAAACTTATAATAAGAGCCCAAACTATTATTATCAAAAATCCGAAGTACATCCATTTCACCATATTTATCAAAATCAGCCAATGCCGGAATATGTCCTAACTTATTTTTCAGATTTGTATAATTCTCACGAATCAATTTAATATCACTGAAATTCGCATTATCAATCGCTTGAAAAATTCGTTTTCTTGAAACCTCGTCAAAGTGGATCGTACTTGCCCCAGGGATTACTCGTCCGCCTTCTGTAACATAACGGCGAATATTATCCTTGTTATAACTGAGATCTCCGGAAAGTGCAATTGGAATCATGAAATTGTTACGATAATTCCCAATAAAATCAATAACAACTACGTATTCTTTATCTTCTGCTTTACGAAGGCCTCGTCCCAATTGCTGGATAAAAATAACTGGAGATTCCGTTGGTCGAAGCATAATAACTTGATTAATTTCCGGAACATCTACACCTTCTGAGAAAATATCCACAGAAATAATATAATCCAATGCATCCTCAGCTTCATCACCGGCAAGTCTTTCAATAGCTACTGCTCTCGTCGCTTCTGAATCGCTACCACTTAATACAAGCGTTCTCCATCCTTTTTCATTAAACTTGGTCGATAGTTCTCTTGCCTCGTCAATACGACTGCAGAAAATCAAGCCTTTTACTCTATCTCCACTATAGCCAAAAAATTCTGCCTGTTTCATGACATTATGTACACGCTCATCCGATGTTAAACATCTGAAATTTTCCACCTTTTCCTGCTTAGATTTTCCAGCATCTGCGATGACTTCCAAATCGGTAATTCCAAAATAATGAAACGGGCAAAGCAAATCTTCTTCCATAGCATCCTGCAAACGAATCTCATAAGCAATCTGATGGTTAAAAATTTCATAAATATTTCTTCCATCCAGATTATCATCCCGTTTATCCGGGGTCGCCGTCATCCCAAGCCAAAGTTTAGGCTGAAAATAATCCATTACCTTTTTATAACTATTTGCAGCACTATGATGCGCTTCATCAATCACAATCGCATCAAATGCTGTTTTTCCATATTTCTCTAATATCTCGTCTTTACTCAATGTCTGGATCGTAGCAAACACAAAATCCGCATCATATTTCTGATGTTTTCCCGTAACCAGTCCCATCACCACTTGTCCACCAAACACTTTCCGATACGACTTCATGGCTTGTTTTGCAATCTGATTTCGATGTACCAAAAACAAAACTCTCTGAAACCCCAACTCACGCATAGCAAAAGCGGAGGCATATGTTTTCCCAGTACCCGTTGCTGAAATCAGCAATGCCCGATTTTCTCCAGCCTCATATATTTTTTGCAGATTGTTGATAAATCCAACCTGCATAGAATTCGGCTGTAATCGATAAACCTCCAAAGATGGAATTTCTGTCTCACGCGCTAATTTCTTCTGTTTTTGAATAATCTTATTTCTTGTATAAGCATCTGTATATCTTTCAATAAATTCTTCAAAAGGCAATGCCTGCTCAGAATTCCACAGTTGGTCGAATTCCTCTACAACATTATGCGTATATTCCCCCTGCTCTGTTGAAACAATCTTTGTATTCCATTCCCGATTTGTTGTCAGAGCACTTGATGTCATATTGGAACTTCCCACAATGATCCGATATATTTCTTCCTTTTTGAAAATATATCCCTTTGTATGAAATCCTTCTTTTCTATTTTCTGTCACAAACATCTTTAGCTCAAGATTTTCAAACTGTGCGAGCTTTCGCAGAGCCTCTGGTTCACTGAATGTCAGATAGTCTGTTGTGAGTATCTTTCCCCGGACTCCACGATATTCCAACTCCCGCAATGTCTGAAGAAGCGGCGTAATACCGCCCATTGTAATGAACGCAACACTGATTGCAAATTCTTCACAGTTCAGCAGCTCGTCCTCAACAGATGAGATTACCTTACGCCCTTCTTTATAATTGTTTGATATAAACTGTGGCTTGTATGCCAGATTTGACGCATGACTGTAATTGATAAACGCTGTCGTCAATCCTTGTTTCAACTGTATAATCTTCTTTTCTTCCATATTTGTTCCTTTTCGATCTTTTTCTGCACTATTTCTCTTATTTTAGCATTTTACCAAAATAATCACAATCAGAACTTCAAAACAGGGAACCCCGCTTCCGCCAAAGGTTCCCTGTCTCATTCCTTTTTATTATTCCACCGATAATTTCCCCAGAAATTCCTGCATTCTTCCATGTTCTGATGTAAAGACCTCTTCCGGAGTGCCTTCCACCGCAATGACGCCTTTATCCATAAAAATAATCTTATCAGCCACGTTCCGCGCAAAATTCATTTCATGTGTCACGATCACCATAGTCATATGCTCTGCCGCCAGATCCTTAATTACCTTCAAAATCTCCCCCGTCAACTCCGGATCCAGTGCAGAGGTCGGTTCATCAAAAAACAGCATCTTCGGTTTCATCGCCAGTGCCCGTGCGATCGATACACGCTGCTGCTGCCCTCCGGAGAGCTGATACGGATATGCATCCGCCTTATCCGCAAGTCCCATCTTTGTAAGGAGCTTCTTCGCCTCCTCATAGACTTCTTCTTTCTCTCGCTTCTGCACACGGATCGGTGCATCTGTAATATTTTTGATGACGGAAAAATGAGGAAACAGATTAAAGTTCTGGAATACCAGACCAAAGCAGGACTGAATTTCTTTCATCTCCTGCTTTTTCGGAAACGCGGGTCTTCCATTTTCCACCCATGCCGCTCTTTTTCCCAGATACAAAATCTCACCGTCATCAATCGTCTCCAGCATCGTCGCACAGCGGAGCAGCGTAGACTTGCCGGAACCGGACGGGCCGATGATCGCCAGAATCTCTCCCTGCTCCACAGAAAGCGAAATATCCCGGATCACCGGCATCCCGCCGAATTCTTTTTTGATATGTTTCATTTCCAAAAGACTCATTCCGGAAACCTCCTAATGATAATAATTCAGCTTTTTTTCAAATAATTCCATCACTCCGGCAACCACATAGTTAAAGATATAGTAGTAAACACCGGCAATAAAAAATGGAAGTACGGTTGTCTGTGCCGCCGCAATCTGTTTTGCCACTGCAAACATCTCAATATAAGACAGGGAATACACAAGGGACGTATCTTTCACCAGTGTGATCACTTCATTTGTCACAGACGGAAGCACATTCTTTACCATCTGCGGCAGCACGATCCGGAAAAATGTCTGCCCTCTGGAATACCCTAAAAGTGTGGCTGCCTCATACTGTCCTTTCGGAATCGATTCGATTCCGGAACGATAAATTTCTGCAAAATATGCCGCATAATTCAGAGAGCATCCAAGAAGGATCGCCGTCAGCTTATACCCGCCGATATTCATCTGCCACAGATAATACGGTGCGAAATACCACACCAGAAGCTGCAGCATCAACGGGGTTCCGCGCATGATCGAGATATAGATCTTCACGATCCAGCTGATCGGCTTGATCCTGCTCACCCTTCCGAAATATACGAGCATCCCCAGAGGCAGAGAAAAGATCAGCGTCATAAAAAAGATCAGGCAGGTCTGTCCGAATCCTGCTGTCATTTGCCTCAACATCACATCAAAACTCATATCTCTTCCCCTCTTATTTTAAAGTCACCATATCCGCAATCTCGTATTTCTCAGCCAGCTTTGCAACTGTTCCGTCTTCTGTCAGTTTTTTCAGATCCGCATTGACTACGTCGCACAGCTCCTGATTTCCTTTCTTAAACCCAATCGCATACTGCTCTGTATTCAATGTCTCATCCAGAATCTTATATCCTTCCCCTCTGGACTTGATCTGATAATTGGCAACTCCCACATCGATTGCAAGTGCATCCAGCGCGCCTGCCTGAAGCTCGGTAAATGCGGTGTTGTAATCTGCAAACTCATTCAAAGCTCCAAATGTATCTGCCAGTTTTTTCTGACCGCCTTCTTCTTCACTCTGCAGCAGATCCAGTGCCGCGCTTGCAGCCTGTACACCGACTGTCTTTCCCGCCAGATCTTCCAGGGTATCAATACCGGATTTTTCTGCCACAACAATCACCTGACTGTTGTCTACATACGGAGTTGAAAATGTATAATCGTCTTCCCTTCCATTCATGGTAAATCCATTCCAGATGCAGTCAATCGAACCGGAATTAAGTTCCATGTCTTTGGAATCCCAGTTGAGCGGTTTTTTTACAAGCTCCCAGCCTTCCAGTTTACAGACTGCCTCTGCCAGCTCCAGATCAAATCCTGTGTATTCTCCGTTCTCGTCCATATATCCGTATGGCGGATATTCTGCATCAAATCCTACCGTAAACGTTTTCTTATCTTCCACACTTTCTGCTGTCTTTGCATCTTCCCCGGATGCATTGTTTTTTTCTCCACATCCTGCCAGTACCATTGCTGCCATCGCTGTCCCTGCCAAAATCAGCGCTAATTTCTTTTTCATCTTTGTTTCCTCCCTGTTTGTACGTCATTATGCTAATGATTGACCACTTTACTATACTAAACTGTTTTTCATGGTATCATATATTTCCGGCATTGTCAATGTTTATCGTGACAGGATATGTAACCTTGACAGAAAATTCCACAAATAGTATCATTTACTTATGTTATGAAAGAGAGGAATTTTTAAATGTCAAACAACCATGAAGAACAGATCCGAATCGTGCAGGAGACCGTAGCCGGCAAAGAGATCACCTTTGCTCATGTAATGGGTGGTCCGGCGCCGATCGTATATCAGAAACTTGGTCTGAATCCACAGGTCGATTATCGTTCTTCTGCTATCGGAATTATGAATATGACGCCGCCGGAATCTGCTGTCATCGCATCCGATATCGCAGTAAAAAGCGGAAACATTTACCTTGGATTTGCAGATCGTTTTACAGGAACACTCATCATCACAGGAGAGATTTCAGACGTCATGTCTGCCCTGACAGAAGTGGTAACCTTTTTCAGAGATTCTCTGGGATATGTCGTTTGTGATATTACAAAGAGATAGGAAGTGTGACTATGACTCGTATAACAAAGGAAGAACTTCTGGAAAAGATTTTCAATGATGACTATGAGCATCTGAAAGGGAAAAAACTGCGCATGACACGTGTTCGTGTTCCCGGCAAAGAAGTTTGTCTGGCTCACATCATCAATACTTCCCAGACCCCTGTTTATCAGAATCTGGGATTGCATATCGGTGTACATGAGGGGGAGGATCACACCGGAGAATCCATTGGTCTGATCCGTTTTACCCCATGGGAAGCAGTTGTCGTTGCTGCGGATGTGGCAATGAAAAGCGCCGATGTAGAAATTGGATTTATGGATCGCTTCTGCGGTTCCCTCATTTTAACCGGCGGTCTGTCACAGGTACAGACTGCGGTGGAAGAAGTCGTTCGATTTTTTCATGAAGATCTGGGATTTCGCACCTGTGAGATCCATAAAAACTAAGAGGACCGGAGACATGACGATATGAAAAAATTATTTTTGATGGGAAGAAGTGAAGCCGGAAAGACTTCCCTGACACAGGCATTAAAAGGGGAAGAGCTTCACTATGAAAAAACACAATATACGATTACGGCGGATGATACCATTGACTCTCCGGGAGAATATGCTGAGTCAAAACAGTTCGGTGCCGGTCTTGCATGCTTTTCTTTTGAAGCGGACGTTGTCGGGATCGTTCAGGCAGCGGATGAACCATACAACCTGTTTAGTCCCTGTCTGCGCACGTTTATCCTGCGGCCGCTGATCGGCATCATTACCAAGACCGATTCCCCCTATGCCAATGTTCCTATGATAAAACAGTGGCTTTTAAATGCCGGCTGCGATCGTATTTTCCTTGTAAATAACGTGACCCGGGAGGGAATTGACGAATTGATGGAATACCTTGCCGAAGATCCGGTCAAGATTACCATGGAACAGGCAAAATTCAAACAGCATCTGGGGCTGAATGAATGGGATCCTCTGCCGGATGGCGTAGAATATCCGGATGGAATTTAAATAAACTTCAGTAAAACACAAAACGAGATGCATTTCCATATGATGCATCTCGTTTTTATGTTTTACAATCTATCCGGACTGTTCGCTTCCTACACTTCTTTCTGTCCTCTGAGCCGCTTATAATAGAATCGCAGCTTTCCGATCAGCCAGGTCAGATATCGCAGCACCGGCTCTGTCGCAATGGCAAATACCACAAACAGCATCACGCACTTCGTAGTCATCCCTGTAATCGCAAACAGATCATTGAGGAAAATGCTGCAGAACAGAAGTCCCACGATACATCCGCCAAGGATCACACTGCGCAGTACATTCATAGGTGCACTGATCGTGTACAGGATCATAAATCCTACAATTGATAACAGCATTGTTGCTGCTGTGGAAATATCGGCTGAACTCACTCCAAATGTCCGTCCGAATATGACCAGCGCCCCAACTGCCAGCACATCAGTCAGTGCCGCAGGAAGTGCTTTTAAGAATACGTTTGTAAGGAAATGCCCTTTGATTATATTCTTATTCGGCTCCAGTGCCAGGAAAAATGCCGGTACTCCGATCGTAAACATACTGATCAGTGAAATCTGCGACGGTTCCAGCGGATAGGTAAACATAAATACAAAGGATACCAGCGACAGCAGGAACGAGAAAATATTTTTTACAAGGAACAGACTGGCTGACCGCTGAATATTATTGACTACTCTTCTTCCCTCCAGTACCACTTCCGGCATACAGGAGAAATCCGATTCCAGCAGGACGAGCTGGGATGCCTGTGCCGCTGCATCACTTCCGGATGCCATAGCGATACTGCAGTCCGCATCTTTTAAGGCCAGCACATCGTTAACACCGTCTCCGGTCATGGCCACAGTCTTTCCTTCTTCCTTCAATATCTGCACAAATTTCCGCTTCTGGTTCGGAGTGACACGGCCAAATACTGCATTGTTCAGGACTGCTGCCCGCATCTCCTCTTCCGTATGAAGCGTGGACGCATCCACGTATCGTTCTGCACCTGCGATTCCCGCCTCTTTTGCCACCTCTGACACGGTCAGGGGATTGTCCCCGGAAATAACTTTCACCTCCACACCCTGCTCCGCAAAATACGTAAAGGTCTCTTTCGCCTCCTGACGGATCGGGTTTGCTAACAGTACATAAGCCAGAGGCGTGACTGCTTCTTTCAAAGGCTTCCCATCCGGTTCTTCTTTTGCTGTTCCAAATACCAGAACGCGGGCTCCTTTGGACGCATGTGCACTGATTGCTTCCTCATAATTTTCATACTGTTCTTTGAGCACAAATTCCGGTGCTCCCAACACATAGGACGCCTCTTCAAACGTCACACTGCTGTACTTGGATGCGGAAGAAAATCCTGTCTTTGCCACAGCCTTCTTCCCGGATGCGATTTTAAAATACCGTTTCATTGCTTCCATGGTAATATTATCACTGCTCTGTGCTGCCGTAAAATCTCCCAGAAGCTCCGAAAGCGGGCACAGCTCACCTTCCTCGTATTCCTTGGTCGGAATCACATCCTGCACTTCCATTGTATTTTCCGTGATCGTTCCGGTCTTGTCCACACACAGTACATTGACCCGGGCAAGCGTCTCAATACACTTCATGTCATGCAGCAATACTTTTTTCTGTGCCAGACGGATCGAACTTACTGCAAGCGCCACACTGGCAAGCAGATACAGCCCTTCCGGGATCATTCCGATCACAGCCGCGATCATGGACGTCACACTGGATCGAAACCCTTCGCCCTGAAATACAAATGCCTGAATAAACAAAATAATCCCGATTGGAATGATGGCAACGCCGACCCATTTGACCAGCTTGTCCAGAGAACGGATCATCTCCGACTGTTCTGTATTCTGCATAGCTTTTGCTTCCAGTGTCAGCCTGGAAATATAAGAATCCGCCCCCACTTTGTCAAGCCTTGCATGACACTGTCCGGATACAATAAAACTTCCGGACATCAGCTGATCGCCTTTTCGTTTTGTGATCTCATCCGATTCTCCGGTCAGAAGCGACTCATTGACCTGCACTTCTCCTGCACACACTTCGGCATCCGCACACACCTGATTTCCGGCTTCGAAGATTACGATATCATCTACCACAAGATCTTCTGCATTGATCTGACTCTTCTTTCCATCCCGTATCACCATTGCATGAGGTGCATTGAGCATCGTCAGATTATCCAGTACTTTTTTCGCCCTGGTCTCCTGAATGATCCCGATCAGAGTATTCAATACAATTACAGGTAAAAAGGTCAGATCTCGAAAGGAACCGACCAGGCAAAGCAGAACTGCCAGTACCAGAAAGATCAGGTTAAAATAGGTAAAGACATTTTCCTGAATGATCTCTTTTGTAGTCTTAGACGGCGGATCCACCGGCTGATTGGTCCACCCATGCATCCGATGCTCCTGCACCTGCTGCGCAGTCAGCCCCGTCTGATGATCCGGTCGGTATCTTGTGGTGGGAATCCGCTTCTCCAGTGTGATCTCCATCGTCTGCGTTTCGTCTATGCTTCGTTTTACTCTTCTTTCTCCACGCTTTTTCTGCCGCATTTTTCTCGCTTCCTTCCGTATGTCCAATCCTGATAGGATCTTTGTTTCGTATAATTGCTTACATTTTAACACACTGAATGCGTTTTTCCAGTAGATTCCAGAAAACTTTAGAAAATCTTCAAAAACTCTTCTTCTAAAACAGGAAAATCATACAGATTCCTTGTCTTCTTCCTCCATTTCCCTTATAATAATACAAGTATTTCAAAGAAAAGGATGATAGTGGATTACTATGAAATTAAGAAGCAGACTTGCAATTACATGTGCAAAAGGGACAAGTGACCTGATCAAAAAATTAAACCGCGGAAGCGGCGTTACCCTCCCCGGATATGTGGCAAGATTGATCGATCCCAATATTTTAAGCGTCATGGCTTCCCAGATCCGGGAGAAGACGATCGTTACCATGGGAACCAACGGGAAAACAACGACCAATGCCATTTTATACAAAGCATTGAAGGCCGAGGGAAAAACCGTGATCATCAACCGCACCGGAGCCAACATGCTCAACGGGATTATTTCGGCATTTGTTCTGGCCACAGACAAGCACGGACAGCTGAATGCGGATTATGCCTGCATTGAGGTCGATGAGATCGCATCTGTGGGAGTTCTCCCTCAGTTAAAACCGGACTGTGCGCTTTTGACAAATATTTCCAGAGATCAGCTGGACCGGTTCGGTGAAGTAGATATTACCTTTGACAAATTGAAAACAGCCGTCACCAGTGTCCCTGATACGACACTGATCATCAACTGCGATGATATTCTTTCCTATTCCCTGGCGGAAACAAGCGGCAATCCGTTTGTGACATACGGGATCAGCGAACAGATTTTTGATGACATCTCCCGCTCTGAGATCCGGGAAAGTATTTTCTGCCGAAAATGCGGAAAGAAACTACAGTATGATTTCTTCCATTATGGACAGCTTGGAATTTATCACTGCCCGAACTGCGGATGGGAGCGCCCGGATCCTGATTTTACAGCCACACAGATCACGCTCAAAGACGAACTCTACGCCTTCGATATGGGAGATCTGCACCTGGATTCTACGGTACGGACGCCTTACAATATTTACAATACCCTTGCTGCCTATACGGCACTGCATACTATGCATGCCCCGATGGCACATTTTAAAGAGATGGCAGAGTCTTTTGACTATGGAAACAACCGGGAAGAAATCCTGATGATCAACGGTGCCAGAGTACAGCTTCACCTGTCCAAAAACCCGATCGGATTCCAGCAGAAGATTTCTCTCGTCTTAAAAGATCCAAAACCAAAGGATATTATCATTCAGATCAATGATACGTATCAGGACGGAGAAGATGTTTCCTGGCTTTGGGATGTCGATTTCCAGTATCTTGCAGACAGCAATGCAGCTACCATCACAACGTGCGGAACCCGCAAGCATGATATGGGGCTTCGTCTCAAATATGAGGACATCGACTGTACTTCAACTGATGATATGCGCTCCCGTGTTGAAGAGCTGACCGAAAACGGAACGAAAAATCTCTACATCATTGTCAACTACTCCGGGCTTTACCGCACAAACCGAATGCTCAAAGAACTGGCGCAAAATACAAAGGAACAGAAAGGAGAACAGGCATGAAACTGACGATTGGACACTTATACCCCGACCTGTTGAATCTGTACGGAGACCGCGGAAATATCCAGTGTTTCCGAAAACGTCTCAACTGGCGCGGAATCGAGGCAGAAGTCATTCCCGTACTCTCCGGAGATAACATTGACTTTTCCAAACTGGATATCGTACTTCTGGGCGGAGGTTCTGACAGAGAACAAGAGCTCGTCTGCGGATATCTAAAAGAGATTCGCAAGGATTTCAAAGAATATGTAGAGGATAACGGCGTTGTGCTTGCCGTCTGCGGCGGCTATCAGCTGCTCGGCAAATATTACAAGACCGATAAAAAGATGATCGAAGGTCTTGGCATTCTGGATATCACGACCGAATGGGAACCGGAGCGTCTCATCCGCAACATTATCCTGAACAGTCCGCTGTTTGACACTCCTGTTGTAGGATTTGAAAACCATGGAGGCCGCACTTATATCGGAGATCACACTCCATTTGGAAAAGTATTTTTCGGACTGGGAAATACCGGAAAATCCGGTTATGAAGGCGTTGTATACAAGAATGTGATCGCAACCTACCTGCACGGACCTCTTCTTCCGAAGAATCCGCAGGTTTGTGACTATCTGTTAGAGCGGGCGCTGAAGCGCAAATACGGTGAAGAAATAACCCTCGCTCCACTTTCCGACGATCTGGAGAAAAAAGCAAACCGTTATATTGTAGACCGCTACAGTGATAAAAAATATGTATTAAAAGAGACGATCAAACGTCACACCTGAAAAGGGCAGAAAAAAGTCCCATTGGATCAAACTTTCCAATGGGACTTTTTCATTGCCTGTTTATTTATTTTTTCTGAACATCAGTTTGATTTTTTTCATCAGCTGAATGATCGGAAGATTTACAAGTGCCAGACCATATACGATCAGCAACTGTGTAAAGGTCAGTGTCTGTACTTTGAAAACTTCATCCAGTGCCGGAATCGTCATTACACAAGTGATCAACACCAGACCAAGCAGGAATGCTCCGATCAGATAAATATTGTTCCAGAATCTCTTTGAGAAGATTACCGGATAATCAGACTTACAGTTAAATCCGTGTACCAGCCTTGCTGTACACAATGTTCCAAATGCCATTGTGCTGGCAAGTACTGCGTTTCCGCCTTCTCCCGTCAGACCGATCATAAATCCGATCATTGTCGTGATTCCGATGCAAAGACCTTCTGTTCCGATCTTTGTCAGGAAATCTTTTGTCAGGATTGATTCATTCATCGGTCTCGGTTTTTCATCCATTACCTTTTTCGAATGCGGCTCCAGTCCAAGGGCGATAGCCGGAAGACTGTCTGTCAAAAGATTGATGAACAGCAGATGTACCGGTGCAAATGGAACCGGAAGTCCTGCGATAGATGCATATAATACTGCCAGGATTGCTCCGAAGTTACCGGAGAGCAGGAACTGAATGGAATTCTTAATGTTCTGGTAAACATTTCTTCCGTTCTCTACTGCTTTGACGATTGTTGCAAAGTTATCATCTGTCAGTACCATAGAAGCAGCATCCTTTGATACTTCACTTCCTGTGATACCCATAGCAACTCCGATATCTGCCTGTTTGAGCGCCGGTGCATCATTGACACCATCTCCTGTCATGGCTACGATGTTTCCTTTTTCCTGCCATGCACGTACGATACGGATCTTATGCTCCGGTGAAACACGTGCGTAAACAGAAATACCTTCTACAAAGTTTTTCAGTTCCTCATCGGACATGGAATCAATCACTGCACCTTCGCATGCTTCTGATTCATCTTCCAGAATTCCGATTCGTTTTGCAATCGCTGCCGCTGTCACTTTATGGTCACCTGTGATCATGATCGGACGAATACCCGCTCTCTTACATTCCGCAACCGCTGCCATAGATTCCTCTCTCGGCGGATCCATCATAGCGATCAGACCAAGGAATGTCAGATTGTTTTCATCTTCCAGAGACAACTCTTCTTCCGCAGATACTGCCTTGTAGGCGAATCCGAGAACACGAAGCCCTTCTCTTGAAAAGCTCTGATTCTGTGCTTCGATTTTTTCAATATCTTCCGGAGTAATGGCACGCACTTCATCTCCACACTGGATGCTTGCTGTACGTCCCATAATGACATCAACCGCACCTTTGACAACCATGATCGGTGTCTCATCAATCGTGTGCTTTGTAGACATCAGTTTTCTGTCACTGTCAAATGGATTTTCGCTCTCACGCGGATATTCTCCACGGATCTTCTGAATATCCAGACCAAGCTTGCTTCCCAGATTGATCAGGGCTGTCTCTGTCGGATCTCCGATCTCCACACCATCTACGTTCGTAGAATCATTACACAAAATACTGAAATACATCAGTTTTTCCTGCTCAGAATCTTTCACATCGATCTTATCTGCAGGAATCACTGTTTCATTGACATAATACTGCTCGACTGTCATCTTATTCTGAGTCAGGGTACCTGTTTTATCAGAACAGATAATAGAAACACTTCCCAGTCCTTCCACTGCCTGCAGTTTTCGGATGATCGCATGTTCTTTTGCCATCTTCTGTGTACCGAAAGAAAGTACGATTGTTACGATAGAACTAAGTGCCTCCGGAATCGCTGCAACTGCAAGTGCAACTGCAAACAGGAACGCATCTCCGATATTACCACCGCGGAATACATTGATTCCAAATAAAATACCACAGAACACCAGAATGATGATGGAAAGTTTCTGTCCGAACTGATCCAGATTCACCTGCAGTGGCGTTTTCTTTTCAGATGTGGTCTTTAACAGACTTGCGATCTTACCGACCTCAGTCTCCATACCGATACCAGTTACTACAAAAGAACCTCTTCCGTATGTGACAAAGCTTCCGGAATATACCATATTCGTACGGTCTCCAAGCGGAACCTCGCCTTCAATGGCATCTGTCATTTTTTCTACACCAAGACTTTCTCCTGTCAGAGCACTCTCGTCTACTTTCAGACTGGCGCTCTCCAAAAGACGTCCGTCTGCAGGAATATAATCTCCCGCATCCAGCATAACGATATCTCCGACTGTTACTTCTGCAGATGGAATCGGAACAACACTTCCGTCACGCAATACTTTTGCCTCCGGTCCGGAGAGCTTTTTCAGACTGGCCAGCGACTGCTCTGCCTTCACGGTCTGTACCGTACCAAGAATCGCATTGATCGTGATTACGATCAGGATAACAATGGCACTCTCCGCATCTCCTAAAAATCCGGAGACGATCGCTGCAGCGATCAAAATGATCACAAGGAAATCTTTGTATTGCTCCAGAAAGATCTGAAGTGTGGTTTTCTTCTTTCCTTCCACCAGTTCGTTCGGGCCGAATTTTTCCTGATGGGCTTTTACTTCTGCGGACGTCAAAGGTTCTTGTTTCCCATTGATTTCCTGCTTGACTTCTTCTGAAGAAAGCTGATAATAATTTTTCACATGAATTCCTCCTTTTTCTTTTATGCAATAAAAAAGAGACTTTTATTGCACGTTATGTATGCAACAAAAGTCTCACCATTTAATCACGATACGGATGGACTTCTCCATCGTACTGACGACATCGTGCACGCCATAAGCGCTGGTTACTCCCTTTTATTTAAGAAAACTATAAAGCATTTTCCTTTTGTTGTCAACGATTTTTTCTGCAAACCATACTACATTCCCAGTTTTTCCTTGATTTTCCGCGCTTCCGGCGTATTGGCAACTCCGCCTTCTCCGGTCTCACGCAGAGAGACGTGCATACTCTCTCCGACCTCCTTCATCGCATCGATCACCTGATCCGGCGGAATCCTGCTGGTAATTCCCGCCAGCGCCATATCCGCAGATGATAAAGCATTGACAGCTCCGATCACATTTCTCTTTACACAGGGTACTTCCACAAGACCGGCTACCGGATCACACACCAGTCCCAACAGATTTTTCAGCGCCATGGCCGCTCCATGTGAGATCTGCTCTTCATCTCCACCCTGTAAAAACACGAGTGCGCCTGCTGCCATTGCAGATGCCGCTCCAATCTCCGCCTGACATCCACCTGCCGCTCCGGCAATAAATGCACGGGATGCGATCACCTGGCCGATACCGGCCGCGGTATACAATGCATGGATCACCTCATCTTCCGATACCCGTTCTTCTTCATAAAGGGGAACCAGTACAGCCGGCAGTACCCCACATGCACCTGCTGTCGGTGCTGCCACGATCCGCTTCATACAGGCATTGGATTCTCCCATCTCCAATGCTCTTGCAATCACCTTTGAGACAAATGGACCACACAGCGGCTCTTTACTCTGACGGTATTCCTCCATCTGCGCCCCCATCTTTCCGACCAGTCCGCTGGCAGAGACCTGTGTCCTGTCATACTGCTCACTCGCTGATTTCATCGCTGTCCACATCTGCTGCATCGACTGCATTGACTCCGCCTCTGTCACAGATCGATCTGCCATATCTTCTAAAAGGACCGCTCTCCAAAACAAAACGTTCTTCTCCCGGCAGGATTTTTGAATCTCCTCTAATGAATGAAATGCCATCCGCTATACCCCCTCTGTCTCAATATAAGTCACTTTGCTGATACCGTTTAAACGTTCCAGATCCCGGATCGTGTCCGGTTCTACAGGCTGATCCGTTTCAATCACCATAACCGCATAACCGCCCCGCTTGTCCCTGTGAAGCTGAAGTGTGGCAATATTGACTTTCTTTCCATATAATACAGAAGTCACCTCTGCCACTTGTCCCGGGCTATCTTCGTTTCTTATGATCAATGTCGGACAGGCGCCTGTACAGTTTACGGTGATTTCATCCAGTTCATTGAGCATAATTCTCCCTCCGCCAAGAGATGATGCCTGCACCACGATCGTCTTTCCGTCAACTCCTTCTACATCCAAAAGCGCTGTATTTGGATGCGCTTCTTTAATCTGTGTATTGTATATTTCAAACTCCAGTCCTTCCTGTTTCGCAACAGAAAAACTATCCGGAATCCGCATATCATCTGGTTTCATCCCCAAAAGCCCTGCTACCAGAGCACGATCTGTTCCGTGTCCTCTCCCTGTTGCCGCAAAAGAACCGCTCAATCCGATCCTTGCTTTTTTCGGGCGGCTCCCCAACAGCTTTCTTGTAATATAGCCGATCCTTGCTGCTCCCGCAGTATGGGAACTGGATGGTCCTACCATAACCGGTCCGAGAATATCAAATATATTCATCTTTCGTTCTCCTTCTTCTCTTGTCTATTATTGTAGTATAGCAAGTTTTTGTCAAAATATCCATTCCAATCTGCCAGCATGATACATAATCTTTCGTGCTCTTCCTGCAGCAATTTTCTTCCATGTTCTGTGATCACATAAGACTTTCTTCTTCCTTCTTCTTTTGTCCTGAAAATAATCTGATTTTTCTCAAATTTAGACAGCATTGTATACAGCGTTCCCGGACCGACCTTGACTCTTCCGCCGGAAATTTTTTGCACCTTTTCCATAATGTCCACTCCACAGCATTCTTCGGATAACGCTATCAAAATATAATACATCGGCTCTGTCAGTGTCTGAAACTGCTCTCTTGCCATAATCCACACCCTTCTTTATTCTTTCAATTTCAGTCGTTCTTCCACAACCTGAATCTGTTCTTTTGTCAGAGGTTCTTCCACTGAAAGACGTAAAATTTTCTAATTATAACAGATGTAGTAAATTCCGGAAATGAAAAATGCCATCCAGATGCTGCTATTTCCTTTAGATATTCTGCAAATGCATCGCATTCCAGATATCCAAAACTACGAAACACTCTTTTCTTTGTTCTCATGAGATTTCCTCCTCCCAAAAAGAAATATCGAGTATCGATAATTTATACATTCATTATATTATCGATACTCGATATTGTCAATTTATTTCAGAAACTCATTTGCAAACATCGCCAGTGCATTCTCATCCCGACTGTTTCCGATTCCGTGGGTATCCACAAATTCTTCCGCTCTTCTGGCATCCTCATGCGTAAAACGATATACTTTTCCACCATTCTTTTTCCATGTTTTTTCGATCACATCCTGATACTCCTGTTCCTGATACCATTTGGAGTCTACATGAAGTCCTCCGTTTTTACTGTATGCTTCTTTTTCGTCCTCTGTCAGAGCGTCTGCATCCACATTCTCATTGATCCGATAATATTTTTCACTGATAAAACGAACATTCTGTTTATGCGGTGCTTTTAAAATTTCTCCATCTTTGACAACATACACAGTAAACGGCCGAACCGTTTCTTTTCCTTTGCCATCCGGACCCATGCTGTCCTGAACATGCCAATTCAACACGATATACCCTGAATCCGTAAATTTTTGAAATTCCTCCGGATGAAAATCGAGCAGTTTCAATTTTTCAGAAAGATCTCCTTCTTCCGTGTCATTGGCTTTTACTTTTCCTTCTAATATTGCCTGAGTCTTTAACACTTCTTCCGTAATTGCACCCTGCTGTGCCTCTTGAAGAGTAAAATAGCGATCCTGTGCTTCAATCACCGGAAATTCATTATATTTGATCTTAACGCTGCAGGACTCTTCTGTAATATTTCCAATGCTGTCCGTAACCTGATATACGACTTTATGTGTGACCGGGCTGTCTTTTTTATCCAGCTGCAAAAACCACGTATCCAGAAGTTCTTCTGATGACATTCCGTCTTTCCATGTTTTCACCTCTTTATCCGCTTTTCCATCTTCTGTCAGTCTACCGGGCGCATATTCAATCTGAACGATCTTAATCTGTGCAGTTAATTCCCCATCTTCCCGATCCGTACTCTGAACATCTTTCAACAGATCCTCCTTTTTTACGGTCTCTCCTTCAAAGTACTCTTTATCCGGTGCTGAAATCTCCGGAGCCCGGTCCCAGATTGCATACAATGCCACTTTTGCCATTTCCCTGCTCTCCCCGGTTTCGGTTCTCTGACTGGCAGCAATCTTTCGAAGTTCTTCATAAGAAATTCTGTTTTCGCGATTTTCCTGAAATGCCGCTTCTTTTGCGCCCACATCCGCACGCTGATCCCAGCCTGCAAATGTATGCCTGCTCCTCTTATAATCTGTATAGCCTTTATTTTTCTGAATCCGGTATCCGTTTTGGAGACAATCCTCATAAGAAACAATTTCCGACTTTTCCTGTCCTTCTTCTGCGTGATTTCCCAGATAACGGATCGATACCCGGTCCTCCCAGATTGCATACAGTGTCAGATTCTGATTTTTCTCAGCAGGAAGATTTTCTCCCGGCTGATACTGTCCCTCTTTCGCCGTCTGATTTTCATTCCATCCCAGAAACGGTACGTCCAGCCATTTTGGAATCTGTTCCGAAACCGCTGCTTTCTCATACCAGTATTTGACAGACGGTTCCGGCATCTGTTCCACCTGTGCTTTCGTGTTTTTATCATACTGCACCGTATATTCACTGCTGATCGTAACTGCTTCTTTTAAAGTACCTGCACGCCGATCCTGATAATCTCCCGGGCGCAGGCAATATCTGCTTTGTGGTGTCAGCAAAAACCGCTCCCACTCCATACTTCCTGTACGGTTTCCATAATTTACCTTTACGACCATTCTGCCATTCTCATATCGGTCCGGTGTAACTCTTGCCGCAGGAACAGACTGAAGCTTTTGCATTACCTCAATGTATTTTTCAGCTGGCAGATATACGTCATTCCCTTCATCTACCAATGCTGAACCACTCATCTGGTAAATTCCATCCTGATAAACACCGGAACCGATCTCTGCCGTATTCGCGGAAAAATTTCCCCCTTCCTGTTTCACGGTTCCATTCTGATTGTAGATTCCTCCGCCCCGGTTTTGTGCACGATTTCCATAAAAACTGCCGTCTTTCAAAAGAATCTCCCCATCCTTTAAATAAATGGCACCTCCCAGATCTGCCTGATTCTCACAAATCGTTCCGCTATTCCATATAATCGTTCCGCCATTGAGAAAGATACCTCCACCGTTTCCTTTCTGTCCGCACTGTTCCGTATTCGCTTCTTTTGCATTGTTTCTTGCCAGAGTCGTATTATTAACCACCGTGCGCCCTTTACTCATTGTTGCAATTCCATGGACGCCATTCTCATAGCTGCATCCATTCACACTTGCTTCTACATTGGAATTGCAAAATCCAGTACTGAACCATCCTGAGTAGAGATCTCCCACATTCGGATGCTGTGAAGTGCTTTGCCATCCATGATACCTCTCATTGGACACATTTACCTGAAATGCAGAAGCTGCAACCGAAGTACCCTGACTGAAACTTTCCCCGATATAACAGTTCTGAAACGTATTTCCCTGAATCCGTGCACTTATCGGTCCGGTATATGGAGCTTCATCACTTCGGATTCCGTCAATCCCGATCCGGCAGTTTTTAAATACATTGTTCTGAATCTCTGCACGGATATTTGCCCTATGTATAGAAAAGTGAACCGCTCCGATATCCTCAATCCCATCAAACACAGAATTTTGCACGCGAAAACTGATTTCTGTCGGCGTGAATGCAGAACTTGCCTCTGTAACAACTCCCACTCCATTGTCGCAATTTTGAAATTTACACTGATCCACTGTTACAGAACCATATTCTCCGTGGATCATCCATCTTGACAGCTGGTCTCCATTTTGAAAAATGCAATTTTCAAATGTCACAGAACTTCCCTTATTTGCACAAATGGCACCACAATACAAATTATCCGAATCCGGAACGGAAGTTCCACTTAAATCAAATGTCAATGGATCGCTTCCTTTACTTCCGATCACAACACTTGATTTTGTAAATGCCAGTCTGTGCCGGTCCGGCATCCTGACCGTTCTCGGACCGCCCTCGGGCAAAATCCGGACATTCTGAAACTTTCTCGTTCTGGTCTTTTCCACATATACAAAACTATCCTTCATCGCATGACTCTGTACAATATAAATCGTTTCATTATCCTTTACTGCATTCAAAGCCTCCGAAAGATCCTCATAGTATGTATTTCCAATCCGGCAGGCGCCTTCTGCTTTCTGCTCTTTGGACACGTTGCCCGGCAATGTTTCTTCTTTTTCAACAGGCTCTTCTTTATCATCTGTTCTGCTGTTTCGGATTTTTTCCAGGCATGCTTCCACCGAAAAAGACACCTGTGTCTGCAAAAACTCTCCATATCGCTGCAGACTGTCCACCCGGCTTTCTTTTCCATCAATCACATAAGATTGCCCGTTTTCCGGAAGCATTTTTATAAGTGCTTCCGTGAGACTTTGCTTTTCTTCCTCACTGATTGGTGATTCCTCCCGTCTCTTCCATTCCTCAACCACTTCCAGATACATTTTGGTATCCCACGCAGCCTCTTCTTTTCCGATATGTTCTTTGATCATCAAATAAGGTAAAATTTCCTGCAACTGATAAAGCTCTCCCGGAGAAAGTGCCCCCACAAACTGTATACGCTCTTTCATCTGACTCAAATATGTATAAGGCTGCTCCGAAGCGATCAGTATTTCCATGTTACTTTTTTCTTCTTTCTGTATCTTTGTTTCCCATCCGGCATCCGGCTCCTCGGCAGCCCATACCTGCAAACCGCCAAACAACAGGGAAAATACAGTCAAACCTGCTGCCAGATATCTCCGATTCTTTCTTCTTATATTCGCACCTCCATTTCTTTTCCTACTGCTGTCAGACAACTGTCGGCGGAGCGCGAATGCCATCAGTCTCCTCCATCTGCTCCCTCCTTTCGGGTACAAAAATAAAACAAACTTTTCGTCTATCTCTCCTGTATGCTTCTTGCTATAACTGGAATACATTTTACTGATGTGATGAAAACCATCACTTCTGAATCATATAAAACGATGAATCTGTACTTCAGATTCCATGAATTTTTAGAACTCAGAAACCAGATCTGTCTCTAAGTGATATGGATTATAACACCTGTTCTGAAAAAAAGCAAGCAGAATACACAAAATGAGCAGACGAATACTGCCGCCTGCTCATTTCACATATTTGCTTGCTTTAGAGATTATTTTTGTATGATTTGTAATATCGTTTATACAATTCCCTGCGCGGTCATTGCTTCTACAACCTTCTCAAATCCTGCGATATTGGCACCAACTACATAGTTTCCTTTCGCGCCATATTTCTCAGCAGCATCTGCCATATTGTGGCAGATATTTACCATGATCTGCTGTAATTTTCCGTCTACCTCTTCGAATGTCCAGCTTAAACGCTCGCTGTTCTGAGACATCTCCAGAGCAGATGTCGCAACACCACCGGCATTCGCTGCTTTACCAGGTGCAAACAGAACTCCGTTTTCCTGCAGGTATTCTGTAGCTTCCATTGTGGTCGGCATATTTGCACCCTCTGCAACCGCAATACATCCGTTTGCAACCAGTGCTTTTGCGTCTTCCAGATGAAGTTCATTCTGTGTTGCACACGGAAGTGCGATGTCCACTTTTACGCTCCATACGCCTCTTCCTTCATGGTACTCTGCGTTTGGACGATAATTTTTATATTCTGTAAGTCTTGCACGTTTTACTTCTTTGATCTCTTTGAGTGCCGCCAGATCGATACCTTCCGGATCATATACCCATCCTGTAGAATCGCTGACTGTCACAACCTTTGCTCCGAGCTGCTGTGCTTTTTCTGTAGCATAGATCGCAACATTTCCGGAACCGGAAACTGCAACTGTTTTTCCTGCCAGTTCGATTCCGTTTAATTTCAGCATCTCCTGTGTCAGATAGAGAAGTCCGTATCCTGTTGCCTCTGTACGTGCCAGAGATCCTCCGTAAGTAAGCCCTTTTCCTGTCAGGACTCCTTCAAATACTCCGCGGATTCTCTTATACTGACCGAACATGTATCCGATCTCTCTTGCTCCTGTACCGATATCTCCTGCCGGAACATCTGTATCAGCGCCGATATATTTGCATAACTCTGTCATAAAGCTCTGGCAGAATGCCATGATCTCTCTGTCTGATTTTCCTTTCGGATCAAAATCAGAACCACCTTTTCCTCCACCGATCGGAAGTCCTGTCAGAGAGTTCTTGAAAATCTGCTCAAATCCAAGGAATTTGATGATTCCGAGGTTTACAGAAGGATGAAGTCTCAGACCTCCTTTGTAAGGTCCGATCGCACTGTTGAACTGTACACGGTATCCTGTGTTAACATGTACCTGTCCGTTGTCGTCAACCCATGGCACACGGAATTTGAACTGTCTTTCCGGCTCAACAAGTCTTTCCAGAAGTGCATCTTTACGGAACTTCTCCTCATTTGCTTCTACTACTACTCGCAGGGATTCCAGTACTTCTTTGACTGCCTGGTGAAATTCCGGCTCTGCAGGATTTTTCTTTACAACTAAATCAATTACTTCATCAACGTATGACATCATTATTACCTCCTGAAAATAGAAATACCCAAATAGATAAATTGCATCCGGGTTTTACGAGACATCTTGTCCTTTTTCTATATTATAGTGATATTTCCCGATTGTCAAGAATTTCTTGCATCAAATTTCATTGTTTTAATACTTTGTCTTGATAAAGTTTTTGAAATTTTAGATTTGAAATCCTGCATTTTTCTTCTTTATTGCATAATTCGTATACTCATAATCTCCCTTGCATGAACAACTGCCTCTGCAATCTTTAATTCACATTAAAAATAGAGTGTCTTCCGACACTCTACTTATCTGCACATATTAGTTATATTTACGTTTTCTAGCAGCTTCAGATTTTTTCTTACGTCTTACGCTTGGTTTTTCGTAATGTTCTCTTTTACGAATCTCCTGCTGGATTCCAGCTTTTGCGCAATTTCTTTTAAATCTGCGTAAAGCGCTGTCTAACGTCTCGTTTTCTTTTACGATTACATTTGACATAGTCTCACACCTAACCTCCCCTCCAGCCTGGTATTGTGCATCATACGACTGTTCGGGTATTTTTATTGCACTACAAAGAATTATAACATATTTTTCGGAAACGTCAACTGATTTTTTCCATTTTTTTAAGAAAGTTGTCCTTCCAGTGCTTCTGCTGCTTTTTTCAGTGCTTCCTGGATTCCTGCCGGGTTCTTTCCACCAGCCTGCGCCATATTCGGGCGACCGCCGCCGCCACCGCCAACAAGACCTGCAATGGCTTTTACAAGGTTACCTGCATGAGCGCCCTGTTTCATTGCCGCATCTGTCGCAGTTACCATCAGGCTGACTTTTCCATCATTTCCGGAAGCCAGAACAACAACACCTTCTCCGAGTTTTTCTTTGAGCTGATCTCCAAGATCACGAAGCCCGTTCATATCGACTCCATCCACCTCTGCTGCGAGAAGTTTCACACCTTTGATCTCCTGTACCTGATCCATGACATCTCCCATGGCATCCTGTGCCAGTTTGCTCTTCAAGCTTTCCACTTCACTGTGCAGCGCCTTGTTTTCTGCTGTCAGATGCGCAATCTTCTCAGCCAGATTATCTGGTGTCGCTTTCAGTACTTTTGCAGCTTCATTCAGTTTCTTTTCCAGATTGTCATAGTAACGGATCAATCCCTTGGATGTCAGTGCCTCGATTCTTCTCACACCGGCAGCAACTCCCGATTCAGAAAGAATCTTGAACGCCATGATCTCATTTGTATTCTTTACGTGAGTTCCTCCACAGAATTCAATAGAGTAGTCTCCCATATTGACAACTCGTACCACATCTCCGTATTTTTCACCAAACAGGGCCTGTGCTCCTGTCTTTCTTGCCTCTTCGATCGGCATGTTTTCTACTTTTACAGGAAGTCCTGCCACAATCTGCTCATTCACGATTGCTTCCACTTTCTGCAGTTCTTCCGCTGTCATGGCAGAGAAATGAGAAAAGTCGAAGCGAAGTCTGTCTTCGTTCACGCTGGATCCTGCCTGCTCTACGTGTGTTCCAAGAACGGTTCTCAACGCTTTCTGAAGCAGGTGTGTCGCACTGTGGTTTCTTGCAGACAATGCACGTTTTTCAGCATTTACACACAATTCTGCCTGATCCCCTATTTTGATCATTCCTTTGATGACCACTCCTACATGACCGATCTTTCCACCTAAAAGTTTTACTGTATCTTCTACTTTGAATTCACCTTCTGCTGTACGGATGATTCCTGTGTCTGCCTCCTGTCCACCGCTTGTCGCATAGAACGGAGTCTCTTCTGCAAATACAGTACCTCTCTGTCCGTCAGAAAGCGCTTCTACGATTTCTGTGTCAGAAGTCAGAACCGTAATCGGAGACTTCCATGCCAGATTGTCATAGCCTACAAATGTACTTGTGATACTTGGATCAATGGATTCGTAAACCGTCACGTCCGCTCCCATATAGTTCGTCTCTCCGCGGGCTGCACGGGCAGTCTTTCTCTGAACTTCCATGGATGCGTGGAATCCCTCTTCATCCACCTGCATTCCTTTTTCTTCCAGGATCTCTTTTGTCAGATCGATCGGGAATCCATATGTGTCATACAGCTTGAACGCATCTGCGCCAGACAGAGTTGTTGTCTGCTCTGCTTCCATTTTCGCTGTCATTTCCGCAAGAATACCAAGTCCCTGATCGATCGTCTTGTTAAACTGATCTTCCTCTTTTGCAATCATTTTTAAAATAAAGTCTTTCTTTTCTTCCAGTTCCGGATATCCGTCTTTTGATCCTTCGATGACGGTCTGTGCCAGTTCCGGAATAAAGCTTCCCTCGATTCCAAGCAGTCTTCCGTGGCGGCATGCACGTCTTAACAAACGGCGGAGCACATATCCTCTTCCTTCATTGGACGGCATAATTCCATCAGAAATCATAAAGGTCACAGAACGTGTATGGTCTGTGATGACACGGATGGAAATATCAGCCTGTGCATCTTTTCCATACTCTGTATCAGCAAGACGGCAAATGTGATCACGCAGTGCCTTGAGTGTATCCACATCAAAGATCGAATCTACATCCTGTACAACAGATGCCAGACGTTCCAGTCCCATTCCGGTATCAATATTTTTCTGCTCCAGTTCGGAATAATGTCCATGTCCGTCATTATCAAACTGTGTAAATACGTTGTTCCAGATTTCCATATAACGGTCGCATTCACAACCTACCGTACAATCCGGGCTGCCGCATCCGTATTTTTCCCCTCTGTCATAATAAATCTCGGAACAAGGACCGCATGGGCCGGAACCATGCTCCCAGAAATTGTCTGCTTTTCCAAAACGGAAAATACGCTCTGCCGGGATCCCCATTTTCTTATTCCAGATTTCGAATGCCTCTTCATCTTCTTCGTATATGGACGGATACAATCTGTCTGGATCCAGACCTACTACCTCTGTCAAAAATTCCCAGGACCATTCGATTGCTTCATTCTTAAAGTAATCTCCAAACGAGAAGTTTCCAAGCATCTCAAAGAATGTACCATGACGTGCTGTCTTTCCTACATTCTCGATATCTCCTGTACGGATACATTTCTGACAGGTTGTCACTCTGCGTCTCGGCGGGATCTCCTGTCCTGTAAAATATGGTTTTAACGGAGCCATCCCCGAGTTGATCAGAAGAAGACTCTTATCATTGTGTGGCACCAAAGAAAAACTCTTCATTGCCAGATGTCCCTTGCTTTCAAAGAACTCCAAAAACATTTTTCTTAATTGGTTTACTCCATATGGCTGCATACCTTATCCTCCGGTTTCATTCGCTAATCTCACAAAAAGGGGCTGCCGCAAGACATTCGTTTTGCAGCAGACCCACGTCTAATTTATCATACCACAGCTTATTTTTTTTGTAAATCCTATTCTAGCTCAATTTCTTCCAGCTCTTTCGGCGGAATCGGCGTAGTTGAATTCTTTACATAAGCTGCCAGATCCTTTTTCGCCTTCAATACCGGAATATTCGTTCCTGCTCCTGCAATACATCCTCCGGGACATCCCATCCCCTCAATCAGGCAGCCGTTAAGTCTTCCGGCTTTGGCAAGCGTCAGTGTCTTTTTGCACTCGGCAAGCCCTTCTGCATGCTCAATGCTGACTTCCACATCCGGATAGTATTCATTGATACACTTTTCAATCGCTTCTGCTACTCCGCCTGCACAGGCATATCCTCTTCCGGCACCTGTCGCATCGTGGAAAGAGGACTCTGCTTCATACTGGGAAAGATCAATCTCTTTGGCATCAAACATCGCCTGCAGTTCTTCAAAAGTAACTACAAAATCCACATCACTTCGAACACTTCTTCTGGAAGCCTCCAGCTTTTTCGCCGCACATGGTCCGATAAAGACTACTTTGGCATTCGGATGCTCTTTTTTGATACTTCTCGCTGTTGCCACCATTGGTGTCAGTTCCTGTGAAATCTGATCGATCAGATCCGGGAAGAATTTCTTCGCCAGCATTGCCCAGGAAGGACAGCAGGAAGTCAGAAGGAACGGCAGCTCTCCGGTCACGACTTTTTCTACATAATGATGCGCCTCGGCAACTGCACCGATATCTGCTCCCAGCGCCACCTCATGCACGCCTTTGAATCCCAATTCAATCAATGCCGCCTTGATATTTCTTGGATTAATATTCTCTCCAAACTGCCCGACAAATGCCGGTGCAATCTCCGCAATGATCTCGCTTCCCTCTTCCTGTAGTGCTCTTGTGAGCTGGAAAATCTGGGACTTATCCGAAATCGCTCCAAACGGACAACTCACCATACACATTCCGCAGGACACACATTTTTCTGTGTCAATATAGGCACGGCCGTATTTGTCAGAAACAATCGCTCCCACACCACAGGCATTTTTACATGGGCGCTCTTTTTTCGCGATCGCATCATACGGACAGACTGCCTTACATTTTCCGCATTTGATGCATTTTTCCTGATCAATATAGGATTTTCCGTTGACCATGGAAATGGCACCCTTCGGACAGACCTCACTGCACGGATGTGCAAGACACCCCTTGCACATATTGCTGACTTCATATTTGTTCTCCTCACAGCTTTCACAGGCAGACGGAATCACCTGCATCAGCGGCGGCTCATAATATTTTTCGGAAATATTACTTTCCTGCACTCCCGCCGTCAGATGTACCGGCTTGTCTTCCGGGCGCAGGGAAAGTCCCATCGCAAGACGAAGTCGCTCCCGAACGATCGCACGGGAACGATACGTACTCTCTCTGTACTTTACCGTATCATCATTGACAATCTCATACGGAATGGCTTCCATATCTTCCAGCAGGGTCTCTGAATTTGCTTCAAATCCAAGCTTTGCCACTTCCTTGAACACACGTCTGCGAATTGCTCTCACCTGGGTATCCAGGCCTCTCATATTGGACATTTTGATTTCCTCCTTTGTCTGTGACTTTTTATTGCTGCAGCAGTCCTTGTGCGTAATACACGGACTGCATTGCATCTTTTCCATAAAAATCTGCACCGATCATATCTGCATATTCCTGATTTAGGACAGCGCCTCCTACCATTACTTTGCACCACGGTGCTTTTTCTCTGAGCTGGCGGATCGTCTCCTCCATACTGACAACAGTCGTGGTCATCAGCGCACTCAATCCCACAAGCTGAATCTGCTGTGCAACAACAGCATCTACAATGGTCTCCGGCGGCACATCTTTTCCAAGATCCACTACCTCAAAACTGTAATTCTCCAGAAGAACTTTTACAATATTCTTGCCAATATCGTGAATATCGCCTTTGACTGTCGCAAGCACGATTTTTTCTTTTTTCTCCTGCACGTCTCCACTGTTCTCCAGCCCTTCTTTTAAAACTGCAAATGCTGTTTTTGCAGCCTCTGCGCTCATCAGAAGCTGAGGCAAAAAGACCGTTCCTTTTTCAAATCCCTTTCCCACGGTATCCAGCGCGGGAATCAAGTGTTCATTGATGATATCCAACGGCTTTTTCTCCTGCATCAGCACATTTGTAATCTGATGTGCTTCCTCTTTTAAGCCTTTTTCAATCGCAGCCTGCAGTGTCATCATCCCCCCTGCTGTCTGCCCTGCGCCGGTTGTAATACTTCCGGGCGCAGAAGCGAACTCTACATTAGCACTTCCGTAGCGTCCAATGTAATTTTCACAGTTCGGATCCAGATTCATCAGTACATGATACGCATAATAGGAACGCATCATATCTTCCGATGCAGGATTGATGATGCCGGCGCTTAATCCCTGGAACATGGCCATCGTATAAAAATTCGCATTGATGATCGGTCTTCCCGGCAGTCCAAATGAAATATTGGAAACACCAAGAACCGTATTCACACCAAGATCATACCGGACTCTGTGCAGTGCTTCCAGAGTAATCTTTGCCCCTTCCGGTTCTGAGCTGACGGTCATGGCAAGTACATCGATCACAAGATCTTTCTTGTCAATGCCATACTTTGCCGCCTCACGGATGATCTTCTCTGCGATTGCCACACGGCCGTCTGCCGTTTCTGGAATCCCGTCTTCATCCAGCGTCAGACCGATCACTACACCGCCGTATTTTTGGATCAGCGGGAATACCGCATCCATGGATTCCTGTTTTCCACTGACTGAATTCACCATCGGTTTTCCATTGTAGATCCGCATTGCCTGTTCCATCGCCTGAATATCCACGGTATCGATCTGCAGCGGAAGACTGGTCACACTCTGAAGCTCTGTAATGACTTCTTTCATCATCGATACTTCATCAATATCCGGCAATCCTACATTCACATCCAGAATATGCGCTCCATTATCCTGCTGCATGATCCCTTCTTTGAGGATATAATCCAGATCATGATCTTTGAGCGCCTGTTTGAACTTCTTCTTTCCCGTCGGATTGATCCGTTCTCCGATGATCCTGGATCCCCTACCAAGCATCACTGCCTGTCCGTAAGAAGATACGATCGTATGAACTTTTTTCTCCGGTGTTTTGATCAAAAGATCCTTACACTGTGCGATCATTGCCCGGATGTGATCCGGTGTCGTACCACAGCATCCGCCGATCACACAGGCTCCTGTTTCTACGATCATTTCCATCGTCTTTGCAAACTGCTCCGGCTCTACATCATAATAAGTCTCACCATCTCGCTGTTTCGGAAGTCCTGCATTTGGCTTGACAATCACCGGAAGAGACGTATATTCCAAAATCTCATGCAGGATCGGCATCATCTGCTCAGGTCCCATCCCGCAGTTGATCCCCAGTGCATCCACGCGCAGTCCTTCCAGAAGTGCAACTACAGAAGGTACATCCGCTCCGGTGAGCAGCTTTCCTCTCTCATCAAAAATAGTCGTCACAAACACCGGAAGGGTTGTATTCTCTTTCGCTGCAAGTACCGCTGCCTTCAATTCATAGGTGTCACTCATCGTCTCGATATGGATCAGATCTGCTCCGGCCTGTTCTCCATAGATCATCACTTCCTTGAAAGCTTCATAAGCGGTCTCAAATTCCAGATCCCCCATGGGCTTTAACAGCTTTCCGGTAGGGCCGATATCCAACGCGGTATACACTTCCCGGTTGTCTCTCACCCCCTGTTTCGCCGCTTCCTTCACATGAGAAACCGCAGAGAAAATAATCTCTTTTAAGGAACAGCTCTCATCGTGAAACTTCAACGCATTTGCTCCGAATGTATTGGTCAGGACAATATCACTTCCGGCTTCAAAATAACTGCGGTGAATCTGACGCACTGCCTCTGCATGCGTCAGATTCCAAGTCTCCGGCAATTCTCCGGGAAGAAGCCCCTTTGCCTGAAGCAAGGTTCCCATCCCACCGTCAAAAAATAAAAGTTCTTTTCCCAAGCGTTCTAAAATCATATCGTATCCCTTCTATATTCACAGTCCTTTTTTTCACAAATCTCGCAGCCCTGTATCGGACACCGCTCTTTGATACGGCTCATTCCGATCACTGCTGTCACCGATTTTGTCGGAGTCATCATAAAACTGTCCGTCATGGTCAGTCCGATCGTTTTTGCGCAGTCTAACATCTGCATCAACGGCTTCTGATACTGAATATCAAAATCTCCATATCCCGGACTGAACCTCGGACGCAGATACCAGCCTTCTTTTTCCTGCTGCTTCGCAATTTCTCTCTGACACGCATCACAGTATTCCTCCAGCATGGCCGCTGCGCAGGCCTGAAGCACCACTGCTTTTGCCATGTCTGTCAGAGATGCCCGCGTAATCAGCCGGTCTGCTCCTGTTCCCAGTGTCGCTCCAAAGAGAATCAGCTTCTCACATTGTTTTAAATTTCTGCCCAGACTTCTGCTCTTCATCCGGATATTTCCAATCTGAAAGCACTCCTCGCTCTGATGCTGTAAATCAAAAATACGGCAGATGGATTTTGGACTTACTGCAGATCTCAGACCCTCAAAAGAGTCTTTGATCAAAGCAAGTGTCTGTTCATCTACCGCATTCCTTCCATAGCCCAGATAACGGATAGCTTCTTTTGTCATTCTATCCATTACTCCGTCTCCTAACACTGAATGATTTCTGAAATATTATGCATGATAGCTGCTGCCACTTCCGGTCTGTTCATCGAATAAATGTGGATATTCTTCACTCCGTTTGCCAGCAGGTCAATGATCTGGTCGGTAGCGTATGCAATTCCTGCCTGTTCCATCGCCTTCGGCGAATCCCCGAACCGATCCAGGATTGCCTGAAATCTCCTTGGAAATACGGTTCCGGACAACTCACAGCTTCGTTTCATCTGTCTTGCGCTTGTGATCGGCATGATCCCCGGCAATACCGGAACAGTGATTCCTGCTTCACGAATACGGTACAGGAAATTATAGTGGATATCATTGTCAAAAAACATCTGTGTTGTCAGAAAATCCACACCACTGTCTACCTTTTGTTTCAGATACTTGATATCATCTTCTTTATGCTCATTCTCCACATGCCCTTCCGGATAACACGCAGCTCCGATACAGAAATCTCCATGTCTGCGGATCTCTTCTACGAGTTGATAGGCATAATGAAAACGATCCTCGCTCGGAAATACCATATCTTCTGAAATATCACCCCGCAATGCCAGAATGTTCTCAATCCCCTGTTCTTTCAGGCTGGCAATAACGCTGCGCACCTCATCTTTTGTGGAAGAAGCACACGTCAGATGTGCCAGGCTTTCTACGTGCAGATCATGTTTGATATAGGATGCGATCTTTGCTGTGTTTTTGCTGGTACCGCCGCCTGCCCCGTAAGTCACACTGATAAATTCCGGCTTTAAGCCTGCCATTTCTTCTGCTGCCCGAATTACTTTGTCATATCCCGCATCTGTCTTTGGCGGAAAAATCTCAAAGGAAATATGTATCCCGTCTTCTCTGAGTCTGTCAATAATCTTCATGCATTTTTCTCCTGTGTATATTTTGTCTATTCTCCAATAAGCTCTTTGTACAATGTCTCGTACTGTTTTGCAGAATTCTTCCATGAGAAATCCTGTTCCATCGCACGCTCTACAATCTTATTCCAGTCCCGCTTTTTGTCATAATAAATATGCTCTGCATACCGGATCGTGCCAAGCATCTCATGCGCGTTGTAATTGGAAAAGCTGAATCCCGTACCTGTCTTCTCGAACTCATTGTAAGGCTCTACCGTATCCTTGAGCCCGCCTGTCTCACGCACGATCGGAAGCGTGCCGTAACGCAGACTCATCAGCTGGCTCAATCCACATGGTTCAAACAGAGACGGCATCAGAAATGCATCTGCAGATGCATAGATCTTATGCGACATATCCTCTGAATAGAAAATATTGGCCGATACTTTATTCGAATATTTCCATGCAAAATGGCGGAACATATTCTCATATTTTGCTTCCCCGGTTCCCAGTACTACAATCTGTACTGCATCCTGGCAGAGCTCATCCATCACATAATCAATCAGATCAAATCCCTTCTGATCGGTCAGTCTGGACACAATACCGAGCATCATCACCTTCGGATCCTTGTCCAGTCCAAGCTCCTCCTGCAGAGACAGCTTGTTGGAAACCTTGTTCTTGCGGAATGTATCGACCGTAAAACGTTTTGCGATCCGTGTATCCTTAAATGGACAGTACTCATCATAATCCAGTCCATTTACAATTCCACAAAGGTCATTGGATCTTGCACTCATCAGACCATCGAGACCTTCTCCAAAAAACGGTGTCTTGATCTCCTGCGCGTATGTCTGACTTACCGTTGTCACTTTATCCGCATAGACGATACCGCCTTTTAACAGATTGGCATCCCGGTATGCCTCCAGCTTATCCGGAGCAAAGTAATACTCCGGAAGCCCTGTGATCTGACGTACAGTGCTGGTGTCCCACACGCCCTGGAATTTCAGATTGTGGATCGTCATGACACTCTTGATTCCTCTGTAATATTCACCCAGAAATCTAAAATTGTCCAGATAAACCGGAATCAAGCCTGTCTGCCAGTCGTGACAATGGATCAGCTCCGGACGGAAGTCGATCACCGGCAGGATACTCAGCACAGCCTTTGAGAAAAAGGCGAATTTCTCGATATTCCATCTCGGATCTCCGTCATACGGTGCAAATCCATTAAAATAATACTCGTTATCAATAAAATAAAATGTGATCCCGTCCTGCACATATTTCAGAATTCCTACATAACGGTCTTCTCCCGCCAGATTCATATAAAAATGATCCATATATTCCAGCTGGTCCTTCCATTTCTGGTTCATACAGGAATACTTCGGAAGTACCACCCGCACATCGTATTTCTTTTTGTCAAAATATTTTGGAAGTGAACCGACAACATCTGCCAGTCCTCCTGTTTTGATAAATGGCACACATTCTGAAGCTGCAAATAAAATGTTCTTCATAGCTTTCCCTCCCATTTCCCTCCGTTTTACTAAGCCAGTATTTTTCTACATTATACTCCATTTCCCGAAGATTGCAAAGGTTTCTGTGTGGTTTATCTGTGTTTGTATTCCAACTGGATCGTATCTGCGATCAATGCCACGAATTCTGAGTTGGTCGGTTTCCCCTTTCCGGTACTGACCGTATAACCGAACAGCTCATCCAGTGTATCCAGTTTTCCACGATTCCATGCCACCTCGATCGCATGACGGATTGCCCGCTCCACGCGGCTGGATGTCGTCTGATACCGTTTTGCTACGGTTGGATACAGCACCTTTGTGATCGCATTTAACACATCCATATCCTGCACTGCCATGATGATCGAATCCCGCAGATAATGATACCCCTTAATATGTGCCGGAATTCCGATCTCATGGAGCAGGTTTGTCACTCTGTTCTCCAAATCCCCTTCTCTGATGTATGGAACCTGTGATGACAGTTCATCATTCCTCTTTTCGCAGCTTCTCACTGGTCTTCTGACTGTTTTTATCCGATTTAACAGCATTTCGTTGTTAAACGGCTTCATGATATAGTAATTTGCGCCTCGATTGAATGCATCTTCTGTAATCCGCTCCTGGCCGACTGCTGTCACTACGATAAAGTCCGGACGCTTCTGTACATTTTTATCCTGATTGATCTTCTCCATCACAGTCAGACCATCCATTTTCGGCATGATCAGGTCCAATAATACGACATCCGGCTGCTTATTTCGGATGATCTGACACATTTCTTCCCCATTTTTTGCTTTTCCTACAACATGAAGTTCTTTGTCCATGTTGATGATTTCCTCCAGAAGATCCAAAATCCGCTCATTATCGTCAGCAATCGCCACGTTTACCTGTTCCATAGTTCCTCTCCCTCTGTTCACTGCCTGAACTTTTAAACGCCACGCTTTTCATTATATCTGCCCTATCTGCCAAAATGCAAGAAAATCAGGGAGACCTTATTCGACAAAACTAGGCAGAAAGATTCGACAACATATTATCAATAAAAATACCGTAGCCTTTTGCCGAATCCTGTACAAACACATGCGTAACCGCTCCGATCAGCTTTCCGTTCTGTAAAATCGGGCTTCCGCTCATCCCCTGTATGATGCCGCCGGTCGCATCAAGCAGTCTCTGATCTGTGATCTCGATCACCAGCCCTTTGTTGATTTCCTGTCCGGAATCGTCGATATCTGTCACCAAAATGTCGTAATTTTCTACTTCTCCGTTAACATAACAGCGAATCACAGCTTTTCCTTTTTGTATTTCTCCCCGCTCTGCCACCGGAACCATCTCCTGCTGCAAAAACAGTTTTTCTGCGGATTCAATCGTCCCGTAAATCCCCGCCTCCGTATTTTTATCTATGGTTCCAAGACGATTATAATGACTGTACACGATCATTCCTTCCATACTCCCCGGAATTCCGTTCTGTCCCTTTTGAATCGAATGAATACTGGTCTTATAAAGAGTCCCCTGCCGAATCGACAAAAGCGCGCTTGTATCCATATCATGAATCCCATGCCCCAGCGCTCCAAAAGCTCCGTCTCTGGTCATAAAGGTAATCGTCCCAAGTCCCTGCACATTGTCTCTCACCCAGATTCCCAGCTTATATTCGTCTGGTTTCGTTTCTACGGGTTTGACCGCAACTGTCAGCTCCTGCTGCCCTCTTCGCAGTGTCAGCGCCACCTGATCTTCGTCCAGATCGGATAATTTCTGGAACAGTTCTTTTTTATTTTCAATCTTTTCATCATTCCATGCCACAATGTAATCTCCCGGCCGCACCAGATTCTCTGCAGGCTGATACTGTTTTCCGTCTGCGCCGGTGATCTGGTCTGTACCAAGTACCATAACACCATCCGTCTCCATGTAAATCCCGACCGGCATGCCGCCTGGTATGACGCCTTCCTCCATGACTGCCTGGGTACTGGCTTCTCTGACCTTTTGTGTCTCCTTTTGGGGAGACATCGCACAGCCGGAGAGACACACAAGGAACATAAGAACAGCTGCCAGTTGCCTATACTTTCTTTTCATCTTTGTCACATCCTCTCTGCCAAACGTAAAAAAACGGACACCAAAAGGTATCCGTTTTAGTATGTGACATTTTTTTATTTTCACACTGGAATTCTATACTCTCTTTGCCATTTCTTTCATTTCTTTTGCACTGTCCAGAATATTTTTCGTTATCTGGGCGCCGCCAAGCAGACGCGCCAGCTCGCCCACAGAAGCATCCTCATCCAACGGAAAAATGCCTGTTTTTGTCGTCGTCTGATCCGTCTGCTTTTGAATCAGATAGTGGGCATCGGCAGCTGCCGCAATCTGCGGAAGATGGGTGATACAGATCACCTGACGCTTCTGTCCGATGATATGCAGTTTTTCTGCCACCTTTCCGGCTGTAATTCCACTGATCCCGGAGTCGATCTCATCAAAAATCAGTGTTGGCGTGTCTTCTTTATCTGCCAGCACAGTCTTGATCGCCAGAAGGATTCTGGAGAGTTCACCTCCTGAAACCGTAGTTCCAAGCGGCTTTGGCGGTTCTCCCGGATTCACAGAAATAAAAAATTCCGCGTCATCCATTCCCAGAGCAGACATTTTTGCCTCTTGTAAGAAACGCATTTCCAGCTGTACATCCAGAAAATTAAGATCCTCAAGCCCGGCTTTGATCTCTTTTGTAAAGGAAATAGCTGCTTTTTTTCGAATCTTACTCAACTTTTCGGCACAGCTTTGCATTTCCTTTTGCGCCGCTTCGGTTTGAGACCGCAGATTTTCAATATAAGTCTCATAATGCTCCAGTTCATTTAGTCTCTGCCGTTTTTCCTCTGCGTATTCCAGGATTTCATTGACTGTATTTCCATATTTTGCCTTTAATCGATTAATCTCATTGAGGCGGTTCTCTGTCTCATAAAACTCTTCTTCTGAAAATTCAAAGCTTTTGGCATACTCCGAGAGTTCCCGGTTAAAATCATTGAGCAGACTGTCAATCTCCACCAGCTGGCCATACAGTGCAGTTCCTTTTTCATCGAAATGTTCCACTTCCTGAAGGGAACGGATTGCACGGCTTAAGAGGTCGCTGGCGTTGTTTCGGTCATCCTCACTGGTGTACTGGTATGTCTGAGCCACCGCACTGGTCAGATCTTTACTCTGCGTCATCCTCTGATAGAGACTTTCCAGATCTTCGTCTTCCCCCATGCGTAAATGCGCGCTTTCAATCTCATGCAGTTCATACTCCGTCAGATCAATCTCTTTGCGCCGCTCCTTCTCTTCCATTCCAGATGCTTCCAGCCTGCGGCTGTACTCCTGATATGCCCGGTAAGCCAGGGCCATCTTCTGTTTTGGCTTTTCCACCTGCTCTTTGGCATATACATCCAGAAACGTCAGGTGATTGCGCTTATTTAACAAACGCTGATGTTCATGCTGCTCGTGAATATCAATCAGGAGACTTGCCACATCCCGCAGTACTCCCATCGTCACCGTCTCTCCATTGATCTTGCTGACACTTCTGCCTTCCATCAATTTCCGGCTTAAGATCAGCATCCCGTCTTCCGGAAAGATATCCATTTCTTCCAGCTGACGGATCAACTCCTGATTTTCAATTGAAAACATCAGTTCCACAAGTCCGAACCTGGCGCCCTTTCGAAGCATATCCGCATTGTATCTTCCGCCGAGTGCCAGATTTACGGAACCTAAGATAATGGATTTACCGGCTCCTGTCTCTCCTGTGAGAATATTGAGTCCCGGTCCAAAATCCACCTCCACCTCGTCGATCAGCGCCAGATTTTTTACATGTAAATTTTGAAGCATATTTTTTCCTATATCCCTTTTGACACAATCTTTCGAATCTTATCCATCACATGTTCCGTATCCTGTACGCTTCTGATCGCGCACATGATCGTATCGTCCCCTGCGATACACCCTACTACTTCTTTCCATTTCATGGCATCTACTGCGGCCGCTACCGCCATTGCCATTCCGGAAACGGTCTTGATCACCAGAATATTCTGCGCCATATCCATGGAAATATATCCGTCTCTGAGCACACGGATATATTTTTCATTCATCTCATCCTTTTCCGGTGCCAGTACCACATATTTCTGTCTGGAGCCGTCCACTGCCACTTTTGTAAGCCGCAGATCGCGGATATCTCTGGATACGGTAGCCTGAGTCACCTTAAATCCCTCTCTGTTCAAATATTCTGCCAGTTCTTCCTGTGTTTCAATGTCATGTTGTGCGATCAGTTCAATAATTTTTGCATGACGGCTTACTTTCATTGTATTAGTTTCCTTTCATCTTTTTTCTCATTGTCTTCATAAAGCTCTCTTCACTAAGTTTTGCAAGTCTTGTCACATGATCTGATCTTTTGATCGTGACACGGTCTCCAGTACCAAGGCGGAGCATATCTGCCCCGTCAAACGTCACCAGTGCCTGCTCGTCTTTTCCATATCGTCCCTGGCTGATCACAATCTCGATCGTATCTTCCGCCGAAAGCACGATACTGCTGGTATTCAGCGCATGAGAACAGATCGGCGTAATCACAAACATACTGGCTGTCGGTTCTACAACCGGTCCGCCTGCTGACAGATTATAGCCTGTCGTTCCTGTCGGAGTGGAGATGATCACACCGTCAGCCATATAGCTGTTGAGCAACGTTCCGTTTACATAAACATCAAAGTGAACGATCCGAAGACTTCCATCTCTGGTGATCACGATGTCGTTGACTGCTACATTCTGATAACTGCTGTTACCGGAAACCTCACCGGAAAGCATCATCCGCTCCTCAAATCCCACTTGATTTTTAAACAATCGCTCCAGCGCATATGAAAAATCCGACCGTTCCACTTCTGCCAGAAATCCAAGCGTCCCCAGATTGATCCCGATCAGCGGAAATTCATATTCTGCAAGCTCTCTTGCCGCACGGATCAGTGTTCCGTCACCGCCCAGCACGATCCCGCAGTCCACATTCTCCGGCACAGTTCCGGGAAAAATAAACCCCTGCTCATCTTCTTTTGCCAGAATACACTCTCTGCCATGCTGTTCTATATATTTCTGAATCTCCTTTGTAATCCCATAATCCGGATCTTTCATCAGATTTGTAATAATATAAAAACGCTCCATACCACACCTCTTATTTTGCAAGTGTCTCAAATGCCCGGTCCACAACCAGACTCAAATCTTCCAAGAGTGCATCCTCCACCGGATTCGGCCATTTTTTCAGATGGATCAGATATTCAATATTTCCCTCCGGTCCTTTGATCGGTGAAAAATCAATATTCAAAATCTTAAATCCGATGGACTGTGCATACAGCGCTACTTTCTCAATCACTTCATGGTGGGTACTCTTCTCGCGGACTACCCCTTTTTTGCCGACTTTTTCTCTGCCCGCCTCAAACTGCGGCTTGATGAGCGCCACGATCTCACCGTCTTCCTTCAGGTAATTCCGGATCGGCTCCAGCACTTTTGTCAGCGAAATAAAGGAAACATCAATGGAAGAAAAATCAATCGGTTCTCCCAGATCTTCGGGCACTACATAACGGATATTGGTCTTCTCCATACACACAACCCGCTCATCCTGTCTGAGTTTCCAGTCCAGCTGTCCTCTTCCCACATCGATCGCAAATACCTTTCTGGCGCCGTTTTGAAGCATACAATCCGTAAATCCGCCGGTGGATGAACCCACATCTGTACAGACTTTTCCATCCACACTGACGTCAAAGTTGGCAATCGCCTTTTCCAGCTTCAATCCGCCCCTGCTCACATAAGGGAGCACATGACCGCGCACTTCAATCTGCACCGTATCCGGAAATGTCGTTCCGGCTTTGTCCTCTCTTTGTCCTTCTACAAACACATTTCCTGCCATAATGACAGCTTTTGCCTTTTCTCTGGACTCTGCCAGATTTCTTTTTACAAGCAATACATCTAATCGTTCTTTCATGTCAATCTTTCCCTATCGTCACATAATCTGCAATAATCTGTTTTACAATCGTCTCCGCATCCAGTCCGACTTCCCTGCGCAGCAAGTCTACATTGCCGTGTTCTACATAATCATCCGGAATTCCGATGCACCTGACACCTACATCCAGCTTTGCTCTCGATACATAGTGAAGTACCTGTTCTCCAAATCCGCCGGACAATACATTTTCTTCAATCGTCACAAAAAGTCTGTGATCCTTTGTCAGAGTTTCCAGCATCTCTGTATCCAGAGGCTTTACAAATCTGGCATTGATCAGTGAGCAATGATATCCGATCTCTTTCAGTCTGTCACGCACCTGAACTGCCAGCTCTGCCATGTGCCCCACAAAGATCACCGCAATATCCTCCTCTTCATAAAGAATCTCACTTTTTCCATAGACGATCGGAGTACGAAACGCCGACAATCCCTCGTAAGCGGCGCCTCTTGGATAACGCAGTGCCACCGGATACTGGAAATCTGCACAAAACCGCACCATATCCGCCATCTCCCACCTGTTTTTCGGTGAAAGGATCGTCATATTAGGGATCATATTCAGAAATGACAGATCGAAAAGTCCCTGATGTGTCTCTCCGTCACTGCCCACCAGACCGGCTCTGTCCACTGCGATCATCACCGGCAGGTTCTGCAGGCACACATCATGAATCGCCTGGTCAAACGCCCGCTGCAAAAACGAGGAATACACCGCAACAACCGGCTTTAATCCCCCTGCTGCCAGCCCTGCTGCAAAGGTCAGCGCATGCTCTTCTGCAATCCCGACATCAAAGAACCGGTCCGGAAACATCCTTGCAAATCTGGCAAGTCCGGTTCCATCCGCCATGGCTGCTGTAATTCCGACTACTGCATCATTTTGCTTTGCAATATCACAGAATACTTTGGAAAAAATATCGGTATAGCTGTCCTTAGAGCTCTTCTCTTTTGCCTCCCCGGTCTCAATGTCAAACGGAACGATCCCATGAAATCTGGATGGATTCTCCTCCGCAGGACCGTATCCCTTTCCTTTCTTGGTGAGTACATGAACCAGAACTGCATGATCTACCCGCTTCGCCTCCTGAAATGTCTTATACAGCTTTCGGATATCATGCCCGTCCACCGGTCCCAGGTAGGTGATTCCCATATCCTCGAAAAACATACCCGGAACAAATAATTGCTTGAGTCCGCTTTTCGTCTTTTTCATCTGGTACAGGATCTTCTCACCCTGTACCGGAATCTTCATCAAGGTATCCTCAACACCCTTTTTCAGTCCCGTATATGCCTCTGCCGTGCGCAGTCCGTTCAAATATCTGGACATCCCGCCCACATTTTCAGAAATTGACATATTGTTGTCATTCAATACAATGATAAAATTGCTTTTTAAACGGGACGCATTGTTCAGTGCCTCATATGCCATCCCTCCGGTCATGGCTCCATCTCCGATGATGGAGATCACGCTGTGCTCTTCCCCCTTAATATCTCTCGCCGCCACGTACCCGAGGCCTGCGGAAATAGAGGTGGAGCTGTGTCCGGTATCAAATGCGTCACATTCACTTTCCTTTCGCTTTGGAAATCCGCTCATGCCGCCATATTTTCTCAGATCGTCAAATCCGGCGCGCCGTCCTGTCAGAATCTTGTGTGTGTAGGACTGATGTCCCACATCCCAGATCATCTTATCCTGCGGCAGTTCAAACGCCAGATGCAGCGCCATCGTAAGCTCCACCACACCGAGATTCGATGCCAGATGCCCGCCTGTGACACTGATTTTCTCCACAAGAAACTGACGGATTTCTTCTGCCAGCTTTTCCAGCTCCTCCGGCTTTAACTGTTTGATATCATTTTCTTTTTGAATCTTTTCTAATAGCATAAGGTATGCCCCCTTATTTTTCCCTGTATATCAATGACTCCAGCAAAATCTCCAGATAATCATCTGTTGGATTCAGCGCTCTTACGTCTGAGATGGCTTTTCTGGACAAATGCTCCACCTCCTGTTTGGCCACATCCAGCCCTTTCCACACAACATACGTCATTTTTTCATTTTTCTCATCGCTGTGCACCGGTTTTCCGAGCACTTCAGTGGTACTGATCACATCCAGAATATCATCCTGGATCTGAAAAGCCATTCCCACTTTTGCTGCAATCTCTTCCACTGCCTGTACACACTCATCGTCCGCTCCTGCCAGAACTGCTCCGATCATCATGGAAGCCTCGATCAGAGCTCCTGTTTTTAAACGGTAGATAAACTCCAGCTTCTCTCCGTCAATTTTCTTACCGGAAGATTTTACATCCACCACCTGACCGCCGATCATTCCGTAGATCCCTGCTTTTTGTCCAAGGATACGGATTGCTTTTCCAATCAGAAGACTCTTCTCTGGCGCCATCTCAAATGCCGATGCCGCTGTCTCAAATGCATAATTGAGAAGCGCATCCCCTGTCAGGATTCCCATATCTTCCCCATATACCACATGGGTCGTCTTTCGTCCCCTGCGATACTCATCATTATCCATGGCAGGCAGGTCATCATGAACAAGGGAATAGGTATGGATCATCTCAATGGCAGCCATAAACGGCTCAATCACCCTGTCCGTTCCGCCAAACATCCGGTATGTCTCCTGCATCAGCATTGGGCGCAGACGCTTTCCCCCTGCCAGCATACTGTAGCTCATGGCATCCATGATCACTTCCTGATACCCCTGCACCCTGGGCAGATATGCTTTTAAAATCTGTTCGATCTGTGCTGTTTTTCCTTTTTGTATCTCCTTAAAACTCATGAACTTCTCCATTCTCGTCCAGAACCTGAACTTTCTTTTCTACTGCGTCAATGGTCTCATTACACTGCTTTAACAGCTGCATTCCCTCATTATATAATGCAAAAGACTCTTCCAGAGTAATGTCTGACTTTTCCATGTCAGCTGTCACTTCTTCCAGTCTTGCAAACAATTTCTCCAGACCGGGTGTATTCTGTTCCTGATTTTCCATGTCTGCCTCCTTTATGCGTGATATTGGATTTCTTCTGTCATTCCTTTTACCTGCGCTTCGATCATTCCGTCCGATACATAAATACGGATCGCATCTCCTTCTTTTACCTCTGCAATCTGCCGCACCGGGCGGCCTTTCTCATCTTCTATATAAGCATATCCCTGGTTCAGCTTTTCCAGCGGGGATAATCCCTTCATCTTTTCCACATAAAGAGCAAACTGGTGTCTCTTTTGCTGAAGGATCTCTTCCATCCGGCTGCGCAGCTGCAACTCCAGATCTGAAGCATACTGCCTGTTCTCAAGGAGTTTCTGCCTTGGGTGAAACAGCCGCAGTTTCAGTGCCGCCTGTTTCAAATACTGACGGTTCTGTTCCGCCTTTTTCAAAACCGCACTGCTCAAACGCATCTGATATTCCTTCATCAGATTCTCTGCAGCCTGATATTCGTACACCGCAAGCTCTGCAGCCGCCGAAGGAGTCGGAGCCCGAAGATCCGCCACATAATCCGCGATCGTCGTATCCGTCTCATGCCCTACTGCGGAAATCACAGGCACCCGGCTCTCAAAAATCGCACGCGCAACGATCTCTTCATTGAATGCCCACAGATCCTCGATTGATCCGCCTCCGCGTCCCACGATCATAACGTCCACATCTTGTTCTTCCAGCATCCGGATTCCCTGCACGATACTTTCCGCTGCGCCTTCCCCCTGCACCTTGGCAGGACAGAGGATCAGCTGTACATACGGATTTCTTCTGGCGGCAATATTGATGATATCCCGCACCGCAGCTCCCGAAGATGCAGTCACGATCCCGACTTTTTTTACAAACTGCGGAATCGGTCGCTTGTACTCCTGTGCGAACATCCCCATCTCTTCCAGCTCTTTTTTTAACGCTTCAAACTTTAAGTACAGCTCTCCTGCTCCGTCCAGAATGATCTCTCTGGCATACATCTGGTATCTGCCATCCCTATCATAGACACTGACCGAGCCGAGAACAACCACCTGCTGTCCTTCCTGCATACGAAAAGAAAGCCCTGACCGTGAGCCTGCGAACATCACGCAGTCTATCGTGCCGGACTCATCTTTTAATGAAAAATATATATGCCCTGATGGATGATATTTACAGTTGGACACTTCCCCTTTGACGTACAGCCGGTTCAGCATAAAATCCTGTGTAAACATATTCTTGATATAGGCATTGACCTGTTTTACTGTGTAGACATTCTTCAACATCTGTCCGCCCCGCCATCTTTAATCTGCAATCTTGGCAAGTACTCCGTTTACGAATGCAGGACCTTCTTCCCCGCTGAATTTCTTCGCAAGTTCCACTGCCTCATTGATTGCAACTTTTACAGGAACATCATCATCCCACTTGATCTCATAAACCGCAAGTCTGAGGATCGCCAGATCGACCTTGTTCATTCTGGAGGTTTTCCATCCTGTTGCTTTTTCATTCAAAATCGCATCGATCTCTTCCAGCTTTTCGATCACTGCTTCCAGCTTTTTCTGTATGTACTCTTTATCCTTCTCTTTTGCGCTTGTCAGCTCTTCAAAGTACAATTCCAGATGCTTTGGCATCTCTTCTAATGTATTAAATTCAATCTGGAACAACATCTTAAAAATGTGCTCTCGAAGTTCTGTTCTTACCATATCGGCTCCTTCCGTCCCTTATGCTTCTTTCGTCCATATTTCTTTTTGCAGGGCTTTTGCTTTTTCTAAAACAGAAAAAGGATGTCCTGCGACATCCTTTATTATACTACAGCTGTCCTGTCTTTTGCAATGAATTTCTATTTTGCAGACTCCTGACTCTCCATCTCCACGCCTGCCACTTTCACATTGACATCCGCAACTTCCAGTCCTGTCATATTCTCCACAGCGCTCTTTACTTTTTCCTGTACCTTGGCAGATACATCCATGATGCTGTAATTATACTTCATATTCAACGCCAACGATACCGTCACAACGCCTTCCAGCACGTCTACTTTCACACCTTTGGAAAGATTCTTCATTCCCAGTCTGCTGATCAGCTCGTTGGTGATATTGCCTGCCATAGATGCCACACCTTCTACCTCTGTAGCGGCAAGTGCTGCGATAATCGCAACCACTTCATCTGCTATTTTTACTTCTCCCATGCTGGAGTCATCCTGTATTGTATAAATATTTCTTTCGTCCTTTGCCATGATAAGACCCTCCTGTTTGTGTCTACTGTTTGCGCTAATCTTCTTTTCATATTATATCAGACATGCCCTGCATTGACAAGGGTCATGAGCGCCCGAATTCTGACAGGATCAGCCCTTCGTTCCGCTCCTGTGTCATCCGGATGCTCCACTCATGTGTAAAGAGAAGCAGCGGTCTGTCTTTGAGATCCTTGATCTTCTTCATGTCCGAAGTTCCGACCAGACGGTTCATATCGATCTCTTCATTTTCGATCCAGCGGATATACTCATACGGCAGATTTTCCAGACGAATCTCCACCTTGTATTCATTTTCCAGGCGGTATTTGAGCACATCAAACTGAAGGACACCGACTACTCCTACTATAATCTCCTCCATACCTGTATTATATTCCTGGAAGATCTGGATCGCACCCTCCTGCGCAATCTGGTTGATTCCCTTAACGAACTGTTTTCTCTTCATCGTATCCACCTGACGCACTCTGGCAAAATGCTCCGGCGCAAAGGTCGGGATTCCTTCATATACAAACCGCTCCTTTGAAGTTGTCAGCGTGTCACCAATCGAAAAGATACCCGGATCAAATACTCCGATGATATCTCCGCCATAGGCTTTGTCAATCATTTTTCTCTCGCTTGCCATCATCTGCTGCGGCTGGGAAAGGCGTACTTCTCTGCCCCCCTGGATATGATACACATTCATCCCGGCTTCAAACTCACCGGAACAGATCCGCATAAACGCGATCCTGTCACGGTGTGCTTTATTCATATTGGCCTGGATTTTAAATACAAATGCCGAAAAATCTTTTTCCTTCATCGGGTCGATCGGTCCCTGATCTGACATTCTCGGAAGAGGAGACGATGTCATTGCAAGGAAATGCTGCAAAAATGTCTCCACTCCGAAGTTGGTCAGTGCAGAACCGAAAAATACCGGAGAAAGTTCTCCTTTGCTCACCAGCTCCTGATCAAACTCCGCAGCCGCTCCGTCTAAAAGCTCAATCTCTTCTTCCAGTGTCACTTTTGCTTCTGTACCGATCAGCCAGTCGATCTCCGGGTTGTTGATATCTACCTTTTTGACTTCTCCCACAGAAGTTCCTTTTTTCGTATCCGAGAACAGCTCGACCTCCTGCTTCTGACGGTCGAACACTCCTTTGAATTCTTTTCCGGAGCCGATCGGCCAGTTCACCGGGCAGGTTGCAATCCCCAGCTCTTTTTCGATCTCGTCAAGAAGATCGAATGTATCCTTGGCTTCCCGGTCCATTTTGTTGATAAATGTAAAAATCGGAATATGGCGCATCACACAGACTTTAAATAATTTTCTCGTCTGGGCCTCCACACCCTTGGAGGCATCAATGACCATCACCGCAGAGTCTGCAGCCATCAGTGTACGGTAGGTATCCTCCGAGAAATCCTGATGTCCCGGTGTATCCAGAATATTGATGCAATATCCGCCGTAATTAAACTGCAGCACAGACGATGTAACTGAGATACCTCTCTCCTTTTCAATCTCCATCCAGTCGGAAACCGCATGCTTTGCGGTCGCCTTTCCCTTTACGGAACCTGCCTGATTGATTGCTCCTCCATATAAAAGAAACTTCTCCGTCAATGTCGTCTTACCGGCATCCGGATGGGATATAATGGCAAATGTCCTTCGTTTTTCTATCTCCTTTGTAATATCTGACATCTTACTTCTTCTCCTGTTCTATAAAACTTCACATGTCCTTTTAGTGTATCACAAGCATTTCTCTGCCGCAATCCAAATTTCTTTATTTTTCGGCTTCTGCAGTCTCATGGATCGGTGTGATGACGATCTTTTCCGGAGCAATGTTTGTTTTTCTGGTCACGATATCCTCGATCTGGGCACGATTTGCATCTGTTAATTCCGCTGCATTCACCACAATATCCGCAGAATCAGCGGTCAGACTGACAACAGATTCAGAAAAGCCTTTCGATGCCATCAATGTCTCCACCGCCACTTCCTGCTCTGAAAGCTGTGTCATCTGCAGCATCTGTGCGATCGCATCCTTCTTTTCTTCTTCACTGATATTCGCGTTGTCAATGATCGCCTGGAGCGTTTCTTTGTTCTGCGAACGCATCTGTTCTCTGGCAACTTTTGCCTGCGCTACGGTATTTTCCGCCTCACCGCTGGTCAAAACAGCCTCCCCCGGTGTCCCCTCCACTTCGGAATCATTGCTTGCAATCTCTCCGTCTGTCTCCAGATCTTCTGCCGAGATATCCAAAAGTTCCTGATTGGCGGTTCCGGCACTCGCCTCTTTTGCCCCATCTTCTTTTGCTCCGAACAGGCGTCCTGAATAGTTCAGATATCCTGCGATCGCGATCATCACCGCCAGCGCTGTAATAATGATCTGGTTTTTCTTAAATAATCGTTTCAAAATCATATCCTCCTCTTTTTCCTTCTGTTTTATGCATTTGTCCGTTTCATTATTTTAATCTTATGCGCCTCCACTCCGAATAATGCCTGCACTGCCTCTGTCAGATTTTTTACCACGACCGGATCATCTCCTCCATCAGCTGCAATCACCATTCCCTCAATCTCCGGCGCCATTTCCTTACTCACATAAGGCGTCTGTGTCCCATCGGATTTCTGCTCATAAATACTGGTATGACTCAGCGAACGATCTTCTGAAACCCTGCTCCCTCCTTTACTGTCTTCCTCTGTGATTTCATTTTCTTCCCTCTGGCTGTCCTTTTCCACCACTTTCTCTTCCGAAGATTTCAAGGTGAGCATCACCTTTACTTTCCCGACTCCCTCCACGCATTCCAGGGTATCTTCCACCCTTTTTTCCAGCAATCTTTCATACTGTTGTTCTGTCGCCTCTCCCCCTTCTGTTTCCGTTTCTTCCTGTCCCGCCCCTGTCCCGATTTCCGGATCTTTCTGATCCGGAACCGGGGAAACGACCACCACCAGCAGGATTCCTGCCAAAAGCAGGATCAAAAGCTGCTGTTTTGCCGGCAGTTTTCCTTTTTTTCCAAATCCGGAAATCCACTGCTTCCATTTATTCTCCAATCTGAATCTCCTCCACTTCAATCTGCTCCTTTTCTTCCGTCTCCAGGGTCATCTCTCCCTTTCCTTCTTCCTGCTTCTCCCGGATTTCTTCCAAAAAAGAAGCGCTCTCCTGTTCCATGTTCTGTTCCTGTACCCGACTTCTAAAACTGTCCTCCATATCGGTCAGCCTTAACAGCGGAGTCATCAGAAGAATGATCAGTACCAGTCCGGAAAAGAACCGGATATATTTTTGGTACAATTCCTGTGGAAGTGCCTGCAAAATGGCGCTGACAAGAATCAGATAGACCGCCAGATCCTGAAGCCACTGACAGAGTTCTTTCAAGGTCTTCTCCCTCCTTTTACGTGGCAGAAGCCGCGACCACAGCGATGGTCAGCAAAAACAAAATCCCTGTAGTCGCCATTACTTTCACAAGCATTTCATACCCCTCACTGACCCCTCCGATACATGCTGTAATTCGTTTGTCCGATATCGGCTGTGTCACCGCCGCCACTGTTTTATACAAAAACGCCAGAAGAAGAAGCTTCACGATCGGGATAATGCAGATACCCGCTGCGATCACCGCGCCTGCCATTCCAATCCCGTTTTTTATCAGAACTGCCGTTCCAAGTACGACATCCATCACGGAACCTGCCATGTTTCCAAGTCCCGGTATCGCCTCCACTGTTTTTGTAACAAAACTTCGTTTCAGGGAGTCCAATGCAGGAGAAAGGATTCCCTGTACGACATTGATCCCGATCACACACGCCAGCATGGTCTTTAGCGTCCAGCCCGTCAGTTTTTCCAGAAGCTCAGCAAACTGCGACAAAAATTCTTCTCCGGTAAGATTGCCCATCACCTGGATCATCATATATACATTGACGAGAGGCACCAGAAAATTCAGGATTACTGCCTCCGCCAGAAAGATCAGAAATAGTACCACTTCAAAGAAAAACATGGATGTCACACTTCCAGAGGCTGCTGTAACTGCTAAAAAATACGTCGGACAAAGCACCTTCATAAATTCCAGCAGGAAGTTTAACGAAGCCTCCATCTCGGATACTGCCAATCGAAACCCGTTCAGACAAAGTGCGATAAGCAGCATATAAAGAATATAAAACGCAATCTCTGAAGCCTGACGTTCTCCGAAGGCGCCGGAAAAATTTGCAAACACCGCAGCAATCACTGCGATCAAAATCAGATATACCAGAAGTTTCCGGTGTGTCTGCAGTTCATAGAAAAACTGATCGAAAAGAAAGCCTGTAAACTGCTCCCCCGCTTTTTTCAAATCACCTGACACAAGCGTCTCCACAACATCCCGGAAGGTCATTTTTTCCCGTGGGAACATCTTTTTCAGACTGTCATCGAGATCTGAAAAATCAAATTCATCCAACAGCTCTTCCTGTGTGATCTGCAGGCTTTCTTCCTCTTCTGCAGCATACGCTGTATGTACCGCCCCAAACAGGCACAGGCTCAAAAAGAGAATGCCGAATATCCCATATTTTCTCATAACAGAAACTCCTGAATTGTTTCCAAAAGGGCAAGAAGGACCGGCATCCCCACCACAAGGATCGCCAGCTTGCCAAATATCTCGATCTGCGCTGCAATCGCCTGATACCCGGCATCTTTGCAGATTCCGGAAGAAAACTGTGCAATGTACGTGATGCCGACCATTTTGAGCATGATGGCAATATATTCCGTATCAAGAGTCAGAAAGCTTTGAATCTGTTCCACTGCCCGAATAAACACTTCCAGTTTTCCCACAATGCAGAAAAAAAGAAAGATGCCTGCCGCCAGATTTATCAGAAATCCGTACTCCGCTCTTCCTCCTTTGAGCTGAATTGCCAGAAGAACCGCCACCATCGCGATCAGACTGACCTGCAATACACTCATATCCGCCTCCCTCTTCACAGTGAAAACAGGCGCTTCATGGACGCAAACAACTCATAAATATATGGGAGCACCCAGGACAATACCAGAATCAGACCTGCAAAGCTTGTCAGAAACGCCTGTTCTTCCCTTCCGCTGTGTTTTAATACCTGGCTCAAAATAGAAACCAGAATGCCGACTGCGGCAATTTTAAAAATAACACCGATCGTCATGAATTCCTCCTGTCTGATTTCCCGGCAAAATTCTTCTTAAAATAATACGATCACCAGAAACAATCCGCTCATCACGCCGAGCCAGTTTCCGATTCTCTTTTTTGCCGTGATCTCCTGCCGGGTTTCTTCGATTTCTGCCCCCAGATTCTCAAGATACATCTGCATACTTGTTCTGCCTGTCCTCACATCCATCTGTCCAAGATACATCCCCACCTCCGAAAGTTCTCTCATATGCCTGCTCTTAAGATGAAGCTCCTTTAATTTTGTTTCCGTGCACGCCTCCCAGATCCCCCGAAAACTCTGCCCGCCTCTTGCCTCCACCCTTCTTTTGAGATCCAGCATCCAGCTGCGATAAGGCTCCTGCACCCGGTTTGCAGTTTTTCCAAAAACCTCAAAAAGAGGTGCGCCGCTGTATTCGATTTCTCCCTGGATCAGTTCCAGAATATGGCGGATGTACATCAGTTTTTCCAGATACTGCTGCTGTTCCACGCCATATAAAAATCCCCCTGCCGTGGTTGACAAAAGAATCAGAATGCAGCCGATCAGTTTCTGCATAAAAGACTCCCCCGCTCATCGAAAATCTCTTTGATTTCTCCCGGATGTTCTCTGTTCTCCAGTACCACATAGCGCTCAAAGCGCCGCTGTCTCACCAGTTCCCCCAGTCCCGGCTTGGACGCGATCTCTGCCATCGAATTCCCATGTACACTGGCGATCAGCTTACAGCCGCACTGCATAGCATACTCTACGGCACGAATCTCCTCCTGTGCCCCAATCTCATCCACAGCCAGAACTCTTGGGGACATCGATCGGATCAGCATGATCATGCCCTCTGCTTTTGGACAGCAATCCAGAATGTCCGTCCTGCTCCCCAGATGATTCTGTGCCACTCCCAGATAACACCCTCCGATCTCGGAGCGTTCATCCACAACCCCTACCGTGCATCCTTTCACATGCGCATTCCCGTCTGAAATCTGCCGGATCAAATCCCGGATCAGCGTTGTCTTTCCACCACATGGCGGAGAGATGATCAGTGTATGACATACCTCTCTGTTCTTTGTGATCATCGGAAGCAGCCTGTCCGCACATCCGGGAATTTCATGTGACATCCGGATATTTACAGACGAGATATGCTGCAGACTTTTCACCTTTTCCTGTTCTAATATTGCTTTTCCTGCCACCCCCACACGATGTCCTCCTTCCACTGTCAGAAATCCCTGCCGGATTTCATTTTCATACGCATAAAGGGAATAATGACTGCTGTATTCCAGCGTCTCCTTTATCTCTTCTTTTGTCACCATATGCTTTTTCGCCCGTCCTGCAGGCAAAAATAATTCTTCTCCCTGATACAGGATCAGAAGCGGCTGATCTGTTCGCAGCCGGATCTCCTGGAGCTTTCCATAGTCCAGGTGCGCTTCCTCCATCACCTTGCGGATTCCGGCCGCCAGAATGTGAAGGATCTGCTGTTTTCTTCTCTCTTCATTCATCTTGTCCACCTCTTTATCCCATGTATATGAGAGAAGTGAAAGTTTATTCCTGTGGGTTTGAAAAATTTTTAAGTTTACAGGTTTACCGGCTATTCAGAATTGGGATAACGGGAAAGTTTTGGGGGCAGATGCAACTCGTGCGAGTCACATCTGCCCCCTATTTAGAACGATCTATTTCCCGACAGCCCCAAATATGTATTTTCTATTGTTCTTCTTTGCCCGCTGCCCTCTCTTCTCCCATCTCTCGGATCATTTGTGCAATAACATCTTCCTCTTCTTCAAGTTCCTCTGAAATCTCAGAAATAGATTTTCCTTTTACCAGTTTCTTTTGAATCAGCCTTTCTAAAAGCTCCTGTTTTCCCTTTTTAATTCCCGCTTCCCGCTCCTGCCGCATATGCTTTTCCTCATCATATTCATAAATACTCACT
>OMGO01000023.1_pt1 | contig 174796 bp, 143 predicted proteins | sample 1645901 | NCBI WGS metagenome assembly OMGO01 (sample SAMN05578592, study PRJEB25193) | human gut metagenome | biome: Human Microbiome; feature: human-associated habitat; material: feces | host: Homo sapiens | place: USA:Birmingham
TGCTTCGGTCGTTCTTTTTGACCATGCCCTGAGCCCGGCGCAAGAGCGTAACCTGGAGCGTTTGTGCGAGTGTCGTGTTATCGACCGCACCGGCCTTATTTTAGATATTTTCGCCCAACGTGCGCGTACCCATGAGGGTAAGTTGCAGGTTGAGCTGGCGCAGCTGCGCCATCTGGCTACGCGCCTGGTGCGTGGCTGGACCCACCTTGAAAGACAGAAAGGCGGGATAGGTTTGCGTGGTCCGGGTGAAACCCAGCTCGAAACCGACCGTCGTTTGTTGCGTAATCGCATCGTGCAGATACAGTCGCGCCTGGAAAGAGTTGAAAAGCAGCGTGAGCAGGGGCGGCAATCGCGTATCAAAGCCGACGTTCCTACTGTTTCGCTGGTGGGATATACCAACGCCGGTAAATCTACCCTTTTCAATCGCATCACCGAAGCGCGGGTCTACGCGGCAGACCAGTTGTTTGCCACCCTCGACCCGACGTTGCGGCGTATTGACGTTGCAGATGTCGGTGAAACCGTGTTGGCAGATACCGTAGGGTTTATTCGCCACCTGCCGCACGATCTGGTTGCAGCATTTAAAGCCACGTTACAAGAGACGCGGCAAGCCACATTACTGCTGCACGTCATTGATGCGGCGGATGTGCGTGTACAAGAAAACATCGAAGCGGTGAATACGGTTCTTGAAGAGATCGACGCTCACGAGATCCCAACCCTGCTGGTGATGAACAAGATCGATATGCTGGAAGATTTCGAACCGCGTATTGATCGGGACGAAGAGAACAAACCGATCCGTGTCTGGCTTTCCGCACAGACCGGAGCGGGGATACCACAGCTTTTTCAGGCTTTGACGGAGCGGCTTTCCGGCGAGGTGGCGCAGCATACATTGCGTCTGCCACCGCAGGAAGGGCGTCTGAGAAGTCGTTTTTATCAGCTTCAGGCAATAGAAAAAGAGTGGATGGAGGAGGACGGCAGCGTAAGTCTGCAAGTTCGTATGCCGATCGTTGACTGGCGTCGCCTCTGTAAACAAGAACCGGCGTTGATCGATTACCTGATCTAACGGCGTAGCGTCTGAAGCGTGGAGTCATATCCTCTGGCGTCGAAAGACAACAGGGATCACCGCATAACAAATATGGAGCACAAACATGGCGTGGAATCAGCCCGGTAATAACGGACAAGACCGCGACCCGTGGGGAAGCAGCAAACCTGGCGGCAACTCTGAGGGAAATGGAAACAAAGGCGGTCGCGATCAAGGGCCACCTGATTTAGATGATATCTTCCGCAAACTGAGCAAAAAGCTCGGTGGTCTGGGCGGCGGTAAAGGCACCGGATCTGGCGGTGGCAGTTCATCGCAAGGCCCGCGCCCGCAGCTTGGCGGTCGTGTCGTTACCATCGCAGCGGCAGCGATTGTCATTATCTGGGCGGCCAGTGGTTTCTATACCATTAAAGAAGCCGAACGCGGCGTGGTAACACGCTTTGGTAAATTCAGCCATCTGGTTGAGCCGGGTCTGAACTGGAAACCGACGTTTATCGACGAAGTCAAACCGGTAAACGTGGAAGCCGTGCGTGAACTGGCCGCTTCCGGTGTGATGTTGACGTCGGACGAGAACGTAGTGCGCGTTGAGATGAACGTGCAGTACCGCGTTACCAATCCGGAAAAATATCTGTATAGCGTGACCAGCCCGGATGACAGTCTGCGTCAGGCTACCGACAGCGCCCTGCGCGGGGTTATCGGTAAATACACCATGGACCGCATTCTGACGGAAGGTCGTACCGTGATTCGTAGCGATACTCAGCGCGAACTGGAAGAGACTATCCGTCCGTATGACATGGGTATCACGCTGCTGGACGTCAACTTCCAGGCTGCTCGTCCGCCGGAAGAAGTAAAAGCGGCGTTTGACGATGCGATTGCCGCGCGTGAAAACGAACAGCAATACATTCGTGAAGCAGAAGCGTATACCAACGAAGTTCAGCCGCGTGCGAACGGTCAGGCGCAACGTATCCTCGAAGAGGCGCGTGCGTACAAGGCCCAGACCATCCTGGAAGCTCAGGGTGAAGTGGCGCGCTTTGCTAAACTTCTGCCGGAATATAAAGCCGCGCCGGAAATTACTCGCGAGCGTCTGTATATCGAGACGATGGAAAAAGTGTTGGGTAACACCCGCAAAGTGCTGGTTAACGATAAAGGTGGCAACCTGATGGTTCTGCCGTTAGACCAGATGCTGAAAGGTGGTAACGCCCCTGCGGCGAAGAGCGATAACGGTGCCAGCAATCTGCTGCGTTTGCCGCCAGCCTCTTCCTCCACAACCAGTGGAGCAAGCAACACGTCGTCCACCAGTCAGGGCGATATTATGGACCAACGCCGCGCCAACGCGCAGCGTAACGACTACCAGCGTCAGGGGGAATAACGATGCGTAAGTCAGTTATCGCGATTATCATCATCGTGCTGGTAGTGCTTTACATGTCTGTCTTTGTCGTCAAAGAAGGTGAGCGCGGTATTACGCTGCGTTTTGGTAAGGTACTGCGTGACGATGACAACAAACCTCTGGTTTATGAGCCGGGTCTGCATTTCAAGATACCGTTCATTGAAACGGTGAAAATGCTCGACGCACGTATTCAGACCATGGACAACCAGGCCGACCGCTTTGTGACCAAAGAGAAGAAAGACCTGATCGTCGACTCTTACATCAAATGGCGCATCAGCGATTTCAGCCGTTACTACCTGGCAACGGGTGGTGGCGACATTTCGCAAGCGGAAGTGCTGTTGAAACGTAAGTTCTCTGACCGTCTGCGTTCTGAAATTGGTCGCCTGGACGTGAAAGACATCGTCACCGATTCCCGTGGTCGTCTGACCCTCGAAGTACGTGACGCGCTGAACTCCGGTTCTGCGGGTACAGAAGATGAAGTTACTACCCCGGCAGCGGATAACGCCATTGCCGAAGCGGCAGAGCGCGTAACGGCTGAGACGAAGGGCAAAGTTCCGGTCATCAACCCGAACAGTATGGCGGCGCTGGGTATTGAAGTTGTCGATGTGCGTATCAAGCAGATCAACCTGCCGACCGAAGTGTCTGAAGCGATCTACAACCGTATGCGCGCCGAGCGTGAAGCGGTAGCGCGTCGTCACCGTTCACAAGGTCAGGAAGAAGCGGAAAAACTGCGCGCGACTGCCGACTATGAAGTGACCAGAACGCTGGCAGAAGCTGAGCGTCAGGGCCGCATCATGCGTGGTGAAGGCGATGCCGAAGCAGCCAAACTGTTTGCTGATGCATTCAGTAAAGATCCGGACTTCTACGCATTCATCCGTAGCCTGCGTGCTTATGAGAACAGCTTCTCTGGCAATCAGGACGTGATGGTCATGAGCCCGGATAGCGATTTCTTCCGCTACATGAAGACGCCGACTTCCGCAACGCGTTAATATAACGACTGCGGTACAGGTCAATAAAGCCACCGCATCCTCAGGGATGTCGGTGGTTTTCTTTTTCTATAAGGATAATGAATGAATTCGACAATCTGGCTGGCGCTTGCCCTGGTTTTGGTACTGGAAGGTTTAGGGCCGATGCTTTACCCGAAGGCATGGAAGAAGATGATCTCTGCGATGACCAATTTGCCCGATAATATTTTACGTCGTTTTGGCGGTGGACTTGTGGTTGCGGGCGTTGTGGTCTACTACATGTTGAGGAAAACGATTGGCTGAACAAAAAACAGACTGATCGAGGTCATTTTTGAGTGCAAAAAGTGCTGTAACTCTGAAAAAGCGATGGTAGAATCCATTTTTAAGCAAACGGTGATTTTGAAAAATGGGTAACAACGTCGTCGTACTGGGCACCCAATGGGGTGACGAAGGTAAAGGTAAGATCGTCGATCTTCTGACTGAACGGGCTAAATATGTTGTACGCTACCAGGGCGGTCACAACGCAGGCCATACTCTCGTAATCAACGGTGAAAAAACCGTTCTCCATCTTATTCCATCAGGTATTCTCCGCGAGAATGTAACCAGCATCATCGGTAACGGTGTTGTGCTGTCTCCGGCCGCGCTGATGAAAGAGATGAAAGAACTGGAAGACCGTGGCATCCCCGTTCGTGAGCGTCTGCTGCTGTCTGAAGCATGTCCGCTGATCCTTGATTATCACGTTGCGCTGGATAACGCGCGTGAGAAAGCGCGTGGCGCGAAAGCGATCGGCACCACCGGTCGTGGTATCGGGCCTGCTTATGAAGATAAAGTAGCACGTCGCGGTCTGCGTGTTGGCGACCTTTTCGACAAAGAAACCTTCGCTGAAAAACTGAAAGAAGTGATGGAATATCACAACTTCCAGTTGGTTAACTACTACAAAGCTGAAGCGGTTGATTACCAGAAAGTTCTGGATGATACGATGGCTGTTGCCGACATCCTGACTTCTATGGTGGTTGACGTTTCTGACCTGCTCGACCAGGCGCGTCAGCGTGGCGATTTCGTCATGTTTGAAGGTGCGCAGGGTACGCTGCTGGATATCGACCACGGTACTTATCCGTACGTAACTTCTTCCAACACCACTGCTGGTGGCGTGGCGACCGGTTCCGGCCTGGGCCCGCGTTATGTTGATTACGTTCTGGGTATCCTCAAAGCTTACTCCACTCGTGTAGGTGCAGGTCCGTTCCCGACCGAACTGTTTGATGAAACTGGCGAGTTCCTCTGCAAGCAGGGTAACGAATTCGGCGCAACTACGGGGCGTCGTCGTCGTACCGGCTGGCTGGACACCGTTGCCGTTCGTCGTGCGGTACAGCTGAACTCCCTGTCTGGCTTCTGCCTGACTAAACTGGACGTTCTGGATGGCCTGAAAGAGGTTAAACTCTGCGTGGCTTACCGTATGCCGGATGGTCGCGAAGTGACTACCACTCCGCTGGCAGCTGACGACTGGAAAGGTGTAGAGCCGATTTACGAAACCATGCCGGGCTGGTCTGAATCCACCTTCGGCGTGAAAGATCGTAGCGGTCTGCCGCAGGCGGCGCTGAACTACATCAAGCGTATTGAAGAGCTGACTGGTGTGCCGATCGATATCATCTCTACCGGTCCGGATCGTACTGAAACCATGATTCTGCGCGATCCGTTCGACGCGTAATTCTGGTACGCCTGGCAGATATTTTGCCTGCCGGGCTAACAGTGTGATACATTGCTGTGTCGGTTAAGCCATTACGCTATCCGACACAGTGTTAAATCCTCGCTTTTTTCCTTCCCCGAACTGAAATAAATTAGCGACACAGCTTGTGGCTGGTTTATCATCAATATAAATGTATTTTTTCCCGATTTCCCTTTTGAGGTTGATGTGCAGTTAACGAGTTTCACTGATTACGGATTACGTGCGCTGATCTACATGGCGTCATTGCCAGAAGGGCGGATGACCAGTATTTCTGAAGTGACTGACGTCTACGGCGTCTCCCGTAATCATATGGTCAAAATAATCAATCAACTTAGTCGTGCCGGCTACGTGACTGCTGTTCGTGGAAAAAATGGCGGCATTCGCCTGGGTAAACCGGCGAGTGCGATACGTATTGGTGATGTGGTGCGCGAGCTGGAGCCCTTATCGCTGGTGAATTGCAGCAGTGAGTTTTGCCACATTACACCTGCCTGTCGGTTGAAACAGGCGCTTTCTAAGGCCGTGCAAAGTTTTCTTACGGAACTGGATAACTACACGCTTGCCGATTTGGTTGAAGAGAATCAACCGCTTTATAAATTATTGCTGGTGGAGTGACGAAAATCTTCATCAGAGATGACAACGGAGGAACCGAGATGTCACAAGATCCTTTCCAGGAACGCGAAGCTGAAAAATACGCGAATCCCATCCCTAGTCGGGAATTTATCCTCGAACATTTAACCAAACGTGAAAAACCGGCCAGCCGTGATGAGCTGGCGGTAGAACTGCACATTGAAGGCGAAGAGCAGCTTGAAGGCCTGCGTCGCCGCCTGCGCGCGATGGAGCGCGATGGTCAACTGGTCTTCACTCGTCGTCAGTGCTATGCGCTGCCGGAACGCCTCGACCTGGTGAAAGGTACCGTTATTGGCCACCGTGATGGCTACGGCTTTCTGCGGGTTGAAGGGCGTAAAGATGATTTGTATCTCTCCAGCGAGCAGATGAAAACCTGCATTCATGGCGATCAGGTGCTGGCGCAGCCGCTGGGCGCTGACCGTAAAGGTCGTCGTGAAGCGCGTATTGTCCGTGTACTGGTGCCAAAAACCAGCCAGATTGTTGGTCGCTACTTTACCGAAGCGGGCGTCGGCTTTGTGGTTCCTGACGACAGCCGTCTGAGCTTCGATATCTTAATCCCGCCCGATCAGATCATGGGCGCGCGGATGGGCTTTGTGGTGGTTGTTGAACTGACCCAACGCCCGACTCGCCGTACCAAAGCGGTGGGTAAAATCGTCGAAGTCCTTGGCGATAATATGGGCACCGGCATGGCGGTTGATATCGCTCTGCGTACCCATGAAATTCCGTACATCTGGCCGCAGGCTGTTGAGCAACAGGTTGCCGGGCTGAAAGAAGAAGTGCCGGAAGAAGCAAAAGCGGGCCGTGTCGATTTGCGCGATTTACCGCTGGTCACCATTGATGGCGAAGACGCCCGTGACTTTGACGATGCAGTTTACTGCGAGAAAAAACGCGGCGGCGGCTGGCGTTTATGGGTCGCGATTGCCGACGTCAGCTACTATGTGCGTCCGCCAACGCCGCTGGACAGAGAAGCGCGTAATCGTGGTACGTCGGTGTACTTCCCTTCGCAGGTTATCCCGATGCTGCCGGAAGTGCTCTCTAACGGCCTGTGCTCGCTCAACCCGCAGGTAGACCGCCTGTGTATGGTGTGCGAGATGACGGTTTCGTCGAAAGGCCGCCTGACGGGCTACAAATTCTACGAAGCGGTGATGAGCTCTCACGCGCGTCTGACCTACACCAAAGTCTGGCATATTCTGCAGGGCGATCAGGATCTGCGCGAGCAGTACGCCCCGCTGGTTAAGCATCTCGAAGAGTTGCATAACCTCTATAAAGTGCTGGATAAAGCCCGTGAAGAACGCGGTGGGATCTCATTTGAGAGCGAAGAAGCGAAGTTCATTTTCAACGCTGAACGCCGTATTGAACGTATCGAACAGACCCAGCGTAACGACGCGCACAAATTAATTGAAGAGTGCATGATTCTGGCGAATATCTCGGCGGCGCGTTTCGTTGAGAAAGCGAAAGAACCGGCACTGTTCCGTATTCACGACAAGCCGAGCACCGAAGCGATTACCTCTTTCCGTTCAGTGCTGGCGGAGCTGGGGCTGGAGCTGCCGGGTGGTAACAAGCCGGAACCGCGTGACTACGCGGAACTGCTGGAGTCGGTTGCCGACCGTCCTGATGCAGAAATGCTGCAAACCATGCTGCTACGCTCGATGAAACAGGCGATTTACGATCCAGAAAACCGTGGTCACTTCGGTCTGGCATTGCAGTCCTATGCGCACTTTACTTCGCCGATTCGTCGTTATCCTGACCTGACGCTGCACCGCGCCATTAAATATCTGCTGGCGAAAGAGCAGGGGCATCAGGGCAACACCACTGAAACCGGCGGCTACCATTATTCGATGGAAGAGATGTTGCAACTGGGTCAGCACTGTTCGATGGCGGAACGTCGTGCCGACGAAGCAACGCGCGATGTCGCTGACTGGCTGAAGTGTGACTTCATGCTCGACCAGGTAGGTAACGTCTTTAAAGGCGTAATTTCCAGCGTCACTGGCTTTGGCTTCTTCGTCCGTCTGGACGACTTGTTCATTGATGGTCTGGTCCATGTCTCTTCGCTGGACAATGACTACTATCGCTTTGACCAGGTAGGGCAACGCCTGATGGGGGAATCCAGCGGCCAGACTTATCGCCTGGGCGATCGCGTGGAAGTTCGCGTCGAAGCGGTTAATATGGACGAGCGCAAAATCGACTTTAGTCTGATCTCCAGTGAACGCGCACCGCGCAACGTCGGTAAAACGGCGCGCGAGAAAGCGAAAAAAGGCGATGCAGGCAAAAAAGGCGGCAAGCGTCGTCAGGTCGGTAAAAAGGTAAACTTTGAGCCAGACAGCGCCTTCCGCGGTGAGAAAAAAACGAAGCCGAAAGCGGCGAAGAAAGACGCGAGAAAAGCGAAAAAGCCATCGGCGAAAACGCAGAAAATAGCCGCAGCGACCAAAGCGAAGCGTGCGGCGAAGAAAAAAGTGGCAGAGTGATCAATACCCTCTTTAAAAGAAGAGGGTTAGATTGCTGACAAAATGCGCTTTGTTCATGCCGGATGCGGCGTGAACGCCTTATCCGGCCTACATAATCACGCAAATTCAATATATTGCAGAGATCATGTAGGCCGGATAAACGTAGTGCATCAGGCAAAACGTAAACAACGAGTACATTAATGAGCGAAATGATTTACGGCATCCACGCAGTGCAGGCCCTGCTGGAGCGCGCCCCTGAACGTTTTCAGGAAGTCTTTATTTTAAAAGGCCGTGAAGATAAACGTCTGTTACCGCTGATTCACGCCCTTGAGTCTCAGGGCGTGGTTATCCAGTTGGCAAACCGCCAATATCTCGACGAGAAAAGCGACGGTGCCGTGCATCAGGGCATTATCGCCCGCGTGAAGCCAGGACGTCAGTATCAGGAAAACGATCTGCCGGATCTGATCGCTTCGCTCGATCAACCGTTCCTGCTGATCCTCGACGGTGTAACCGATCCGCACAACCTCGGCGCGTGCCTGCGTAGCGCGGACGCTGCTGGCGTTCACGCGGTGATTGTGCCGAAAGATCGCTCCGCACAGCTCAACGCTACGGCGAAAAAAGTAGCCTGCGGCGCGGCAGAAAGCGTTCCACTGATTCGGGTGACTAACCTTGCGCGCACCATGCGTATGTTGCAGGAAGAGAATATCTGGATCGTCGGTACGGCAGGCGAGGCGGATCATACACTCTATCAGAGCAAAATGACCGGACGCCTGGCGCTGGTGATGGGCGCGGAAGGTGAAGGTATGCGTCGCCTGACCCGTGAACATTGCGATGAGTTGATCAGCATCCCAATGGCAGGAAGTGTTTCTTCCCTGAACGTTTCGGTTGCAACCGGAATTTGCTTATTTGAAGCGGTTCGTCAGCGCAGCTAGTTCGTCTGAATTATGAAAAGCCATCCAGATTTGGATGGTTTTTTTTTGTCTATAGCTGGTAAGATAATTACGTACTGCAAATATTCATTTTATTAATATTTAAACTAAATCTATATGGAATAATATATGACATGGAATCCGTTGGCGCTGGCGACGGCGCTGCAAACTGTACCTGAACAAAATATTGATGTGACAAATAGCGAGAGCGCATTAATTATTAAAATGAATGATTATGGCGATTTGCAAATCAATATTCTTTTTACTTCCCGCCAAATGATTATCGAAACCTTTATTTGTCCGGTAAGTAGTATCAGCAATCCAGATGAATTTAATACCTTCTTATTAAGAAATCAGAAGATGATGCCGTTGTCATCGGTAGGAATCTCCAGCGTGCAACAGGAAGAGTATTACATTGTTTTCGGGGCGTTATCGCTTAAATCTTCTCTTGAAGATATCCTGCTTGAGATAACCTCGCTGGTAGATAACGCATTGGATCTGGCTGAAATTACAGAAGAATATTCACACTAATTACAAGGACGGGTATTTATGGGAATTTTAAAAAGTTTATTTACGCTGGGGAAATCGTTTATCTCCCAGGCGGAAGAATCCATTGAAGAAACCCAGGGCGTGCGCATGCTGGAACAGCATATTCGTGACGCTAAAGCTGAACTCGATAAAGCCGGAAAATCTCGCGTTGATCTGCTGGCGCGGGTGAAATTAAGTCACGATAAGCTGAAAGATTTACGTGAGCGCAAAGCCAGTCTGGAAGCCCGTGCGCTGGAAGCGTTAAGCAAGAACGTTAATCCGTCGTTGATTAACGAAGTTGCTGAAGAAATCGCGCGCCTTGAGAATCTCATTACCGCTGAAGAGCAAGTGTTGTCGAATCTGGAAGTCTCCCGTGATGGCGTGGAAAAAGCAGTTACAGCGACAGCGCAGCGTATCGCTCAGTTTGAGCAGCAAATGGAAGTCGTTAAAGCCACTGAAGCCATGCAGCGTGCACAACAGGCTGTAACAACCTCTACCGTTGGCGCATCTTCCAGCGTTTCGACAGCGGCAGAATCCTTAAAACGCCTGCAAACGCGTCAGGCCGAACGTCAGGCTCGCCTGGATGCTGCTGCACAGTTGGAAAAAGTCGCAGACGGTCGCGATCTTGATGAAAAGCTGGCGGAAGCCGGAATTGGCGGTAGCAATAAAAGTAGCGCCCAGGATGTATTAGCAAGACTGCAACGCCAACAGGGCGAGTAATTTTTTTGCCAGCCTCGCTAAAAGGCTGGCAACTATTTTAAGGATAAAATATGTCTGGTTTTTTCCAGCGTCTGTTTGGCAAGGATAATAAGCCTGCTATCGCTCGCGGTCCGCTGGGACTTCATCTCAATAGTGGCTTTACGCTCGACACGTTAGCGTTTCGTTTGCTGGAAGATGAATTGCTGATTGCGCTGCCGGGTGAGGAATTTACGGTAGCCGCTGTCAGCCACATCGATCTGGGCGGCGGTAGTCAGATTTTCCGCTACTACACTTCAGGCGATGAATTTCTGCAAATCAATACCACCGGCGGCGAAGATATTGATGACATTGATGATATCAAGCTCTTTGTCTATGAAGAGAGCTACGGTATCAGTAAAGAGAGTCACTGGCGCGAGGCGATCAACGCCAAAGTGATGGGGGCAATGATCTTAAACTGGCAGGAAAAACGCTGGCAGCGATTTTTTAACAGCGAAGAACCGGGAAATATCGAACCCGTCTACATGCTGGAAAAAGTAGAAAATCAAAACCATGCCAAATGGGAGGTCCATAATTTTACCATGGGCTACCAACGCCAAGTAACCGAAGATACTTACGAATATTTGCTGTTAAATGGTGAGGAATCTTTTAACGATCTCGGCGAGCCAGAGTGGTTATTTTCGCGCGCGTTGGGTGTCGATATCCCGCTGACATCACTTCATATTATTGGTTAATTACAAGGACGTTTACAATGCATATACTGGATTCACTTCTTGCCTTTAGCGCCTATTTTTTTATTGGCGTGGCTATGGTGATTATTTTTCTTTTTATCTATTCTAAAATTACACCGCACAACGAATGGCAGTTAATCAAAAACAATAATACCGCGGCTTCACTGGCGTTCAGTGGTACATTGTTAGGTTACGTTATCCCATTATCCAGTGCGGCAATCAATGCGGTGAGTATTCCAGACTATTTCGCCTGGGGCGGGATTGCACTGGTGATTCAGTTACTCGTTTTTGCTGGTGTCAGACTTTATATGCCCGCATTAAGCGAAAAAATTATTAATCACAATACCGCAGCAGGAATGTTTATGGGAACCGCCGCGCTGGCTGGCGGTATTTTTAACGCAGCTTGTATGACATGGTAATGGACGATCATGGCCAGAAAACGCAAATCAAGAAATAACAGTAAAATTGGTCACGGAGCGATCAGTCGCATTGGAAGACCGCATAATCCTTTTGAGCCGCGCCGCAATCGCTACGCACAAAAATACTTAACGTTGGTGCTAATGGGCGGTGCCGTTTTTTTAATAGTCAAAGGATGGAGTGAAAGTAGCGATGTCGATAACGACGGCGACGGAACGTTTTACTCGACAGTGCAGGATTGTATTGATGACGGTAATAATGCCGACATTTGCGCGCGTGGCTGGAATAACGCCAAAGCGGCGTTTTATGCCGATGTTCCGAAGAATATGACTCAGCAGAACTGTCAGTCTAAGTATGAAAATTGTTACTACGACAACGTTGAACAGAGTTGGATCCCGGTAATATCTGGATTTTTGTTAAGCCGGGTTATTCGTAAAGATCGCGATGAGCAGTTTGTTTATAACAGCGGCGGATCCTCATTTGCTTCCCGCCCCGTCTGGCGCAACACTTCCGGTGATTACTCCTGGCGCTCCGGTTCTGGCAAAAAAGAGTCTTACTCTTCAGGCGGCTTTACCACCAAAAAAGCGTCAACCGTTTCGCGCGGCGGCTATGGTCGTTCTTCCAGCGCCCGTGGGCATTGGGGAGGCTAATCATGCTGAGACACAACGTTCCTGTGCGACGGGATCTGGACCAGATCGCCGCTAACAACGGTTTCGACTTTCATATCATCGACAATGAAATCTATTGGGATGAGAGTCGGGCTTACCGTTTTACTCTGCGCCAGATTGAAGAGCAGATCGAAAAACCGACTGCGGAACTGCATCAGATGTGCCTTGAGGTGGTGGATCGCGCGGTTAAAGACGAAGAGATCCTGACGCAACTGGCGATCCCGCCGTTGTACTGGGATGTGATCGCCGAAAGCTGGCGCGCACGCGATCCTTCGCTGTATGGCCGGATGGATTTTGCCTGGTGTGGCAATGCGCCGGTGAAGCTGCTGGAGTACAACGCCGATACGCCGACCTCGTTGTATGAGTCGGCTTATTTCCAGTGGTTGTGGCTGGAGGATGCCCGGCGCAGCGGCATTATTCCGCGTGATGCCGATCAGTACAATGCCATTCAGGAACGCCTGATGTCGCGCTTTAGTGAGCTTTACAGTCGGGAACCGTTTTATTTTTGCTGCTGTCAGGACACCGATGAAGACAGGACTACCGTGCTGTACTTGCAGGACTGCGCCCAGCAGGCAGGGCAGGAGTCGCGGTTTATCTACATTGAAGATCTCGGTTTGGGCGTCGGCGGCGTACTGACCGATCTTGATGATAATGTCATCCAGCGTGCATTTAAGCTGTATCCGCTGGAGTGGATGATGCGTGACGATAACGGTCCGCTGCTGCGCAAGCGTCGCGAGCAATGGGTGGAGCCGTTATGGAAAAGTATCTTGAGTAATAAAGGGCTAATGCCGCTGCTTTGGCGCTTCTTCCCTGGTCATCCTAACCTTCTTGCATCCTGGTTTGAAGGTGAAAAACCGCAGATTGCCGCTGGCGAAAGCTATGTGCGTAAACCGATCTACTCGCGCGAAGGCGGCAACGTCACCATTTTCGACGGTCAGAATAACGTCGTTGACCACGCTGATGGTGATTACGCCGATGAACCGATGATCTACCAGGCGTTTCAACCTCTGCCGCGATTTGGCGATAGCTACACACTCATCGGTAGCTGGATTGTCGATGATGAAGCGTGCGGAATGGGGATCCGTGAAGATAACACGCTGATCACCAAAGACACCTCTCGTTTCGTTCCGCATTACATTGCTGGCTAAGAATGTTTTAGCAATCTCTTTCTGTCAGGAATCCATGGCAGTGACCATACTAAAGGTGACTGCCATTGATGGAGGGAGACACAGTGCACTGGCAAACTCACACCGTTTTTAATCAACCTATACCATTAAATAACAGCAACTTATACCTGTCTGATGGCGCGCTCTGCGAAGCGGTAACGCGTGAAGGTGCTGGCTGGGATAGCGATTTTCTAGCCAGTATTGGTCAGCAGTTAGGAACGGCTGAATCCCTTGAACTGGGGCGGCTGGCGAATGTGAATCCGCCTGAATTATTGCGCTACGATGCGCAAGGACGCCGTCTGGACGATGTGCGTTTTCACCCCGCCTGGCACCTGCTGATGCAGGCGCTATGTACCAATCGGGTGCACAATCTTGCCTGGGAAGAAGACGCTCGCTCCGGCGCATTTGTGGCGCGCGCGGCGCGTTTTATGTTACATGCGCAGGTTGAGGCGGGGTCGTTATGTCCGATAACCATGACCTTTGCCGCCACGCCATTGTTGTTACAGATGTTACCCACGCCGTTTCAGGACTGGACCACGCCGCTGCTGAGCGATCGCTACGATTCTCACTTATTGCCAGGTGGGCAAAAACGCGGTTTGTTGATTGGCATGGGAATGACGGAAAAGCAGGGCGGTTCCGATGTCATGAGCAACACCACCCGCGCAGAGCGCCTGGAAGATGGCTCTTATCGGCTGGTGGGGCATAAATGGTTTTTCTCGGTGCCGCAAAGCGATGCGCATCTGGTGCTGGCGCAGACTACGGGCGGTTTGTCCTGCTTTTTTGTGCCGCGCTTTTTGCCTGACGGGCAACGCAACGCGATTCGCCTCGAGCGGCTGAAAGATAAGCTGGGTAATCGCTCTAACGCCAGCTGCGAAGTGGAGTTTCAGGATGCCATTGGCTGGTTGTTGGGGCAGGAAGGGGAAGGAATTCGTCTGATCCTGAAAATGGGTGGGATGACGCGTTTTGATTGCGCCCTGGGTAGCCATGCCATGATGCGCCGTGCGTTCTCGCTGGCGATTTATCATGCACATCAACGCCATGTTTTTGGTAATCCATTGATCCAACAGCCCCTTATGCGTCATGTCTTAAGTCGCATGGCACTTCAGCTTGAAGGGCAAACGGCGTTGCTGTTTCGTCTTGCGCGAGCGTGGGACCGGCGTGCCGATGCCAAAGAAGCTCTGTGGGCGCGTTTATTTACACCTGCGGCAAAATTTGTGATCTGCAAAAGAGGTATGCCGTTTGTGGCCGAAGCGATGGAGGTGCTGGGCGGCATTGGTTATTGCGAGGAGAGCGAGCTGCCGCGGCTTTACCGGGAGATGCCGGTAAACAGTATTTGGGAAGGTTCCGGCAATATTATGTGCCTGGATGTGCTGCGCGTTCTCAATAAACAAGCGGGCGTATACGACTTATTGTCGGAAGCATTTGTGGAAGTGAAAGGGCAGGATCGCTATTTTGATCGCGCGGTTCGTCGTTTACAGCAGCAGCTGCGTAAGCCAGCTGAAGAACTGGGGCGAGAGATTACTCATCAGCTATTCCTGCTGGGCTGCGGTGCGCAAATGTTGAAATATGCCTCTCCGCCAATGGCGCAGGCGTGGTGTCAGGTGATGTTAGATACGCGCGGCGGCGTACGGTTGTCAGAGCAGATCCAGAATGATTTATTGCTGCGGGCGACGGGGGGAGTGTGTGTGTAAGCGTATACGACTGATGCGACGCTGGTTTCGATTAACTCAATGAAATATGTGAAAATTGTAGGCCGGACAAGGCGCTCGCGCCGCATCCGGCATTGTTCATTTGCTGTAGATGACACTCATGCATACAGGATCGCCTGTACGCGCCAGTTATCAGGCTGCTGGTCTTCGTACATGGTAATAATGCGGTACCATGACGCACCTTGTTCATCGGCCTTTAACGCCACGATACGTTCCACGTCCTGCGGATCCCCTGAAATATTGCTAACTGAGATCTGACCTATTTCATTCAGGCCCGTCACGCAGTCAGCACTGGCGAATTCTGCAGACTGTGCCGTGGCGCTCGCAGGATAAGTCACTAATTGCAGCGAGGGTGAGGCAAGTAATTGTTTCATCGTCAGCTCCATTTTTCGTTTCCCCACATGTTGCAGGGCATTCCATCGCGGTAATAAACGCCCAGGCTTCCAGCCGGTAATTTATTGTGCACAGGTAAACGCATAGGGACGCAAAGCAATGTAAAGCTGACTATGTAAGTTGTCTGATTTATTTACGGTACAAAATGGCTTGTGAATACCACTGTCCTGTCACGATGGTTTCGTCCACCATGACGACAACGTAATAATCAGCTTTTGCAGCGACAGCTTTCGCTCTGATTTCTGCTAAAGCGTCATCCGGAGAACCCCGAACCATCGTGCTTACGCTACCTATTCGCTGTAACCCTTGCGTCTGGTCGCGGCGAATCTCTTGCGGATGGTTCGTTACTGGCGGTGCTGGCTGTGGCGTACCTTGCAGTGCGCTACAGGCACTTAACATCAACACCAATAATAAACTGGCAAACCGGTAAATAACGCTATTACGTTTCCTGCTAACCATAGTGTAGTGCCTTATTAATTTAACTTTGGGGGAATGTTCCCGAATTGTTACCTGGTACGCGATTTTCGAATGAAAACGTGACGAAAGCGTAACCCACATCTCAACATTATGAACTAATACCGCCAGCAGAAACTTGTGCTAAGGATTTCTTCATGTCATACCAGACAAAAAGGAGAGACAGATGATTGAAATAGAATCACGCGAGCTGGCAGATATTCCCGTTCTTCATGCTTATCCTGTCGGGCAAAAAGATACCCCGTTACCGTGCGTAATTTTTTATCACGGCTTTACTTCATCCAGCCTGGTGTATAGCTATTTTGCCGTTGCGCTGGCGCAGGCTGGTTTGCGGGTGATCATGCCGGATGCGCCCGATCACGGTAGCCGTTTTAGTAGCGACGAAGCGCGGCGGTTAAATCAATTCTGGCAAATCTTGCTACAAAGTATGCAGGAATTCACTACTTTACGTGCGGCAATAGCCGAAGAAAACTGGCTGCTTGATGACCGTCTGGCAGTCGGTGGCGCGTCGATGGGCGCGATGACGGCACTGGGAATTACCGCTCGCCACCCCACGGTGAAATGTACCGCCAGCATGATGGGATCGGGCTATTTTACATCGCTCGCCCGTTCACTGTTTCCACCGCTGATACCTGAAACGGCAGCACAGCAGAATGAATTCAATAACATTATCGCGCCGCTGGCAGAGTGGGAAGCGACAAACCACCTGGAACAACTTGGGGACAGACCTCTACTGCTGTGGCATGGCCTCGACGATGACGTTGTGCCTGCCGACGAATCACTACGTTTGCAGCAGGCCTTAAGCGAGACGGGACGGGATAAACTGCTAACCTGTTCATGGCAGCCAGGCGTGCGTCACCGCATTACGCCTGAGGCGTTAGATGCTGCCGTGACATTTTTCCGCCAGCATCTTTAAACACGCAGAATGCTGACCCCTTGCGCTTCCAGTTGTTGCAGGATTTCCGGGTTAGCATTTTTGCCGGTGATCAGCATATCGATTTGATCGGCACGGCTAAAAAGCATTCCCGCGCGTTCGCCAATCTTACTGCTATCAACCAGTACCACCAGTTTCCCTACCACGCTCAGCATCTTCTGCTCTGCCATTGCTGTCAGCATATCGGTTTTATACAACCCTTCTGCGGTCAGCCCTTTTCCGCTGGTAAACATCCAGTGCCCGGCATAGAGACTGTTTTCGCTGCCCTGCGGGCTTAAAGTGATGGACTGACTTTTGTTGTACTGTCCACCCATAATGATCACGCTGTCATGTTCTTGATCGATCAGGTAATTTGCCAGCGGTAGATAATTAGTGATGATTTGCACTGGCTTGCCACACATTTCCCGCCCAAGCAGAAACGCGGTGGAGCCGCAGTTGATGACTACGCTTTCGCCCGGATTAACCAGCTGCGAGGCTGCTTTAGCGATACGTACTTTTTCATCGTGATTCTGCGCCTGATGCAGATTCATCGGCGTCCAGCGCGGGCGCTGCTGGGTAATAGCTTCTGCGCCATTGCGCACCTTTTTCAGTTTGCCGCTTTCGTCAAGTTTATTGATATCGCGTCGCGCAGTGGCAGGCGAAATTCCCAGACGCTCAACGACTTTCTCAACGGTCACAAAGCCCAATTGTGCGAGCATTTCCAGGAGGATTTGATGTCTTTGTGCTTCAGTCATGAGCTATTCCGATAAAATTTGATTTTTTTAGATGATATTTGAAATAGCCAGGAAATACTACGCCGGATAGCGCGAACTTCTCCACGCTATCCGGTATAAACGACAGATTACAGGAATGACTTGAACGGCAGATCCGGTTCAATAGTGAAGCAATCATCGAAACCGCGCGGATAGTGGTACTCGAAGTTGTCTTTATCCAGCGGCCAGGTAAATTTGCCGCCAACCTGCCAGATAAACGGCTTGAAGCCATACTTCAGACGATCTTTTTTCATCTCCCACAGCACGCGGATCTCTTGCGGATCGGCCTGGAAGTTTGACCAGATGTCGTGGTGGAACGGGATAACCACTTTCGCATTCAGGGCTTCACCCATACGCAGCATATCGGCGCTGGTCATTTTGTCGGTAATACCGCGCGGGTTCTCACCATACGATCCTAACGCCACATCGATCTGATGTTCGTTACCGTGCTTCGCATAATAGTTAGAGTAGTGGGAGTCGCCGCTGTGATACAGGGAGCCGCCAGGCGTTTTGAACAGATAGTTCACCGCGCGATCGTCCATGCCGTCCGGCAGTACGCCAGCCGCTTTTTGATCGGCAGGCAGGGTGATCAGTGCAGTACGGTCGAAAGCGTCAAGCGCATGAATTTCAATGTCTTTCACTTTTACAACATCGCCCGGTTTGACCACGATGCAACGCTCTTTCGGTACGCCCCAGCCAATCCACAAATCAACGCAGGTTTTCGGTCCAATGAATGGTACGTCATCAGCACAGTTCTGCATCACGGCAGCAGCGACGTTAACGTCGATATGATCGTTGTGATCGTGAGTCGCCAGTACCGCGTCGATCTGGCGAATCGCAAACGGATCAAGAACAAACGGGGTGGTGCGTAGGTTTGGCTGCAGTTTTTTCACGCCAGCCATGCGCTGCATCTGGTGACCCTGTTTCATTAACGGGTTACCGTGACTTTGTTTGCCAGTGCCGCACCAGAAATCAACGCAAACGTTGGTGCCACCTTCTGATTTCAACCAGATCCCGGTGCAGCCTAGCCACCACATCGCAAATGTGCCAGGGGCGACCTGCTCTTGTTCAATTTCTTCATTCAGCCAGCTACCCCACTCCGGGAAAGTGCTCAGGATCCAGGATTCTCGGGTGATACTTTTCACTTTACTCATCGCCATTTACCTTCATGATAGTTCAATTCGAATCAATATGTGATTGGTTTTGATTAATCCTGACACTATTTTTTCAGGAAGGCAATGACCATTTTTTGACTTTTTGCCAGGGAAGTGGTTGTTGATTTTGAGTGTGGAAAGATTTAATGGAATGTGTAATTCAATTAACTAAATGAATTTAAATGAATAGTTGTTTCGTTGTGTGAATCCCATTCTATCCATGTGGAATTATTTGCGGGTCGCGTCACATTTAATCATAAATAATCTTGTTGTGATTACTTTTGAAAATTAGAGTGAGTGCACAACATTCCGGGTGTGTGGAATACCCGGTTACCTCTTCTTCAGGAGATCGTTATGGAGATCCTCTACAACATCTTTACCGTGTTTTTTAACCAGGTCATGACCAATGCCCCGTTGTTGCTGGGTATTGTGACCTGTCTGGGCTACATCCTACTGCGCAAAAGTGTCAGCGTTATTATTAAAGGCACGATTAAAACCATAATTGGTTTCATGTTGTTGCAGGCAGGGTCCGGCATCCTCACCAGCACCTTCAAACCGGTGGTGGCGAAAATGTCCGAAGTCTACGGCATTAATGGCGCAATTTCCGATACTTACGCGTCGATGATGGCAACCATCGACCGCATGGGCGATGCCTATAGCTGGGTAGGTTACGCGGTGTTGTTAGCGCTGGCGTTGAACATCTGTTACGTGCTGCTGCGTCGCATTACCGGTATTCGTACCATCATGCTGACTGGTCATATCATGTTCCAGCAGGCGGGGCTGATTGCCGTTACGTTGTTTATTTTCGGCTACTCCATGTGGACGACCATTATCTGCACGGCGATTCTGGTTTCGCTCTACTGGGGCATTACCTCCAACATAATGTACAAGCCGACTCAGGAAGTGACGGACGGCTGCGGTTTCTCCATCGGTCACCAGCAACAGTTTGCATCATGGATTGCCTATAAAGTTGCGCCGTTCCTCGGCAAAAAAGAGGAAAGCGTTGAAGACCTCAAACTGCCAGGCTGGCTGAATATTTTCCACGACAACATCGTCTCCACGGCGATTGTGATGACAATCTTCTTTGGTGCCATTCTGCTCTCCTTCGGTATCGACACCGTGCAGGCGATGGCAGGCAAAGTGAACTGGACGGTGTACATCCTGCAAACTGGTTTCTCCTTCGCGGTGGCGATCTTCATCATCACTCAGGGCGTGCGCATGTTTGTGGCGGAACTCTCTGAAGCATTTAACGGTATCTCCCAGCGCCTGATCCCTGGTGCGGTTCTGGCGATTGACTGTGCGGCTATCTATAGCTTCGCGCCGAACGCCGTGGTTTGGGGCTTTATGTGGGGCACCATCGGTCAGCTGATTGCGGTTGGCATCCTGGTCGCCTGCGGTTCCTCGATCCTGATTATTCCAGGCTTTATCCCGATGTTCTTCTCCAACGCCACCATCGGCGTGTTCGCTAACCACTTCGGTGGCTGGCGTGCGGCGCTGAAGATTTGTCTGGTGATGGGGATGATCGAAATCTTTGGTTGCGTCTGGGCGGTGAAACTTACCGGTATGAGTGCCTGGATGGGTATGGCGGACTGGTCGATTCTGGCACCGCCGATGATGCAGGGCTTCTTCTCCATCGGTATCGCCTTTATGGCCGTCATCATTGTAATTGCACTGGCTTATATGTTCTTCGCTGGCCGCGCACTGCGCGCAGAAGAAGATGCAGAAAAACAACTGGCAGAACAGTCTGCTTAATAAGGAGTTTTGATTATGACCGTACGTATTCTGGCTGTGTGTGGCAACGGACAAGGCAGTTCCATGATCATGAAGATGAAAGTGGACCAGTTTTTAACCCAATCAAACATTGACCACACGGTAAACAGCTGCGCGGTTGGCGAATACAAAAGCGAGTTGAGCGGCGCGGATATCATCATCGCTTCTACGCACATTGCGGGCGAAATCACCGTGACCGGCAACAAATACGTGGTTGGTGTGCGCAACATGCTCTCTCCTGCCGACTTTGGCCCGAAACTGCTGGAAGTGATCAAAGAACATTTCCCGCAGGATGTGAAGTAAGGACGCGCCATGAAATTACGTGATTCGCTGGCTGAAAATAAATCCATCCGCCTGCAGGCCGAAGCAAATACCTGGCAGGAAGCGGTGAAAATCGGCGTTGACCTGCTGGTAGCGGCAGATGTGGTAGAGCCGCGTTACTACCAGGCGATTCTGGATGGCGTTGAACAGTTTGGTCCTTATTTCGTTATCGCTCCGGGGCTGGCAATGCCGCACGGGCGTCCGGAAGAGGGCGTTAAGAAAACCGGTTTCTCTCTGGTAACGCTGAAAAAGCCGCTGGAATTTAACCACGACGACAACGATCCGGTGGATATCCTCATCACCATGGCGGCGGTTGATGCCAACACTCACCAGGAAGTGGGCATCATGCAGATCGTCAACCTGTTTGAAGATGAAGAGAATTTCGACCGTTTACGCGCCTGCCGTACCGAGCAGGAAGTACTGGATCTCATTGACCGCACCAACGCGGCAGCTTAAGAAGGAATTGAACATGTCATTACCGATGTTGCAAGTCGCGCTGGACAACCAGACAATGGATAGCGCCTACGAAACCACTCGCCTGATTGCCGAAGAAGTCGACATTATCGAAGTGGGTACCATTCTGTGCGTGGGCGAAGGCGTGCGTGCGGTTCGCGATCTGAAAGCGCTCTACCCGCACAAAATCGTACTGGCTGACGCCAAAATTGCCGATGCAGGCAAAATCCTTTCGCGTATGTGCTTCGAAGCCAACGCTGACTGGGTGACCGTGATTTGTTGTGCGGATATCAACACCGCCAAAGGTGCGCTGGACGTGGCAAAAGAGTTTAACGGCGACGTGCAGATCGAACTGACCGGTTACTGGACCTGGGAACAGGCGCAACAGTGGCGCGATGCAGGTATTCAGCAGGTGGTTTATCACCGCAGCCGTGACGCGCAGGCCGCTGGCGTGGCATGGGGTGAAGCCGATATCACTGCGATCAAACGTCTTTCCGATATGGGCTTCAAAGTCACCGTCACCGGTGGCCTGGCGCTGGAAGATCTGCCGCTGTTCAAAGGCATTCCAATTCATGTGTTTATCGCCGGTCGCAGCATCCGTGATGCCGCTTCTCCGGTTGAAGCCGCGCGTCAGTTCAAACGTTCCATCGCCGAACTGTGGGGCTAAGGAGCGGATATGTTGTCCAAACAAATCCCGCTTGGCATCTATGAAAAAGCGCTCCCCGCCGGGGAGTGCTGGCTGGAACGCCTGCGACTGGCAAAAACGTTGGGCTTCGATTTTGTCGAGATGTCGGTAGATGAAACTGACGAGCGCCTGTCGCGCCTCGACTGGAGCCGCGAGCAGCGTCTGGCGCTGGTGAATGCGATTGTTGAAACCGGCGTGCGTGTGCCGTCCATGTGCCTTTCTGCCCATCGTCGTTTTCCGTTGGGCAGCGAAGATGACGCGGTGCGGGCGCAGGGGCTGGAGATTATGCGTAAAGCCATCCAGTTCGCCCAGGACGTTGGCATTCGCGTGATCCAGCTGGCGGGCTATGACGTTTACTATCAGGAAGCCAATAACGAAACGCGTCGTCGTTTCCGTGACGGCCTGAAAGAGAGCGTTGAGATGGCAAGCCGCGCGCAGGTGACGCTGGCGATGGAGATCATGGATTATCCGTTGATGAACTCCATCAGCAAGGCGCTGGGTTACGCGCACTATCTCAACAACCCGTGGTTCCAGCTCTACCCGGATATCGGCAACCTGTCGGCGTGGGACAACGATGTGCAGATGGAGTTGCAGGCCGGAATCGGGCATATCGTCGCGGTACATGTGAAAGACACCAAACCTGGCGTCTTCAAAAACGTGCCGTTTGGCGAAGGTGTAGTGGATTTCGAACGTTGTTTCGAAACGCTCAAACAGAGTGGCTATTGCGGGCCGTACCTGATTGAGATGTGGAGCGAAACGGCGGAAGACCCGGCGGCAGAAGTGGCGAAAGCGCGTGATTGGGTGAAAGCGCGCATGGCGAAAGCGGGCATGGTGGAGGCGGCATAATGCAAAAGCTAAAACAGCAGGTATTTGAAGCCAACATGGAGCTGCCGCGCTACGGGCTGGTGACCTTTACCTGGGGCAACGTCAGCGCTATCGACCGCGAACGCGGGCTGGTGGTGATCAAGCCCAGCGGCGTTGCCTACGAAACCATGAAAGCGGCCGATATGGTGGTGGTTGATATGAGCGGCAAGGTGGTGGAAGGGGAGTATCGCCCATCTTCCGACACTGCGACGCATCTCGAACTCTACCGTCGTTACCCGTCGCTTGGCGGCATTGTCCATACCCACTCCACTCATGCCACCGCATGGGCGCAGGCGGGGCTGGCAATTCCGGCGCTAGGCACCACGCACGCCGACTACTTCTTTGGCGATATCCCGTGCACGCGCGGATTAAGCGAAGAAGAGGTGCAGGGCGAGTATGAACTGAACACCGGCGAAGTGATTATCGAAACGCTGGGTGACGCCGAGCCGCTGCATACGCCGGGGATTGTGGTGTATCAGCACGGGCCGTTCGCCTGGGGGAAAGATGCTCACGATGCGGTGCATAACGCGGTAGTGATGGAAGAAGTGGCGAAAATGGCGTGGATTGCGCGCAGTATTAACCCACAACTGAATCACATCGACAGCTTCCTCATGAATAAACACTTCATGCGTAAGCACGGTCCTAACGCTTATTACGGGCAGAAGTAAAACACGCGCTGCGGAAATTTCCTTCTTCGGGAGATAACTGGTCTAATTCCGCAGCCGTTTTTCAAAAAAAGCCCCCTGCGAAGGGGGCAAAGCAAACTATGGCAATGTTTCGTTGGTTATACCTGGTGCTAGCGATAAATATCCGCGCTGGCGTGCATATTGCCGTTACTCCCCGGTTCCCGCATCAGAATTACGTGGTAGTACGTTGCGCCCTGCGCATCTGTTTCTTCATTTAATGCCTGACGTGCTTCACTTTCAGTGGCGAAATTATGATTGATATAAATCACGCCTAAGCTTTGCATATCGTCCATATTTCTGGCCTGGTGGTTATTGATTTCAATGGCTGCCCATGTATTTGCACTTAGCAAAAGCACAGCCAGAAGGGCTAAAACTCGACTGAACATAGATACCTCCTCGACGGCTGACTTTGTGTGCTCTCCTCTGTGATGATCTTCTGATTTAATTTTAATCAATGATAAAGAAGTTGATGGTGACCATTTCTGATGCAGTTGTTCAAAAAAACACCATGATGAAGTGTGATGAACTCCAAATCAGCGGTTTAGAGGTTAATTGCGAAAGGGGAGATTTATTTCGGCTCTGCCCTTGAGTTTAGCGGGGCATACAAGTACTATAACGCGTCATTTTTCAGCCGACCTTTAACACGTTCCTTGCCTCCCCGGGATTCGGCTGACCCAGACAGGAGGCTGAATAATCCGTAAGGAGCAATTCGATGCGTCATTACGAAATCGTTTTTATGGTCCATCCTGACCAGAGCGAACAGGTTCCGGGCATGATCGAGCGCTACACTGCTGCCATCACTGGTGCAGAAGGCAAGATCCACCGTCTGGAAGACTGGGGCCGCCGTCAGCTGGCTTACCCGATCAACAAACTGCACAAAGCACACTACGTTCTGATGAACGTTGAAGCTCCGCAGGAAGTGATCGATGAGCTGGAAACTACCTTCCGCTTCAACGATGCCGTTATCCGCAGCATGGTTATGCGTACCAAGCACGCTGTTACCGAAGCATCTCCGATGGTTAAAGCGAAAGACGAGCGCCGTGAGCGTCGCGATGATTTCGCAAACGAAACCGCTGATGATGCTGAAGCTGGGGATTCTGAAGAGTAATTTCTGATGACCAACCGTCTGGTGTTGTCCGGCACCGTGTGCAGGACTCCCCTTCGAAAGGTCAGTCCATCAGGAATTCCTCACTGCCAGTTCGTGCTTGAGCATCGTTCTGTGCAGGAGGAAGCCGGCTTTCACCGGCAGGCATGGTGTCAAATGCCCGTTATTGTTAGCGGACACGAAAACCAGGCCATTACTCACAGTATAACGGTCGGCAGTCGCATAACCGTTCAGGGGTTCATTTCATGCCACAAGGCAAAGAACGGACTGAGCAAAATGGTTTTGCATGCCGAGCAGATTGAATTGATAGATTCTGGAGACTAGCCATATGGCACGTTATTTCCGTCGTCGCAAGTTCTGCCGTTTCACCGCGGAAGGCGTTCAAGAGATCGACTATAAAGATATCGCTACGCTGAAAAACTACATCACCGAAAGCGGTAAGATTGTCCCAAGCCGTATCACCGGTACCCGTGCAAAATACCAGCGTCAGCTGGCTCGCGCTATCAAACGCGCTCGCTACCTGTCCCTGCTGCCGTACACTGATCGCCATCAGTAATCGGTCACGGTCCATTAATACGACTTTGAGAGGATAAGGTAATGCAAGTTATTCTGCTTGATAAAGTAGCAAACCTGGGTAGCCTGGGTGATCAGGTAAACGTTAAAGCGGGCTATGCTCGTAACTTCCTGGTACCGCAGGGTAAAGCTGTTCCAGCTACCAAGAAAAACATTGAATTCTTCGAAGCACGTCGCGCTGAACTGGAAGCTAAACTGGCTGAAGTTCTGGCAGCTGCTAATGCTCGCGCTGAGAAAATCAATGCACTGGAAACTGTTACCATCGCGTCTAAAGCTGGCGACGAAGGTAAACTGTTCGGTTCCATCGGTACTCGCGACATCGCTGACGCTGTAACTGCAGCTGGCGTTGAAGTGGCTAAGAGCGAAGTTCGTCTGCCGAACGGCGTTCTGCGTACCACTGGCGAACACGAAGTGAGCTTCCAGGTTCACAGCGAAGTATTCGCGAAAGTGATCGTAAACGTAGTAGCTGAATAATTCGTTATTCAACGAGACGTAAAAACGCCGACCATTGGTCGGCGTTTTGCTTTTGTAGCGAGCACTTGCAGATATCGATAAGGGCCACAATAAGCAGCCCTACGAAGATAATTACTTAGCTGCCTGAATATCAGCCAGCATTGGGGCAAGGGCTGGGTTGTCCTTAGCGAAGTTTGCGTACATTGGCTGTACTTTCTCGATAAACGGAGCTTTATCTACCTGGTAGACTTTCACGCCCATTTTATCCAGTTTCGCAAATTCTTGTTTCTCTTCCTCGCTCCACAAGTCTTTCATATAGCTCATTGATTCTTTAGCTGCTTTTAATATAACTGCCTGATTTTCCGGGCTAAGTTTATCAAACGCAGCATTGCTCATCAGAACCACATCGGGAACCATAGTGTGTTCGTCAAGGCTGAAGGATTTTGCCACTTCACCGTGACGCATGGTGGTCAGCGCCATCACGCTGTTTTCTGCCATATCGACCACACCCTGCTGTAAGGCTGTATACAACTCGCCGTAATCCAGGGGCGTCGGGTTACCGCCCATGACTTTGATCATTTCAACTGCGCCAGGGCTTGGCTGGACACGGACTTTCATGCCTTTCAGATCGTCTGGTTTCAGTACTGGTTTATTGCCATAGAAACTGCGGGCGCCTCCATCATAAAAAGTCAGCCCGAAATAACCTTTGCTTTTCGTTGAGTCGAGGATTTTTCTCCCGATATCGCCCTGCATGACCTGATAATAATGATCACGATCGCGGAACAAATAAGGCAGGCTAAATAATTTATAGGAATTTTCAAATGCTTCCATTTCTGCCGCATTGGTTTTTACCAGTGGAATAGCGCCAGAACGAATCAGCTCCATTGTTTCTCGTTGAGTACCCAATGTTCCATTTGGATAAATACGAATAGTAATATCACCGTTAGAGTACTCTTTGCTCTTTTTCGCAAAGAACTCCATCGCTTTATGAACAGGATGAGACTTATCCTGATTATGACTCAGTTTTAATGTCACTGCCCAGGACTGGCTTGCGGATAACATAAGAACAGCACCGATAATGCCAGCGGATACTTTTATTTTCATAGATGTTCCTTTTCTAATAAATATGGCGGCAGGTGCCGCTAGTGAATGCGCATCAGTAACCCAGTGCTCTTGGCAATGCCATACTGATTTGCGGAATATAGGTCACCATTGCCAGCACCAATACCATCACGGCATAGAATGGCAGCATAGGTTTGATAATTTTATTAATCGGTAATTTAGATACACTACAACCGACAAATAACACACTGCCTACAGGCGGAGTACAAATACCGATACACATGTTCAGCACCATGACAATACCAAAGTGAATCGGGTCCATGCCCAGTTCGGTGACAACCGGTAAAAATATCGGCGTAAAAATCAGTACCGCCGGTGTCATATCCATAAAAGTGCCGATAATCAACAGGATAATATTGATAATAAGCAGGATTATTATTGGGTTGTCAGAAATAGTGTTAAGCAAATCGAGAATCAGGAAGGGAACGTCAGCGTTTGACATTGCCCATGACATTCCCATCGAAGAACCAATTAATAACAAGACAATTGCAGTGGTAATAACGGATTCCAGAAATATTTTAGGTAAATCTTTAACTGAGATTTCACGATAAAGAACCAGTGCAAGGAAAAGGGTATAAATTACCGCAATTGCGGAGGCTTCGGTTGGAGTAAAAATACCGCTTAGTACGCCACCCATAATTAACACAATCAGGAAAATACTGGGGATAGCCATCCATATCGCAACGCCAGCCTGGCGCAAAGTCGGACGTTCTGGTTTTGGATAACCGCGACGTACAGCGATAATACCGGCTATTACCATCAGTGCCAGACCCAGCAAAATCCCCGGAACATAACCCGCCAGGAACAGTGCGGCAATAGAAGTACCACCACTGACCAGTGAATAGACGATTAACGTATTACTTGGTGGAATAAGCAAACCCGTCGGGGCAGAGGCAACGTTAACCGCAGTACTGAATGCCGGGTCGTAGCCCTCTTTAACCTGTTGCGGATGCATGACGCCGCCCATCGCAGCCGCCGAAGCCACGGCTGAACCAGAAATTGCCCCGAACAGCATATTGGCGAGAATATTACAGTGGGCAAGTGAGCCTGGCAGACGACCGCCGAGAATACGGGCAAAGTTGATTAATCGTCGCGCTATTCCTCCATGATTCATAATGTTGCCAGACAAGATAAAAAATGGGATTGCCAACAACGTAAAACTATCTAACCCGGAGGCTAACTTTTGGGAAACCACACTCAATGCTGAGTTGAAATCGAGTTGTGTGGAAATTGATGCCAGTGTCGATAAACCAATGGCATAAACAATAGGTACACCTAATGCCAACATAAAAAAGAAGGCACCAAATAACACAATAATCGGTAACCAGTAATCCATAATTTCTCCATTCCTACTATGGTTGGTTGTTGTTTGTTATCTTTAGAGTGGTTGTTTAAGTTCGGTTAAAACCATATCTATGGTGTATATAATAATAAGTACACCACTAATCGGGATGCTCATATAGATATATCCCATTTGCCAGCCTAAAGCGGGCGAGGTCTGACCTGAATCGAATGTATCCATCGTTAATAGCCCACCACCATATACCATAATGATGGTTGCGAAGATAATAACGATAATCTGAATACACAAAAATAAATGACGTCGGGCTTTTCCTTTCAGCATCATAGGTAGCAGGTCAATCGCCAGATGCCGGTTTTGCCCTGCGGTGTATGCCCCACCAAAAAGTCCAAGACAAATAAAGAGCAAACGGCTGAGTTCATCTGTAAAAATACTGGGGCTAGTAAATATAAATCGTGCAGCCACCTGCCACGTCACACATGCCACGATGATCGCCAAAATGGTAATGTTCAATGCTGCAAGCAGAGCATTAATAGATCTAATTATATTTCGCATAGTGATTAACCTTTGCAATATCATTCATCCTGTGGCTGGTAAATTGTCCCATTAAGAAAACCAGGCCAGTTTTTTTCAAACCAAATACCTCGGATAATAGGAAACTCACGAACAGGTGTTTCTCTGACGTGAAAGATACCGTTGCAATAATGAATAAGTAGTTTATCTTTTTTATCCTCAGTACGCTCTGAACGAAAGCGCCAGGCATCACAAAAACCATTTCGTGTTTGCGGAATAGAATTTCCATCCCTGTCGAGAATAATACGTGCTCCCCGACTACCACCACCTGCGTCAATATAATGCGTTAATTGCGTTAATACGGCGGCAGAAGTCAGTGCCATATGCCGCCACATAAACAGCTCGGCAACTTCACCCACATGTTTGATAGCCAATCCATGCCGTTGGACAAATTCGCTCAATAGCAGGGCATCGCGAGTGGCGCGTCGGACTTTATCGGCATGGCAAATAAATCCCGCATGGTCAGACATTCGTGCCTGAATTTTTTCTCTCACAACCGACAACGGCATCCCGGTCCCGTTATCGTGCGCCTGAGTAATGATCTCTCTTATAGAAGCCAGTGTAGGAGCTACCAGCTGTGCTATATCTCCATCAATATTCCGCTTTTGCGTGCAACCAATAAAACGTGCCAGACGAACAGCAAAAACCTGCCCGGCATTCAATGCTGCACCACCAGGGCGAGTGACGCCGTGTGTGCCAGCAACTTCCCCCACGGCGAAACAGCCGGGCAGGGAGGTTTGTCCCCAGATATCCACTTCAATGCCGCCATTCATATGCTGATTATTCATGGCAAACTGCAAAGGCTGTGTGGTGAGATCGTAACCGTGCATCTTATACAGCGAGATAGACAGCGGATTCATTCGTTGCAGCCGTTCGATGGGCGATGGTGCCAGAGCGTCGTTATTTTCCAGATACGCGCGAACGTCGTCGTCCAGTCGATCTAATGAGAACGGCAGGTCACCCGGCACCGCTTCAGGATTGCGATTGAAATCCATAAATACCTGACGCCCTGATTGCTGCTCTTGCGCTACTGCCATATCTAACAAGCTGGAGCCAAAATCCATCACCCGCGTGGCGTGGAACGGCCACTGATAGCCTTTACGGAAAATGTTTGAAGCCAGCTCCTGGGTGGTGCGATAGTAATCCGCGAGGAAGTTATACTCGTTACCCTCAGCATCCACGGAATAGATATACGGGATCACCTGTACATAGGTGCCGGATAAATTCCACGGAAACGTGCTACGCGGCGTGCCTATACCAAACTGGCTTTCGGTCAGATTGGTTAGCGTCAGACCTTCCTCCAGCGCCAGCCCCAGCGAGCCGAAGCATTTATGTGGATAAACACTGTCGCGATAAAGCTCGCCAGGCCCTCCTGTTGCCAGTACCACATTGGGCGCAGTCACAATTGCCAGCCCCCATGGGTTATGGGCGCGATGACCGGTCGCGAGGATTGCCCCTGCCACGCGGTCTTCGCCGTTTTCGTCACGCTGATGCAGCAGTTTAATCACTGTTGCACTGGTCAACACTGGAATGGCGAGGCGCTGTACTTCTTCCAACAGCACTTTCACCATTAACCTTGAGGTACGCGGCCCACACGAGGTTGCACGCCCGGCTTCGTCATGGTCGGTTTGATAACGAAGAATCGCGCCATAGCGATCTTCCGGTAATTCCAGACCAAGATATTGCAACCCGCCTAGAGTGTGCAGAGAACCTACCGCTTCGACATAAGCGGTGTCGTGATCCATCGCCCCACCGCTCGCCAGTGCCTCTGCCAGTTTGGTGAAGTTGTCGCCGTTGCCCGCGGTAGCGGCGGTAAATAGTGTCTGTTTATCGGAACCAGAACATGCCGACGTCCCCATATATAACCCGGCGGTAGCGATCAGCACATTTTGCTGGCGGCGTTTAAGTTCAACTGCCGCACGTAATCCTGCTGCACCACTGCCGACTACCAGGGCATCTGTTTGCCAGAGTGGGTAATCAACACCGTCTACCGTGACAACCCATGCGGGCTCTGCCTGTGCAAAACCCTTTGGGAAAGTAACGTGCGTCAGCGCATCAAGGATGGTGTCATCAAGCTGACTCATGCATCCTCCATCGGCGTAAACAGGCTACTTTCCATCAGGCGTGGGTGCTTGATAATTGGACGGAAAGCCATATACGGCAGAATGTCGCGCTCAATCTCCACACCCGGCGCGATTTCAATTAATTCAACGCCTTCTGCCGTTAACTGGAATACTGCGCGTTCAGTGATATACAACACTTCCTGACCACTTTGCTGTGCGTAGGCGGCGCTAAAAGTGATTTTTTCCACCTGGGTAACCAGTTTAGGGATTTGACCTGACTGGGTGATATGCAAGCCATCTGGCGTTACATCAATCTTGCTACCTTTGGCGTCGAACGTGCCGCAGAACACCACTTTACGGGCGTTTTGCGCAATTTCGAGAAAACCGCCGGGACCAATGAGATTGCCATTGAGATGGGATACGTTGACGTTACCGTACTGATCCATCTCTCCCATGCCGAGGAAGGTGATATCGATTCCTCCGCCACTGTAGAACTCAAATTGATCGAGTGATGGAATAATGGCATCGGCGTTGCGGGCGCAGCCGAAAAACGCATCATCCAGCATCATACCGTTATGCACGCCTTGCTCGACGCTCAGCCATAAACTTTGGTAAGGCACGCCTTCGCGCAGCGCTACGCCTGGAATACCCCCAGGAATACCAAAGCCAAAGTTGGTTGAAGCGCCAGCTACCAGTTCGCGTGCCGCCCGACGGGCAATCAGGCGACGTACCGGATGACTAACCAGTTCAATGGCGTCGTTAGAACTCAGACGGCGATGTTGGCCGCTGATGGTCAGGTCGTAACCGCCAAGATAGGTTTGTGGTTGTTCGCGGTGTTCAACGATGCCATCAACCAGAATGCCCGGTAATTTGACCCGGCGTGGTTCAATCGCGCCAGCTTCCAGCACATCGCGTACCTGTACGAACACTTTGCCGCCGCTGTTGTGTGCTGCCAGCGCCATGGAATAGCTATCCATATCAATCGCTTCTTCTTCAAGGCTGACGTTGCCTCGAGGATCGGCATAAGTGCCACGCAAAATCGCGTAATCCACTTTGAAAGGGCGATAACGAAGTTTGGTTTCACCGTCGATTTCAATCAGTTCTACCAGGTCGTCGGTAGTGCATTCATTCGACTTACCGCCGCCATTGCGTGGATCAACAAACGATCCCAGCCCAACGTGGGTAAAAAGCCCCGGACGTCCGGCGCCGATCTCCCGTAGCAGTGCCTGAATCACGCCACCAGGAAAGCAGTAGGCTTCAATCGTGTTATTTTTTACCAGCGCCTGCATTTTGGGCGACCAGGTAAAGTGCCCGGCAATAATGCGTTTGAGCATCTCTGCGTGCGCAAAACGGTTAGTGCCTTTGCAGTCGCGATCGCCAATACCCAGCGAGTGGATTAGCGTCAGGTCGCGAGGGCGTCCGGTTTGCAGGAAACGCGCTTCAATAGCAGCCAGAATATGGTCGGCTTCCACCATGCCGCCGCCGTTACCGCTAATGGCAATGGTTGCGCCGTCCTGAATTTGCGCCGCCAGTGCCTCGGCGGTTGTTATCTTACGCATACAATTTCCTTATTGATTATGGAAGCTCACGCTACTTTTTTCGGCAAAGGCGCGCGTCGCCTGCTGGCAATCCTGAGTGGCGGACATTAATCCGGCCAGTAGCTGGTGCGGGTAATCGGCATGTTTATTTTCCAGTGCCAGAATCAGTTGCTTAATATGCGCCAGTGCCACCGGACCGCATTTTTCCAGCTGCGCTAACTGGTTCGCCATCCAGCTTTCCACCTGTTCTATTTCTACCACTTCATCAATTAAATTCGCCGCCTGGGCTTCCTGCGCCGTCAGGCGTTTACCCAGCATCAGCATCTGGCGACCGACCACCGGACCAACCTGATTAAGCACACGTTCAATGCCCATCCAGCCAGGCACCATGCCGAGCATCACTTCCGGGTTAGAGAATTTCGCGCCGGGGCGGGCAATACGAATATCGCAGCACAAGGCCAGTTCAATACCACCGCCGATGGTATGACCGTTGAGATTCGCAACGGTTAATTGGGGTAAGTTTCGCAGGCGATTAAAAACGTCATTACCGCGTTTAATCCATTTTCTGCCCATATCTAATGGCGAATAGGCCGACCACGATTTAATATCGCCGCCCGCACAAAAGAATTTATCGCCGGTTGCCGTTAATTCGACTAATCGTAATGTGGTGTCGTTTTCAATTTCATTTAAATAATGGTCGAGAGATTCGATCATCTCTTCGTTAATAGCATGACATTTATCTTCACGGTTCAATGTCAGGCGGCAGGAAGCCGCCACTCTGCTGAACAGAACGGGTTGGTCACTCATGATCATTCCTTAACAATAATGCGCGATGCGATCGACGCTAATATCCAGCGTGCTGTTAATATCTTTCTGCCACCAGTAAGGCGAGAATATTTCCAGTTCAATAGCACCATTAAATCCGGCGTTTTCAACCAGCCGACGAATTGACGGAATATTGATGACGCCATCTCCCGGCATACCACGGTCATTGACCAGATCAGTGGTCGGCACTAACCAGTCGGAAACATGAAACGCGAGGATGCGTTTTCCGGCACGCAGGATCTGACTGGCGAGATCCGGGTCCCACCAAACATGGTAGACATCTACCGCCACGCCGAGGCCAAATTCGCCATCGGGATCGAGTTCATCACACCAGTCCAGCGCCTGACGTAACGTGCACAGACAGGAACGATCGGCTGCGGTCATCGGGTGCAGCGGCTCCAGTGCAATTGGCACGCCGACATCTTTCGAATGTGGCAGCAACTGGCGAATCCCTTGTTTCACTTGTTCCCGCGCTTCATATAGATCTTTAGTGCCCGTTGGCAGACCGCCAACCACCTGCATATAACAGGCGGCATTCAGTACAGCGGCGTCGTCCAGCGCCCGGCGGTTATCGTCAATCGCCAGTTTGCGCTCCGCCAGCGTCGGTGCGGTGTAGTAGGTGCTACGGCACAAACCGGAAACGTTCATCTTACTGGCGGCAAGCTGACGGGCGATCTGCTGGAGATCTTCGCCCTGCAACTCCCTGCGCCAGGGGGCAATTGCGCCAATACCGCGTGCAGCGCAGGCATCAATAATGGCGGGTAGCGGCGTTTTATAGCCCAGTGTTGCGGTATTGATACTGAATAAATCCGGGCGTTGTAACAGATCTCTCATGATTCAGCCTCAGAAGCGCGGCATACTTAAGCCGCCGTCGATGGCGACCGCCTGACCACAGGTGTAAATCAGTTTACCTTCCGCCATCGCGCGGACGGTGGAAGCAATATCAGCCGGATAACCCCAACGTCCCCACGGCACCAGACCTTTGGCAATCAGTTCGTCGTAATAAGCCGTTGCCGGAATAGTCATATCAGTTTTGATGAGACCTGGGCGCACTTCATAAACGCCAATTTGTTCATTACAAAGGCGAGCAGCAAATAGACGAGCAGCGGCAGAAACGGCGGTTTTGGCAATGGTGTATTCGCCGCGATTCATCGCCAGCATGATGGCGTTGATGGAACTGACGAAAATAATCGAGCGGTGCGGCAGTTCCGCTTCCGGTTTCGGCTGTGCCAGTAAGCGCTTACTGAATGCCTGAGCAAGGAAGAACGGCGCGCGGGTGTTAATGGCAATGTTTTGATCGAAGCTGTCTGGTTCGAGGTCGAGGAGGTCACCGCGTTTTTTCACTGAAATCCCGGCGTTATTGAGCAGGCAGTCCAGACGCCCCCACTGGTTTTGCGCCGCGTCGAGCATCTCTTCATGCAAGGAGAGATCGCCGACATCGGCAGGGAAGCAAATGACTTCCACGCCTTCTGCCAAACATTCTTGTTGTGTGATATGCAGTTTTTCTACGCTGTCGGCATCGGGACGATCGTTAATCAGCAGGTTAAACCCGCCACGAGCAAGCTCCAGCGCACAGCCCTTTCCAATACCACGAGCGGCTCCGGTAATCACGGCAACTGGACGAGTGGATTTCATACAATAACCCTCTTTTGAATATTGTTTTCTTTAGTGATGATTAGCTTGCGACTGGCAGGTAAAAAGATCAACCATCTAGTTGGTTGATCTGCGAGAGTGATCACAGGTAATTTGATAACTCAATGAAATTACGACTTTTATCCTTTTTGCTGTCGCTGAGATCAAATCCGGTTATGATAGCCATCACGAAGAGGAAGTGGGGAAGTGGAATGTATCTTGATACCAGTCACGCACAAAACCTGAAGGAAAAATTGCTGCTATGTGCGGTTAATGAATTTGCCGAATATGGTTATGAAGGGGCCAGAGTAGATAATATTGTTAAGGCAGCAGGGTGTAGTAAACAGACGGTTTATCACCACTTTGGTAATAAAGAAAATTTGTTTATTGAAGTACTGGAATATACCTGGAACGATATTCGCGAAAAAGAGAGAGAGCTTGACATTTCAGGGCTTTCTCCGGTTATTGCGATCGAGAAAATAATTGATTTTACTTGGGATTATTACATCAATAATCCGTGGTTTTTAAAAATTGTCCATAGTGAAAACCAAAGTAAGGGTGTGCATTATAAAAAATCAAAACGCCTCGCTGAAATTAACCATGCACATTTGCAGTCAATGGCTTCGTTATTAGAAGAAGGGCAGCGACAGAAAACCTTTAAGAAAGATATTGATCCCTTACAAATCAATATTAATATCGCCGCACTGGGTGCATATTATTTAATAAACCAGTACACACTGGGGATGGTTTATCACATTAGCATGGTTTCACCTGAGGCTTTGGAAGCCAGACGCAGAGTGATCAAAGAGACCATCCTGAGCTGGCTTTTGGTGAACCCTGCCCGTGGGTAATCAGCGTGCGCGGATGAAATTACCATCAGGTTGGCGGGTGAACAGTACTTGCTGATTATTTCCCGTATCAATGGTTAAGCCGGTAACCACCCCATTCGCATTTTGACGGATTTTAACAATCTGACCATTTTGCAGGTTACTGAGCGGTTTATCCGCGCCCTCGACCTGGGCCATAGCGTACACATCTGTAGGCGGCAAATTATGGTCGCGGAACAGCTGGGCAAGGGTCTTGCCTGGTTCTACGCGATATGTCCGCCACTGTTGATCGATACCACTTTCCGGTTGGAAAGATTGTGTCTCTGCAACAGGTGGCTCTTCAGGTTGACCTTCCTGAATAGGTTCCGGCGCGACCGGGGCGACCTGATCCGGATCGTTTTGCGGCGTCACTAAATGTGCCTGTAGCTGTGCTTCACCTGGGGGGGGTGATTGCATATCTAACTGCGCTTCGCGGGTGACAACAGGCATCTGGCGTGTTTCATCTCCAGGCAGAAGAATACCGATAATCAGCACTATTGCCGCAATAATGATTCCCCGGCGATGCATCGGCGGCAACGGGTCCATGAGGCGAAAGTTATCTGGTGCGTGCCAGATTTTCACCAGAGTTGGTTTTAGTTCAAAGCGCCCAGGCATGGTTTTCCTCCAGCTCCGCGTCGTGTTCCTCAATCATAGCGCAGTAATAAGCTAACGCTATGATGTCCGTGGTATTACCGCTGTTTTTGTATTCATGCGGATTATCCCTATTGTTTCTGTTTCCCTGGGATTTGTCACTCATCCCGCGACAAAGTTTTACCAGAAGAAGCGTGGCTGATATCCTGCCCGCTACTTTATACCCTAAGAAAGGAAATACGATGACCACCCCAACTTTTGACACCATCGAAGCGCAAGCAAGCTACGGCATTGGTTTGCAGGTAGGGCAACAACTGAGTGAATCTGGCCTGGAAGGGCTGCTGCCAGAAGCACTGGTTGCAGGTATTGCCGATGCGCTGGAAGGCAAACATCCGGCTGTTCCGGTTGATGTGGTGCATCGCGCGCTGCGTGAAATCCACGAGCGCGCCGATGCCGTTCGTCGTCAGCGTTTCCAGGCGATGGCTGCTGAAGGTGTGAAATACCTGGAAGAAAACGCCAAAAAAGAAGGTGTGAATAGCACCGAATCTGGCCTGCAATTCCGCGTGATCAACCAGGGTGAAGGCGCAATTCCGGCACGTACCGACCGCGTTCGTGTTCATTACACCGGTAAACTGATCGACGGCACCGTGTTTGACAGCTCCGTTGCTCGTGGTGAACCCGCTGAATTTCCGGTTAATGGCGTGATCCCTGGCTGGATTGAAGCACTGACTCTGATGCCGGTAGGTTCTAAATGGGAACTGACTATCCCGCAGGAACTGGCATATGGCGAGCGCGGCGCAGGCGCATCCATCCCTCCGTTCAGCACCCTGGTGTTTGAAGTCGAACTGCTGGAAATCCTCTAAGCAGCGCATTCTGTTCCCCTCGAACCAGAGGGGAGCAGGCATTCAGCAATAAACCCTTCAGTTTGCCAAACGGCGCTATTTTGTGTTGCAAAGACCCCGTAAGCGTGTATTTTTGTGAGCTGTTTCGCGTTATCACCGTGATATGACACTCACTTTAAACATAAAATTAACATTAGATCTAAATCTTAGTATTCATCCCGCGTATTGTTACCTAATATCGATGAGTCCCGATACAGATTCGTCGTATCATAGACTGACTAAAGGCCGTAGAGCCTGAACAACACAGACAGGTACAGGAAGAAAAAAACATGGTAGATCAGGTAAAAGTCGTTGCCGATGATCAGGCTCCGGCTGAACAGTCGCTACGGCGCAATCTCACAAACCGACATATTCAGCTTATTGCCATTGGCGGTGCCATTGGTACGGGGTTGTTTATGGGGTCTGGCAAAACGATTAGCCTTGCCGGGCCGTCGATCATTTTCGTTTATATGATCATTGGTTTTATGCTCTTTTTCGTGATGCGGGCAATGGGGGAATTGCTGCTTTCGAATCTGGAATACAAATCTTTTAGTGACTTCGCTTCCGATTTACTCGGGCCGTGGGCAGGATATTTCACTGGCTGGACTTACTGGTTCTGCTGGGTTGTAACCGGTATGGCAGACGTGGTGGCGATCACGGCTTATGCTCAGTTCTGGTTCCCCGATCTCTCCGACTGGGTCGCCTCGCTGGCGGTGATAGTGCTGCTGCTGACGCTCAACCTTGCCACCGTGAAAATGTTCGGTGAGATGGAGTTCTGGTTTGCGATGATCAAAATCGTCGCCATCGTGTCGCTGATTGTCGTCGGCCTGGTCATGGTGGCGATGCACTTTCAGTCACCGACCGGTGTGGAAGCGTCATTCGCGCATTTGTGGAATGACGGCGGCTGGTTCCCGAAAGGTTTAAGTGGCTTCTTTGCCGGATTCCAGATAGCGGTTTTCGCTTTCGTGGGGATTGAGCTGGTAGGTACAACAGCTGCGGAAACCAAAGATCCGGAGAAATCACTGCCGCGTGCAATTAACTCTATTCCGATCCGTATCATTATGTTCTACGTCTTCGCGCTGATTGTAATTATGTCCGTGACGCCGTGGAGTTCGGTAGTCCCGGAGAAAAGCCCGTTTGTTGAACTGTTCGTGTTGGTGGGTTTGCCTGCGGCTGCCAGCGTGATCAACTTTGTGGTGCTGACCTCTGCGGCGTCTTCCGCTAACAGCGGCGTCTTCTCTACCAGCCGTATGCTGTTTGGTCTGGCGCAGGAAGGTGTTGCGCCGAAAGCGTTCGCTAAACTTTCTAAGCGCGCAGTACCCGCGAAAGGGCTGACGTTCTCGTGTATCTGTCTGCTCGGCGGCGTGGTGATGTTGTATGTGAATCCTAGTGTGATTGGCGCGTTCACGATGATTACAACCGTTTCCGCGATTCTGTTTATGTTCGTCTGGACAATTATCCTTTGCTCGTACCTGGTGTACCGCAAACAGCGTCCTCATCTGCATGAGAAGTCGATCTACAAGATGCCGCTCGGCAAGCTGATGTGCTGGGTATGTATGGCGTTCTTTGTGTTCGTGGTCGTGTTGCTGACACTGGAAGATGACACTCGCCAGGCGCTGCTGGTTACCCCGCTGTGGTTTATCGCGCTGGGGTTGGGCTGGCTGTTTATTGGTAAGAAGCGGGCTGCTGAACTGCGGAAATAACCGCATTATCATGCTGGATGGCGCAATGCCATCCAGCTTTTAGATCACTCACCCGCCAGCGCGCGTGGGAACAGTACATTGTTTTCCAGGCTGATGTGATCCATCAGGTCATCAATCAGTTCATTAATGCCGTTATACATCGCTTTCCAGGTGGTGCAGGCTTCCGGCGGCGGTGTGACGTTATTGGTAGTGTGTTTGATTACTTCCAGCAGTTCACCCGCTTCATCGTGCTCGCTTTCCATTACGCTGATTGGCCCCATTGCCTGGCTGCCCATGCCTTGTTTGATCATCGGGAAGAGGATCTGCTCTTCTTTCATCATGTGGCTGGAAAGCTCTTCATGCAGCATAGTCAGGTATTTTGTCAGCCCTTTTGGCACGCTCGGTTTGTCGGCGTGAACGCGCTCGACTTTAGTCGCTTGCAGGATCAGCTCCGGCAACTGCTCGCGGTGACGATCGTGGTAGCGCACGATGATATGGTCAATGATTTCTGCCAGCGGGGCGCTACGCCAGTCTTTCTCAATCGGTTGTTCAGCGAGCTTTGCTAGTTCAGCTTCAATGACCTCAACATCCAGTTCTTTACGTGCCGCCGCGCGCGCCAGCGTCTGCTTACCGCCACAGCAGTAATCCATATCATATTTACGAAACAGAGCTGAAGCGCGAGGAATAGAGAGCGCCAGTTCACCTAAAGGTTGGTCGCGATAAGCCATAGCTGATACCTCATTCTTAATAAGATAAGATGTATTTTAAATGCATCTTTAAGGCAAAAGCTATAACCCTTACGTAGCAGAGGCTTATTTAACTCACTGCCAGCGTGTCAACTTTCTGAGACAGATTCAGTTAAAGGTTTTTCTGGTTTTGCTCTGACCGCGATGACCACGCCAATCACTAACAGCGCGATACCGCTCAGCGTCATTAGCGGCGGCATTTGCTGGCGGAGTAAAAAGGTGTACAGCAAACCTGCCAGCGTTTCGAAAACAATCAGCGGCCCGAGAATCACTGTCGGTAATCGCTGGCTGGCGACGTTCCAGCAGAGTGCGCCAACCCATGAGCAAAGCACGGCTATCGCAATCATCAGACTAATAAACACCAGCGGACGGGGGCCAAAGGGTAGGGAGAAGTCCGGCGTTTGCGTATTCAGCCAGTAACAAGCGACGAGATAGCCGATAAGTGAAACCGGCAGTGTGACCAGCGCCTGCGCTGTTGCCCACATCATCGGATGTTTGTCGGGATTTTCCCGCAGCCAGCGGGCGTTGCGCAGGGCATACCACGCCCAGCAGACCACGGAAACTAACGCTAGCACGATGCCAGAGGTATAACGTGCCCAGTCAAAATCGGGGAGTCCGTGGTTTAACTCAGCAATATTCACACTCGCGAGGCCGATGCCAATACAAATCAGTGCCGGGGCGAGTTTTCCCCACGCGAGTTTGCCGTCGCGCTGGCTATAAAGCAGATTGGCAAAGACAGGAATGACCACCGGCAGGGTGCCGATAATCATCGTGGAAACAGGCGCGCCAGTACGTTGAATGGCACTGGCAAGGCAGAAGTAATAAATGAGGTTGCCCATCATAGTGAGCATCAAGGCGGTAAGCCAGTCGCGACGCGCCAACTGACGCAGACGCACGCGTCCCAGCCAGGCAATGGGCAGCGCAATTAACCCTAACGCCAGATAACGCCCCATCGACTGCAACATCGCCGGGTATTCCGGCACGATCAACGGCCCGACAAAAATAAGCCCCCACATCAACCCTGCTAACAGGGCGTACAGCACGCCGCTAATCATTACTGGCATCCATTGATCTGTCAGAAGAAAGTTCAGGAAGCAGACATGATTGCTCCCGGCATCCCGTCATTATCAGAGAGGATGCGGGAGGATGCCACTTTAATTAACTAGTTATTAACATTAAAAAGATGGCTTACGCTTTCGGCTAACGTTGTCGTTGGGTGGCCAATCAGTTTGCTAAGCGTTTTGCTGTCATCAAACAGACCGCCTTTCGATGCGCCAACGTCAGAATCCGCCAGCATATCCGCCAGTCCGTCGGGCAGTCCGACGCTTTTCAGTGCCGCGGCGAAATCGGCTTCGCTCAGATTTTGATAGGTAACGGATTTTCCGCTCTGTTTGGTCAGCTCTGCCGCTAACTGTGTCAACGTCCAGGCACTATCGCCCGCCAGTTCGTAAACCTTGCCTTCGTGACCGACTTCGCTAATCACGCGTGCCGCAGCTGCCGCATAATCTGCCCGCGTTGCTGAGGCGATTTTGCCATCGCCCGCCGCACCGATAAATACGCCGTGTTCCAGTGCTGCCGGGGCGCTGGCGAGGTAGTTTTCGCTGTACCAGCCGTTGCGCAGCAGGGTGTAAACGATGCCAGAATCAGCCAACATTTTCTCCGTCTCAATGTGCTCATCGGCGAGGCCGAGCGGGGAGGTATCTGCATGTAGCAGGCTGGTATAAGCGATAAATTTCACGCCAGCCGTCTTTGCGGCATTAATAACATTACGATGCTGCGGGGCACGTTGACCCACTTCGCTGGAAGATATCAGCAGTAGTTTTTCCACTCCCTGAAGTGCAGATGTCAGTGCGGCTTCATCGCCGTAGTCAGCCTGACGCACGGTAATGCCTTGTGCTGCCAGGGCCTGGGCTTTTGCCGGATTACGAACGATAGCCACTATTTGGCTGGCAGGAACCGTTTTCATCAAGGATTCAATAACATAGTGACCAAGTTGGCCAGTGGCACCAGTAATAGCGATCATGGGAAGTCTCCATCGTTTTGTCTTGTGTTTAAATACGCTAACACCTAAACTTACTTTTAGTAAGTACATACAAAAAGGTAAGTATGAAATGAGTCAGGTTAGCCTGTCGCAACAACTGAAAGAGGGCAATCTCTTTGCGGAACAGTGCCCGTCGCGCGAGGTGTTGAAACACGTCACCAGCCGTTGGGGGGTGTTGATTCTGGTGGCGCTACGCGAAGGTACTCATCGCTTTAGCGACCTGCGGCGCAAAATCGGCGGGGTGAGCGAAAAGATGCTTGCGCAGTCGTTACAGGCGTTAGAACAGGATGGTTTTCTTAACCGTATCGCGTATCCGGTGGTGCCACCGCATGTTGAATACAGCCTCACGCCGCTGGGCGAGCAGGTGAGCGAAAAGGTTGCTGCACTGGCGGACTGGATTGAGTTGAATTTGCCCGAGGTGTTGGCGGTGCGGGATGAACGTGCGGCATAACTGCCGGATGCGCGGCCTACGGTGTATGACTTGTAGGGCGGATAAGATGCGCCAGCATCGCATCCGCCAATAAATGCCGGATGCGATTGATGATTTATAGGCCGAAAAAGAAGTGTTTTACTTACTCAAATCCACCTGATAAATCGCAAACCCGATATCATCGGTCGCGACTTTATTCATCGGATACTGCCCTTTCTCTTTAATAAACGCTGCGGCTTTATCTGACGGGGAAGTTTCGAAACGGATATCCAGTTTCTTATCGGCAGCTATCGGTGCTAAACGCCAGTTGTTATCTGCCGCCGGGTGAATTTCCCCCGCACGTTTCGACTCATCAGCAATCCACGCTGCCAGCACCGAGCGGTTCTCATCCGGTGAAGCAAAAGCGATATGGCTGTCGCCCGTACCGGCAAATTTGCCGCCGTAAGCGCGATAGTTATTGGTGGCAACGAGGAACATGGCGTTCGGATCAATCGGCTTGCCATTAAAGGTCAGGTTCTTAATCCTTTCCGCATTGGCATTAATCATCTGGCACTCGCCGTCATAACGGGCGGGCTGGGTAACATCAATCTGATAATTCACACCATCAATAACATCAAAGTTATAGGTGCGGAAACCGTCCCAGTTGATGAGTGACTGTGGTTTCGTGCTGTTGGGATCAATCTGGTTAAACTGTCCGGCGGAGCACTCCAGCCACTCTTTCACCTCTTTACCGCTGGCTTTCACCACAATCAGCGTATTGGGATAGAGATAAAGATCGGCGGCATTACGGAAGGTCAACTGGCCTTTTTCCACCTCCACATAGCTTGCCGGGTCATTTTTGCGACCACCAACTTTAAACGGTGCGGCAGCTGAAAGCACCGGCAGTTTTGCCAGATCCGGATCGCCCTGAATGTAATGTTCGACATACGCTTTTTGCGCGTTGTTCACTACTTGCACGGTCGGATCGTCCTGCACCAGCGCCAGATAGCTATACATGTTGTCGGCAGATTTACCGATTGGCTTGCTGACGAACTGGCGTGTGGCATCGTGATCGGCTTTGAGTGTTTCTACCAGCTTGCTGTCTTCCGCCGCGAGGGATTTTTTATTGGCGATGTCGTAAATCGGCCGTGCTTCCGCTTTCGCCTGCGTCACCTGCCATTTACCGCTGTCATTACTGAGTTGTAAGTCGACCACCCCAAGATGATCGCCCCACATGCCCGGCATTACCGCCGGAACACCATTCAGCGTGCCTTTGGTGATATCAGCCCCTTCGATATCAGCAAAATCTTTACCCGGGAAAACGGCGTGAGCATGGCCAAACATAATGGCGTTAACGCCCGGAATTTCACTGAGGTAATAAACTGAGTTTTCCGCCATCACTTTATACGGATCGGCAGACAGCCCGGAATGTGCCAGAACGACAACAACATCGGCACCTTTCTCGCGCATTTCAGGCACGTATTTGCGCACGGTTTCGGTAATATCATTCACCGTCACTTTCCCGGATAAATTAGCTTTATCCCAGCCCATGATTTGTGGCGGCACGACGCCAATATAGCCAATCTTCAGCGTCTGTTTTTTTCCGTCTTTATCGACCACTTCGGTGTCTTTAATTAAATACGGTGTAAACATTGGCTGTTTGGTTCTGGCGTCAATGACGTTGGCATTTACATAAGGGAATTTCGCTCCTGCCAGCGCATTTTTCAGGTAATCCAGACCGTAGTTAAACTCGTGGTTGCCAAGCGTTCCGACGGTATAGTCCAGCGTATTTAATGCCTTATAGACCGGGTGAATATCACCTGCTTTTAATCCTTTCGCCGACATGTAATCGGCCAGCGGACTCCCCTGAATCAAATCGCCGTTATCGACCAGTACGCTGTTTTTAACTTCATTGCGGGCATCGTTAATCAGGCTTGCCGTACGTACCAGTCCGAATTTTTCCGTGGCGGTGTCTTTGTAATAATCGAAATCCATCATGTTGCTATGCAGATCAGTGGTTTCCATGATACGCAGATCGACCGTCGCTGCATTCACACTGGCGGCAATCAGCGTGGCCAGGAGCGTTGCGCTAAACTTAATCATCAGGGACATCCTTTTATCATCGGGAATACGAAAGAAAAGGGAGAATAAACGTCTTACTTATAGAACAGTGAAGAATGCCACAATTTTACGCTTTGAAAATGATGACACTATCACAGTTGGCGCATTCATTAACGATAGGGTATAAGTAAAACAATAAGTTAACACCGCTCACAGAGACGAGGTGGAGAAATGTTAGATCAAGTATGCCAGCTTGCACGGAATGCAGGCGATGCCATTATGCAGGTCTACGACGGGACGAAACCGATGGACGTCGTCAGCAAAGCGGACAATTCTCCGGTAACGGCAGCGGATATTGCCGCACACACCGTTATCATGGACGGTTTACGTACGCTGACACCGGATATTCCGGTCCTTTCTGAAGAAGATCCTCCCGGTTGGGAAGCCCGTCAGCACTGGCAGCGTTACTGGCTGGTAGACCCGCTGGATGGTACGAAAGAGTTTATTAAACGTAATGGCGAATTCACCGTTAACATTGCACTCATTGACCATGGCAAACCGATTTTAGGTGTGGTGTATGCGCCGGTAATGAACGTAATGTACAGCGCGGCAGAAGGCAAAGCGTGGAAAGAAGAGTGCGGCGTGCGCAAGCAGATTCAGGTCCGCGATGCGCGCCCGCCGCTGGTGGTGATCAGCCGTTCCCATGCGGATGCGGAGCTGAAAGAGTATCTGCAACAGCTTGGCGAACATCAGACCACGTCCATCGGCTCTTCGCTGAAATTCTGCCTGGTGGCGGAAGGACAGGCGCAGCTGTACCCGCGTTTCGGGCCAACGAATATTTGGGATACCGCCGCTGGTCATGCTGTGGCTGCGGCTGCCGGAGCGCACGTTCACGACTGGCAGGGTAAACCGCTGGATTACACTCCGCGCGAGTCGTTCCTGAATCCTGGGTTCAGAGTGTCTATTTATTAATTAATTTATGCAGCAGGTCCATCACTTGCTGCACCTCTTCCTGAGTAAGCGCCCCGTCTTTGGCCCATTGCACGCGACCGTCTTTATCCAGCACCACTACAGCGGAACTTTTTTCATCCAGCTGCCAGGCACCGCGTGCGACGCCATTGCTATCAACAATAAACTGCGACCAGGGATAAAGCTTTTTATTACTCTCCAGACTGCTGCGCACAAACATGCCGGAACCCGGAATTGCGTCGTCGGTGTTAACAATGGTGGTGGTCTGGTAACGATCGTGCGGTAACTTCGCTGATTTAATCGCTTCAATCAGCGTCGCGTTTTTCTCTTTTGCAGAGGTGCGACCAGCAATATGTTGCAGTACTCGCACTTTTCCCACTAACTGCGCGCTGTTCCAGGTTTTGTAGCTAAACTGATCTTTATCAAGCACCAACTCGCCACGATCGGTGATGCCAATCGGCGGCACTCGCTGACCGGTTTCGAACTGATGTGCGGAAGCCATCATCGGCAACAGCAGGCAGGTGAGTGCCAGAATCTTGCGTAGGGTCATGGTGTTTCCTTCTTATGATATGCAGGTGATCCGACCACTTGGGTCTGAGTTTTAATCATATGTGCTATTTATCGAATTTCCCGCAAGTGTGATGCCAGTTTGCGGTCAAGCGCACAAATCATATGAAAAATGAATGCTTATACTGAAGACCGCGCTTCGGTAAAAAGATAATTCTGAATAATTGTAACCTTTAGGTAAAAAAAGTTATACGCGGTGGAAACATTGCCCGGATAGTCTATAGTCACTAGGCATTAAAATTTGCGCCTCATAATAGTTGGGCCGATTGTGGCACCGCACAGGCGTAATACTCAGCAGGAGATAACAATGAAAATTTTCCAACGGTACAACCCACTTCAGGTGGCGAAGTACGTAAAGATCCTGTTCCGTGGACGGTTATACATCAAGGACGTTGGCGCTTTTGAATTTGATAAGGGTAAGATTCTTATCCCAAAAGTGAAGGATAAGCTGCATTTGTCAGTGATGTCCGAAGTTAACCGTCAGGTTATGCGTCTGCAAACAGAGATGGCTTAACCAAAGTGCTATGCAGTAATAAGACGGCTCCTGATTCAGGAGCCGTTGATGTTTCTGGGGGTTACGCGACGCTTTCTTCTTTATCTTTAGCGTCAGGCAGTTTTGGCGAAAGGGCGGTGGCCTTGCTGTCGATCCGGGTCACCAGCAGCTGGTCGATGCGGTAGTTATCGATATCCACCACTTCAAATTTGTAGCCGGCGAATTTCACCGAATCGGTGCGTTTCGGGATCTTACGCAGCATAAACATCATAAAGCCTCCGATGGTTTCGTAGTTGCCCGACTGCGGGAACTCGTCAATATCCAGCACGCGCATGACGTCGTCAATTGGGGTGCCGCCGTCAATCAGCCATGAGTTCTCATCACGGGCGACAATCTGCTCTTCCAGCCCCTGACCGACCAGATCGCCCATCAGCGTGGTCATCACGTCGTTGAGGGTGATGATCCCCACCACCAGCGCGTACTCGTTCATGATCACCGCGAAGTCTTCACCTGCGGTTTTAAAACTTTCCAACGCCTCTGAAAGGGTTAACGTATCCGGCACAATCAGCGTGTTGCGAATTTGTACGCCGCTGTTCAGTACCAGGCTTTGGTTAGCCAGCACGCGGTTCAGCAGGTCTTTAGAATCGACATAACCGATGATGTGGTCAATATCTTCATTACAGACGAGGAACTTAGAGTGCGGATGTTCCGCCACCTTATTCTTCAGACTTTGCTCATCTTCGTGGAGATCAAACCAAATCACGTTTTCACGCGGTGTCATTGAAGACGGAACGGTACGGGATTCCAGCTCAAAGACGTTTTCAATCAGCTCGTGTTCCTGTTTACGTAACACGCCCGCCAGCGCACCGGCTTCCACTACCGCGTAGATGTCATCAGAAGTGATGTCATCTTTACGTACCATTGGCAGTTTGAAAATACGGAAGATCATGTTCGCCAGGCCGTTGAAGAACCACACCAGCGGGGTGCAAACGTACAGGCAGAAGCGCATCGGGTTGATGATACGCAAAGCGACAGCTTCTGGCGCAATCATACCGATGCGTTTCGGGGTTAAATCCGCAAACAGGATAAACATGCCAGTCACTAACGAGAAAGAGAGAATAAAGCTCAGTTGCTCAGAGAGCTCTGCCGACATATAGCGGGAGAACAGGCTGTGAAAAGCTGGAGAAAATGCCGCATCACCGACGATACCGCCGAGAATCGCCACTGCGTTCAGACCGATTTGGACCACGGTAAAGAACATGCCGGGATTTTCCTGCATATTCAGAACGCGTTGGGCATTTATATTGCCTTCATCAGCCAGCAGTTTAAGTTTGATTTTGCGTGAGGCGGCAAGTGAGATCTCGGACATCGAGAAGAACGCACTTACAGCGATCAAGCAGAGTATGACTAAAATACTGTTTAACATATCTTATCCGACCTTTCAGGCCAGATCCTCGGAAGGGGAAGTTGATTAATTTGTGTGAAATACACATTGAAAGCCGATTCGAAGAAAGTGAACCGGCATTTTCAGTGGCTAGTATAGCGTAAGGTACTGTAAAGCCGCCAGAGGGTTAAAATTCAGGCTGCTGATAAATGCAAAACTGCCTGATGCGCTATGCCGATCAGGCCTACGCAGTCCATGCAATATATTGAATTTGGACGATTTTGTAGGCCTGGTAAGGCGTTTACGCCGCATCCGGCATAGACAAATAGCACTTTATCGACAATCTACATTTGTACCCGTAACGCTATGCTTCCGGCGGCAGACAGACGCCAATTCCGCCAATTCCACAGTAACCATACGGGTTTTTATGCAGATATTGCTGGTGGTCATCTTCGGCATAATAAAACGGTGTGGCGTTAGCGATTTCCGTGGTGATGCGACGATCGTCATCGGCGGCAAGCATCGCCGCCTGAAAACGTTCCAGACTGGCGCGAGCTGCGGCATCCTGTTCTGGGGTCAGCGGATAAATCGCTGAACGATACTGCGTGCCGTGGTCATTGCCCTGACGCATTCCCTGGGCGGGATCGTGATTCTCCCAAAATACCTGTAGCAACTGCTCATAGCTGATGACGGAAGGATCGTAAACAATGCGTACCGCTTCGGCATGACCCGTATCACCGGAGCACACTTCCCGATAAGTCGGATTTGGCGTATAGCCGCCGGTATAGCCTGCGGCGGTGCTGTAAACGCCGGGTAACTGCCAGAACAGACGCTCCACACCCCAGAAACAACCCATCGCAAAAATGGCAATCTCCATTCCGTCAGGTACATTGGTCATTGAGTGACCGTTGACCGCATGCAGCGTGGCTACGGGCATCGGGGTGTTACGTCCAGGCAGGGCATCGGCGGGGGAAACCAGATGCTTTTTATCAAATAAACTCATGGTGTCGCTCTCCCGAAAATCGGTCATTGGGGTTAAGGTTGTAACAAGAGGCGTATTTGCACACAATAACCACCGTGAATAGGTCTAAAGTAAAACATAAGAAATATTTGGGGTTTAGTCTGCTTTTTAATCCATATTACTGGATTTTTGTTAAGCCGTTTAACGGCGTTCCAGGGGCAGGAAAAAAGGATATTCAGGAGAAAATGTGCGCTATATCCGACAGTTATGCTGTGTAAGCTTACTCTGCTTAAGCGGATCTGCCGTCGCCGCGAACGTCCGTCTACAGGTCGAGGGGTTATCGGGACAGCTGGAAAAGAACGTTCGTGCGCAGCTTTCTACGATTGAAAGTGATGAAGTGACGCCAGACCGTCGCTTTCGCGCACGCGTCGATGATGCCATCCGCGAAGGTCTGAAAGCGCTGGGTTATTACCAGCCGACCATTGAATTTGATCTCCGTCCACCGCCAAAGAAAGGGCGGCAGGTATTGATCGCCAAAGTCACGCCAGGCGTGCCGGTGTTAATTGGCGGCACCGATGTGGTATTGCGCGGCGGCGCGCGGACCGATAAAGACTATTTGAAATTGCTCGATACTCGCCCGGCTATTGGCACGGTACTGAACCAGGGCGATTATGAAAATTTCAAAAAGTCCTTAACCAGCATTGCGTTGCGTAAAGGTTATTTCGATAGCGAATTTACCAAAGCGCAGCTGGGCATTGCGCTCGGCCTGCATAAAGCCTTCTGGGATATTGATTATAACAGTGGCGAACGTTACCGCTTTGGGCATGTGACCTTTGAAGGATCACAAATCCGCGATGAATACCTGCAAAATCTGGTGCCGTTTAAAGAGGGCGATGAGTACGAATCGAAAGATCTGGCGGAACTGAACCGTCGACTTTCTGCTACCGGCTGGTTTAACTCGGTCGTAGTGGCTCCACAATTTGATAAAGCGCGCGAAACGAAAGTATTACCATTGACGGGCGTGGTTTCGCCGCGAACTGAAAATACCATCGAAACCGGGGTCGGTTACTCTACGGACGTGGGACCGCGCGTGAAAGCGACGTGGAAAAAGCCGTGGATGAACTCTTATGGTCACAGTCTGACCACCAGTACCAGTATTTCCGCGCCGGAACAGACCCTCGACTTCAGCTATAAAATGCCGCTGCTGAAGAATCCACTGGAACAATATTATTTGGTGCAGGGCGGTTTTAAGCGCACTGACCTGAACGATACCGAGTCTGACTCCACTACGCTGGTGGCTTCTCGCTACTGGGATCTCTCCAGCGGCTGGCAGCGTGCCATTAACCTGCGCTGGAGTCTCGACCACTTTACTCAGGGTGAAATTACCAACACCACGATGCTGTTTTATCCAGGGGTGATGATTAGCCGCACGCGTTCTCGTGGTGGCTTGATGCCAACCTGGGGCGACTCGCAACGCTACTCTATCGACTACTCCAACACGGCCTGGGGCTCAGATGTCGATTTCTCCGTTTTCCAGGCACAAAACGTCTGGATCCGCACACTGTACGATCGCCATCGTTTTGTTACACGCGGCACGCTGGGCTGGATTGAAACCGGTGATTTCGACAAAGTACCGCCGGATCTGCGTTTCTTCGCCGGGGGCGATCGCAGTATTCGCGGCTACAAATACAAATCTATCGCCCCGAAATACGCCAACGGTGACCTGAAAGGGGCCTCGAAGTTGATAACCGGATCGCTGGAGTACCAGTACAACGTGACCGGAAAATGGTGGGGCGCGGTGTTTGTCGATAGTGGCGAAGCGGTAAGCGATATTCGCCGCAGCGACTTTAAGACCGGTACCGGGGTCGGCGTGCGCTGGGAATCGCCGGTCGGGCCAATCAAACTCGATTTTGCCGTACCGGTCGCGGATAAAGACGAACACGGGTTACAGTTTTACATCGGTCTGGGGCCAGAATTATGAGTTTATGGAAAAAAATCAGCCTCGGCGTGGTTATCGTTATCTTACTGTTGCTGGGATCGGTGGCGTTTCTGGTGGGCACCACCAGTGGCCTGCATCTGGTATTTAAAGCGGCGGATCGCTGGGTACCAGGACTGGATATTGGCAAGGTCACCGGCGGCTGGCGCGATCTCACCTTGTCTGACGTTCGTTATGAGCAGCCAGGCGTGGCGGTAAAAGCGGGCAATCTGCATCTGGCGGTCGGGCTTGAGTGCCTGTGGAACAGTAGCGTTTGTATTAATGACCTGGCGCTGAAAGACATTCAGGTCAACATCGACAGTAAAAAAATGCCTCCTTCTGAACAGGTTGAAGAAGAGGAAGATAGCGGTCCGCTGGATCTCTCCACGCCGTATCCCATCACCCTGACACGGGTGGCGCTGGATAACGTCAACATCAAGATTGATGACACCACGGTATCGGTGATGGACTTCACCTCCGGCCTGAACTGGCAGGAGAAAACCCTGACCCTGAAACCGACGTCGCTGAAAGGCCTGCTGATTGCTCTGCCGAAAGTGGCGGAAGTGGCGCAGGAAGAGGTCGTCGAACCGAAGATTGAAAATCCGCAGCCGGATGAAAAGCCGCTCGGCGAAACGCTGAAAGATCTCTTTTCTCGCCCGGTATTGCCGGAAATGACCGACGTGCATTTGCCGCTTAACCTGAACATTGAAGAGTTTAAAGGCGAGCAGTTACGCGTGACGGGCGACACGGACATCACCGTGCGCACCATGCTGCTGAAAGTGAGCAGCATTGACGGCAATACTAAACTGGACGCCCTGGATATCGATTCCAACCAGGGGATCGTCAACGCCAGCGGCACGGCGCAGCTGTCAGACAACTGGCCGGTGGATATCACCCTCAACAGCACACTGAACGTGGAGCCGTTGAAAGGTGAAAAAGTGAAGCTAAAAGTGGGCGGCGCGCTGCGCGAACAGCTGGAGATTGGCGTTAATCTTTCCGGTCCGGTGGATATGGATTTACGCGCCCAGACGCGACTGGCGGAAGCCGGATTGCCGCTCAACGTGGAAGTGAACAGCAAACAGATTTACTGGCCGTTCACTGGTGAGAAGCAGTATCAGGCGGATGATCTGAAACTGAAACTTACCGGCAAAATGACCGATTACACGCTCTCTATGCGTACGGCAGTGAAGGGACTGGAGATCCCGCCAGCCACCATTACCCTTGATGCCAAAGGTAATGAACAGCAGGTCAATCTCGACAAACTCACCGTCGCGGCGCTGGAAGGGAAAACTGAACTCAAGGCGTTGCTCGACTGGCAGCAGGCCATTAGTTGGCGCGGTGAGCTAACGCTTAACGGCATTAACACCGCCAAAGAGATCCCAGAGTGGCCGTCGAAACTCAATGGCTTGATTAAAACCCGCGGTAGCCTGTACGGCGGCACCTGGCAGATGGAGGTGCCAGAACTGAAGCTGACCGGTAACGTCAAACAGAACAAAGTGAATGTTGACGGCACGCTGAAAGGCAACAGTTATATGCAGTGGATGATCCCAGGGCTGCATCTGGAACTGGGGCCAAACAGTGCCGAAGTGAAAGGCGAGCTGGGGGTAAAAGATCTCAATCTTGATGCCACCATCAACGCGCCGGGGCTGGATAACGCGCTGCCGGGGCTTGGCGGTACAGCGAAAGGGCTGGTGAAAGTACGCGGCACGGTGGAAGCGCCACAACTACTGGCAGATATCACCGCGCGCGGCCTGCGCTGGCAGGAACTTTCCGTGGCGCAGGTTCGCGTGGAAGGCGATATCAAATCCACCGATCAGATTGCGGGTAAACTCGACGTACGCGTTGAGCAAATTTCGCAGCCGGATGTCAATATCAACCTCGTCACCCTGAATGCCAAAGGCAGCGAAAAGCAGCACGAGCTACAGTTGCGGATTCAGGGCGAGCCTGTCTCCGGGCAGCTTAATCTGGCAGGAAGTTTTGATCGCAAAGAAGAACGCTGGAAGGGAACTCTTAGCAATACCCGCTTCCAGACGCCGGTCGGCCCGTGGTCGCTGACCCGCGATATTGCGCTGGATTACCGCAATAAGGAGCAAAAAATCAGCATCGGGCCACACTGCTGGCTTAACCCGAATGCGGAACTGTGCGTGCCGCAAACTATCGATGCGGGGGCCGAAGGGCGTGCGGTGGTGAATCTCAACCGCTTCGACCTCGCCATGCTGAAACCGTTTATGCCAGAAACCACTCAGGCCAGCGGTATCTTCACGGGTAAAGCGGATGTTGCCTGGGACACCACGAAAGAGGGGCTGCCGCAGGGCAGTATCACCCTTTCGGGGCGTAACGTGCAGGTAACGCAAACCGTCAACGATGCGGCGCTGCCGGTGGCGTTTCAGACACTGAATCTGACGGCGGAATTGCGTAACAACCGTGCCGAATTGGGCTGGACCATCCGCCTGACCAATAACGGCCAGTTTGATGGACAGGTGCAGGTGACCGATCCGCAAGGCCGCCGTAATCTTGGTGGCAACGTCAATATCCGTAACTTCAACCTTGCGATGATAAACCCCATCTTTACCCGTGGGGAAAAAGCAGCGGGGATGGTGAGTGCCAACTTGCGTCTGGGTGGTGATGTGCAAAGCCCGCAGTTGTTTGGTCAGCTTCAGGTTACGGGTGTGGATATCGACGGCAACTTTATGCCGTTTGATATGCAGCCGAGCCAGCTTGCGGTCAACTTTAACGGTATGCGCTCGACGCTTGCCGGTACAGTACGGACCCAGCAGGGTGAAATCTACCTGAACGGTGATGCCGACTGGAGCCAAATTGAAAACTGGCGGGCACGAGTAACGGCGAAAGGCAGTAAAGTGCGGATCACCGTGCCGCCGATGGTACGAATGGATGTATCGCCAGATGTTGTATTCGAGGCTACACCAAACCTGTTTACCCTCGATGGTCGCGTGGATGTCCCGTGGGCGCGCATCGTGGTGCACGATCTGCCGGAAAGCGCAGTAGGCGTCTCCAGCGATGTGGTGATGCTTAACGATAACCTGCAACCGGAAGAGCCGAAAACGGCGTCGATTCCGATTAACAGTAACCTGATTGTCCACGTTGGCAACAATGTGCGCATTGACGCCTTTGGCCTGAAAGCGCGGCTGACGGGCGATCTTAACGTCGTACAGGACAAACAAGGGCTGGGCCTGAACGGGCAGATCAACATCCCTGAAGGGCGCTTCCATGCCTATGGTCAGGATCTGATTGTGCGTAAGGGTGAGTTACTGTTCTCTGGTCCGCCGGATCAACCGTATCTTAATATTGAAGCTATTCGTAACCCGGATGCTACAGAAGACGACGTAATCGCCGGAGTTCGCGTCACTGGTCTGGCGGACGAACCGAAAGCGGAGATCTTCTCTGACCCGGCGATGTCGCAACAAGCTGCATTGTCTTATTTGCTACGTGGACAAGGGCTGGAGAGCGATCAGAGCGACAGTGCGGCAATGACCTCGATGCTGATTGGTCTGGGGGTTGCGCAAAGTGGCCAGATTGTGGGTAAAATCGGCGAGACGTTTGGCGTAAGCAATTTAGCGCTCGACACCCAGGGAGTAGGCGACTCCTCCCAGGTAGTGGTCAGCGGCTATGTATTGCCAGGTCTGCAAGTGAAATATGGCGTGGGTATATTTGACTCTATAGCAACACTCACGTTACGTTATCGCCTGATGCCTAAGCTATATCTGGAAGCCGTGTCTGGTGTAGACCAGGCACTGGATTTGCTCTATCAGTTCGAGTTTTAGCAATGCGAATATTTGTCTACGGCAGTTTACGCCACAAACAAGGCAACAGTCACTGGATGACCAATGCCCAGTTACTGGGCGATTTCAGTATCGATAACTACCAGTTGTATAGCCTGGGCCACTATCCAGGCGCAGTTCCGGGGAACGGAATAGTACACGGTGAAGTTTATCGTATTGACAACGCCACGCTGGCCGAACTTGATGCCTTGCGCACCAGGGGCGGTGAATACGCGCGCCAGTTGATTCAGACGCCGTACGGGAGTGCATGGATGTACGTTTATCAACGACCCGTCGATGGATTAAAGCTAATTGAAAGCGGCGACTGGTTAGACAGGGATAAGTAATAATAAAAGCACGCCACCTTCGGGTGGCGTTGTTTTATGCGATGTATCTCGCGATTTTTTTTTGTAACTTTTCCATCTTTTGCTTTTCTCTCCGAGCCGCTTTCCATATCTGCAATCGCATAAAAAACTCTGCTGGCGTTCACAAATGTGCAGGGGTAAAACGTTTCCTGTAGCACCGTGAGTTATACTTTGTATAACTTAAGGAGGTGCAGATGCGTATTACCATAAAAAGATGGGGGAACAGTGCAGGTATGGTCATTCCCAATATCGTAATGAAAGAACTTAACTTACAGCCGGGGCAGAGCGTGGAAGCGCAGGTGAGCAACAACCAACTGATTCTGACACCCATCTCCAGGCGCTACTCGCTTGATGAACTGCTGGCACAGTGTGACATGAACGCCGCGGAACTTAGCGAGCAGGATGTCTGGGGTAAATCCACCCCTGCGGGTGACGAAATATGGTAAAGAAAAGTGAATTTGAACGGGGAGACATTGTGCTGGTTGGCTTTGATCCAGCAAGCGGCCATGAACAGCAAGGTGCTGGTCGACCTGCGCTTGTGCTCTCCGTTCAAGCCTTTAATCAACTGGGAATGACGCTGGTGGCCCCCATTACGCAGGGCGGAAATTTTGCCCGTTATGCCGGATTTAGCGTTCCTTTACATTGCGAAGAAGGCGATGTGCACGGCGTGGTGCTGGTGAATCAGGTGCGGATGATGGATCTACGCGCCCGGCTGGCAAAGCGTATTGGTCTGGCTGCGGATGAGGTGGTGGAAGAGGCGTTATTACGCTTGCAGGCGGTGGTGGAATAAGGTGTGTTTATTTATCGCGGGCATAAAAAAACCCTTACTAACCGAAGCCCGGTGTTCAGGGTTATTGCGCTATAAGAACTTATTTATTCTTTGCGCGCTCGAAGGAGGCAACGATTTCAGCTTTAGCGGCTTCTGCGTTTTCCCAACCTTCAACTTTCACCCACTTGCCTTTTTCGAGGTCTTTGTAGTGCTCGAAGAAGTGAGCGATCTGCGCTTTCAGCAGCTCTGGCAGATCGTTAACGTCTTTAATGTGATCGTATTCTTTGCTCAGCTTGGTGTGCGGAACAGCAATCAGTTTCGCATCTTCACCGGCTTCGTCGGTCATTTTCAGAACGCCAACCGGACGGCAACGGATCACAGAACCCGGCTGCAGCGGGTACGGAGTCGGGACCAGTACGTCAACCGGGTCACCGTCCAGAGACAGAGTGTGGTTGATATAGCCGTAGTTGCACGGATAGAACATCGCGGTGGACATGAAGCGGTCAACGAACAGTGCGCCGCTCTCTTTGTCGATTTCGTATTTGATCGGATCTGCGTTAGCCGGGATCTCAATAACAACGTAGATGTCTTCCGGCAGATCTTTACCCGCAGGGACGTTGAGTAAGCTCATGTCTGTTTCCTTTAAAAATATGTGGCAAACAAGTGCCGAGTATTATAGCCAACTCGCGCCGAATGTCTTCGCTTGTTTTCGTCTTCATTTTCCTTTTTCGCCAGTTTTAAGACGGTATACAGAGCAGGAAAATCCATAACCGTAGCCGCATTTTTCATAGTGAGATGAAAGCGATTACAAACTTGTGATTAACGTTTTATTTACTTTTATGAAGTGTGATGTAACGCAATCCGTTACATAACGAATTGTCTATAGTTTTTCCGCGAACATCTTTTCACCAATAATAATTACCCCGACGAGGACAACCCTATGTGGAAACGCTTACTTGTAGTCTCTGCAGTCTCGGCAGCCATGTCGTCTATGGCGTTGGCCGCTCCATTAACCGTAGGATTTTCGCAGGTCGGATCGGAATCCGGCTGGCGCGCTGCAGAAACCAATGTGGCGAAAAGTGAGGCCGAAAAACGCGGAATTACGCTGAAAATTGCCGATGGTCAGCAAAAGCAGGAAAACCAGATTAAAGCGGTACGTTCCTTCGTCGCGCAAGGGGTGGATGCGATCTTTATCGCTCCGGTGGTCGCGACAGGTTGGGAACCGGTATTAAAAGAGGCGAAAGATGCCGAAATCCCGGTCTTCTTGCTCGACCGTTCCATCGATGTGAAAGACAAATCTCTCTATATGACCACCGTTACTGCCGACAACATCCTCGAAGGTAAGTTGATCGGTGACTGGCTGGTAAAAGAAGTGAATGGCAAACCATGCAACGTGGTGGAGCTGCAGGGCACCGTTGGGGCCAGCGTCGCCATTGACCGCAAGAAAGGCTTTGCCGAAGCCATTAAGAATGCGCCAAATATCAAAATTATCCGCTCGCAGTCAGGTGACTTTACCCGCAGTAAAGGCAAAGAAGTCATGGAAAGCTTTATCAAAGCGGAAAACAACGGCAAAAACATCTGCATGGTTTACGCCCATAACGATGACATGGTGATTGGCGCAATTCAGGCAATTAAAGAAGCGGGCCTGAAACCGGGCAAAGATATCCTCACGGGTTCCATTGACGGTGTACCGGACATCTACAAAGCGATGATTGATGGCGAAGCGAACGCCAGTGTTGAACTGACGCCGAATATGGCGGGACCCGCTTTTGACGCGCTGGAGAAATACAAAAAAGACGGCACCATGCCTGAAAAGCTGACGTTAACCAAATCCACCCTTTACCTGCCTGATACCGCAAAAGAAGAGTTAGAGAAGAAGAAAAATATGGGGTATTGAGGGTTGCTATGCCTGATGCCGATTCGTAGGCCGGATAAGGCGCTCGCGCCGCATCCGGCGGTGGTGCGCTGAAGCCTGATGCGACGCTTACCGCGTCTTATCATGCCTACGAGTTCGGTGCTCTGTGTAGGCCGGATAAGGCGTTCACGCCGCATCCGGCAGTGGTGCAACACCGGACTTAACACCGTGCACAATCTGTCCCCTCGCCCCTTCGGGGAGAGGGTTAGGGTGAGGGGGACAAACGGCGCAGCTCTTAACATCAGGCACGATCTATTCCCAGACTTTTAGAGCGTGGCTAAGGGGGAAACCATGACGACCGACCAACACCAGGAAATCCTCCGCACCGAAGGATTAAGTAAATTTTTCCCCGGCGTCAAAGCGTTAGACAACGTTGATTTCAGCCTGCGCCGTGGCGAAATCATGGCGCTGCTCGGTGAAAACGGGGCGGGAAAATCGACGCTAATCAAAGCATTAACCGGTGTATACCACGCCGATCGCGGCACCATCTGGCTGGAAGGCCAGGCTATCTCACCGAAAAATACCGCCCATGCACAACAACTCGGCATCGGAACCGTTTATCAGGAAGTCAACCTGCTACCCAATATGTCGGTCGCTGATAATCTATTCATAGGTCGCGAACCCAAACGTTTCGGCTTTCTACGCCGCAAAGAGATGGAAAAGCGTGCCACCGAACTGATGACATCTTACGGTTTCTCCCTCGACGTGCGTGAACCGCTTAACCGCTTTTCAGTCGCGATGCAGCAAATCGTCGCCATTTGCCGGGCTATCGATCTCTCTGCCAAAGTGCTGATCCTCGATGAACCCACCGCCAGTCTCGACACTCAGGAAGTAGAATTACTGTTTGGCCTGATGCGTCAGTTGCGCGATCGCGGCGTCAGCCTGATCTTTGTCACTCACTTTCTCGATCAGGTCTATCAGGTCAGCGATCGGATCACCGTCTTACGCAACGGCAGTTTCGTAGGCTGTCGGGAAACGCGCGAGCTACCGCAGATCGAACTGGTAAAAATGATGCTGGGGCGCGAGCTGGATACCCACGCGCTACAGCGTGCCGGGCGAACATTGTTGAGCGACAAACCCGTTGCCGCGTTCAAAAATTACGGCAAAAAAGGAACGATCGCACCGTTTGATCTCGAAGTGCGCCCCGGCGAGATCGTCGGCCTGGCAGGCTTGCTGGGATCAGGACGTACCGAAACCGCCGAAGTGATCTTCGGTATCAAACCTGCTGACAGCGGCACGGCGTTGATCAAAGGCAAACCGCAAACCCTGCGATCGCCACATCAGGCTTCGGTACTGGGCATCGGCTTCTGCCCGGAAGACAGGAAAACCGATGGCATCATCGCTGCCGCCTCGGTGCGGGAAAATATCATCCTCGCTCTCCAGGCCCAGCGCGGCTGGCTACGACCCATTTCCCGTAAAGAACAGCAAGAAATTGCCGAACGCTTTATCCGCCAGCTTGGCATTCGCACACCTTCAACTGAACAACCGATTGAATTTCTCTCCGGCGGCAATCAGCAAAAAGTATTGCTTTCACGTTGGCTACTGACTCGTCCGCAATTTCTGATCCTCGATGAGCCAACCCGTGGCATTGATGTTGGTGCCCACGCCGAGATCATCCGCCTGATTGAAACGCTATGCGCCGATGGTCTGGCGCTGCTGGTGATCTCCTCCGAACTGGAAGAACTGGTGGGCTATGCCGACCGGGTGATCATCATGCGCGATCGCAAACAGGTGGCGGAGATCCCGCTGGCAGAGCTTTCCGTTCCGGCGATCATGAACGCCATTGCGGCGTAAGGAGAACAGTGTGATGCCTCAATCTCTCCCGGACACTACGCCGCCGAAAAGGCGCTTTCGCTGGCCAACGGGAATGTCGCAGCTGGTAGCACTATTGCTGGTGCTGCTGGTCGACAGCCTGGTAGCCCCGCATTTCTGGCAGGTAGTGCTTCAGGATGGGCGTTTGTTCGGTAGCCCCATAGACATTCTTAACCGTGCAGCACCCGTTGCGTTACTGGCGATTGGTATGACGCTGGTGATCGCCACCGGTGGGATTGATCTCTCCGTAGGGGCGGTGATGGCTATCGCCGGAGCCACAACGGCTGCGATGACGGTCGCGGGATTCAGCCTGCCGATTGTTTTGTTAAGCGCCCTGGGCACCGGCATCCTGGCGGGATTGTGGAACGGCATACTGGTAGCGATCCTCAAAATTCAGCCGTTTGTCGCCACCCTGATCCTGATGGTCGCCGGGCGCGGCGTGGCGCAACTGATCACCGCCGGGCAGATCGTCACGTTTAACTCGCCGGATCTCTCATGGTTTGGCAGCGGATCGCTGTTGTTCCTGCCAACGCCGGTCATTATCGCGGTGCTGACGCTTCTCCTGTTCTGGCTGTTGACCCGCAAAACGGCGCTGGGGATGTTTATCGAAGCCGTTGGTATCAACATTCGGGCGGCAAAAAATGCCGGGGTAAACACGCGGATCATCGTCATGCTCACCTACGTGTTGAGCGGGCTGTGTGCGGCGATTGCGGGCATTATCGTGGCGGCGGATATTCGCGGTGCCGATGCCAATAACGCCGGGTTATGGCTGGAGCTGGACGCCATTCTTGCGGTGGTGATTGGCGGCGGATCGCTGATGGGCGGGCGCTTTAACCTGCTGCTCTCAGTCGTGGGGGCGCTGATTATTCAGGGGATGAACACCGGAATTTTACTTTCTGGCTTTCCGCCGGAGATGAACCAGGTCGTAAAAGCGGTGGTGGTGCTTTGTGTGCTGATTGTTCAGTCGCAACGCTTTATCAGTCTGATTAAAGGAGTACGTAGCCATGATAAAACGTAATTTGCCACTGATGATCACCATCGGCGTCTTTGTGCTGGGCTATTTCTACTGCCTGACGCAGTTTCCCGGTTTTGCTTCCACAAGAGTGATCTGCAATATCCTGACCGATAACGCCTTTCTTGGGATAATCGCCGTTGGCATGACCTTTGTGATCCTCTCTGGCGGTATCGATCTCTCCGTCGGTTCGGTGATCGCCTTTACTGGCGTGTTTCTGGCAAAAGTGGTTGGCGATTTCGGCCTCTCGCCGCTGCTGGCGTTTCCGCTAGTGCTGGTGATGGGCTGTGCCTTCGGCGCATTTATGGGGCTTCTGATCGACGCCCTGAAGATCCCGGCATTTATCATTACGCTTGCGGGGATGTTCTTTTTGCGCGGCGTCAGCTATCTCGTTTCGGAAGAGTCGATTCCGATAAACCATCCCATTTATGACACGCTCTCAAGCCTTGCGTGGAAAATCCCCGGCGGCGGTCGCCTTAGTGCGATGGGGCTGTTGATGCTGGCGGTGGTGGTTATCGGTATTTTCCTTGCGCATCGTACCCGTTTTGGCAATCAGGTATACGCCATTGGCGGCAACGCAACGTCGGCAAACCTGATGGGGATTTCTACCCGCAGCACCACTATTCGCATTTATATGCTCTCCACCGGACTGGCAACGCTGGCGGGGATTGTCTTCTCGATTTATACCCAGGCCGGATATGCGCTGGCGGGCGTAGGTGTGGAACTGGATGCTATCGCCTCAGTGGTAATTGGCGGTACGCTTTTGAGCGGTGGCGTTGGAACGGTATTAGGGACGCTTTTTGGCGTGGCGATTCAGGGGCTAATTCAGACTTATATCAACTTTGACGGTACGCTGAGTTCCTGGTGGACGAAAATCGCCATCGGCATTTTGCTGTTCATTTTTATTGCCTTACAGCGTGGATTAACGGTGCTGTGGGAGAATCGTCAGAGTTCGCCAGTGACAAGAGTCAATATTGCGCAGCGATAAAAACGCCTCTCCGTGTGGAGAGGCGCAGGAGATTACGCGTCCGGGAATTCACGGATAAAGCGTTCGACATCTTCAACCATATGGTCGTTGCCGACAAAGAACGAACGGCGCTGGTGCAGAGTTTCCGGGATGATATCCAGAATACGCTCTTTGCCATCGCTCGCTTTACCGCCCGCTTGTTCCGCCAGGAATGCCATCGGGTTGCACTCATACAGCAAACGCAGTTTGCCGTCCGGGTGGCTGGCGGTGCTTGGGTAGAGATAAATACCGCCTTTCAGCAGGTTACGGTGGAAATCCGCGACCAGTGAACCGATATAACGTGAGGTATACGGGCGGTTGGTGGATTTATCTTCTTCCTGGCAGAATTTAATGTACTTCTTCACCCCGTTCGGAAACTTAATGTAGTTTCCTTCGTTGATGGAGTAGGTTTTGCCTTTCTCCGGGAAGCGCATCCGTTCCTGGCACAGGCAGAAAACGCCCAGCGAAGGATCGTAAGTAAAGGCGTGAACACCGCATCCGGTGGTGTAAACCAGCATGGTAGAGGAGCCGTATACCACGTAACCTGCCGCAACCTGTTTGTTCCCAGGCTGGAGGAAATCTTCTTCCGTTACCGGCGTGCCAACAGGCGTAACGCGGCGGTAGATGGAGAAAATGGTACCGACAGAGACGTTAACATCGATGTTGGACGAGCCATCCAGGGGGTCCATCAGCACCACGTATTTTGCGTGTTCACAGCCTTCAAAGACGACAATCTCATCTTCTTCTTCAGAGGCAATGCCCGCAACGATATCGCGTGCTTTCAGTGCGGCTTTCAGTTTTTCATTAGCGAACAAGTCGAGTTTCTGCTGAACCTCGCCCTGCACGTTCTCAGCACCGCTGGCACCCAGGATATCAACCAGTCCTGCTTTGTTGATATCGCGATGGATAATCTTGGCGCCCAGTTTTATTGCCGACAGCAAAGCAGTGAGCTCACCGGTAGCATGAGAAAACTCGTGCTGCTTTTCGACAATAAATTCACCTAACGTTTTCATAAAACTTTCCCTGCAATGTTTATGGAGTAAAGCGACCGCAACAATCTTAACAAATAATCTCAATGTTGCGCTCAGGTGAATCGCGCCAGCAAATTGCGGATTATCCTGAAATGCGTTTCTCACTTGCCCGACATATGCGTAAAATGAGCGGCAGATTAAAAAAGGATAGTGACGTATGCGCATTCATATTTTAGGAATTTGTGGCACATTTATGGGCGGTCTGGCGATGCTGGCGCGCCAGTTAGGCCATGAAGTAACGGGTTCGGACGCCAATGTGTATCCGCCGATGAGCACCTTACTTGAGAAGCAAGGCATTGAGCTGATTCAGGGTTACGATGCCAGCCAGCTCGATCCGCAGCCGGATCTGGTGATTATTGGCAACGCCATGACCCGTGGAAATCCGTGTGTGGAAGCGGTACTGGAAAAAAACATCCCTTATATGTCAGGTCCACAGTGGCTGCACGATTTTGTGCTGCGCGACCGCTGGGTGCTGGCCGTTGCCGGTACACACGGCAAAACTACCACCGCGGGAATGGCGACCTGGATTCTGGAACAGTGCGGTTACAAACCGGGATTTGTGATCGGCGGTGTGCCGGGGAACTTTGAGGTTTCGGCGCGTCTGGGCGAAAGCGACTTCTTTGTTATCGAAGCGGATGAGTATGACTGCGCCTTCTTCGACAAACGCTCTAAATTTGTCCATTACTGCCCGCGTACGCTGATCCTCAACAACCTTGAGTTCGATCACGCCGATATCTTTGACGACCTGAAAGCGATCCAGAAACAGTTCCACCATCTGGTGCGTATCGTTCCGGGGCAGGGCCGTATTATCTGGCCGGAAAATGACATCAACCTGAAACAGACCATGGCGATGGGCTGCTGGAGCGAGCAGGAGCTGGTGGGTGAGCAGGGTCACTGGCAGGCGAAAAAGCTGACCACTGACGCTTCTGAATGGGAAGTCTTGCTGGATGGCGAAAAAGTGGGCGAAGTGAAATGGTCGCTGGTGGGCGAACATAATATGCACAATGGCCTGATGGCGATTGCGGCGGCTCGCCATGTTGGTGTAGCGCCTGCAGATGCCGCTAACGCGCTGGGTTCGTTTATTAACGCTCGTCGCCGTCTGGAGTTGCGTGGTGAAGCGAATGGTGTGACGGTATATGACGATTTTGCTCATCACCCGACGGCGATTCTGGCAACGCTTGCGGCGCTGCGCGGCAAAGTTGGCGGTACGGCGCGCATTATTGCTGTGCTGGAGCCGCGCTCGAATACCATGAAAATGGGGATCTGCAAAGACGATCTGGCACCTTCATTAGGTCGTGCCGATGAAGTCTTCCTGCTGCAACCGGCGCATATTCCGTGGCAGGTGGCAGAAGTGGCAGAAGCCTGCGTTCAGCCTGCACACTGGAGTGGCGATGTGGATACACTGGCAGATATGGTGGTGAAAACCGCTCAGCCTGGCGACCATATTCTGGTGATGAGCAACGGCGGTTTTGGTGGGATCCATCAGAAACTGCTGGATGGTCTGGCGAAGAAAGCGGAAGCCGCGCAGTAATTCGGCCTTAGCCTGAGATAGCATTGCCGGATAAGGCGTTTACGCCGCATCCGGCAAACCATACTCACATCAACAACGAAAATTACCCTTCATTCTCCGCCAGTTCGCGCAGATACTGGAAAATCTGGCGTGCGGATTTCGGCGGCTTATTCCCTTCTTTCTCTTTCTTCGCGTTACGGATCAGAGTACGCAGCTGCTGACGATCGGCATCGGGCCACAGATTCAATACTTCAGCGATGGCGTCATCACCTTGATCGATCAGACGATCGCGCAGGTTTTCCAGTTTATGGAACAGTACCACCTGCTGGTTGTGACGGTTTTTCAGCTTATCCAGCGCCTGACGAATAGGCTCTACGTCGCGCTGGCGCAGCATCTTACCGATGAGCTGCAACTGGCGGCGGCGACCTTCCATCTTAATACGCTGGGCGAGCTCAATAGCCGCGCGCAGATCCGCATCTAACGGGATCTTATCCAGCGCGTTTTTCCCCAGATCAACAATTTCCGCGCCAAGGCGTTTTAGCTCCTCGGCATCACGTTTAATTTCACTTTTACTGACCCAGATAATTTCATCGTCTTCGTCTTCGATGTCATCACCGGGAACGTCGTCGAGCCAGTCTTCGGGCTGCTTAGTCATCTCAGGCTCCTTAAAAAAAGAGGCTAATGTTACCAGTTAAGATGCGCACTGAAAAACGGTTCTCTGTTAGACTTCAGAGAAACTCTCTACATTATGGCACTTGCAATGAAAGTAATCTCTCAAGTTGAAGCGCAGCGCAAGATTCTGGAAGAAGCAGTTTCCACTGCGCTGGAGTTGGCCTCAGGCAAATCGGACGGTGCGGAAGTTGCCGTCAGCAAGACCACCGGCATTAGCGTAAGCACGCGTTATGGTGAAGTGGAGAATGTTGAATTCAATAGCGATGGCGCGCTGGGGATCACTGTTTATCACCAGAACCGCAAAGGTAGCGCATCATCCACCGATTTAAGCCCGCAGGCCATTGCCCGTACTGTACAGGCGGCGCTGGATATTGCCCGTTATACCTCGCCAGATCCCTGTGCCGGCGTGGCAGACAAAGAGCTGCTGGCCTTTGACGCACCAGATCTCGACTTGTTCCACCCTGCGGAAGTTTCCCCGGATGAAGCCATTGAACTGGCGGCCCGCGCAGAACAGGCAGCATTACAGGCGGATAAACGTATCACCAATACCGAAGGTGGCAGCTTTAACAGCCACTACGGTGTCAAAGTTTTTGGCAACAGCCACGGCATGTTGCAGGGTTACTGCTCAACGCGTCATTCGCTCTCCAGCTGTGTAATTGCCGAAGAAAATGGCGATATGGAGCGTGATTACGCCTACACCATTGGCCGCGCGATGAGCGATCTGCAAACGCCAGAGTGGGTCGGGGCCGACTGTGCTCGCCGTACTTTATCGCGCCTGTCACCGCGTAAACTCTCCACCATGAAAGCGCCAGTCATTTTTGCCAATGAAGTGGCAACCGGGCTTTTTGGCCATCTGGTGGGGGCGATAGCGGGTGGCTCGGTTTACCGTAAATCTACCTTTCTGCTGGATTCGCTGGGTAAACAAATTCTGCCGGACTGGCTGACCATTGAAGAGCATCCGCATCTGCTGAAAGGGCTGGCGTCGACGCCATTCGACAGCGAAGGTGTGCGCACCGAGCGTCGCGATATTATTAAAGATGGCATCCTGACTCAGTGGCTGCTGACCAGCTACTCGGCGCGGAAACTGGGGCTGAAAAGCACCGGACATGCGGGCGGTATTCACAACTGGCGGATTGCCGGACAAGGGCTAAGCTTCGAACAAATGCTCAAAGAGATGGGCACCGGGCTGGTGGTGACGGAGCTGATGGGCCAGGGCGTGAGTGCCATTACCGGTGATTATTCCCGTGGTGCAGCGGGCTTCTGGGTAGAGAATGGCGAAATTCAGTATCCCGTTAGTGAAATCACCATCGCAGGTAATTTAAAAGATATGTGGCGCAATATTGTCACCGTCGGTAACGATATTGAAACACGCAGTAATATACAGTGTGGTTCTGTGCTGTTGCCGGAGATGAAAATCGCCGGGCAGTAAAAAACTGGCGCGACCTGCCGCGCTATAAACTAAAAAATTACACAAAATCATTCGCACTGCATCGAGACGGAAAGTGAATGAGGGCCGGGGAGCGTACTCGCAGTACGTGACCCGGGCGAATGAGCGTAGCCGTCGATGAGGCAGTGTGAAGGATGAAGTGTAAATAAAAAAGGAAGTGAGCAATGCGTAAAAGCCTGTTAGCTATTCTTGCAGTCTCCTCGTTGGTATTCAGTTCTGCGTCGTTTGCCGCTGATCTTGAAGACAATATGGAAACCCTCAACGACAATTTAAAAGTGATCGAAAAAGCGGATAACGCGGCGCAAGTCAAAGACGCGTTAACGATGATGCGCGCCGCAGCGCTGGATGCGCAAAAAGCAACGCCGCCGAAGCTCGAAGATAAATCACCGGACAGCCCGGAAATGAAAGATTTCCGCCACGGTTTCGACATTCTGGTCGGTCAGATTGACGACGCGCTGAAGCTGGCAAATGAAGGTAAAGTAAAAGAAGCGCAGACTGCTGCAGAGCAACTGAAAACGACCCGCAACGCCTATCACCAGAAGTATCGTTAATTCCTCATTTCCCTGTTGCCTGCACTCAGGTAACAGGGAACTTATCATCGCAAATGATGCACCACCTGATTGCTGCTGCCGCGCCAGATCAGGGAAGGGTCTTTTAAATCCTGCACAAATTTGCCGTCGACCAGCACGTTAATCAAATCAACAACCTGCATTTGCGCAGCGTTGAGTTCGTCGAGTTTATAGCCTGTCCACACCCAGATGTCTTTACCCGGACACTCGGCGCGGATGCGTTTTACCAGTTTCAGAATATCCGGCACGTTTTGCGGATGCAGCGGATCGCCGCCGGAGAGGGAAATCCCCTGGCGTTTGATACGAGTGTCATTCAGATCTTTAATGATCTTGTCTTCCATTGCTTTGGTAAATGGCTGACCAGAATTTACCCGCCATGTGCTTTTGTTATAGCAACCGGGGCATTCATGAACACACCCGGAGACAAACAGGGTGCAGCGAGTGCCGGGGCCGTTGACGATGTCGACAGGATAGTACTGATGATAATTCATTATTTCGCCTGGCTTATCAGTCCGCGTGTAGGCTGCATCCGGTAATCAATGCCTGATGCGACGCTGTCGCGTCTTATCAGGCCTACAGCCGTTGCCAAATGTAGGCCGGATAAGGCGTTTACGCCGCATCCAGCATTTGCTTAGCGCAGAGTGAAGATTAACCTATCTGCCCATTCCCCAAATGTTTAACGCGGCGCTTAACTTCTTCCTGCTTACCAGCGTTAAACGGACGTGCATCCGGGCTACCTAAATATCCGCACACGCGGCGAGTTACCGACACACGGGAGGCGTCATGGTTACCACATTTCGGGCAAGTGAAGCCTTTGCTGGTGCACTCGAACTCACCGGTAAAGCCACACTCGTAGCACTCATCAATCGGTGTATTGGTGCCGTAATACGGTACATGCTGATAGCTGTAATCCCAGACATCTTCCAGCGCCTTCAGGTTGTGCTGAATGTTTGGATACTCGCCGTAGCAAATGAAACCACCGTTCGCCAGCGGCGGGTAAGGCGCTTCAAAGTCGATCTTGTCGTACGGGTTCACCTTCTTCTCCACATCGAGGTGGAAACTGTTGGTGTAGTAACCTTTATCGGTCACGCCCGGCACCACGCCAAACTCAGCAGTATCGAGACGGCAGAAGCGGTCGCACAGGTTTTCACTCGGCGTGCTGTAGAGACTGAAACCATAACCCGTTTCTTCTTTCCACTGATCCACTGCCTGACGCAGACGTTCAACAATGGCGATACCTTTCGCGCGAAGCTGCTCGTTGTCGTAAACATGCTCGCCGCCGAACAGCGCGTTAATGGTTTCGTGGATGCCGATGTAACCCAGCGAAATAGACGCACGACCGTTTTTGAAGATTTCAGAAACATCATCGTCAGCATTCAGACGTACGCCACAAGCACCTTCCATATAGAGGATCGGGGCGACGCGCGCTTTCACGCCTTCGAGACGAGCGATACGGGTCATCAGTGCCTTACGTGCCAGCACCAGACGTTCATCCAGCAGCTTCCAGAAGGTGGCTTCATCGCCTTTTGCTTCCAGAGCAATACGCGGCAGGTTCAGGCTGATCACGCCGAGGTTGTTACGACCATCGTGGATCTGCTCGCCGTTTTCATTTTCCCACACGCCGAGGAAGCTGCGGCAGCCCATCGGGGTTTTAAACGAACCGGTGACTTTCACTACCTGATCGTAGTTCAGGATATCCGGATACATGCGCTTGCTTGCGCACTCCAGCGCCAGCTGTTTGATGTCGTAGTTCGGATCGCCTTTTTTATGGTTCAGACCATCGCGAATCGCAAACACCAGTTTCGGGAACACCGCAGTTTTACGGTTTTTACCGAGGCCTGCGATACGGTTACGCAGGATCGATTCCTGAATCAGGCGCGATTCCCAGCTGGTGCCCAGACCAAAACCAAAGGTTACAAACGGCGTCTGACCGTTGGCGGTGTGCAGGGTGTTTACTTCGTACTCCAGCGACTGGAAGGCATCGTAGCACTCTTTGATGGTACGAGAGTTTGCGTAGCCTTCGGCGTCCGGGATGTTCCACTCTTCTGCGGTCTTGCGATGTTTGTTGTAGCTGGCGGTAACAAACGGCGCCAGCACTTCATCGATACGGTTAATGGTGGTGCCGCCATAAATATGGCTGGCGACCTGAGCAATAATCTGCGCAGTTACCGCGGTTGCCGTAGAGATCGACTTCGGCGGTTCAATCTCGGCGTTCCCCATTTTAAAGCCCTGGGTCAGCATGCCTTTCAGGTCGATCAACATGCAGTTGAACATCGGGAAGAACGGCGAGTAATCGAGATCGTGATAGTGAATATCGCCACGCTCATGTGCCTGCACCACGTCACGCGGCAGCAGGTGCTGGCGTGCATAGTGTTTAGCCACGATCCCGGCCAGCAGGTCGCGCTGGGTTGGAATCACCTTGCTGTCTTTGTTGGCGTTTTCGTTGAGTAACGAGGCGTTGGTCTGCTCGACCAGACCACGGATCTCCTGGTTCAGGCGACCGCGTTTTTCACGTTCAATGTCGCGATCGTGACGGTACTCGATGTAAGCACGAGCCAGTTGTTTGTATGGACCCGACATCAGCTGGTTTTCAACTGCGGTCTGGATCTCGTTGATATCCACCTGGTTGCGGCCCTGCATCTGCTCGCTGACAACCGCGGCAACAGTGGCGCAATAATCGGCATCATCGACTTCCGCTGCTTTAGCTGCACGCAGAATCGCTTCTTTGATGCGCTCTGATTTAAACGGCACTTTGCAGCCGTCTCGTTTCATCACATGCGGTGTCATGATCGCTCCATATTTTTAAGAACAGGTTATCCACAGAAATTGGGAAAGGCGTTTTCCGGTTTTTTCGTTTCGTTTTCCGGTGCTTTCCGCAATCGCCATCCGCTTATCCACAACGCCGCACCTTTTTCGTGGGGAGCTGTAGTAGCAATTATAGTCGATTAATACAACATATTGGGTTGGGACGCATTTTAAAGTCTATATATAGTGCTTTGCATCAAGGATGTTTGAACTTTTTTTGATGTAGCTCAAAGTAAAAAGCAGAGCGTACGGATGACGGGCGCTACAGCGTTATGTAAATTTTTTAATGAATTTGCTGGTTGAAAAATCAACAAAAACAACATGCTGACAGACAAAACCCCGGAATGACAGGCATTCCCGGGGCTTAGCGGATACTTACTTCTGTAACCACCAGACAGCCTCAAAAGGCCGTAAAGTCATGGCACAGGGTTGTGGTGAGGCTTCTTCGTAGTTATGCATCACAAGCTGCCAGTTGCCGCGCATTTGCCCTGGCTGCCAGGGTTGGATCTCACGGCTAAGGTTGGCAATGACCAGCAAGGTTTGCCCCTTCCATTCACGGCGATAGCACCACAATACAGGGCTGTTTGGCAGCAGATCCTGGTAATTGCCCCATGTCAGGATGGCTTCTTGCTTACGCAGTGCGATTAACTTTTGGTAGGTGTAAAACACCGAGGAGTCATCGGCCAGCGCGGCTTCTACGTTGATTTGTTGATAGTTATCGCCCAGGCCAATCCACGGTTCGCCAGCCGTAAACCCGGCATTATCGCCGTTGCTCCATTGCATGGGCGTGCGGCTGTTGTCACGGGATTTACTGGCGAGGATTGCCAATAACTCGTCGGCATCACGACCATCGTTGCGCAGCTCGGCAAACATATTGAGGCTCTCCACGTCGCGATAGTCAGTAATGCGCGTGAAATGCGGGTTGGTCATGCCAATCTCTTCGCCCTGGTAGATATACGGCGTTCCCTGCATGCCATGCAGCACCATCGCCAGCATTTTTGCCGCAGGCACGCGGTATTCACCTTCATCACCAAAGCGAGAAATAATGCGCGGCTGATCGTGGTTACACCAGAACAAGGCATTCCATGCCACGTTGTGCATTCCTTGTTGCCAGTGGCGGAACAATGTTTTCAACGCCACAAAGTCAGGTTTAGCCAGCGTCCATTTTTCACCACCGGGATAATCGACCTTCAGGTGATGAAAATTAAAGGTCATCGACAATTCACTGCCTGTCAGTGCCGCGTATCGCTGGCAATGCTCAAGGCTGGTGGAGGACATTTCACCTACGGTCATTAACCCGCGTGGCGTAAACACATCGCGGTTCATCTCGTGCAAAAACTCGTGTGCTCGTGGCCCGTCGGTGTAAAAGCGACGCCCGTCGCCATCCAGGTCTTCAGGGAAACGCGGGTCTTTGGAGATCAGATTCACCACATCCAGGCGCAACCCGTCGACCCCACGATCGGCCCAGAATTCACAGACTTTTTTCAGCTCTGCGCGTACCGCTGGATTCTCCCAGTTGAGATCCGCCTGTTCTGGTGCAAAGAGATGCAAATAGTACTGTTCGCTTTCCGCATGCCAGCGCCACGCACTACCGCCAAATTTTGAACGCCAGTTGTTCGGTGGCGTTTCTGGTTCGCCATCGCGCCAGATATAAAACTGGCGGTAAGGGCTTTCTTTGTTCAGCGCCTCGCGAAACCAGGCATGTTGGGTAGAGGTATGGTTAAACACCATATCGAGAATGATACGAATCCCGCGCGATTTTGCCTGCGTCACCAGTTCGTCAAAATCGTCCAGCGTGCCGTAGGTGGGATCAATCGCCGTATAGTTCGCTACGTCGTAACCGTTATCGACCTGGGGAGAGATATAAAAGGGGGTTAGCCAGATGGCATCAACGCCCAGTTTATGCAGATAGTCCAGGCGTTGGATAACGCCACGTAAATCGCCGGTGCCGCTACCCGTGGTGTCCTGAAAACTCTTTGGATAAATCTGGTAGATAACGCCGTTTTGCCACCAGTGGGGAAGATTAGTCATTACGTTATTCCTGCAAATGCGAGGGGGCGCAATTGCGCCCCGAAGAAAATTAAACAATATCCAGCGTGCCCAGGCGGTATTTCCGCTGATAGATAAACGAGGTGAGTACAATCGGGATGATGATGGCGATAACCATTGCCAGCGCAAATACCTGCCAGTAGCTCGGTTGAATCGAGAGAATTCCCGGCAGGCCGCCTACGCCGATACCATTCGCCATAACGCCGTTCAGGCCGCATAGTAATCCTGCCAGACCAGAACCAATCATCGCGCACAGCATCGGGAAGCGATATTTCAGGTTGATGCCGTACATTGCAGGCTCAGTGACCCCAAGCCAGGCGGAGATAGCGGCAGGCACGGAGATCTCGCGTTCATTGTGCTTGCGGCTGGAAATGATAATGCCTATCACGGCGGAGCCCTGAGCGATATTCGACAGCGCAATCAGCGGCCACACTGGCGTGCCACCCATGCTTTGAATCATCTGCAAATCAATAGCAAGGGTGGTCTGGTGTACGCCGGTGATCACCAGCGGCGCGTACAGGAAGCCAAACAATGCCGCACCAATCGGAGCAAAGCTGCCGGTCATCAGGTGACGTACCGCAAAGGCAACGCCATCGCCAATCATGCGACCAAACGGACCAATCAGCGCATGGGCGAGGAACACCGCGAGGATCAGCGAACAGACGGGCACCACCACCAGATAGAGGTAATCCGGTACGATGCGTTTAAGGCGAGTTTCAATAACGCCCAGCGCCAGCCCGGCTAACAGTGCCGGGATCACCTGCGCCTGATAGCCCACTTTGGCGATGCTGAACATGCCAAAGTCCCACACTTCCGGCAGCTGCTGCCCGAGCAGATAAGCGTTCATCAGCTGGGGGGAAACCAGTGTCACGCCAAGCACGATACCAAGGATCGGCGTGCCGCCCATTTTTTTCACCGCTGACCAGCAAATCCCGACCGGCAGGTAGAAGAAGATCGCTTCACCGATCAACCACAGAAAATCGTAGATCGTTTGCAGGGAAGGGTACATTTGCGCCAGCGTTTGACCGTTGCTCATGGGCAAATCGCCGATCACATTACGAAAACCGAGGATCAAACCGCCGCTAATCAACGCGGGCAGCAACGGGAAGAAGATCTCCGCGAAATGAGAGATCAACTGCTCATGCCATTTCATATTCTGCCGGGCGGCTTTTTTTACCTGCTCTTTATCAACCTGCGCCTGTCCGGTTGACGCTATTAGTGCTTGATAGTAATCACCCACGTTGGTGCCAATCACCACCTGAAATTGCCCGGCATTGGTGAAACAGCCTTTCACCATGGGGAGTTGCTCAATTTCTTTCGGTCTGGCATTGGCCGGTTGGTTGAGGACAAAGCGCAGGCGAGTAATACAGTGGCTCACCGTCGCAATATTGCCGCGCCCGCCGACCAGTTCAATCAACCGATCGATATCCGTTTGGTTTATTTTGCTCATCATAAAGCCCCATGGCAGATGACATTTTTGGTTGGCTGCAGAATATATTGCGCGGAAAAATTTAAAAACGGGAACGTTCCCGAAACGCAGCGAAGATCACAATTTATCGTTCAGGAAACGATCAGGACAGGGTGGCGGGGATGATGATTTGTTGCGGTTCGCTGCGCCCGGTTACCTGTGCGATCAATTGGCAGGCCGCCTGGCGTCCAGCTTCGGCGTAACCAGGATCTACGGTGACGATCTCCGGATGAAGGAATTTCATTAATGGCGTATTACCGACGCTCGCCAGTTGCAAGGTGTCGATGCGTTGCTCTTGCAGGTATTTACTTGCGCCAAGTGCCAGCGTGTCGGTTGCGCACAGTAAGGCGGTAGTTTCAGGCGTAATCACTTTTGCTACGTTCTCATAGCCTTGCTTCATAGCAAGGCCTGGCAGAGCGGCAACGGGATTCAGTTTATGCGCTTTGCAGAACGCCAGGTAGGCTTCGTGACGTCGCTTCCCGGTCGTCACGTCACTATGCGGCACGCCGAGATAACTGATATTACGATGCCCCTGGTCATACAGCCGTTGCATCAGGATCTTGATTGCCCCTTCGTCGTCATAACAGACCGAAGCAAAACCTTTTGCGTCACGCGCCAGCAGAACCAGCGATGACTGCCAGTGGGCTAACATTTCTTCTGTTATGCCAGTAAAACCGAACAGCACTACGCCGTCGATATTACGCCGTTTCAGCACCCCCAAATGTTCGGCAACTAATTGCGGGGAAAACTGACTTTCCATCATGATTGGGTCGTAACCTTGTTCATAGAACGCTGGCAGCATGGTTTGAACGGCGAGATTTTCTGACAACGAATCCAGGCGGGTAACAATGATGGCGACCACTTTATCGCTTTGCCCACGCATAGCGCGCGCAGAGCGGGAAGGGGAAAATCCATGCTGATTCATCACTGCTTCAACACGCTCGCGGGTGCGCTGGCTCACGCCGCTTTCGTTATTCAGCACCCGGGAAACTGTAGATTTCCCCACGCCGCTTAAGCGTGCGATGTCTTTGATGGTCAGCCGATTTTGCATCCTGTTGTCCTGTAACGTGTTGTTTAATTATTTGAGCCTAACTTTACCCGTGCATTCAGCAATGGGTAAAGTCTGGTTTATCGTTGGTTTAGTTGCCAGCAGGTATTATATCGCCATAGATGCTACGAATATTATTGGATTCTCCTTATTATTTGCGGCGCTTTTTTCACTTACCGGAGGTTATATGGAACCTGATCCCACGCCTCTCCCTCGACGGAGATTAAAACTTTTCCGGTAAGCCCGTCTTTTCACGGCGTTACCGGATGCGTAAGGCCGTGACGTTTTAACGTCCCTGCTCAGCTTTATTACCTTCAGGTAAGGCTTCGCCACGCCTGAAGACATTTCTGTACTGTTTCAGACAGTGCGGAGGGACTCCTTATGTTTAAAGAAATTTTTACCCGGCTCATTCGCCATTTACCTTCCCGTCTGGTTCATCGCGATCCATTGCCTGGCGCGCAGCAGACAGTGAATACGGCGGTCCCGCCGTCCTTAAGTGCGCATTGCCTGAAAATGGCGGTGATGCCCGAAGAAGAATTATGGAAAACGTTCGACACCCATCCGGAAGGGTTAAATCAGGCGGAAGTGGAATCTGCCCGCGAACAACATGGTGAAAATAAATTACCCGCACAACAACCGTCGCCGTGGTGGGTACATTTATGGGTCTGCTATCGCAACCCCTTTAATATTTTACTCACCATTCTCGGCGCTATTTCTTACGCCACGGAAGATTTATTTGCCGCGGGCGTTATCGCGCTAATGGTCGCTATTTCTACGTTGCTGAACTTTATTCAGGAAGCACGTTCCACTAAAGCGGCAGATGCCCTGAAAGCGATGGTCAGCAATACAGCGACGGTTCTGCGCGTAATTAACGACAAAGGCGAAAATGGCTGGCTGGAGATCCCGATCGACCAGCTGGTGCCCGGCGATATAATAAAACTGGCGGCGGGGGATATGATCCCGGCAGATTTACGTATCTTGCAGGCGCGGGATCTGTTCGTCGCTCAGGCGTCGTTAACCGGTGAGTCTCTGCCCGTAGAAAAAGCCGCTACCACTCGCCAGCCGGAGCACAGCAATCCGCTGGAGTGTGACACCCTGTGTTTTATGGGCACCACCGTGGTGAGCGGCACGGCACAAGCAATGGTGATTGCTACAGGTGCCAATACCTGGTTTGGTCAACTGGCGGGGCGTGTTAGTGAGCAGGAAAGCGAGCCGAATGCCTTTCAGCAAGGGATCAGCCGCGTCAGTATGCTGCTGATTCGCTTTATGCTGGTGATGGCTCCGGTGGTGCTGTTAATCAATGGTTACACCAAAGGCGACTGGTGGGAAGCGGCACTGTTTGCGCTTTCGGTCGCGGTAGGCTTAACGCCGGAAATGTTGCCGATGATTGTTACCTCGACGCTGGCGCGCGGCGCAGTAAAGCTGTCGAAACAGAAAGTGATCGTCAAACATCTGGATGCTATTCAGAACTTTGGCGCAATGGATATTCTGTGCACTGATAAAACTGGCACCCTGACACAGGACAAAATTGTGCTGGAGAATCATACCGATATCTCCGGTAAAACCAGCGAACGCGTGCTGCATAGCGCGTGGTTGAACAGTCATTATCAGACCGGACTTAAAAACCTGCTCGATACAGCGGTGCTCGAAGGTACGGATGAAGAGTCAGCGCGCTCGCTGGCCAGTCGTTGGCAAAAAATTGATGAGATTCCGTTTGATTTCGAGCGTCGCCGGATGTCGGTGGTAGTGGCAGAAAATACCGAGCACCATCAGCTGGTTTGCAAAGGTGCATTGCAGGAAATCCTCAATGTGTGTTCGCAGGTGCGTCACAATGGCGAGATTGTGCCGCTCGATGACATCATGCTGCGTAAGATTAAGCGGGTTACTGATACGCTTAATCGTCAGGGGCTGCGCGTGGTTGCGGTGGCGACGAAATACCTGCCAGCGCGTGAAGGAGATTACCAGCGGGCGGATGAATCCGACCTGATCCTCGAAGGATATATTGCTTTCCTTGATCCGCCAAAAGAGACAACCGCTCCGGCACTGAAGGCATTAAAAGCGAGTGGAATCACCGTAAAAATCCTTACTGGCGACAGTGAGTTAGTTGCAGCGAAAGTGTGCCATGAAGTGGGGCTGGACGCGGGAGAGGTGGTCATTGGTAGTGATATTGAAACGCTATCTGACGACGAACTGGCAAATCTCGCACAGCGCACCACGCTGTTTGCCCGCCTGACGCCGATGCATAAAGAACGCATTGTGACCTTACTGAAGCGCGAAGGGCATGTGGTTGGCTTTATGGGCGATGGTATTAATGATGCGCCCGCCTTACGCGCTGCGGATATCGGCATTTCTGTGGACGGCGCGGTAGATATTGCCCGTGAAGCGGCTGATATCATCCTGCTGGAAAAAAGCCTGATGGTGCTGGAAGAGGGGGTTATTGAAGGACGTCGCACTTTCGCCAACATGCTGAAATACATCAAAATGACGGCGAGCTCCAACTTCGGTAATGTGTTCAGCGTGCTGGTGGCGAGTGCTTTCTTGCCCTTCCTGCCGATGTTGCCGTTACACTTGCTTATTCAGAACCTGCTGTATGATGTGTCACAGGTGGCGATCCCGTTTGATAACGTCGACGACGAGCAAATTCAAAAGCCGCAGCGTTGGAATCCGGCGGATCTGGGGCGCTTTATGATCTTCTTCGGACCGATCAGCTCGATCTTCGATATTCTGACGTTTTGCCTGATGTGGTGGGTATTCCATGCCAACACGCCGGAAACGCAAACGCTGTTCCAGTCGGGATGGTTTGTGGTGGGCTTACTGTCGCAAACGCTGATTGTGCATATGATCCGCACCCGCCGTGTGCCGTTTATTCAGAGCTGTGCATCGTGGCCGTTAATGATCATGACCGTGATCGTGATGATTGTCGGGATCGCATTGCCGTTTTCACCGCTGGCCAGTTATCTGCAGCTGCAGGCGCTGCCGTTAAGCTATTTCCCGTGGCTGGTTGCGATTTTGGCAGGGTATATGACGTTAACCCAGTTGGTGAAAGGATTTTATAGCCGTCGTTACGGCTGGCAGTAAGCAAGTGATGAGGCTGGCCTGAAATACTCTTTCAGGTCAGTCTTTTACGAAAACACCTGAATAAAAAAATAAATTACTGCAAAAATAAAAAAACAAATAAACGTCCAGCTCAAATTATAAAGGGCGCTATAGCTGTTATTTACTGAACGAGAGAGATAGATATCTTCTTTTTTAATATGTCTGCCAGAGATGTTGCGATACTGGCGGATATAATAAACACAATAGATTAATAAAGGCGGAATTACCCATCCACCTGTAGGTTTGTCAAATATAAGAGTCAGTAGAATAGCGATAGCAAAGAAAACCAGAAAGACGATTTGTGCTTTGGATTCTGTTTTTTTTAATTCGCTTCTGATGCCGTCAGCGTGCTGTTCTTGCCAGCGCCGCAGCGTGCTAACGCTAAATTGATAGTGTTCACATAGCTCCTTATTAGACGCCCCCTCTTTTGACTGCTGTAAAATTTCAGCAATTTGTTCGTTAGTGAAACGGGGTTTAGCCATCTTCAACCCTCCGTGGTTGAATCAGATAACCCAGGCGCAATACCTGGATTATCTTTCAGTAGATATTAGCGACGAACAGCGATCGCTTCGATCTCAATCTTCACGTCTTTCGGCAGACGGGCAACTTCAACGCAAGAACGTGCCGGGAAGGTGGCATTGTGTTCGGTGAAGAAGGCTTCGTAGGTAGCATTAACGGTTGCGAAGTCGTTCAGATCTTTCACAAACACGGTGGTTTTAACGATGTCGCCCACTTTCAGGCCTGCGGCTTCGACGATCGCTTTTACGTTATCCAGCGACTGACGTGCCTGTGCAGCGACGTCTGCCGGTACTTCGCCCGTTTTCGGATTTACCGGGATTTGACCGGAGGTGATGATCATATTGCCCAGATCAACGCCCTGTACGTAAGGACCGATAGCTGCCGGTGCATTTTCCGTCGCGATAGTTTTGCTCATGATTTCTCCTTTATTACAGCGGTAAAAAGTCTGGCTCATTATAGGGAGCCAGACTTTTATTACCAACCGCAATTAATTGGCCAGCACCACATTATGGGAAAACTCTTTTTCACAGTATTTGCATTTGAGCGCGATGTCATTGGCGCGTTTTCGCACGGCAAAGCTGGAAGAAACCGGTTCGGCATGGCTGATACAGTTGCTGTTCGGGCAGACCAGCACATTGTCGATGCGCTCTGGCAGACTGGGGCGCGATTTACCCACCACTTCATAGTTGTCGATACGGTTAACCGTGGCTTGCGGCGCATACAATGCCAGTTGATCTACCTGATCTTCACTCAAAAAGGTATTTTCGATTTTGATCAGATCTTTGCGGCCCATCTCGCCAGAAGGCAAGTTCAGACCGATGGTGATGCGCTGATCCGTTTCGGTCAGCTTGAACAGACTCAACAGCTTAAAACCGATCTGGGCGGGGATATGGTCAATTACCGTGCCGCGTTTAATAGCTTCAACCTGCAATTTATTATCGTGTGTCATCTCTATTTCCCCTTACAGTACCAGATCGCGATTCAGAACCAGTGCCAGTAACGCCTGGCGAGCGAAAATCCCGTTGCCTGCCTGCTGGAAGTACCAGGCGTGTGGCGTTTTATCAACATCCGTCGCAATCTCATCAACACGCGGCAGCGGATGCAGCACTTTCATATTGGCTTTGGCGTTGTGGAGATCGCTGGCGCGAAGAACAAACTGCGCTTTCACGTTGGCGTACTCGGACGGGTCCAGACGCTCTTTTTGCACGCGGGTCATGTACAGGATGTCTACTTCCGCCATCACTTCTTCAATAGAGCTGTGCAGACTCCATGCGATCCCTTTTTCATCGAGCATATCCAGAATGTATTGCGGCATTGCCAGCGCGTCCGGCGCGATGAAGTAAAAACGGTTGCCGTCGAACTTCGCTAACGCCTGAGTCAGGGAGTGAACGGTGCGGCCATATTTCAGGTCACCAACCATTGCGACGTGGAGATTGTCCAGACGCCCCTGGGTTTCCTGAATAGTGAATAAGTCCAGCAAGGTTTGCGTCGGATGTTGGTTGGAGCCATCACCGGCATTCAGTACCGGTACATTGCCGGAAAACTCGGTGGCCAGGCGCGCCGCACCTTCCTGCGGATGACGCATCACTATCGCATCGACGTAAGTGCTGATAACCGAAATGGTATCGGCCAGCGTTTCGCCCTTTTTACCCAGTGATGTATTGGCGCTGTCGGAGAAGCCCACCACGCTGGCACCCAGGCGGTGCATAGATGTTTCGAAAGAGAGGCGGGTACGGGTAGAGGCTTCGAAGAAACAGCTGGCAATGACTTTGTGCTTCAACAGCTCTGGTTGCGGGTTTGCTTTCAGTTTCGCCGCTGTCGCCAGCACCAGATTAAGGTCATCGCGACTAAGGTCGTTTATGGAAATGATATGTTTCTGATATAGCGGATTAGCCATCTTTTATCTCCTGACGCCTGGGCAAAAAAAAGCCCCTCGATTGAGGGGCTGGGAATGGGTGATCAACGGGAAGAAAAACGGCAGGCCAGCGTCTTTTTTCAGACGCGGTAAGACAAAATGTCGAACACACTGAACCATACATCCTCCCGGCAAATTGTCCGGCATTATACTCATCGTCAGAAGCGGCGCAAGCATTTGATGCAATATTTTGTCAGCGCAAACGGTTTATTTGAATTAAAAGTCAAGGTATATGCATTTTTATTTGATGTGATTCTGCAGGGGAACTGTCGTTCGGTATCAATAATTGCAGACATTCCCTGCTTTTTTCTTTTTCACTTTCACGCAATCAGATATGCATTTTATTCCATTCATCCGACTTATAGGGCGGAGTGTGAAAGCGAACGGCTAACACTATTGCTTACTGCTCAGGGATGCGCGCTATCACTTTAATTTCAAAATCAAAGCCTGCCAGCCATGTAACACCCACCGCCGTCCAGTTTGGATAAGGTGGGGCGCTAAATATTTCATTTTTCACCGTCATGATGTCTTCAAATTGGTTTTCTGGATCGGTATGGAAGCTCGTAACATCAATGATATCGTCAAAAGTGCATCCCGCAGCTGCCAGGGTCGCATGCAAATTATCAAATGCCAGTCTGACTTGTTGCTGAAAATCGGGTTCTGGTGTTCCGTCCTCTCGACTTCCTACTTGCCCGGAAACAAACAGCAAATCGCCGGAACGAATAGCCGCAGAATAACGATGCTCAGCATATAGTGAATGTCGGCCAGCAGGGAAAACAGCGGTTCTTTCTACCATTTGGTTATCCTCAAGATTTACGACATGAACAGAAGATTTCTCTTTACCGGGAGCCGCTTTTAGCGGACGACGTGAGTAAACAAAACCCAGACATCATGGGAAATGGCTGGGCTTAATTGAGCGTAGTCGGTTATGCGCCAAACGCGCCATCAATGGTATGCATCGCGCCGGTAACAAAACTGGCTTCTGGCCCTGCTAACCATGCGACCATACCAGCGACCTCTTCCGGTTGCCCATGTCTTTTGATAGCCATAAAACTATGCAACATATCGCGCATTGGCCCGTTGGCGGGATTAGCGTCGGTATCAATTGGCCCTGGCTGGACGACGTTGATGGTGATCCCACGCGGTCCGAAATCACGGGCCAGCCCGCGCGCCATGCCTTGTAGGGCAGATTTGCTGGCGGCATAAGCAGCCATGCCTGCAACAGGCATACGATCGCCATTCACGGAGCCGATGATTAAGATGCGCCCGCCTTCGGGCATCTGCCGGGCGGCTTCAACAGAGGCATGATAAGGAGCATGAATATTGATTTTGAAAAGGCGATCAATATCGTCGGCATTTAATTCCAGGGCCTCGCCAAAGACGCCAATACCTGCATTTACCACCAGGATATCCAATGCGCCGCTCTTACGAACGACATCAATGACAGCGTCTCTGTCAGCACTATCTGTGAATACTGCTGTCGCTCCAGTCTCTTGTGCCAGGCGTTTAGCGGCATCTTTCGACCCCGCATAGGTGAATCGTACATTGGCCCCATCGGTGACGAAACGACGTACGATAGCGGCACCGATACCACGACTGCCACCGAGGATGAGAACTGTCTTACCTGTAAAAGCGCCCATAAGGACTCCTTGATTTATTATGTAACATGCATTACAAAACTGTTTTAACTTTCTGTCAACAGGTTTTGTAATGGTCACTAAAAAACAATCTCGCGTTCCAGGTCGTCCCAGACGTTTCGCTCCTGAGCAGGCAATCTCTGCGGCAAAAGTGCTTTTTCACCAAAAAGGTTTCGATGCTGTCAGTGTTGCTGAAGTTACTGATTATCTTGGTATTAACCCCCCGAGCCTCTACGCGGCTTTTGGCAGTAAAGCTGGGTTATTTAGCCGTGTACTCAATGAATACGTCGGTACGGAAGCTATTCCGCTTGCCGATATTCTTCGTGATGATCGTCCAGTAGGCGAGTGCCTGGTTGAGGTATTAAAAGAAGCGGCGCGCAGATATAGCCAAAACGGCGGCTGCGCTGGCTGTATGGTTCTTGAAGGTATTCATAGTCATGATCCACTAGCGCGTGATATTGCCGTTCAATATTATCACGCCGCAGAAACGACCATTTATGACTATATCGCCAGGCGGCATCCACAAAGCGCACAATGTGTGACTGATTTTATGAGTACCGTGATGTCAGGGCTTTCTGCGAAGGCACGGGAGGGGCACTCAATCGAACAACTCTGTGCAACAGCTGCACTGGCGGGGGAAGCGATAAAAACTCTTCTCAAGGAGTGATGCTGGCCTTGATCCGAAAGGCGGGAACGCGCCTGCCGATAAGTTGTGATAAGACAATAATTCACGCGTTAAGGCTAGCGGAATTGATCATCTTTTCGTATAACGATAGAAATGAAACGTTGTTTTAATTAAGGAGTGGAAAAGATGATCATCGGAAATATTCATAATCTTCAGCCGTGGCTACCCCAGGAGTTACGCCAGGCGATTGAGCATATCAAAGCACACGTTACGGCAGAAACGCCAAAGGGCAAGCACGATATCGAAGGCAATCGTCTGTTTTATCTTATCTCGGAAGATATGACCGAGCCGTACGAAGCCCGCCGTGCGGAGTACCATGCCCGCTATCTCGACATTCAGATTGTGTTAAAAGGTCAGGAAGGCATGACCTTCAGCACGCAACCTGCAGGCACGCCGGATACCGACTGGTTAGCTGATAAAGACATCGCATTTTTGCCGGAAGGCGTTGATGAGAAAACAGTTATCCTTAATGAAGGTGATTTTGTTGTGTTTTATCCGGGGGAAGTGCATAAACCGCTGTGCGCAGTGGGTGCACCAGCCCAGGTTCGCAAAGCAGTAGTGAAGATGCTGATGGCGTGATGACTTTTCGCCGTAAATAACTCCAGATTTACGGCGAGTTTGTGAAAAGAGCGTTTTTTGATATTTTTTTGTGAGTAAAATTTGTAATGCTTAGACGTTCTTATTAACTCAAGGAGTCCGTCATGAGCAAAATATCAGGTTGGAATTTTTCTCAAAACATTACATCAGCCGACAATTGTAAACAAAAAAATGAAGACTTAGATACCTGGTATGTGGGAATGAATGATTTTGCCCGAATTGCCGGAGGGCAGAATAGCAGAAGCAATATTCTTTCTCCCAGAGCATTTTTGGAGTTTTTGGCTAAGATATTTACCCTGGGTTATGTGGATTTTAGCAAACGCTCCAACGAAGCGGGTAGAAATATGATGGCTCATATTAAGTCCTCATCTTATATCAAAAATAATGATGGTAGTGAGATAATGAAGTTTGTTATGAATAATCCTGAAGGGGAGCGAGCGGATTTATCTAAGGTGGAAATAGAAATTACACTTGCCTCAGCTTTTAATAATGGGATTCGTGAAGGACATACAGTCATTATATTTACACAACCTGATGGTTCGACTAATCGTTATGAAGGGAAGTCCTTTGAAAGAAAAGATGAGAGTTCATTACACCTGATTACTAACAAGATTCTGGCGTGTTACCAACGCGAAGCTAACAAGGAAATAGCTCGTCTATTAAATATTCCGCAGGAGTTAAATAATTCTCAGGACTTGAATAACTCGCAGGTGAGTTGTAAAGATTCAGTTGATTCTACGATTACGGATTTATTAGAAAAACCATTGAATAATGCATTATTAGCAATAAGGAAAGAACATCTGCTATTAATGCCTTATGTATGTAATGAATCGATTTCATACTTGCTTGGTGAAAAAGGGATACTGAAAGAAATAGATGACCTTAACGCAGTAAATAATTATCTTCTTAATAATAAGAAAGCTACTGACAATGAAATTAATGACATCAAAGTTAACCTGTCTCATATTCTTATTGATTCCTTAGATGATGCAAAAGTTAACCTTACACCGGTCATCGATTCGATTCTGGAGATTTTTTTAAAATTCCCATATATTAATGATGTAAGAATACTGGACTGATGTTTTAATAAAAGAATGCAATATTTTGGTGATTCTGAAAAGATAAAGTATGCATGCTCCGTGATAAATCATATTGATTTTAGCCGCGATCAATCTAAAGATTTTAGCTGCGATCAATCTAAAATTAAAATAGCTGAGACCTTATTTTTCAATCTCGATAAAGAACACTATAAAAATAGCCGTAAATTACAGGAATTGATTTGGGATAAGTTGGTTGCATATGTCAATGATTTTAACTTAAGCAATCAAGAAAAATCACGCTTAATACTAAGGTTATTTGATGATGTTAAGTTGCTATTTAATGAAGTGCCTGTCAGCATTTTAGTAAATGATATTTTTTTTGAAGGATTTTTTCATGAAGCAACCTGATTTTGCTAAGTGGTATTTCTATCAATTACTTAAAGATTATGAGGGCGAACAGCTGTATCTTAATGAGTTAGGATATGTTTATGGTAATGAAGAAAAAACAAATGAAATTGTAAAAAACAATCCGGGTTATGTCGTTAAGATTTTTGAAGAAAAGATGGTTAATGAATTAAAAATTAGAACAAGAATGATGAAAATCCTCCGGAAGATTTACGTATAGCAATAGAAAAATATGGATGGAATAATTGAACTATTACTGCATAAAATAATGTGATGCCGGGATGTTTTTGTATTTCCCGGCATCTTTATAGCGATATCAATTATTTACTGAGCGTCGCGACCATCACCGCTTTGATGGTATGCATGCGGTTTTCCGCCTGATCAAAAACAATGCTGGCGGCAGATTCGAAGACCTCATCAGTCACTTCCATTCCGCCATGTAGGCCAAACTCTTCCGCCATTTTCTTACCAAGCGTCGTCTGGTCGTCATGAAACGCGGGCAGGCAGTGGAGGAATTTGACCTCCGGGTTACCGGTCAACTGCATCATCTTGCTGTTCACCTGATAATCACGCAGTAATGCAATCCGTTCTGCCCATTTCTCTTTTGCTTCCCCCATCGACACCCATACATCGGTATAGATAAAGTCAGCACCTTCAACTCCTTTGGCTACATCTTCCGTCAGCGTAATATTCCCGCCATTTTGCTGTGCCAGGGCGCGGCATTCCGTAACCAGCGCAGCTTCCGGCCAGCATGCCTGTGGCGCGACCAGACGCAAATCCAGACCGGTAAGCGCCGCAGCTTCGAGCATCGAATTGCCCATGTTGTTACGTGCGTCACCTGCATAGACCAGCGTCATTTCGTTGAATGCTTTACCGGGTAAATGCTCCTGCATGGTGAGGAGATCCGCCAGCAACTGCGTGGGGTGAAACTCATTGGTCAGGCCGTTCCATACCGGCACGCCAGCGTATTCCGCCAGTGTTTCGACAATCTCCTGACCATAGCCGCGATACTGAATACCGTCATACATGCGACCCAGCACGCGGGCAGTGTCTTTAATCGACTCTTTATGACCAATCTGACTGCCGCTTGGGCCGAGATAAGTAACGCGAGCACCCTGGTCATATGCGGCAACTTCGAAAGAGCATCGGGTACGGGTCGAGTCTTTTTCGAAGATGAGCGCGATGTTTTTACCAGTGAGTTTGGCTTCTTCTTTGCCGCTTTTCTTATCGGCTTTCAGCTTCGCGGCTAACTGCAGCAGGCTGTTGAGTTCAGCTGGCGTGAAATCGAGTAATTTCAGGAAATGCTTATGATAAAACCCGGACATAGATCCCTCCTGTGGCTAACGCCTTAATGAATTAAAATTCAATTTATATGGATGATTATTCATTTGCAAGTCTAAAGCATAAATCTTTGTCACAAAGGTGGAGGCAATGTCAGTGGTGTGTGACAATAAGAGTATCGGCAGGACATTAAGAGGAATGAGCCATGGCAAACCCGGAACAACTGGAAGAACAGCGTGAAGAAACACGTTTGATTATTGAAGAATTACTGGAAGATGGCAGCGATCCGGACGCGCTGTACACCATCGAACACCATCTTTCCGCAGACGATCTGGAAACCCTGGAAAAAGCAGCAGTTGAAGCGTTTAAACTCGGTTACGAAGTGACCGATCCAGAAGAGCTGGAAGTTGAAGATGGTGATATCGTGATTTGCTGCGACATCCTCAGCGAGTGCGCGTTGAATGCCGATCTGATCGATGCCCAGGTTGAACAACTGATGACGCTGGCGGAGAAATTTGACGTTGAGTACGACGGTTGGGGCACTTACTTTGAAGATCCCAATGGCGAAGACGGCGACGATGAAGATTTTGTCGATGAAGACGATGACGGGGTTCGCCACTAATTAATTGATTAAAATGCCCGATAGCACACACTAGCGGGCATTTTTTTAGAGTTCGCGTAGCATCCGCACTTCACAATCTACATGGCCCGTGCAGCCAAGTGCATAGTCGATATGTTGAAAACCTAAATGTTCATACAAACCAATCGCTTCTTTCAAAAAAGCGGTCGTTTCCAGATAGCAGCGTTTGAAGCCCATCTCTCGTGCCTGCTCCATCGCCATTAAGGCCAGTTTTTTCGCCAGCCCTTTACCGCGAATAGCCGGAAGAAAATACATCTTCTGCAGTTCGCAAATGTCCGACTCACTCCCGGTTAATGGCGCAATCCCACCGCCGCCGACCACTTCACCATCGTACTCAACCACCCAATATGCATGACCCGGCTGACTATACACTTGATACAACTCGTCCAGGTTCGGATCGGCGACGGTGTAGCCTTTATCAGCGGTAAGACCGTATTCGGCGGATACCTGACGAATGACGCGGGCGATGGCGGGATTATCCTGCTGCGTCAGGCGACGCATTACAGGTGATTGCGGCGCAATGTTATTCATAGTTTAACCCAATAAAAATAAAGTAATTATACATTTGTTTAATACCACTCTCTTCTTACGTGCGCAAGCGACTTATAAAGTAATAAAGTTTTTGCCAGCCTATTACTGATAAGAGTATTGTAACGTGGCAGAACATTTTACTGTCTGTATATATAAATTATATCAATGGATTTTTTAATTCAGGGAATCTTTATGGCTCAAGTTATTAATGAAATGGATGTTCCGTCCCATTCGTTTGTTTTTCATGGTACAGGTGAGAGATATTTTCTTATTTGTGTGGTGAATGTGTTGTTAACGATTATAACGCTAGGTATCTATTTGCCATGGGCATTAATGAAATGTAAGCGTTATCTCTATGCTAATATGGAAGTTAACGGACAACGATTTTCTTATGGAATTACTGGTGGGAATGTTTTTGTTAGTTGTCTTGTTTTTGTTTTTTGCTATTTCGCAATCTTAATGACAGTGTCAGCAGATATGCCACTTGTTGGCTGTGTTTTGACTTTGTTACTGTTGGTTTTGCTTATATTTATGGCAGCAAAAGGACTGCGTTATCAGGCCTTGATGACCAGTCTCAACGGCGTAAGATTTAGTTTTAATTGCTCTATGAAAGGGTTCTGGTGGGTAACCTTTTTCTTGCCGATTTTAATGGCCATTGGGATGGGGACTGTTTTCTTTATCTCGACAAAGATGCTACATGCCAATAGTTCAAGTAGTGTTATTATATCTGTGGTTCTGATGGCAATAGTTGGTATTGTTTCCATTGGTATTTTTAATGGTACTTTATATAGCCTGGTAATGAGTTTTCTCTGGAGCAATACCAGTTTCGGTATACATCGTTTCAAGGTGAAATTAGATACTACGTATTGTATAAAATATGCCATTCTCGCATTTTTAGCTTTATTACCTTTTCTCGCTGTTGCTGGTTATATTATCTTCGATCAAATATTAAATGCGTATGATAGTTCTGTGTATGCAAATGATGATATTGAGAATTTACAGCAATTTATGGAAATGCAACGTAAAATGATAATCGCGCAGTTAATCTATTATTTTGGGATTGCTGTTAGCACCAGTTATTTAACGGTGTCGTTGCGAAATCATTTTATGAGCAACCTGTCACTGAATGATGGGCGTATTCGTTTTCGCTCAACTTTAACGTACCACGGTATGCTTTATCGCATGTGTGCGTTGGTGGTGATATCCGGGATTACGGGCGGTCTGGCTTATCCACTGCTGAAAATATGGATGATTGACTGGCAGGCAAAAAATACGTATTTGCTGGGCGATTTGGATGACCTTCCTTTAATCAATAAAGAAGAACAACCAGATAAAGGCTTCTTAGCCAGGATTTCACGGGGAATTATGACTTCTTTACCATTTCTGTAAGAGATAAAAAAGGCCGGAGCATGCTCCGGCCTTCGTTTTCATTACTGTGTTTTGATTACAGCGCGGCGATAACAGCCTGCTGTTCAATCAGCTTCGCTTTCGCTTCTGCATAGCCTTCCAGCTTTTCACGCTCTTTCGCGATGACCGCTTCCGGTGCGCGGGCGACAAAGCCTTCATTCGCCAGCTTGTTCTCGATACGGCTGATTTCACCTTCAATCTTCGCCACTTCTTTCGCCAGACGCGCCAGCTCATCTTCTTTGTTGATGAGGCCAGCCATCGGGATCAGCAGCTCTGCACCGTCGATGATCTTAGTAACGGAAACCGGACCTTTGTCATCGGCAGGCAGCACGGTGATACTTTCCAGACGCGCCAGCGTTTGCAGGAAGCCACGGTTTTCATTTACGCGACGTTCTGCATCCGCGCTGCAACCACGCAGTAGCAGCTCCAGCGGTTTGCCCGGCGCGATGTTCATTTCTGCACGGATGTTACGTACCGCAACGATCGCCTGCTTCAGCCACTCGGTGTCGGCCAGTGCGGCTTCATCAACCTGAGATGCATCGTACTGCGGGAACGGCTGCAGCATGATGGTGTCGGCAGTGATACCGCAAAGTACTTTCACACGCTGCCAGATGGTTTCGGTGATGAACGGAATGATCGGATGCGCGAGGCGCAGCAGACCTTCCAGTACAGTCACCAGCGTATGGCGAGTACCGCGCAGTTCTGCTTCGGTGCCACCGTTCATTACCGGCTTGGTCAGCTCGAGATACCAGTCACAGAACTGGTTCCAGGTGAACTCATACAGAATGCCTGCGGCGATATCGAAGCGGAAGCTGTCCAGCGCTTCGCGGTACGCTTTGATGGTCTGGTTGAACTCCGCCAGAATCCAGCGGTCCGCCAGCGACAGCGTCATTTCGCCGCCGTTGAAGCCGCAATCCTGACCTTCTGTGTTCATCAGCACAAAGCGGCTGGCGTTCCACAGCTTGTTACAGAAGTTACGGTAACCTTCCAGGCGCTTCATATCCCAGTTGATGTCACGACCGGTAGACGCCAGTGCCGCCAGGGTGAAGCGCAGCGCGTCAGTACCGTGCGGTTCAATACCGTTCGGGAACTGCTTCTCGGTGCGCTTACGGATTTTGTCCGCCAGCTGTGGCTGCATCATATTGCCGGTGCGTTTTTCCAGCAGTTCTGGCAGCGAAATACCGTCAACCATATCCAGTGGGTCAATAACGTTACCCTTGGATTTGGACATCTTCTGGCCTTCGTCGTCACGAATCAGGCCGGTCATGTAAACGGTGTGGAACGGCACCTGCGGTTTGCCATTTTCATCTTTGATGAAGTGCATGGTCATCATGATCATGCGGGCAATCCAGAAGAAGATGATGTCGAAGCCGGATACCATCACGCTGGTTGGGTGGAACTGACGCAGGGCGTCGGTGTTTTCCGGCCAGCCTAGGGTAGAGAAGGTCCACAGTGCAGAAGAGAACCAGGTGTCGAGAACGTCTTCGTCCTGACGCAGGGCAACGTCGGCACCGAGGTTATTTTCTTTACGCACTTCGTCTTCGTTGCGGCCAACATAAACGTTACCCGCTTCGTCATACCATGCCGGGATACGGTGACCCCACCACAACTGACGAGAGATACACCAGTCCTGAATATCGCGCATCCAGGAGAAGTACATGTTTTCGTACTGCTTCGGTACGAACTGAATGTCGCCGTTCTCAACCGCTTCAACTGCCGGTTTCGCCAGGACATCGGCACGCACGTACCACTGGTCGGTCAGCATTGGTTCGATGACCACGCCGCCACGGTCGCCGTAAGGAACGGTCAGGTCATGTGGTTTAATTTCTTCCAGCAGGCCGAGTGCGTCAACCGCAGCAACGACCGCTTTACGTGCAGCAAAACGCTCCAGTTTCTGGAATTCTGCCGGGATCTCGCTGGAATAAACGTCAGATTCGTTACCTTTGGTATCGAACACCTGGGCACTTTCACGGATATCGCCGTCAAAGGTCAGGATGTTGATCATCGGCAGGGCGTGACGTTTACCGACTTCATAGTCGTTAAAGTCGTGCGCCGGGGTGATCTTCACGCAGCCGGTGCCTTTTTCCATGTCGGCGTGTTCGTCGCCAACGATCGGAATACGACGGTTAACCAGCGGCAGAATGACATATTTGCCAATCAGATCTTTGTAACGCGGATCTTCCGGGTTAACGGCTACGCCAGTATCGCCCAGCAGGGTTTCCGGACGGGTAGTCGCAACCACCAGATAATCTTTACCGTCTGCGGTTTTCGCGCCGTCAGCCAGCGGATAGCGGATGTGCCACATCGAACCTTTCGATTCGCGGTTTTCCACTTCCAGGTCAGAGATAGCGGTGCGCAGTTTCGGGTCCCAGTTTACCAGGCGTTTGCCACGGTAAATCAGGTCTTCTTTATACAGACGAACGAAAACTTCTTTCACCGCATTGGACAGGCCTTCGTCCATGGTGAAGCGTTCACGCTCCCAGTCCACGGAGTTGCCGAGACGGCGCATCTGACGGGTAATGGTGCCGCCAGATTCCGCTTTCCATTCCCAGATTTTGTCGATGAAAGCTTCGCGGCCGTAGTCGTGACGGGTTTTACCTTCTTCTGCGGCAATCTTGCGCTCAACGACCATCTGGGTAGCGATCCCGGCGTGGTCAGTACCGACCTGCCACAGGGTGTTTTTGCCCTGCATGCGCTGATAGCGGATCATGGTATCCATGATGGTTTGCTGGAAGGCGTGACCCATATGCAAACTGCCGGTGACGTTCGGCGGCGGGATCATGATGCAGAAACTTTCCTGGCTTTCATCGCCATTAGGCTTAAAGTAGCCCTGCTTTTCCCAGTGCTCGTAAAGCGGCTGTTCGATATCTTGTGGGTTATATGTCTTTTCCATTATTTCCAGGTTGCCGTATTCAGGTTGAAACCAGCCACGCGGTAGGCTTTATAGCGTTCGCGCGCCAGTTGTTTCAGAGAATCTTCATAAGGAACGAAGTCTACCACTTCTGTGAAAGCGGTGGCAAAATCTGCAAAGCTTGTTCGCAGACTAATCAATATATCGCGCGGGCTGCTGCTGCGTTTTTGCGGCCAGGCGATCTCCACCGGCGCACCGCCGCGCGGTCCTTCTCCCGCTAAATTATGCGGAACAAAGCTTTCTGCCGGACGCGCCCACAGGGCTTCATCCAGCCGGTAAGCCTGCTTTTCATCTTCACAGGCGATGAGTACGCGCTTACCACTGCGCCAACGTTCTGCGGCAATTTCACACACCAGTTGCTCAACGGCGCTTAAGCCATCGACGGTGGTGTCATTGTCCAGAAGGTAGAACGTCGCGTTTTTCATAAATGGGGCTTCTTGTGGTGGATTTAAATATTGCTGCATTCCTCACCCTAAAAGATGAGCAATGAATTTCTATTGCGCTCGATCGGTTCCCTCTCCCTTAGGGAGAGGGTTAGGGTGAGGGTAAAACGCAAACTTACTCTTCGCCGTTAAACCCGGCGCGGTTTAACAGGAACTGTGCCAGCAACGCTACCGGACGACCGGTTGCGCCTTTCGCTTTACCAGAACGCCAGGCGGTACCGGCGATATCCAGGTGCGCCCAGTTGTACTTACGGGTAAAGCGTGACAGAAAGCAACCTGCGGTAATCGCCCCACCAGGACGACCGCCAATGTTCGCCATATCGGCAAAATTGGACTCCAGTTGTTCCTGATACTCGTCACCCAGCGGTAAGCGCCATGCGCGGTCACCGGATTGTTCAGACGCGGCAATCAGTTCATGGGCCAGCGGATTGTGGTTCGCCATCAGACCAGTAATGTGATGACCCAGCGCGATCACGCAGGCACCGGTCAGCGTCGCCACGTCAATCACCGCTTCCGGCTCAAAACGCTCAACGTAAGTTAACACGTCGCACAGTACCAGGCGGCCTTCAGCGTCGGTGTTGAGCACTTCAACGGTTTGACCAGACATGGTGGTTAACACATCGCCCGGACGATAGGCGCGACCGCCTGGCATGTTTTCACAACCTGCCAGCACGCCGATAACATTAATCGGCAGTTGTAGCTCCGCGACCATACGCATCACGCCGTAAACCGCCGCCGCGCCGCACATATCGTACTTCATCTCATCCATGCCTTCTGAAGGCTTGATCGAGATACCGCCGGAGTCGAAGGTTAAACCTTTACCCACCAGCACGATTGGGCGTGCATCTTCCGACGCGTTGCCTTTGTACTCAATCACCGACATCAGCGATTCGTTTTGCGAACCCTGACCGACCGCCAGATAAGAGTGCATCCCCAGCTCTTTCATCTGCTGTTCGCCGATAACGCGGGTAATGACATTCTTGCTGTAGCTGTCAGCCAGCTGGCGCGCTTGTGAAGCGAGGTAAGCGGCGTTACAGATATTCGGCGGCATATTGCCGAGATCTTTTGCTGCTTTAATCCCGGCGGCAATCGCCAGACCGTGCTGGATCGCGCGCTCACCGCTGGTCAGTTCACGGCGGGTCGGCACGTTGAACACCATCTTACGCAGCGGACGACGCGGTTCGCTCTTGTTCGTTTTCAGCTGATCGAAACTGTAGAGCGTCTCTTTTGCCGTCTCGACAGCCTGACGCACTTTCCAGTAGTTGTTACGGCCTTTAACGTGCAGTTCAGTCAGAAAGCAGACCGCTTCCATTGAGCCAGTATCATTCAGCGTATTAATGGTTTTCTGAATAACCTGCTTGTACTGACGCTCATCCAGCTCACGTTCTTTGCCGCAACCAATAAGGAGAATTCGCTCGGAAAGTACATTCGGAACATGGTGCAGCAACAATGTCTGCCCCGGTTTTCCTTCCAGTTCGCCCCGACGTAGCAGGGCGCTGATGTACCCATCGCTGATTTTATCGAGCTGTTCTGCAATCGGAGAAAGGCGACGTGGTTCGAAGACGCCCACGACGATGCAGGCACTCCGCTGTTTCTCCGGGCTACCGCTTTTTACACTAAACTCCATGCACTACGCTCCTGAATCTTAAAGACAACGGCGGTGGCTACAGATAGAATTGCAAGCTTTCGTAACTCATGTCCGCTGTTGCGATGACTTCGTGTTAATCTTAACGTTATTACGGCATTGGCACGTCAGAACAAAATCTGAGAGGTGAATCCGTTGAGTATAATTATCTTAGCGACGATTTCGACGACTCAAGAGAATAAATGACGTTTAAGCCATGAAACAAGCTAAAATCCTGCAAAAGACGAGTTTTTACGGGCGTATTTAAAGTGATAATCATAAGATATCTGGTGCGGGAGACGCTCAAAAGCCAGCTGGCGATACTCTTCATCTTGCTTTTGATCTTCTTCTGTCAAAAGTTAGTGAGGATCCTCGGCGCAGCGGTTGACGGCGATATTCCGGCGAATCTGGTGCTCTCCCTTCTCGGGTTGGGCGTGCCGGAAATGGCGCAGCTTATCCTGCCATTAAGCCTGTTCCTCGGGCTGCTGATGACGCTGGGCAAACTGTATACCGAAAGTGAAATTACGGTAATGCATGCCTGCGGCCTGAGCAAAGCGGTTCTGGTGAAAGCGGCAATGATCCTTGCGGTATTCACGGCAATCGTCGCGGCGGTTAACGTGATGTGGGCGGGACCGTGGTCATCGCGTCATCAGGATGAAGTGTTAGCAGAAGCGAAAGCGAACCCTGGCATGGCGGCGCTGGCGCAAGGGCAATTCCAGCAAGCGACTAATGGCAGTTCGGTGCTGTTCATCGAAAGCGTTGACGGCAGCGATTTCAAAGATGTGTTCCTCGCGCAAATTCGACCAAAAGGTAATGCACGTCCTTCTGTGGTGGTGGCCGATTCCGGACATTTAACCCAGCTGCGCGACGGCTCCCAGGTCGTCACTCTCAACCAGGGAACGCGCTTCGAAGGCACTGCACTGTTACGTGATTTCCGCATTACGGATTTCCAGGATTATCAGGCGATCATTGGTCACCAGGCGGTGGCGCTCGACCCGAACGATACCGACCAGATGGACATGCGTACATTGTGGAACACTGACACCGATCGTGCCCGCGCAGAACTGAACTGGCGTATCACGTTGGTATTCACCGTGTTTATGATGGCACTTATGGTCGTACCGCTGAGCGTGGTTAACCCACGTCAGGGACGCGTACTGTCGATGCTGCCAGCCATGCTGCTGTATCTACTTTTCTTCCTGATCCAGACCTCCCTGAAATCGAACGGTGGTAAAGGTAAGCTGGACCCGACGCTGTGGATGTGGACCGTTAACCTGATTTATCTGGCTTTGGCGATTGTTCTCAACCTTTGGGACACCGTGCCGGTCCGCCGCCTGCGCGCCAGTTTTTCGCGTAAAGGAGCGGTGTGATGCAACCTTTTGGCGTACTTGACCGCTATATCGGTAAAACTATTTTCACCACCATCATGATGACGCTGTTCATGCTGGTGTCGCTGTCGGGCATTATCAAGTTTGTCGATCAGCTGAAAAAAGCCGGGCAGGGGAGTTACGACGCGTTAGGCGCAGGAATGTATACCTTGCTGAGCGTGCCGAAAGATGTGCAAATCTTCTTCCCGATGGCGGCTCTGCTTGGGGCGTTGCTTGGTCTTGGGATGCTGGCGCAGCGCAGCGAACTGGTGGTGATGCAGGCTTCTGGTTTTACCCGTATGCAGGTGGCGCTGTCGGTGATGAAAACCGCCATTCCGCTGGTCTTGCTGACGATGGCGATTGGCGAATGGGTCGCGCCGCAGGGCGAACAGATGGCGCGTAACTACCGTGCGCAGGCGATGTACGGCGGCTCGTTGCTCTCTACTCAGCAAGGCTTATGGGCGAAAGATGGCAACAACTTCGTCTACATTGAGCGGGTTAAAGGTGACGAAGAGTTAGGTGGCATCAGTATTTATGCCTTTAACGAGAATCGTCGTCTGCAATCCGTACGCTATGCCGCTACCGCGAAGTTTGACCCGGAACATAAAGTCTGGCGTCTGTCGCAGGTTGATGAATCTGATCTGACCAATCCGAAACAGATTACCGGTTCGCAGACGGTGAGCGGCACCTGGAAAACCAACCTCACGCCAGACAAACTGGGCGTGGTGGCGCTGGACCCGGATGCACTCTCTATCAGCGGTTTGCACAACTATGTGAAGTATCTGAAGTCGAGCGGTCAGGATGCCGGACGTTATCAGCTCAACATGTGGAGCAAAATCTTCCAGCCGCTATCTGTGGCGGTGATGATGCTGATGGCGCTGTCGTTCATCTTTGGCCCACTGCGTAGCGTACCGATGGGCGTGCGTGTGGTCACCGGTATCAGTTTCGGTTTTGTCTTCTACGTACTGGACCAGATCTTCGGTCCGCTGACGTTGGTTTATGGTATCCCGCCGATCATCGGCGCACTGTTGCCAAGCGCCAGCTTCTTCTTAATCAGCCTGTGGCTGTTAATGAGAAAATCGTAACCGAATGAACGAATAAAGGGAGCGAAAGCTCCCTTTATTATTGTTAGCAAAGTGTGCTTCGTTCATTCCTGAAAAATTATGAAAATCCAATATATTGCAGTGGTGTAGGCATGATAAGACGCGCCAGCGTCGCATCAGGCAAAGACAAATCGCACCTGGCTTACCTTTTTCTCCCCCCCAGCAAACTCCCCAACATTCCACGCACAATCTGATTCGTCACCTGGCGAGCGGCGCTTTTGGCCATTGTTTGCACCACACCATCTTTCTTCCCGCCGCGTGGTCCGGTAGTGCCAAACAAAATATCCTTCAATCCACCGAGAATACCGTCATCCACCGCCACCTCTTTCCCTTTCGCGGGAGGATTATTTTGCTGCTCGGTACTGGCCTGAAAGCCTTTTTGCAACATCTCATAGGCGGATTCCCGGTCCACGTCATCCTCGTACTTGCCATACACCGGGGAGTGATTAATCAGGCCGTTACGCTCATCTTCCGTCACCGGCCCCATTCGCGAACAGGGGGCAATCACCATCGCCCGTTCCACCACTGAAGGACTTCCTTTCGCATCGAGAAACGAGATTAACGCCTCGCCGGTGCCCAGTTCCTGAATCGCCTTTTCGGTATCAAACACCGAATTGGCCCGCATGGTTTGCGCCGCAGCTTTTACTGCTTTCTGATCTTTGGGCGTAAAAGCCCGCAAAGCGTGTTGAACGCGATTACCTAGCTGCCCGAGCACATTATCCGGAATATCTGACGGGTTTTGCGAAACGAACCAGACGCCCACGCCTTTTGAGCGAATAAGCCTTATCACCTGCTCAATCTTATCCAGCAGTACCTGTGGCGCATCGTTAAACAGCAGATGTGCTTCGTCGAAGAAAAACACCAGTTTTGGTTTCTCCAGATCGCCCGCTTCAGGCAATTGTTCATACAATTCTGAAAGCATCCACAGCAGGCTGGCGGCGTACAGTTTCGGCATCTGATAAAGCTTCTCGGCGCTGAGGATATTGATAACGCCTTTACCGTTGGCATCGGTACGCATCCAGTCTTTGATATCCAGCATCGGCTCACCAAAAAAGTGCGCCGCGCCTTGCTGTTCCAGCGATAACAGCCCGCGCTGGATGGCACCAACCGATGCGCTACTGATATTACCGTACTGATTCTGGAAAGATTTGGCGTTATCGCCGATGTACTGGGTAATCGCCCGCAGATCTTTAAAGTCGAGCAGCAACAATCCCTGATCGTCAGCAATACGGAAGATGATATTCAGCACGCCAGATTGCACATCGTTGAGATTCAACAGCCGCGCCAGCAACAGCGGCCCCAGATCCGAAACCGTCGCCCGCACCGGATGGCCTTTCTCGCCAAAGATATCCCACACCACCACCGGATTAGCATGCGGTTGCCAGTCATTGACGCCGATATTTTTAAGCCTTGCGAGTAGTTTTTCCGATGCCGTTCCTGCCTGCGCGATGCCGGTCAGATCGCCTTTCACATCGGCCATAAACACCGGAACACCGATTTCCGATAGAGACTCCGCCAGTTTTTGCAGCGTGACAGTTTTACCCGTCCCCGTTGCGCCAGTAATCAGCCCGTGACGGTTAGCCATTCCCGGCAGTAAAAACAGTTCTGTGTCCGGCGTGCGGGCAATTAACAGGGGTTCGCTCATGAGATATCCTCCAGTTTCCTGCCTGGAGTATAGGCAACGGCTGTGCACTCTTCACCGCTAAATTCAGCAGATTGCGAGACGCCTTCCAAAGAGATTTAAGTGCCGGGCGACAGGCACCCGGCAAAGGGATCAGAAGTCGGCTTTCAGAACCACGCGATAACGCGCCTTACCGTCGCGCACATGCTGGATGGCGTCGTTAATTTTCGACATCGGGAACAGTTCGGTGGTCGGCGCAACCTTGCTGCGGGCGGCAAAACGCATCAGCTTACGCAGCTCATAAGGTGTGCCGGTTGCTGAACCAGAGACGCTGCGGTCGCCCGCAATTAACGTAAAGGCCGGAACAGACAGCGGCGTGAGAACCGCACCGACCGTATGGAAATTACCGCCATAGGTCAGCGCCTCAAAATAAGGCTGCCAGTCGAGGCTGACGTTGACGGTGTTGATAATGAGATCAAACTGCCCCGCCAGTGCTTTCAGTGCCTGCGGATCGCGGCTATTCACCACTTTATCGGCACCCATCGCCAGCACTTCCTGCTCTTTCGCCGGATTAGAACTAAAGGCTGTCACCTCGCATCCCATTGCGTGCAGAAGTTTTATAGCGATATGCCCCAGCCCGCCAATACCAATTACCCCAACGCGGCTGGTGGCAGTGATATGGTGCATCAACAGTGGTTTAAAGACCGTGATACCGCCGCACAACAGCGGCCCGGCAGACTCGATATCAATATTTTCTGGCAGTGGAATCACCCATTGCCAGTCCGCACGCAACTTCTCGGCAAAACCGCCGCGATTCATAATTGTTGGCACCGCACCTTGCTCGCAGTTGATCTGATTACCGCTAATACAGGCATCGCAATGCCCGCAGCTGCGTGCCGTCCAGCCAATCCCGACACGCTGACCGACCTGCAAACCTTTATCCTGTGCGGCGCTCCCGAGCGCCACCACGCGACCAATCACCTCATGCCCGGCAACCAGCGGATACTGTGAAAATCCCCATTCGTTGTCGATCATCGACAGATCGGAATGGCAGATCCCGCAGTAATCCACCTGCACTTCAACATCTTGTGGCTTCAGTTCACCGGGATCGTACTCATAAACTTCCAGTTCGCCGCCCGCTTCTTTTGCGGCATAGCATTTTATCATCGACATTTTTTGATCCTTCTCTGGTGTTGTCTGGGAAGTGTAGAGCATGGCAGGGCGGGGTGCCTGGAGTGTGACAAAGGTTACACATCGCTGTATGCAATGCTGAAAATTTCAGCACTTAGCGAAGTGGGAGCAAGCTGGCGCTTGCATGGTGGCGTGCGCCAGGTATAATCCACAACGTTTTCCGCATACCTCTTCAGTGCCGAAGTGGCGAAATCGGTAGACGCAGTTGATTCAAAATCAACCGTAGAAATACGTGCCGGTTCGAGTCCGGCCTTCGGCACCAAAAGTATGTAAATAGACCTCAACTGAGGTCTTTTTTTATGCCTGAAATCCAGTGTTTATCTATCTTTCCCGCTATATTAACTCTCTCAAGGTCAACCGATATCAACGTACATCTACCAACATATGTTGGTACAGATGATGGTATTTCCGGTTCGATAATGCTTGTACCAACAGGGAGGGAATACGCATGGCATTAACAGATATCAAAGTCAGAGCAGCCAAGCCAACGGATAAGCAATATAAGCTGACTGATGGTGGCGGTATGCATCTGCTTGTCCATCCAAATGGTTCTAAGTACTGGCGTTTGCAGTACCGTTATGAGGGAAAGCAAAAAATGCTGGCACTTGGGGTTTATCCTGAAATCACACTAGCGGATGCCAGAGTACGTCGTGACGAGGCGCGTAACCTGCTTGCGAATGGCGTCGATCCGGGAGACAAAAAGAAAAATGATAAGGTTGAACAGAGTAAAGCACGAACCTTTAAAGAAGTCGCGATTGAGTGGCATGGCACCAATAAAAAGTGGTCTGAAGATCACGCCCATCGTGTGCTAAAAAGTCTTGAAGATAATCTTTTTGCAGCGCTTGGTGAACGTAATATCGCTGAGTTAAAAACTCGAGATTTATTAGCACCTATTAAGGCCGTAGAAATGTCTGGACGTCTTGAAGTGGCCGCTCGTCTTCAGCAGCGCACTACAGCCATCATGCGCTATGCAGTGCAAAGTGGGTTAATTGATTATAACCCGGCACAAGAGATGGCTGGGGCGGTTGCTTCCTGTAATCGACAACATCGTCCCGCGCTTGAATTAAAGCGCATCCCTGAGTTGCTTACAAAAATAGATAGCTATACTGGTAGGCCGCTAACCCGATGGGCGATAGAACTCACTTTGCTGATCTTTATTCGGTCCAGTGAGCTGCGTTTTGCTCGTTGGTCAGAGATCGATTTCGAAGCGTCTATATGGACTATCCCACCGGAGCGGGAGCCTATTCCTGGAGTGAAACATTCCCATAGAGGCTCAAAAATGCGTACAACGCATCTAGTGCCTCTTTCAACGCAAGCTCTTGCAATTTTAAAGCAGATAAAACAGTTTTATGGGGCCCATGACTTGATATTTATTGGTGATCACGATTCGCACAAACCCATGAGTGAGAATACGGTAAATAGTGCGTTACGGGTCATGGGGTATGATACAAAAGTAGAGGTTTGTGGTCATGGCTTTCGAACAATGGCCTGTAGTTCATTGGTCGAATCAGGTTTGTGGTCTCGTGATGCTGTTGAACGTCAGATGAGCCACATGGAGCGAAATTCAGTGAGGGCCGCGTATATCCATAAAGCAGAGCATCTGGAAGAACGGCGATTGATGCTACAGTGGTGGGCCGATTTTCTGGATGTAAACAGAGAAAGATTTATCAGTCCATTTGAATATGCAAAGATTAATAATCCATTAAAACAGTAATCATCCCGGGCAAATGCCCGGGAATTATTCTAGGATTATTTTCTTTGTTAAAAAAGACAAACGGTATTAACTGATGTATTTACTATTTACCGCTCCCTGCAGGGGGGATTATCAGAATCCGCGGTTATTCATTATTTATATACTTTCAATAAAAAAGTAACCTCATAAAAAATCCTGTACTCACAGGGTGATGCGGGATAACTGACGTAAGGAGTGCTGCAGGGATTTGATGGTCCCTTGTGCTGATATGAATACGGATATTTTATACAGAATACTTTTCAGTACAAGCGACTGTATTACAGTCTGCCATATATGATTACCTGTGATCAGGAAGAATAAGTGGCTGAGGTTTCAAACTGTCTGCCGGTATATTCCTCTCTCCCTTAAAAACCATAACAGTTTAATTATCTTCGTCTGTCAGCGGATTGAATGGCGGTATATTTTCAGTACAAATACCGGTCATCCACTGAAAAATACCTGCGAAATGACGGGCACTGATTTTTCTACTGACGGGCTGATGAGACGTTATGTCACTGGCGGTAATAATCAGTGGCACACTGTAGCCTCCCTGCACATGACCATAATGATGAACAGGATTGGCACTGTCGCTGACCGACAGCCCAAGGCCAGAAAAGTAAAGCATGGCGAAATGACGTGAGTACCGGCGAAGGATACCATCAAGCTGGCCAAGAAAGTTATCCAGTTTACTGATGCTGGCGAGGTAACAGGCAATTTTTCGGGGATACTGCTCCAGGTAATTATTCGGCCAGGAGTTAAGGCTGTCACACGGATTTGGATGAGAACCCATCATGTGCAGGAAAATTATCTTCGGAGAGGATGTATCCGCCAGCGCACGTTCTGTTTCCTGTAACAACAGTTTGTCATCTGTTTTACGGGAAGCGAAGCTGCCTTTCTTGAGGAAAGTGGCATGCTCCGCATCAGAAGCAATAACAGAGATGCGTGTGTCATGCTCCCCCAGTTTTCCTTGATTGGATATCCACCATGTGCTGTATCCTGCTTTTGCTGCCAGCGCCACCACATTGTTGCCGGAATCAGGGTTCTGCTCATAGTCATAAATCAGTGTCCGGCTCAGGGAAGACACTGTACTGGAGGCTGTCGAGGTATAATCGTCAATAAATAAACCGGGTGCCGTATTCAGCCACGGTGTGGTTGGTACGGGATAGCCATACACTGACATATAATCCCTGCGCACACTCTCACCAGTGACAATAACAATCGTATCATATAACGGTGCTCCCGGCTGGATTTTCCAGTTGTCAGCCCCGTGCTGACTCAGTTGTTCATAACGCTGCATTTCACGTAATGTGTCAGTTGTCCCCACAACTGTTCCTTTAACCATCCGCAATGGCCAACGGTTTACAGAGCATAATACGAATAGCCGTAGAGCCAGCCAGTTACGGTGGTCGCGATGGTGTGTCCGCCAGAAAATCACCACGAATACCAGAATCGCGGCACTGACCAGAAAATGATAAACAGGAAACACGGGGCGGTTCACTTTGCTTTCTCCTGTAGTGTTTTCTGTAGGTTCTGAACCGGTTCGAGCGGGGTTGTGAGGCTGATGGCAATCCCCGGGCTCTTCCTGCATGTTACACTGGTACTGCAAGAGGGGGCCTTCGCTCCTCTGACATTACTCAGTATTTTCACTACTACACCCCATCTGCCATCCATAACAACCGATTCACCCCCTCGCGAGGCGTTGTTGCCCGTCACCCGGACAGACATCGTTATGGACTTCTCTTGTTGCACGATCGATCAATTGTTATGCATGCTGACACCACAACCCCGGTGGGTATGACCGATGCCTTTCTCACTCTCTTCCCGGTCATCGTCGGCCTTCCCCGTTATTGTGGCGTGTCAGCACCCTCGACGGCATTTCGATGGCTGCTCAGTGTTCACTCACGTTACGGCCCGCATAACCCGTTGACTTCCTGAAGAAGTCGTTTCAGGGAGAGATTCAGCCCTTTTGTTACCTCCTGGACCGCTTCTTGTCCTTCCAGTCGGAGCGAGAGTTAGCCGGGGCGGACTTTCACCGACGGAAAGATCGTGCATTTCAAGGCACACACAACAATATCTGCGAGCGTGCTATCCGTCCGGTCGTTATGGGACGAAAGGCCTGGTTGTTCGCTGGTTCACTGATGGCCGGGAACCGCGCGGCACAGATAATGAGCCTTCTGGGAACCGCAGTCTGGAGCCACATGCTTGGCTGACGGACGTCCTGACGCGTCTGCCTGAGTGGCCGGAGGAGAGGTTGGCTGAGTTACTGCCTCTTGAGGGCTTTACCTTCTTCGGGTAAGTGATACCTGCCGTCAGGTGTTTGTGCACCGGGCCATAACCTGCAGTTGGGAATTGAACGCCTGACAACAGGAAATGAGCTAGAGCAGTAAACACGCGGGCTGACAATGGGTCAGAATATGAGTCAGCCCGGCGTTATTCCTGGGGTCAGTACTTCAGATCCAGCCTCCGGTACCAGACTAGCTAGCCCCTACGCAACCAAATAAATCAACCATCGTCAGAGTGCAATCGTTCATATACACTGTCGGTGATGCGCTGAAAAATGCGTTAATGTTGAGTTCCTCGAACCCTTACCAATTAAGGGACATAGCCAGATACGCAACTGGCTGATGCAAGCAGTCTAATGTCTTTAGATCCGCTGGCCTGCGGGCATGACAATGTCAAACAGTCAAAGATTGTGGCGTTGACGGTCAGTCTTGGGGACAAAAAAGCTCAGTATTCTCGTTGGCAGCCAGATAATTTAACAGTTGATGCTGAAACGAAATAGGCATCTTGGTTCTGGTGTTTGTAACAAACTATCAGCTACAAAAATATGCTCAATTTGTGACATCAGTAACAAAACGCGTTTTGTTATGTGGATTGCTTGTTTTTTGATCTGGTATAACAGGTATAAAGGTATACAGAAAAGCAAAGAAATACTGCAAAGGAAAACAGCTATAACGTAAGCTAAAGTAATAACCTCTCAGTCTTTCCTCATTTGACTAAGGGAGTTTTATTCAACCTGAACGGACTACGAAAATGAGCACAATGAATAAGTCAATTTTTGAAGCAGGGTTGAACTGTGCCAGTGGTGGAATATCTGGCGAACATTGTTTTTTGTTGGTGACCCAAAACTGTAGGTGGGTATCAGTTTTATCTTTCATAGAGTGAAATATGTTAAGAAGAAATGGAGGAAAAGATTGTACGGATTAGGTATTGATAACAATCAATAGTACTGGCGTATTTGAAGACAATATAATTATTTCTGGATATTGTTGAGGCTCCCTAATATTTACTTTAAGGGCTATATTAGAATAACACAGGAAACAAATATGGCAACAGCATGGTATAAACAAGTTAATCCACCACAACGGAAAGCTCTTTTTTCCGCATGGCTTGGATATGTATTTGATGGCTTTGATTTTATGATGATATTTTACATTCTTCATATTATAAAAGCAGATCTTGGCATTACGGATATTCAGGCTACTTTAATAGGGACAGTGGCCTTCATAGCCAGACCTATTGGAGGTGGTTTTTTTGGTGCCATGGCTGATAAATATGGTCGTAAGCCAATGATGATGTGGGCAATTATCATTTACTCAGTCGGAACAGGCCTTAGCGGTATTGCTACAAACTTATATATGCTCGCAGTTTGCCGTTTTATTGTTGGCTTAGGGATGTCTGGTGAATATGCATGTGCTTCAACTTATGCGGTAGAAAGTTGGCCTAAAAATCTTCAATCTAAAGCTAGTGCTTTTTTGGTAAGTGGTTTTTCTGTTGGAAATATTATTGCGGCACAAATAATCCCTCAGTTTGCTGAAGTATATGGATGGAGAAACTCTTTTTTTATAGGCCTGTTACCAGTTTTACTAGTTCTTTGGATCAGAAAAAGTGCTCCAGAAAGTCAGGAGTGGATTGAAGATAAATATAAGGATAAATCAACTTTTTTGTCTGTCTTCAGAAAACCACATCTTTCAATCTCTATGATCGTTTTCCTCGTCTGTTTTTGTCTATTTGGTGCAAACTGGCCGATAAACGGACTACTTCCTTCCTACCTGGCAGATAATGGAGTTAATACAGTGGTTATTTCAACTCTGATGACAATAGCAGGTTTAGGAACACTGACAGGTACAATATTTTTTGGTTTTGTTGGTGATAAGATTGGTGTAAAAAAAGCCTTTGTAGTCGGTCTAATAACTTCATTTGTTTTCCTTTGTCCTCTTTTTTTTATTTCTGTGAAAAACTCTTCTCTTATAGGATTATGTCTCTTTGGATTAATGTTTACAAATTTAGGTATTGCAGGGTTGGTTCCAAAATTTATATATGATTACTTTCCAACAAAATTAAGAGGATTAGGGACCGGTCTTATTTATAACTTAGGGGCAACTGGAGGAATGGCCGCACCTGTATTAGCTACATACATTTCAGGATATTATGGCTTAGGTGTTTCATTATTCATTGTTACGGTTGCATTCTCTGCCTTATTAATTTTGTTAGTTGGTTTTGATATTCCAGGTAAAATTTATAAACTATCCGTGGCTAAATAATTGGAGGCTTTATGATTAATTATGGCGTTGTTGGTGTTGGATACTTTGGCGCTGAATTAGCTCGTTTTATGAATATGCATGATAATGCAAAAATTACATGTGTATACGATCCTGAAAATGGAGAAAATATTGCCCGTGAATTGCAGTGTATCAATATGTCAAGCTTGGATGCTTTAGTCTCAAGTAAATTAGTCGATTGCGTGATCGTAGCCACCCCAAATTATCTGCATAAAGAACCAGTAATTAAAGCAGCTAAGAATAAGAAGCATGTTTTTTGTGAAAAACCAATTGCATTAAGTTATGAAGATTGTGTGGATATGGTCAAAGCGTGTAAAGAAGCTGGTGTGACCTTTATGGCCGGGCATATTATGAATTTTTTCAATGGGGTTCAATATGCACGGAAGTTAATTAAAGAAGGTGTTATCGGCGAAATATTATCATGTCATACTAAGAGAAATGGCTGGGAAAACAAACAAGAGAGACTTTCCTGGAAAAAGATGAAAGAACAATCTGGTGGACATCTATATCATCATATACATGAGTTAGATTGTGTTCAGCATTTACTTGGAGAAATACCAGAGACGGTTACTATGATTGGTGGAAATTTGGCCCATTCTGGTCCAGGATTTGGCAATGAAGATGATATGTTATTTATGACCTTGGAATTCCCGTCAGGAAAACTAGCAACCTTAGAGTGGGGGAGTGCATTTAACTGGCCGGAACATTATGTCATCATCAATGGAACTAAAGGCTCTATTAAAATTGATATGCAAGAAACAGCAGGGTCACTTAGGATTGGCGGTCAGACAAAGCATTTTTTGGTCCATGAAACACAAGAAGAAGATGATGATCGTCGGAAAGGCAATATGACCTCAGAAATGGATGGCGCTATAGCATATGGTCATCCAGGAAAAAAAACACCATTATGGCTTGCCAGTTTAATAAGAAAGGAAACGTTATTCCTCCATAATATCCTCTGTGGTGCAAAACCTGAAGAAGATTATATTGACCTTCTCAATGGTGAGGCGGCCATGTCGGCGATTGCTACTGCTGATGCTGCCACTCTTTCAAGATCGCAGGACAGGAAAGTGAAAATCAGTGAGATCATTAAACATACATCAGTAATGTAAAAACTATACGCCTCTTGATTTAATTCAGGAGGCCTTTTATGTATGATCAAGAATTTTATCTTCGATAATCTCATAATTTTAGCAGTGCCATTTATGATAAAAACATCCCTTAAAACCAATCTAATCTTTTTCTTCCTCTGCGTATTTGTTCCCCGTATGGCGTCATAATTTACGCTACGTAATACGGGATAGTTACGATACGCAGCGATAGCGCTAAGTTTTAGTTAAAATCCCCCATCAGCGGGATATGGGGATCTCTGGGAGGTTCAGGTTTTAGCATCGCGACTTTAATACGACAGACGCTGGTGACGATGATGCCAAGTAGTGACTCTTCCGAATAAGGTTCCCACTGACCAATTGGCGCGCGATTCGCAATAACATCTCCCTTCGCCCAGTATTGGGAAAAGTAGATACATTCAAACTGTGTACGCTGTTTCGTCTCACAGTTCACGACATTGCTGGCCGATGAGCTGACCATTGGGCCTATCCGGGCTGTCCCGATGGATATTACGCCGAAGTATGTGGGAATTGCCAGCGGATTGATGAACGCCGGTTCCGCTGTCGCCGACATTATTTCACCTATCGCCTTTGGCATTATTATCGATAAAACAGGCAACTGGAGTTTACCATTCTACGGTTCCGTCGCATTGCTTGTTATTGGTATATTCCTGACGTTCTTCATGCGTCCAGATAAGTCATTGTAAAAGTCGAATTCAGGGCTGAAGTGGTCTACTGAATTTGGCCATCTGAACAGGGTGATATGCTCACCTTAGAACAACACAGGTGCACCAATGAAAAGAAGAAATTTCAGTCCTGAATTCAAACGTGAATCCGCTCAGTTGGTTGTCGATCAAAATTACACTGTTTCTGACGCTGCTAAGGCTATGGATGTTGGTCTTTCCACGATGACGGAATGGTTCAAACAACTGCGTGATGAGCGTCAGGGCAAACGCCAAAAGCCTTCCTGATAACACCGGAACAAATCGAACTACGTGAGCTAAAGAAAAAGCTACAACGAATTGAAATGGAAACGAAATATTAAAAAACTTTCCATGTGTGAAACCCCGTCCCGAGTCTCAGAAACTCCCCGGTAAAGCTGGCAGTCTAATATAGCGAAGGAAGCAGTCGTCGGCCTTTTGGTGGTATGACCCTTAAAAAAACATGGTTCAGGGGCTGTGGCGGATCCGACGGTGGTAGCTTGATCCCGTTCAGGAAGGTGATTTCTCCGTCGTCTCCTCCTTCGTTCATTAAAAATGAGCAAGGAGATTTATATGAAAAAATCCTCCCGAATGTCTATTGTCCATTCTCATGCTGCGGGCGTTGATATTGGGGCCAAATTTCACGTTGTGGCCGTACCGCCTGATGCTGACGCCGAGCCAATAAGGACTTTTCAAAGTTTCACCGGCGACCTTCATCGTATGTCTGACTGGCTCAAAACCTGTCATATTACAACCGTCGCCATGGAGTCCACCGGCGTTTACTGGTTGCCTGCTTTTGAGATCCTTGAAGCAGCGGGTTTTAATATGATACTCGTTAATGTCAGTGCCGCAAAAAATGTTCCCGGTCGCAAGACTGATGTCAACGACGCACAGTGGTTGCAGAGACGACATGCATTTGGTCTTCTCCGGGCCAGTTTCAGACCTGTACACGACATTTCAGTCCTCAGGTCTTATCTGAGGCAACGAGAACGCTTGACTGAATACCGGGCTGCGCATATTCAGCATATGCAGAAAGCGCTGATGCAGATGAATGTGCAATTGCATCATGCCGTATCGGATATCACTGGCGTCACCGGTCTCTCGATCGTCAGAGCTATTGTCAGCGGTGAGCCCGATCCTTCAGTATTGATCCAGTACCGTGATGTGAGATGTAAGAAGACGCCAGAAGTACTTCAGCAGGCACTGACAGGGAACTGGCAACCTGAGCATCTTTTTGCACTTGAGCAGTCGGTGGCATTTTTCTATTTTTACCAGGAAAAGATCCGTGAACGTGACGATCAAATCGAAATTCATTAATACAACTCAGCACCGGGACTGAAAATCCTGAAGGAGTATTACCCTGCGCCAGACATCGTACAAAGCAACCCAATCAGCTTTCCTTGATGTCAGACCGTTACTCTGGAAAATTACCACGGCAGATCTGACACAAATACATGGGGTTGGGCCTTATCTGGCACTAAAATTCGTTGCCGAACGCGGTACTGACATGAATCGCTGGCCTGATGCGAGCCATTTTACCTCGTGGCTATTTTGTCCACGGGAAATAAGATCTCCGGTGGAAAAGTGTTGTCCTCGAAAACGAGACGTTCATCCAGTTGAATTGCTGCTGCACTCAGGCTGGCAGCCACAACGATTGGTCGGAGCGATACTGCGTTGGGTGCTTTTTATCGTCGATTATCATCCCGTATAGGTAAAGCAAAAGCAGTCACTGCAACGGCAAGAAAACTGGCAACACTGTTCTACAATGCCTTGAAATATGGTAAAAAATATGTCGACAATTGTGCTGATTACTATGAAGAGCGTTACCGTAGTTGCGTACTCAATGGACTTAAACGAAGAGTAAAATCACTGGGTTATTCTCTCCAGCAAGACCCTGAATTATGAGAGTGAACCAGGAGTTTCTCAGGAAGGCTACCGCGCTCTTGATGTCAGATTCCTGAACAGTCTCAATAATCGGGAAACTCAGAGCGCATTATCCTGTGTTCACACTCTGTCATGTGTTCGCAGTTCATCGCTGCAGCTACAGATATTGGAAAACCCGTCCTGAAAAAACAGACGGCAGATGGGCTAGGTAATTGACTTGCATGGCGGAGCTAGGAGCATTGCCACAATGGCAACCCGGAGAGATTACCAGATGGGACGCTGGCTTGCTGGCAGGCTCATGAAAAAACAGGGGCTGGTCAACTGTCAGCCGCCGCCCCACCGGTCATGAACATGTCGCTATTCCTAACTATCTTGAACCGCACTTCGCTGTGACACAGCTAAATCAAGTGTGATGACGTGACGTATATCTGGATAGGTAAACGATGGGGATACCTCGCAGTAGTACTTGCTCTGTTCGCAATAAAGCCCGGGGATGGGCAATGTCGTTCTCACCGGACAGCAGACTGACTATAAAAGCGCTGAAGATGGCCGAGGAAACGCGAGGTAAACCAGAGGGAGTTATGTTCCTTAGCAACAGGAGAGCCATTACACAAGTAGACAGTTCAGGCAGGTGATGTGGCGTTATCGGATCAAGGAGAGTATGAGTCGTCGGGGAAACTGCTGGGATATTAGCCTAATGGTACGTTTCTTCAGAAGTCTGAAGAACGAGTGGGCACCAGTGACTGGTTACTTTAGCCTTAACGAAGGTGTCCATACAATAACAGAGTATATAATTGAATATTAAGTGCACTCCGGCCTCATGAATATAACGGTGGATTACCGCCGAACGAATCGGAAAATAGATACTGGAAAAAATCTGAAATTGTGACCAGTTTTTGTTGACCACTACACAATACAGTAGTGTTAATCACTAAGTCATAAATTCTAGGAAGTCTTGCTTCTTGTTGTTACTATATAACAAAAAACGAGGTCGCTATGAAAACAACATTGTACAAAGATTTCACCTTTGAAGCCGCACACCGACTCCCAAACGTGCCTGATGGGCATAAATGTGGGCGTTTGCACGGACACTCTTTTGTGGTACGTCTGGAAATTACCGGAGAGGTCGATAAACACACCGGTTGGATAATTGATTTTGCCGAGTTGAAGGCGATTTTCAAACCCACGCTAGACCGACTGGATCACTACTACCTCAACGATATTCCTGGTCTGGAAAACCCGACCAGCGAAGTACTGGCAGAATGGATTTGGAAGCAGATTAAATCACAGTTGCCACACCTGACCGCTGTAATGGTGAAAGAAACCTGCACAGCGGGTTGCATTTATCGCGGTGAATGATATCCGACCCGATGACTGGTTTGGATAAAACCAGTCACATTCCTTAGTCGATGGCAACAAACAACCTTCCATTTTATAACTTGCATCACAATTCTCGGCAGTTTATGTTTTCCTTAGTGGCGTTGATATGAATATTTAATATTCGATGGTGATCATTTTATTATTACTTAACAATTATTTTTGAATTCATCCAGCCTACATTAGTAGATTGAAAAATACTCATTGTAACAGATAAAATTGATATCGCTGAAATCTCCCCTACACAAGCCAACATCTCATTGATCTTTTTCTACTTTCCCCCTTGAATATGAGAATTATCTCAGTATCCTGATCATAATACTCAAATCAATGCACTTATAAGCATGTCGCTCAGGCATAGCAAAGTAACATTTTCGGTCTGTCTTTGGTTGTTTTTGAGCAAATGTGATTATAAGAAACAATTCAAGGATGTGAGGATGAACGTATTACCCATCGGGTCACTGGTTATCTCTGAGCAATTTGAAGGCATCGGTAAAGTTGTCACCGTCGATAGTGATACAAATAACGCCACGGTCGCTTTTTTTGAGTCACCGGCTCAACCTTATGCACGACAAATGAAAGTTCCTTTAGAACAACTCACCCTGACAATCCCGCACGAAGAGACGGTAATTTATTGCATTGAGCCACATAGCCAACGATGGACTAGAGCCCGGTTTGGCGGATCGCGCCCCAAAGGGGATTTTCTCGTCATCTTTCGCGAAGATGAAACTACGACGCTGCCAATCGACGAAATTTTTGTTCTGAACAAAGCGCCGGATACCCCGATAAACCCTGCAGATTTCCTTGCCCTCCAAGCTAATGACGCACCGTTCTTTTTCCCTTACCGCCAAGCCTTTATTGAAACCTACATCCAGCAACGCGCTGCATGCCGCGCGATGGCATCCATTTCTAGTAGTGCCGTTGAACTCGAACCCCACCAATTGGCGGTAGTACGCCGTGTACTTCAGGATAAAAACCCCAAGTATATTCTGGCCGATGAGGTTGGGCTGGGGAAAACCATCGAAGCAGGAATGGTCATCCGTGAACACGCGTTAGAAGCAACTGGCCACGTCAGCATGCTTATTGCGGTTCCGGCACCACTAGTTAGCCAGTGGCGGGAAGAACTGGCTGAACGTTTTCAACTGAAACAACTTATTATTGATGCTTCGACGGCCCTCGCAGGTTTGCGACAAAATGAGGCCACGGAAGGCATCGTGATTTGCAGTCATTGCGATGGCTGTACCCTGATTGAACGGGGATTCACCCCTTCACTTATCGCAGTAGATGAGGTCCACCAGATTGCCTCTTGGCCGTGGTCAGGAGATAAAGATGAACGTTATGACTTCAACCTGATCGCAGAGGGGTGCCGGAAAGCCCACTACGTTCTGTTACTCACGGGGACCCCTCTGCATGGGCATGAAAGGAACTTCTTGTCGATGCTGCACTGTATTAATCCGGAAGCCTACCAAGTGGATGAGACCCATCTGCAAGACTTTACCGAACTAGTCAAAAATCGCGAAAACCTTGGCGGGATCTTCTCGGGGTTAGTACCTTCCGTCTCAAACGTCAGCTTACGTCGTAATCTGGAAACACTGCAGCAGCAGTTCCCAGAAGATACTGTTCTGATGACGCTCTGCCAGCAACTCATTCCGCTTATTGGGACGTTCTCCCCCAATACGCCGGAGCGTGAAGAAGGGATCCGGGATATTCGCCGGCACTTGGGGGAAAACTATCGCATTCATCATCGACTGTTGCGTAATCGCCGTCAGGTTTCACTCAGCTTCGATGAAACGAAAAACCTCAATCTAAACCTTCTGTTTCCTGGGCTAAATGGAGCAGAGGAGTGCCGCTGGTATTGCGATGGGTTAGCATTAGACGAACTGATTGATGAGTATCGTTCATTATCTTTACTGCCGCAGAATACGCAGTGGGCAATGAGTGAAGACACGTACCTCTTCTGGGTTGACGATCTCCTATCCAGCCCACTCTGTGTTATGCAACGCGCTAAAGTACATTTGGGTGAAGCGGAACGCACTCAGGAAGAACGAGATCTGTTAGAGCACATTGTTTCAACTGCAAAAAATGAACTACAGGCCATTGATTACAAGCTTGCCATCACACTGAATGAGTGGTTGCAAAAGAATCCGACAGGAAAAGCAATCGTCTTCTGCGATCGTCCGGATCTTGCCCAACACTTGGCAATAAAGCTCGAACTACTGCTGGAGTACCCCCAGGAACTCTATCAGCCGGGTCATCCCTTGATGTACCTCAAACCCGGCAGCCCTATTCGGATCCTAATTTGCGATAAAAGCGGCGAAGATGGTCTGAATCTCCATGGGGGGCTGCGACTAGCCGTTCACTACGGTTTACCGCGCTCTTGTAGTCGTATTGAACAGCGCCTTGGTCGTCTGAACAGGTACAGTGCAAACCTGAAAGGCGTAAAACCTGTCCAGAGTCTGATCCTGAAAAATCACGCCGACTGTGGATTACGCAACGTGTGGGCCCGCATTCTGAAAGACTATATTGGCGTATTTAATAACACAATCGCCAGCCTCCAGTTCGTCCTCGACGATTATCTAGAAAATGCGTGGCAAAATGTCTACCAAGAAGGCCCGGTGGCCCTTGAACGTGTTGCCAGAGAATTCCCTGGCGAACAGGGCATTCTGGCCAATGAAACGCATAAAATTAACATGCAGGAAAAGCTGCTGGCGATGGATGATGAGATTGCAGAGGCGGCGATTTTTGCGCAACAGATCAGCGCTGACGATCATCTTGCAGTAGCGCAGTGTAATGCACTGACAAGTTGGATCACGCGTGTGCTACGTTTTCGCACCACCGGCACTGCAGAAAAAGGTATCAAGTTTCAGTTCGAACTCTCTGATCGCAGCACAGGGACGCTGGTCGATTTTAAAACCTTTCTCACCACCTGCATGCTCAGCTTCGATAAAGAAGGGGGCAACCCACCGTCAACGCATCTGATGAGCGCTGAACGCATTCCGGCGATCGACGGAACAACCGTTTACCCGCTGCGTTATGGGCAGCCATTTGTCGATACGATCTGGCAACTGTTAAACCAAGATGCCCGAGGCAGTTCCATGGCGGTACTGCGAGTGCTCCCCAAGCCACTGAATGAGCCCAATTACTTCTTTCAGTCAACTTGGCTTGTCACCCATTGCCAGACGCAGGATACCTACGCACAACGCCGTATTGCAGACGAGTTGTACCCGCCGCGAATTGTGCAACACTGGCTGTCCTCTAATGGTACGCCGGTGATAAATCCGCAGTTGCTGGAACTGCTCAATGGCGAGTACGCCAAACATGAAACATCGCAGAAATTCTATGCAGATATAAATCTGCGCCCTAATCTTTGGCAAGAAATCGAAGAACTTGTCTCACCGGACACGTGGAAAGAGATGGTGGAACGAGTCTATACCAGTGACCGAGAACAACAACAGGCAACCTTCGGCGAACAAGCCAGACTTCAGTTAATGGCCGTGAAAGCCGTGGTGGTGTGCAGCAGAAATCTATTAGAGGAAATCGTCTGATGGAAGAGGAATGGTCACGCCTGCAGCAGGCGCTAACCACCTATTTTAGTCAAGGGGTCACCTTTAAAGATGGCATCGAAAATCAGTTTCTGAACAGACTGATTCAGATCATCACCGATGCCTCGGCAGGTCATGGTGACATTTTTGCCGGCTACGCCGATGCGTTACGTGCCGCTCACGCGAGTGGTATTAGCGAGCCGTGGCTACCCCTGCCGCCAGAACTGACCGATGCTCCGGCACCTGAGTGGGGCATGACAAAGTTGCCTGCCGTGCAACAAATTCAACTGGCTGAAGAGTCGGACCTGGCGCTGACCAGAGCCACCTATCAGCGTAAGATACGCAGGAACTTGCTGCGCCCCGAGACTGATCCGGCACTGAGGCGCCTGTTACCCGAAGAGCCATGGCTGACTCACTATCAGGGATTCGGTCAACAGGCCGCCATCCGGACGCTGCTAACGTCTGATAATAACTGTACATTGCTGGTTAATCTGCCCACCAGTTGCGGTAAAAGTCTGCTCACCCAACTCCAGGCGCTCAGCGCACCGACAAACACCCTCACGCTGGTGATCGTCCCCACTGTCGCCCTCGCGATTGAGCAGGCTGACGATATGCAAAAACTGCTTCGCGGTGCTGACCAAGATCATGGTGGAAGTTATGTTTGGATCGGAGGCCAAGATCAGCCCTCGCGTCAGGCAATTAAGGAAAGAATCAAAGCGGGAACACAGCGTGTTCTCTTCTGTTCCCCAGAATCCGTTCGCTCTTCTTTGGTTCCGGTGCTGTTTGAGCTTTCCAGACTGAATATGATTGGCGCGATTGTCATAGACGAAGCGCATTTGATCGATCAATGGGGCGCAGAGTTCCGCCCTGACTTTCAGCTAATTGCCCCTATGATTCGCTCACTGAAAGCCATGGGCAAATGCCGTTTTCGTACGCTGCTGCTTTCGGCGACTTACAGCAAAAGTACCCGCGACATTCTGGTCGAGCAGTTCCATGATGAAAACAGTGAACTGATTGAAGTATCAGCTAATTTCCTACGCCCAGAGCCGGAATATTTTGTGCATCATGAGGCAAATGAAAACGCGCATCGTCAGCGGGTCGAACAACTTCTGATGACCTTACCCCGCCCGCTGATTTTGTATTGCACTACCCGCACAGATGCGGAAATGTGGTCTGCCCGTCTGAACGAACTGGGCTACTGGCGAATCGGCATATTCCACGGTCAAATTGACACAAACAATCGCAAGAAATTGATTTCAAAATGGAAAAATGACCAACTCGATATCATGGTCGCTACCTCTGCCTTTGGGGTAGGGATGAATAAAAAGGAAATCCGCAGCATCATTCATGCTGCTATTCCGGAAAATATCGACCGCTATTACCAGGACTGTGGACGTGCTGGGCGTGACGGCAGATCCTGCCAGGTGCATCTGGTATGGCATAAGGCGCAAATGAAAACGGCAAAATCGCTGGCCGTTGAGACGCTGATTGGCGTAGAAAAAGGTTTTGCCCGCTGGAAAGCAATGTTTGACGATCGTAAGAAAAGCCCGATCGCTGACTACATGATTTCACTGAACACCAAGCCCGTTCATATCGATCACCAAGGCGATAAAAACGAAGCTTGGAATCGTCGGACGTTGCTGTTAATGCAAAGAGCCGGACTCATCAAACTGGTCTTTGCTGAACCGAAAATTCCTGACGACCTGCGAGATAATCTGGATGACAACAACACGCAACTGATTGAATGGTTCGAAAGCTACTATAACCACGTACATATCCGTCACTGTGACGATGCGCATTATTCAGAAGCGCACTGGAACACCTATGTGGAGAAGATCCGCCAGTCCGAGTTGAATAACCGCCGGGCAGCCTTTACGGTAATGGAAACGTGGTTGGAGGATCCTGGCAAACCACTGTGTAAAATTCTGCAGAAATTCTATGAATATCAGAGCCATCCTCCCGAGTTAACCTGTGGTGGTTGTCCGGGATGTCGCCAGAAAGGGAAAAGGGCGTTTTCGCCCACCGTGGGCACAGATGTACAAATTTTACGTTCCGAGCCGAAGAAAAAAGCACTCTTCGTAGGTGCGGAAAAGAAAGTTTATTACAACGAAAATATGAAGTTACATTCGTTGTTGATGGAACTTCGTGTGACGTTGCGATCACTGATCACCTCTGGCGAATACGTGTTTATTCGTGCAGACAGAGCAGTGTTCCTGCAACTAGAGAACAACCTAGATTCGCTTTCGCATTTCTGGAGCGCACAGAAAATGACAGCACCTGCATCGGATGGACCAGAGATCGTGATCATCCCTAACACGGCTAATGCGTTCCCAGATCTACCCATGACGCGCTTTGAGCGAATTATTATTGCACCTGAGCATCTCGCCGATCCTCAGTTCCCACATCGAACATGGTGCGCAAGTGCCGCTAATGCGCTGTCGCTGGACTCTTTTATCAGGCAACTACAACATGTCAATAATTAACAACGCAAACCCAGGAAGCGGACTGATACTGCTTCCTTTGATTGAACGCGTTCTGCAAAGCGCACAGGAACCGTTGTCTCAGGACACACTGCTCGCCCGCTATCGTCCTGATAACCTGCCCGCTAACGATAACGCGTGGAGAAAATTAAAAGAGAACCTGAGCTTTTGGTGCAATCTGGGACTCTGGCCGATGCTCGACGGAAAGATGTTACCGCTTGAAGCAGGTGTGCGTCCACTGGCGCATCGGTTGCTTATCTGTACGATTGATGCTTGTCGTGAAAAAGGCGTTGCCAGTGGGAATGATTGCGAACCGTTGTGGCGGGTACTGAGTTGCTTGTTGAGCCTTCAGCAACACTCGGTCGGGGGCCGGGAACCTCTTTCCCCTACGATCATCACCAACAAAGTGCATAAATGGTTACCTGGCGAAACCATCAATAGCAACACCGAAAAACTAGTGAGAGAATTTGGTCGTTTTCTCGGTTTTCTCGAGTTAATGCCGGACGGAAATTATGTCACCGACCCTACCCGGGCCATCCAATATTTTCTGCCGGAGATCTTTGACGATACGCATACCCTTCCCGCCAAAATCTTTATGGCAAACATGGCGGAGGTCATGCCGATGATGGACGGGGGCCAGTACAGAAACTCCGTTCATGACGTGATGCAGCAGGAAAAAGACTGGATCGCACCGGAAGGTGACAATATCTGCACCAGCACATCTGTTGCGCTGCAACGACTTGAAATCAGTAGACGCATTATCCTCTCCATCCACAGTGATGATAAAGACGCCTTATCACTTCACTTACCTGGCGGTAAAATTCGCCGGGTTAGCCAAATCACGCTAAGAGAGGATGCAGAATGAGCATAATGGAATATTGGCCATCCAGGAAAAATATCGTCCAATGCATTCGCAATGAAGCAGAAGAATTAGAGGATCATGTGCTTCTGGCCGTACATGAACCGATGCTACTGACCCGACGCGACGTCAATGAAAATCATACAATATTGCGTGATGAAGACCTGTTCCAGCAGTTACTTCATACGGAGCGCGCGATCCCACTGATTGGCCGCTCGGGGATGGGGAAATCACATCTGGTGCGCTGGTTAGACTGCCGATTCAACATGTACCTAGCGGAAAACAACAAGAATGAGCAATGGGAAATTGTCCGGATACCCAAAAACGCCAGTCTACGGCAGGTGCTTTTACGCATCCTAAAAAATTTGACGGGGGAATTTTTCGACAACGCACGCATGCGCGTTAATGAAGTGACAGAACAGTACCCAGCGAAAGATCTGGCAGACCTACTGTTGACCATGATGGCCCATCAGTTGCAGGACATGCAAAAAGCGGTCAAGGAAGAAGGTCAAACATTGCTGGCGCAAGGTAAAGACATTCCTGCAGACCGACTCGCCTATATGGAAGCTATCATTGAAGAGGTCGAAAACGGTATCTGTGATCTGATCACCGACCCTAACTTCAAACAGAATCTTCTGAATCCAGGCCACTGTATTTTCAAACTTGCCAGTCGGATGAGTAGTGGTCTGAAAGAAGGAGAAGAAGATCATGATAAATATGAACTTCTTCCGGAAGATCTCTATTTTATCTTTGAACCTGACGATCTGTCCGCGCGTGCACGCCGCTATCTGAACCATTCTCAACTGCATGAGTCAGACCAAGTGGAGGCGCGTGCCCGAGCAGCGCGCGTGCTCAATGAAGCCATGCATACCTCGCTGAAATCACTTTTCAAGCGCCTGTTCACCTTCAATGGAGGATCTTTTCAGGAGCTTTTTCAGGACATCCGCAAGGAGTTTCTACGACTTAATCGTCGTCTGGTGATTCTGGTAGAAGATATGGCGGCGATTTCCGCTATTGAAGATGTTCTGATCGACAGTCTGATCGAAGAAGCGGCACCTGGCGGCGTGCAAGTTCTCTGTCCTGTCCACTCAGTGATTGCAGTCACCGACAATTATCCTGGCTATAAACGCCGCCAGGAAACGTTAATCACACGTGCTGGCTACGAGTGGGTCATTGAGAACGTCGATAAAGACAATAACGAAGATCGTATTGTCTCGTTCTGTGGTCGCTATCTGAACGCCGCACGCTTTGGATCAAAGGAGTTAAAAAAACGTCCTGAGCAAGGTAAGTCTCTGTGGCCACCTGTATGGCACAGTGATGAGATCCCTGATGCACTAGAGGATTTTGGTTATTCTGCCAATCAGAAATTCCCGCTATTCCCGTATAACCGTAGTGCCATTCTGGCATTGGCGGATAAGCATTGCCGCGACAGCAGCGGCGAGTTGATTTTTAACCCGCGCACAATCATTAACCGCATCCTGTTAGATATTCTGCGCGATTGCCGAATAGAAGCGGAAAAAACACAGTTCCCGCCAGCAAATTTCGCTGGAATTCATGCCGTTCCCGAGATCGAAGACAAGATTTCACAACTGGTTGTCAGTCGGGTTGGCAGTTCGGTGACACTTGCCGCCATCTGGGGATATGGCATTGATTCTTTTGATGAACTACGCGTAAAACTGCCAAGTAGCGTTGCGAGTACCTTTGGCCTCGATGAGCTAGCCGCACAACTGAATGGCAAAGGTCCCACGATGAAATCGGTGGAACCAGTAACAAAGAACGCACACGAAACGACTGGCAAGACAGGCAGTACGCCGGCGGGTAAAAAGATTGACAATTCGGAGTTCGAACCGAAAGAAGAGGCAAAATACACTGCCAAATCCGAACTACCCTTTATCAGGGCTGTCCGTGCATGGGTGAATGATAATGTCATTCTGCCGCAGGAGGTTGCCCGTGATTTGCGTACGGCACTGAACGCTTGTTATGAAATTCATGCACAGCCAGAGTTATTTGGTATGTCTTCTCGACCACCGCTGAAAGAAGGTCGTTTTACGTTGATTTTTCTGCCAAAAGCGGCATCTAACCCCTCAAGTATTATTACGAACTTTTACTCTGAGCAGGACCTGACCGATCCTTCCCGACGGGTAGATGTGTATAACGCCGCGGTAGCCCTGTTACGTATCCAGCATTACGCCGATTTAAAGCAAGGTTTTAATTATCCAGAGGCGCAGGAAGACTATACTCGCTATCAAAACTTCATCCAGTGGTGGGTACCGCAGGCTACGGAAAGTGCCATTAATCACTTCCGGGCGCGTAACTTACGGGATGCGCTGAAAAAGCATCTGCAAAAAGCTCTGCTGCTTGGCCTGGTGACCGGTAAAGAAGAACCGGCGGAAATCGTCAATACCCTCTGCCTCACCCAGAAAGGCGTCGGAAGAACTGAAGGTAAAAGTACCGGTCGAACGCTGACGACCGCTCCTTCCGAGATCTGTTTCAGAGGGATTGAGGCAACACTGCATCCGCACGCCAGTGCCAGAGTCGCCGAAGCTAGGGCGCAGGCGCTCGTAGGATGGGATGATGCCAGAAAAGCGTGGCTTGAACAGGTTGCCATCACGGAGCAAGGCTCAGGCTTGGGCAGCAGTCGTGCGCTGGATGCCGATGTAATATATTCTGCGCTGAAAACAGTGTTAAAACAGCCGCTTGGCGCAGAAATTGAACGTGCGGCGCTCTCCGTCAAACAGGAACTTGCCAGCACGTTAAAAAATGTTCAGCTCTTTGCTAACATCAAAGATAGTGACGATTTCCTCAGACAACTGAACGACTGGCAGACGTTTATTGAGACTGTGCGGGCCGAGCACTACCCCACTGGCAGCGCTCAGTACAAGCCATCTTCGTGGCTGCTGGGGGAAATTGAAGCTCTCAGAACCAACTCCGAGGAGAGTCTGGCGACATTAAATGCGTTACTTTCCATTGAAAAACAGAAAGATAGTGCGAAATTGTGGCTGGAGATCTGTCAACTTGATGGTGACTACGTTTCAAGAATCAGCAGCATACTTGCGCAATGGCAACTGGTACAACCCAAGATCGCGTTCACACTCCAGCAGATGAATGCCAAAGGGGATATCCAGCAACTGACTCTTGCTCTGAATAAAGTGAATGACCGTCTAAAAACACTTGCGAGCGATATCATCGCCTCTGGAGTTGATCAATGACCACCTTACGCCAACAACTGGCCGAGATGCAAAAAGAACTCGATCTTAGCTTTCAGGCTGGTAAGGCCTCACAAATCATCGATAAATGTAATCTGGTGTGCAGCAAAACTAACACCATTGCAGATAAGTTTGTATTGCTTAAACAGCAATATTCAGCCCAGCAACAACTCCCGCGGGGCATTGCGGTTACCTGGAATGACGAGCAGCGTAGCGAACTGATCGCTGCCGCGAACAGCGTCAAAAGTCTCATGTTGCAGTGGAGACGCTGGCTGAAAAAACAGTCGGTAGACAATTCTGGCGAGGAGGAGAACCTTGCAGATCAGGAAGAGTCACCACAGGAATCTCTGGGTGAGACTCTGACCGCCTCAGAGGAACCTACTGCCTACGACATCATCCAGAATGATTCCTTGACCCATTGCGTCAACCAACTCGGCGCCCTGCACAAGGACCTAAGCAAAGAACTAAAAGATGCTTGGAATACATGGCTGGAAGAGTTACATCATCAAGTTCACGTCGATGACAAAACTCTGAATTTTCAGAAAAATACGAATAAATTTGATGATATCGCCTCCGACTACGAGCGTCGACGTCTGGATTTCGAAAACTTAACGCAGAGCCAGCCAGTCAGCGATGAAAAGATTCACCAAATTAAAGCGCTAGCCGAGAAACTGTATTCCCTGCGCGGCATGATGAAAACGGACTGGCCTGACGTGGTTCAGGCATTTTTCAATCGCATTAATGGCCCGCAGAACTTGCGCCCGACGTTAAGCGCCCTTACGCCTGAGGTGCTTGAGTGGTTAACGGTTGAAGAGATGCTGGATGAGTTCGTGATCACAAGGAAATAATTTATGTCTACGGCTGATTTGTCCCTCCTGCATCAAGCGCTGGATCTGCTCGAAGAGCGGGAAGCAGAACTGCTGGTCTGGGGGGATACAGATGGCGCATTTACCCATGCCGATATCATCTCGCTCTTTACCCGGCACCTTCCGTACGAAGATGCCGAGTCGTTACTGGCAGAACTGCAGAAGGCAGCCATGCTTTTCAGCGTCCCGACCAGCAAAGGGGGAACTCGCTACCGCACGCGTATGGCAGAAGCGGTATGCCTGTTCCGCCACCAGCGTCAATGGTTCCGCAATCAACCGCTTCAGCAAGCCCGGACGCTTGTCGCCGACTACCGTTTCGTCCGTCGCCCGCGCAACTATCCGAAGCGTGAACTTCCGGCGCAAACGGTGCTGAGCAAATGGGTCGATGTTCCGTGGATGAACGAAATTAAACGCCAGGCGCTTTCCCGACTGATCGGCGACTTTTTCATTGCCGGCTTTCAGGAACGCTCAACCGAACGTATTTTGCGCGCCTGGCACTTTCATAGTCATCATGCCCGCGTGAAAGAAGCTACCGGGACCATTGTCTGTGCCGGTACGGGGAGTGGTAAAACACTGGCGTTCTATCTCCCGGCACTCACCTCGCTCCTCAATGATATTCAGCGCGACAATGCGCAACGGGTCAGGACGCTGGCACTGTATCCACGTAAAGAACTGCTTAAAGATCAGTTCATGGAAACCTGGAGTAAATGTCGTGAACTTGATAATCAGGCCCTAGTACTGACAGGACGCAAGATCCGTATTGGTTCTTTTTTCGGTGATACCCCGTTCAACCATCAATACGCAATGAAAGATAAAGACAAGGATATGCCCTTTGATTTACTCCGTTGTACCACGCCGAAATGTTCGGGGCAAATGCACTGGAAAGCAGAAGATATCAAAGCGAAAAAAGAGATTCTTCGTTGTAGCCACTGTAATCACAGCGTAGACAGTGACGAAGTAATCCTGACCCGCGTCTCGCTGATGAAAAACCCGCCTGACATCCTGTTTACCACTACCGAAATGCTCAATCAGCACCTAGGGAATAACCAAACGAATCACCTATTTGGCGTTGGCATTGACGTAACACCTCCGCCGGTAGTCCTGCTGGATGAAGTACACACCTATGTGGGGAATACCGGTGCACAGACGGCCTATCTACTGCGACGCTGGATGCAACTTGCGCGCAGCCACCCTCATTTTGTTGGGCTTTCGGCAACGCTGAGTGACGCCGAACGTTTCTTCGCCGATCTGGTAGGTGCACATAAAAAACATGTGGCTCTGATCGAACCGAAGTTCCACGAAATGGAAGATGAAGGGGCTGAATATCTGCTGGCATTACGCGGTGATCCGGTCTCGCAAACCGCCTTGCTATCTACTACTATCCAGACCAGCATGCTCGCTCGGCGTATTCTGGATACGAAAAGGAAAAAATCATGCGGGACATGGGGGCAAAAAACCTTTGTCTTCACCGACGATCTGGATATCAATAACCGACTTTATCATCAACTGTGTGACGCCGAAGGCTGGCGGTCGCGTGGTCAAAACTTATACGTTGCAAAACCACCGCTGGCTTCTCAGCGTCTGGAAACACCGAAAAACAGCCATAAGCTGACACTGGCAGGACAGAACTGGCGTATCGCGCTGGATATTGGTCACTCACTTGACGAAAATGACCGAGCCATCGTTGCCCGCACGTCCAGTCAGGACGTCGGGGTCGATCCTAGAGCGGAAGTGGTGATTGCAACCGCGTCGCTGGAGGTGGGCTTTAACGACCCCTCCGTTGGCATGGTTATTCAGCATAAAGCGCCACGTAACGTTGCCTCCTATTTGCAGCGCAAAGGGCGTGCTGGTCGTTCAAGAACCATGCGTCCGTGGATGGTCGCTGTCCTATCCGAATTTGGCCGCGACCGAGTCGTTTATCAACGCTATGAAGAGCTCATTAATCCAGAGATAAAAGGACAGTTGTTGCCAATGGGCAACATCCATATCCAGAAAATGCAGGCGGCAATGGCGACACTTGACTGGCTGAGCATGAAGATCCCCGGAAGTAATATCTGGTCATTGCTGAATAAACCGCAGACAAAGCGAGAATCTCTTGATCATCTTGATCGTATGCTCCACCTGATTACTGCCGTGATTGAACAACATGCGTGGCAGCTGGAGCTGGAGAAGTATCTGTTTTACGCGTTGCGCATCACTGACGAGCAACTTCAGCGTGTACTGTGGTCGCCGCCCCGTTCGATCATGATGGAGTTGCTGCCGACATTAAAACGACAACTCACGACCCAATGGTCGCGGATGGGCCAACCGGAGGCAGATCGTTCGACGGGACGTTCCCCACTGCCGGCCTTTATTCCTTCAGCGCTATTCAGTGAGCTTAATCTGCCGGAACTGGAGATCCATCTCGAGCGGAAGTTCGAGAAGCGTGAACATTTGCCCTTTATTCAGGGGCTGAAAGAGTTTGCGCCGGGGCGCATTTCCAAGCGCTATGCCGTTTACTCCGACAATGAAGCAGACTGGCTTATCCCAAACAACTTTGTTCCGGCGATGAATTGCGTTTCGGATGTTGATTTTGAAATTGAGCAGGCTTTCGGCAATACTTGGCAGCCCGAGTGTGTCATCGAGTGCGAAGGTCAGCCCCCTATTAGGGTCATTCGCCCGATGCAGGTGCTTACGCGCGCGCTGAGATTTGATCAAAATCTCACCGAGAAAAGCAACTCGCAACTGTACTGGCATACCCGTTTTAACCCAGACGATCAGGCCGTTCCGCTCCCCATTCCTACCGGCCCGTGGGCGGAGATCCTCCGCTCCATTACGTTCTTCACCCACCAGAACATGACACCTCTAGATGTCACGCGTTACGCCACCCACGCAACAGCCTCATTACGCAATAAAACCAAGCAACAGGCGCATGTGAACTTCAGATGGGTCGAGCATGGCGAGCCTGTCGGGGTTGGCGTGCGGCAGTGGGTGGATGGCGCACGGCTCAGATTTACGCTGCCACCCAATCTGCTGCAACGCATCCGGCATGACCCGGCCATTCAGCGCGCACTGCGAACACTCTATTTCCAGCATCGCATCAAACGTGAACCACGCTTCGAATATGACACGTTTACCGCTGACTGGATCTACGAGTGCTATCTGGCTGCGGTTACGCGGGAACTGGTCACACAGTCGTCTCTGGCAGATTCTATCGCGGAATTAAAAACTCCGGACGGCCGACGTCGCCTCGCTGATATCGCGGACACACTCTTCCAGGCAGATAATATCTTTGAAAATTGCGAGGATGGTGAAGACGACGTTGAAAGTCAGGAACTGCAGCAAAATTTGCGCAACCTGTTTAAAGAGACCGACATTCTGGACATGATAGATAGGCACAGCGCGATCCTGACTCAGGATCTCAGTGATGATGTCGATTTTCAGGACTGGCTACAGGAGTTACTGACAACGACGCTGGCCGGAGCGGTCAAACAAACCAGCCACCTGTTGCTGCCGGATGTCGATGAACGCGGTCTGGTGGTGGATACCGAACTAAACGACGAAGTACTGGACGTCTGGCTGACCGAATCAGAACCCGGCGGCTGTGGTATCATTACCCGTATGGAAGACGTTTTTCATCAGGATCCGGTCTCCGTACTGAATCTGTTTATGCGTAGTTTTGCCGTCAGCGATTACGAGCAGATCGACTACAACCTGTTCGAGATGCTTTCGCGGCTCTCATCTTCCAGCGAACTTCAGGAGGCCTTGAATGCGATACGTCAGGCCAGCAGTCATCTGCAGCGTCGCCAGGCTAACGCCCACCTCAGAGCGCTGCTAAAGGCGCAGGGATTTGCACTTAGTCACAGTTTTATGTCGGTGCTGCACACGCGGGTATTACGTCCGGGCAGCCAAGCGTCACATGATGCGCAGATGCTTGCATATCTCAACGCATGGCGGGAATTGGAAGATAAAGCCGGATACGAAATCGCTCTGAATATTTTTGCCCATACCCAAGCGACGCAAGAACTGCCTGACGCCAGTGTGATTAAAGTTTTTGAGCGCTTTTGCAAAATTCAGGGAATGCTCTGGCAGCGCGGCAATGCCATCCGTCGGTCGGTTCTCAGCTATTACAATCCGTTTAAGTCCGGTAACAACCTGACTGAACGACTGCTGCTAAGCTCACTGTTTCAACAGACGGCGTGTAGCATCAGCATCAGCGAGAGCGATTGGTTAGCGCAGTTACATCACGCCATTACCCAACACGGCTTTGCAGAACTGCATATCCCGCGCGAGGCTCGCCATCGTATTGTGGAAGTGATCTCTCTGGTGCTGGTGACTCCAATTGAGTACTTTGGTTTGCATCTTTATCCCCGCGAATCCGCCGTGGATTATCAGGATGGCAATCTGGTGTTACGTTTTGAACTGGCCGAAGCGCTACTGTAAGGAACGCAGAAATGGAAGAACAACGACAAATTTTCCTGCATGGCCCACTGGGCCAGCGACATTTGCGGGAAATCCTAAGCGCGCAGTTTAGTGGCTTGATCCTCTATCCGGAACTGATCTGGCTGATCTCTCCGTGGATGAGTGACTTTGACGTGATTGATAACCGAGGCGGTCAGTGGAGTTTTCTTGATCCTTCATGGGGAGCTCGGATGATCAGCTTTCAGGAATTGCTCGCCACCGCCGTTAACAATGGTTGCCCGTTACGTATCGTGACACGTAAAGACACGCACAGCGTGGTCTTTATCGAGCGACTATTGATGCGCTTATCGCCCGATCACGACATGCAATACCTATATCACGAGAACCTGCACGCTAAGGGATTGCTGACCAAACATTTCTTTCTGAAAGGCTCCATGAATTACACTTGGAGCGGCGCAAACGTGAACGATGAGCATCTGTTGTTTTCAACCAATAATACGGTGATTTCAGATGCGTTGATTGAATTTAGCGGCCAGTACACCTTTGGAGACACCCATGACTAATGTTCCTCAATGGCTGCGTGACTTCTTTGGCAACGGAAATTTACTGAAGCTGGACAGGTTGCTGGACAACGTTGAAAACGCCTACCCTGCAGACTTAAAAGCCGTATTACTGCCGCTTTACGAGAGCGCGACTGATGCTCAGTGGCCACTCATTCTGCCCTGGTGTGATGCTCATCGCTGGGTATTTTTTGCCGCGGCAGATACAGCTCGCACCACGCAGGAACTCAGCAATGTGTTGAATGCCAGGCTGGGGTCTGCAGATGTTATTGCTGACAGAAAGGTGACCTTTGTCCCCGCACAGGGAGCGACGTCCCTGTCTGAAACGGCGTTGCTGACGCACTGTCCAGCCGGATTTATCCGGATCGAATTATTGCCCACAAAGCTTAAAGATAAACCAGCAAAAGAGCGGGTTTTCGCCGCGCTCAAAGACGTTATCGTCCTATTTCGTGACAGGCCATCAATCGTACGCACGGTCAAACGCCCCTTCGGGCGAATCTTGAGTGATTTCATTCTGGCGAATAGCCAAAAAGACGAAGCCACAAGCGACGCTTTACTACAGGAACTGAAGAACAACGGTACGCTTTCGCGACGTAACCTTATGCTGCTCGAACTCCAGCAGGCGGGTAAGTTAGAGAAGTGGGACACACTGCTGAATCACGATTCTCTTGCTGATTTGGTTCGGGGACGCATTCCTACAACCCTGATGCGGATGCTGCTGAAAGCATACCAGCAGCGCTATTTTACACCCGACAGCCATGGGTATCCGCAAGCCTCACCGGCGGATCTTCGCCCGCAATGTCTGGCACTAAACCCTCTGTTTACGCAGATACCTTTTTTATCCCAAGATGAAACTGACTTTGCGGCGTGGAAAACTTGGGCCACTGGAGTGATGCTTATTGGTGAAGTCGACCTGCTCAACGCGTTGCCAGAACGCCTAAAAACCGACTGGTTGAATGGATTGCACACCTGGGCTAGTCGGCCGTTCAACTTAGTGAGTCCGTCAGCGACGACAGCGACGACGTCGGTCCCGGATACGCTGCAACAGCTTGCGGCATATTTACAAACCTCCCTGACCGCAACGCAAGAGGAGATTATCGGCTACGCACAAACGCTCCACACGCTTGACCAGCAGTTGATAGAGGAAGCGATGGCGGTACCGCTACTGAAAACACTCATCGAGGAGATCCGCCATCTGACCAATCCGCAAATCGTGGGCTGGGATATTTGTTTTTCCCGACTATGTCAGTCAGAAGTCGACAGCAACAGCCTTGTGCAACTGGTTGCGCTGGAAAGTGAAAACTGGCCCGCTGACTCGTTCCATGAAGCGACGCTGCTCCAGTTACTATCAAGTCAGATTCCACCAGACGCGTTCCCGCTCCTTCGTAACGTGATGCCTGCCTTTATTGAATGGCTTGAGCGTCATCATTTCAGTCTGAGTAGCAGGACGTGGCTAAAGTGGCTGGATGTTCTTGCGATGGAACAAAGCGTCAGTCAGGCGGATATCAAGCTGGCCACGATGGCGACGGAGCGCTTCCTACAAGGCTCTGTTAGCCAGGAAGCATATCAACAGTTCGGAGCCATGTTGGAACTGATCGTCGAACGCGCCAGTTCGTTCCGTAACCTGTCAGTGCTGGGCGAGTTGATCGAACTCTTCCTTGATTCTCCGGTGCAGGATCAGGCGACGCTCACCTCGCTGTGGCTCAGCGTTCAGTCTTTTGTGAGCGGAATATGGACGCGACTGGATCCGACTGCTCGTACCGTGATGCGCAACTTGGCGGCTGACGTGCTAGGGGAAGGTGCAGAGAGTGTATTTCCGGTTGAGCAGGATAGCTGTTCGGCAGATGCAGAAGATGAATTGCCGGACTTATCCGGAGCCAGAGTGGCGATTTATAGCTTGACAGAAGGTGCTGCAAGACGCGCGAAACGGATGCTGGAAACGCTGTTTCCCGGGATCGGAGTGGAGATCAGCCAAGCACACACTGCAACCGATAAGTTGATTAATCAAGCAAAACAGGCTGATTACTTCATCTTTTCGGCAGGCAGCGCCACTCATCAGGCTTTTTACGCGGTCTCAGCGCAGCGCAGAGATTTAATCTACCCGACAGGTAAAGGTGCCGGGTCAATGCTGAACGCGTTTATTACGCACGTTCAGCAAGTCTCAACAGTAGTGGTATAAAAATAGGGGCAAATGCCCCCTTTTTATATATTGGCGTTCGCTGCTTTGATATAACTGGTGACCAGATAATCCGTCACTAATGAGATATCTTTCGACAGGTTCTGCAGTTCATTCCATTTACGAACAATGGGCTGACCATCAATATCCGTACCGAAGTTCCACGCGCCACTACTCCATGCACAAAGTGGCTTGATGCGGTTTAACTCTTCGACAAAACGAGTATAGGAAGGAATCTCAGTCCAGCCAGGTTCACCTTTATAGTCCTGATGAACCTGATCGATTTCATCCATCAAACTACCAAGAGCAAGAATACCAACGCCGTGTAATAGGCGGGAATAGCGTGGCTTTTTGTCCCAATCATCGGTAAACACGGTTTCCACCGCCGACCAGAAGTTATTCAGCAGTTTCACCATCTTCACTTCATCCCCCAAACCTGTCGACGGGTCACGGAATCGATACAATGCTCCCTCACGAAGACTGGCATCGATCATTTTAATCATCGAGTTGTCAGCAATAACCCCATCAGGATTGGTTGCCGTTTTGATACGTCCTGCAAGTGGTCCTTCGCCGAAGTTTAGTCGTTGAGTCAGCAGTGAAGGAAACTTACGCATTTGCAGATCGGATGGCAAACGACCATGGGTATGTGGTGCCAATTCGTATAACAACGTTTTGGGCAGAGGTTTTGTGGAGTTAACCAGCATAAACTGCTCGCGTTGCTCTTCTGCATCATTAGCGATAAATGCAGAGACCGGCATCATAAACGAGTCGATTTCCGCATCCCGCAAAGCAGCGGTACGTTGTTGACCATCCACAATAAACCCAGGCTTCTCAAAATCCTTATCTTCGGAGAAAGGTATCACCAGATGCCCCATGTCGCCATTATCTGTAAGCGGTTCAAAACGCACACGCTTATCAAAAGCGATAATCACCGGGTTGGGTATCATCGGGTTTTTACTCTCAATATAGCGCTGAATTTCGCGAATATGGTTACGTACTTCTGGACGCTGATAACCAACCAAATTCTCTTCACCGCGACGAATACGCGAAATCGCTGCAATTTTGCTAATCTGTTTACCTTCTATCGCAAGGCTATAGAGTTGCCTCTCCTCACCCTGTCGGATTCGCAGGGCGGGAACACGATATTCACTCATGACAGTTCCTCTGAGCGTAATGACAATGTGTGCTGTAAACGGTTGTACAACACCTGAATATTATGGAAACCGCGGCGACGGTTACGTTCTGCTCCGCGGAAAATGATGACGTTGATACCGATAGCTTGGCAAATATTGCACTGGCATTGTTTCCAGGGACGTTCACCCAGTGTGCGTTCATAATCCGCACGGATTTTATTGGCCTCTTTTTCACCTGAATGCAGGCGTTCATAAGCCAGTACTGCCTCAAGAGTTTTTTCAAGGGGCAAAGCCCCTTTATCGTATTCGAACAGGGCATTCATGGCATCCTTTTCCAGATGCCGAGCAATATCCTGATCAATCACGCCGGATTTTATTTTGCGACTCAAACTTGGATTCGCATCAAACTGAGGAACTCGCACAGCGGTATAGGCCGGGCCATCAGGCGTATGGTAGTTATTTTTTCGATCTTTGAAGGCCTGCTGCAGCGGTGTTGTCGAGTCAATACTGGTCACACCAAACTTGATAAAGTCGGCGAAACTCTCTGGACGGGCAATACCAAGCAAGTGAACACGTGTATCACTTTTCAGCAGCGGTTTAATTTCTTCGAGGGTCTCAAGGATCTGCGTCGTTTTCAACGGTACCATCCCCCCCATGGTGATATTTTTGTATCCCATGGCTAGCAGGGCCTCTACAGACTGACGGTAGGAGTTTTTATTCCATCCATGTGCAACACCAAAGGGAGTGAAACAGGACTTTTGAGACTTGTTTAAAAACTCTTGTGCCAGGGTCAGAGTGATATCCTGGCGTCGGCGACATTCAGTCAATACTTCGCCACTGAATACTTCCCCTGGCCTCTCATAACCAAAGACGATGTGATCGAGAGAAACGCCATAGTTAAAGCGGGAAGTTTCGTAGAACTCAATCACCTCTTCCACACGGTATGGGGGGACGTCCTGGTTAACATAGGTGAAGGCTCCGCAATCACCCATAGTTTCCATATTTTCTGGAAGACGGAAAAAGTGCTTCATTCCATTACGGAAATAACGTAAACGCTGGGCACGGGTATATTTGCTCTCACCGCCACCAAGACCATCTACTACGGCTTTAGAAACCAGCATACCATCGTAAGGATGAGAAAAAACCTCATGCGGATAATGATCGTCACGTTGACGCACGCGATGTTCGTTACGCGTTTCGCGGAAGAAGTCGAAACTGGGATCAATAAAATCCTGACTATCTGGGAAAAAATACTTTAGCTTCGACAACTTACTCTCCTGTGACACCACTGCAACGTCTCAAAAAACGAGGGATTCTACCATGAAATCCCAGCAAGTAGCATTAAGGTTTAGCCTCTCTAAGGGCCTTAAACTCAGCCCGAAAACGTTTTTCCTCAAATGAATTTCCCGAGTCACGAAATTCACGCAACGCATGTGTTGCACTGACACTAGGATTTTGTTCCATAAGCTTTAAAATGAATGACTTAACTTCCTCTTGGCTACGACGAATTCCTTTTTTCACTTCGCGCACAGGTAACTCTTTGAGTTCTTCTGTTAACTTTTGAGATAACTCATTTAAATCATTGAGTTGTTTTGACGTAAATTCCTTCACAATGTATTTTGCTACACTGATATTAAGCATAAGCATATTGCATCTCAACCACTGAGCCATATTTTTGTTTGTTTTGAAAAGGTATGCCGTTAGCCTACGATTGACCTTTTGGGAAGTTATAATGAGCAGTTGTTTTTTTGCGTCAGCCAAATACTCAATACCATTAATAATATCCAATTCAATTGCATTAATATAGTCTGGAGAACCGCAAATAATATAATGGTCTTTTTTCTTTTTTTTCATTAATTCTACAATGGATGTAGGGTGCTTAGATCTAAAAATAGATCTATTAGTTATTTCTTTCCACCATGTTCTGTGAAAACTTTTTCCTATATATTCTTGTGAATACAATGGTATTGATTCATCATAGCCCACAGCAAAGGTCGCTTTATACGGTACTACATTGTCTTTGTGGTGGAGGAGGCCTAAACCGGCAGAAAGAACCCATAAATCAATAGGGTATTCATTTAAGATCGCTTTAGCTGTCGCCCAGTGCCCACCTTTATAAAGATCTTCTGCACATACAGTTGCAGATGTAGATATCGCTTCATTCAGAGCATTGCACCAAGAATTCACGAGCACATTTGAAGGGGGCCGGCCTGATGAAAATTGACTCAGACTCAATATATCCCCACTATCGTAGTGTTTACCGTTTGTACATGTTGTTATTAAGTTGATATTGCTCACAATCGCCCCCCTAAATCGTGCTACACAAGCTACAGGAGAAAAAAGGGGATGACAAGAACGGAATTATCAGTCCCTGAAAAATTTTTCAGGGACTGATGCTAGTGAGGAATATACTCGAAATACTCATCTTGAGAATGAGAACACTTTTGGCATCGCCTCAGAATACCTTTTTCCTCAAGAGAGAGACAAAAATTGCGACATGATTCAAGAAGGTCGTCAGGATTTTCATTTTTATTTTTAGAAATCAAGGCTCTAGCGAGTGTGTCATAACTAAAACCTCCCGTTGAGTGCGATACAATGCTCATCGCAAGTTGGGTATCGAAAGTTTTCATAGTGCACCTCTGAGCCGCCAGAATAATACAGTTATAAAAAAGTATGGGTTATAGTTCAAGCTGGCTTTTCAAATTCGAATATAGCAAGCATCAGGAATTAGACTACATGCCAAAGTCATAAGGACTAACTTCCCTTTTCCTATTCACATCCAAAAATCAGCCCACTACTGCAGCTCAGTCGCCGTTCATCAATATGTTCGGCCTTATGAACGTAAGATGTACGTACTGAGTTACGTTCTGATCACCGTTCAGCACCATGTCCCGACCACTGTTGATGGTGACGGTTTTACCTTTGTCGAGGGTCGTTTCGGTCCATTCAGCACCGTTGCCTTTTGCTGCATTAACACTAGCAAAGACGTTGATACCGGCACCGACGCCAGCCCGTCTTGGTTGTTCTATGTCGATTCTATCTGGCGTCAGGGGGATTATATAAACCAGTATGGTCCCGGCACGCCGGTGCAGCAGTGGATGACTACTGTGATGCCGAGACATACAGCTCTATTGTAATATAAGGGCTTCCCCGGCATGTCAACGCCGGTGTTTATGGTTTCTGTCTGCTCTTCAGTAAAAATAAAGGGGAGAGACAACAGAACGATAAATGGCCATGATGAGTCGTCATCGACTCGGACCTTGATGAAAGACGCGCGTGAGGTTCTTCTTCGTTAAGCGGATACGTATATTCTGTACAATAGCCAGATAGGCCTCACGGGGTCTAACCCTTTATCATCAACGAATTGACGGTCACATGGGTATTTTGTTTTGTGCTTTAGCTGGCTGAGTACAGCCTGAAATTATCACTGTAATGCAATGATGCCCAGCATAGCCTTGCGTTTTTGGCGGTGATCTCTACAACGGTACGCCAGTATCCTCTGCGCTCGACCAGTGATCAGCCCCAACGACTGAATGAATCAGTCCTTTTTTCGGCACCAATCAGAACCGAACGCCCCCCTGAACCAGCAGAATTCGCAGATACGTATCGCCAGCTTTAGTTATCCTGCCAAGCGTTGATTTCCCACTACTGCTGTATTGCGATAGTGTTAGTCCCAGCCAAGTTGCCAGTTGTCGCTCATTTTAAAATCGTGTGCATTTCCGATAATGGCGACCAGCGCACAGGCCGTTGTGGTACTAATCCCTTTCAGTTCCATTAGTCGCTGACTGCGGTGATCTGCTTTTGCCATGCGGGACAAAACCGGTCATATTCAGTAATATTATCTTCAATACGATCAATGTGTACCAGCAGGTCATGAACGTATTGTTGAACCTGAAGTGGCAAAAAACTCTTCTGCTCAGAAAACATATGACGAAGGGCATCTGTACTTTGTGGGGCGATGACACTGAATTCCGATATCAAACCTCTCAATCGGTTATATGTTGCTGTTTTCTCTTCGATAAAACCCTGTCTGGTACGGTGTAGGCATTGCATCGCCTGCTGGTTCTCATCCTTCACTGTTACAAACCGCATATGTGGGCGACGAACTGCTTCACAGATAGCCTGAGCATTATTTGCGTCATTTTTGCCTGATTTACCAGCCATGCGATAAGGAGATACAAATTTAGCAACCATCAGACGTGGTTCATGACCATATTGTCGAAACAACCTTGTCCAGTAGTGAGCCCCGGAGTATACCTCCATCCCGATAACACAGAGAGGTAAACTGGCAATCAGCTAAGGAATGGTAGTATCCGATATTTTGGGGTTTAACCAGAATAGTTTTTACCGTGTTAGTCAACGCAGTGAGCAGCGAACACATTTTTAACAAGATCGATACCGACAGTCGTGATGGTCATAACGAATCCCTCCGGGGCTATGTTTACCCCATGATTGCATAAGAGTTAATCAGGCGCATATCTTGGGGAAGCCCTTTTCATTCGTAAAGGCCCGCTGTTCCCGCTGAATTCGCTGATGTACCATGGGATAGCCAGCGCCGAGAATGCCTATTATGGACTAGAAAAAGAGCAAACGGACCGCGATTTTTTCGATTAGGTCTGGACCTACTTCGTGACCAGCACCTAACTGCAGGAGCTGTATATTACCCCATCTGTGCTGAAAAAGGTGAAGTGGGATACGTTGGCGAAGGTCGCAAAATGGTTGAAGGAAAATGCCAGCGTGCTGGTTGATACCCACTGGGTTGGTGGTGACTCGACGGCGCTTGCCATGTACGACTGGCCATCTTGGAACAAAGACAAAGCCATTCTTGGTTTGCGCAACCCGTCGGATAAGCCACAAACCTACTACCTAGAGTTAGCGAAGGATTTCGAAATACCAACAGGATACGCGGCGCAGGTTAGTCTGAAAGCGGTATATGGCATTAATAAAACCTTGCCCGTTGAGTATAAAAACGCAACAGTGATTACGTTGCAGGCACTGGAAACGCTGGTGTTTGAGGCGATACCCGTTAACTAAACGCCTGTACCTATGAGTAGGCCGGCTAAGGCACAGCCTACTCGGCAAGACCAGCTACAGGGATTTACTCCCCCTGCTGCGCAAGCGCCTTTTTCATTGGCAATTCGGCCTATAGCTACGCGTCGGCAGGCAGACCAACGAGGCGCTCAAGGCGGCAATTGCCGCACATGACTCAGGTAGCGGCATTATACAGTTGCCTAGATATCCAGATACCCGCTTCGTGAAAAGTACGTATCAGATGATAGCTTGGATCGTTAATAACGATATCAGGAATGAAGTCTCACTGCTATTGCTGCCGGTGAGGATGTCGTTCCTGCTTCAGAGTTGGCAACTGCTATAAAACAAATAAAAGATGGTTACCTATGCAGGGTTCCAGAATACTTGGTTCTGACATATTAAATCTCTCGGATGGGATTTTATCGGTCGTATCAGAGGTAACATTCAGCTACGTATTGAAAGTAAAGGACAATACTGGTTCAGGTGTCAGAAGTTGCTGGCCAGTAGTAAACCGGAATATCTGGGCCGGGAACGCTTGCCAGCTCAGAATATGCGCGGTGCAATGGTTGTTTTTATTTGCAATAAAAAGAGCAGAAAGGCCGGAACAATAAACGTGCCCACAGCGGTATAGCCAGACCATCACAAATACAAGATGCCAGTTCGGCGGCAAAAGAACCGTGGTTAATCTTTAGTAGCATAAAAGGCTTTAAGTCTAGTTAAATCATGTTGTTATACAGTTACAGAATGAAGATTGAGCAAAACTTCCGGAATGAAAAGGTGAGCGTTTTGGTTTCGGCGTGCGTGCCAGGTACAGTCGTTCGGCTGGAAAAATACGGGGGCTGAGCCTGCTGGCAACACTGAGCACAATAGTGCGGTGGCTTATTGGCTATCACGCTTAAAATAAAGGGGTAGATCTGAGACAGCAGGCCAACAGAATTAAAACGCGGCGGGTAATATCGTATCTGACATTAGCGAAGAATATCTTGCGATACTCCTCGCTAATTTTAAAACGAATGGTGCTGATCACCGTTCTTAATCACTTCGCCAGAACCGACCATAATATGGTGTTGGTTTATTAGCGCTGATTCATGGGGATCCCTCAGTGCTTTTGCGGTTTTTTATATCTTTAAAGCAGTAGCGGTAGGGTCGCGCTGGCAGTTTGCTGGCTCACATCGCTGTACTTATGATCCAGCGCAATCAGCGATGTGGTGAGTAACTCTACCAACAGCATAACTCCCACCTTGGCATTCAGCGCGCCGGCGCTCAAGGGGCCTTCCGGTTTGGCCGCGACCAGTTGAATATCACTCAGCGAAGCTAACGGACTGCGCGGCGTATTACTCAGCGCCAGTACACGCACACCTTGCTTACGCGCTAGTTTTACGACATGCAGCAGATCGCGCGTGGATCCAGAACTGGAAATCGCCACCACGAACGTGTTTTTACTAAGTGTTGTGGCGTTCATGGCAGCACGATGCATATCGCTGAACAATTGTGCGGGTTTCCCCAGACGCAGGAGTTTGTAATGTAAATACTCCCCCAGAATAGCACTGGCTGCTACGCCATAAATCTGTACTGACTGAGCCTGATGCAGTGCAAGCGTGGCTGCTTCCAGCAAGGTCCTGTCGAGTAATTTTGCTGTGTCCTGTAGTGCTTGCACGGATTCATTGACCACATTGTCAATCTCATCACCGCCGTGCTCTACAGACTGTACTTGTCGGAGATCGAGTGCAAGCGCCATTTTGAATTCGTTATAGCCCTTACACCCCAGCGTTCGGCACAGACGTGTGACGCTAGCCTCGCTGGTGCCGCTTTCACGCGCCAGTTCGGTAATCGTCAGGTAGACAACTTTTGCCGGATCGCTAAGTACAAACTCTCCCAGCTTCTGTTGAGTTCGACTATATCCATCAACGCTCTGGCGCAATCTCAGCAGCAGGTTTTCATTTTCTGGCATGCAAAATCCTTAATGCGTTTCTCTGCCGATAGTGTGGCGGAAAGTAGGGGAGAGATGCCAGTCATTTTAAAAAAGTATGATCGGTGTCTTGGTTTTTGATGGTAATTTTCATTTTTAAAATTAATTGTGGTAAAAATTTTTATCAATGATCGGGGAGATGAAAAAATGATGCAAATATTTAGCGGTGCTTCGTCAGGCGCATGGTTTGAAAAAGCGCAGCGGTTCGGCAAATCGTTCATGCTGCCGATTGCGGTATTGCCCGCAGCGGGGTTGTTGTTGGGGATTGGTGGGGCTCTGTCGAATCCCAATACGCTGACGGCCTACCCATTCTTGAATGTCGACTGGCTGCAGGCAATCTTCACAATCATGACCAGCGCAGGTTCTATTGTGTTTGCCAACCTGTCGGTACTCTTTGCGGTCGGCGTCGCCGTGGGGCTGGCGAAATCGGATAAAGGCACTGCCGGGCTTGCGGCATTGCTAGCGTTTCTGGTGATGAATGCTACCATCAACGCCTTATTAACGCTAAATGGAACGTTGGCGCACAAGAACCCCGGTTCAGTTGGCCAGGGGATGACGCTTGGTATTCAGACACTGGAAACTGGTGTGTTTGGTGGGGTGGTGATTGGTCTCGTCACCTGCACGTTACATAGCCGTTTCAATAAAGTCTCACTACCTCAGTTTCTCGGTTTTTTTAGTGGTTCTCGTTTTGTACCCATTATCAGCTCCCTTGCCGCGATAGTAGTGGGTGCGGTTATGACGGTGGTGTGGCCGCATTTCCAGAAACTCATTTTTGGACTGGGCGGCCTGGTGGATGCGACGGGCTATCTGGGGACGCTGTTGTACGGCTTCATCCTGCGTATGCTTGGTCCACTGGGTTTACACCATATCTTTTATTTGCCGTTCTGGACGACGGCGCTGGGCGGCAGTGAAATCGTCAACGGCCAGTTGGTTGAAGGTACGCAGCGGATTTTCTTTGCCCAACTTGCCGATCCGAATACGCAGCAGTTCTACGCGGGTACCGCTCGCTTTATGTCCGGGCGCTTTATCACCATGATGTTTGGCCTGCTTGGCGCATGTCTGGCAATGTACCATACCGCAAAGCCGGAGAATAGAAAGGTTGTCGCCGGACTACTTTTGTCGGCAGCCTTGACCTCTTTCCTGACGGGAATCACTGAGCCTGTTGAGTTCTCCTTCCTGTTTGTCGCGCCCGTATTATACGTAATTCACGCCTTCTTCGATGGTCTGGCGTTTATGGTCGCCCATATTTTACATATCACTATTGGGCAAACCTTTTCGGGCGGGCTTATCGATTTCCTTCTCTTCGGCGTGTTGCAGGGGGAATCTAAAACAAACTGGATGTATGTCCCCATAGTGGGAATACCGTGGTTCTTCCTTTACTACTTCACTTTCCGCTATTTGATTAACCGCTTTGGCTGGCTGACGCCGGGTCGTGAGAACGTAACCCTGGTTGAATCCGGCCAGCCTCAGAGTGAACGCGCAGCGGCAGTCATTGCCGGGCTGGGAGGCAAAGAGAATCTGGAAGAGGTGGACTGTTGCGCCACGCGCCTGCGCGTGACGGTTAAAGAGAGCAGTAAGGTAGATGAAGCTGCGCTGAAAGTGACCGGAGCGCGTGGCGTGATTATTCGCGGCAACGGCGTTCAGGTGATTTATGGCCCTCATGTCACCATCATTAAAAACGAAGTCGAAGAGATTTTATCGTAATGAGAACTGTACTGGATTCCCTGAAAGGTAAATTAATCGTCTCCTGTCAGGCTCTGGAAAATGAGCCTCTACATAGTCCGTTTATTATGTCACGTATGGCGCTGGCGGCAGCACAAGGTGGTGCTGCAGGTATCCGTGCCAACAGCGTGGCGGATATTAGTGCTATCAAAGAGATTGTCTCCCTTCCGATGATAGGGATTATCAAACGCGATTACCCTGGCAGTGAGGTGTTTATCACGGCCACTCTCCGGGAAGTGGATGAGTTGATGACCGTTGAGCCGGAAATTATTGCCCTGGATGCTACTGCGCGCCCGCGCCCTGGTGGTCAGACGCTGGAAGAACTGGTCACGCAGATCCGCGCTCGCTACCCGTCCGTACTTCTGATGGCAGATATAGCAACAGTAGAAGAGGCGGTGACAGCTGAACGTCTGGGTTTTGACTGTGTGGGCACTACGCTCTACGGCTATACCGCAGAAACTGCCAGGCATGTGCTGGCGGAAAATGACTGTGGATTCTTACGTGAGGTCCTGGCAGCGGTCAGCGTTCCGGTTGTGGCGGAAGGGAACGTCGATACCCCGGAACGTGCCGCACGTTGCCTGACATTAGGCGCTCATACCGTGGTGGTTGGGGGGGCAATCACTCGTCCGCAGCAGATAACGACACGCTTTATCGCGGCGATCGCCTCGTAAAGCACCGATGGGGTATGATACTTTGGTGGGGATAAGCGATAATTATCGCTTATCCCCATATTGAGAGTGTTATGCAGTACCCGATTAACTAGATTTTCCAGACCCTGCAAGGTGAGGGGGACTATTGACGCGCTGGACGAACTATTCGCCACGCTGAGCTACGACAAACCGCGGGTGATTGCGCTGCACTTTAAAATTTCCGAAGGTTATACCTTGTTGATGCTGATTACCACCTTCGCCAGCTGCCTGATATTGTGCAAAAACTACGGCTGGTGAAGGTTGGTTTTACCATTACTGCTGTATATACCCTGCAACTGTTATGGCTGAATGGCGAGCAGTACATCCTTCCGTGTCTTATCAACACCATTATTGGTTGTTTAATTGCTTCGGCGGTACCGTCTGGTTGTGGTCACAGTGGTATAACGGGTTATTGCGTAAGAACGCCCATGACGCTTCAGAAGCCTATCAGAAAGTGATATTGGCTCAGCAGCACTTTACAAGCGGCGGTACAGTGGCTGGGAGATTATTGCCGATCCGATATGCCGCATTAATGAGAGAGTTCATCATAGGAGAACGCTTTTGCCAAATAAACCACCTGCCTGTCGTCCAGAATCGCCGCGTAGCTGGTTTTCCCAACCGTTTGCTCAGAAATGAGATCAATAGCCGCAAATCGCGGTCCTGATCGATGCTTTCAATATAGTTAGCCGCCATTTTTTGCAGCGCCAGGCCCACGTGATACAAGCGTGTATCCGGCATATAGAGCGGATAGTCGTTATCGAGAAACTCCTGAGTCAGGCAGTGGGCGGAGCTTCTGGGAATATAGAGGTAATCTGCGAGGCGATCTGATGTATAATCTGTTTAGTAAGAGTAGCTTTTTTAACGCTATTACGTCCATGGTGTAGCCTATATGCAGGCAAAGTTCATATCCTTGAGTTTTATGTCAGCCTCTTCCTTTAAGCATCTACTTGGTGTCTATCGTTACTTCGCACACAAGCATCATGTATATGATGTAACGAAATTAGTTAACGCCCTTATAAGAATCAAGACGTTATCGGGACGCTGTTAACCTGGCTATCCATCCCAAAACCGGTGCTGACTGGCAATTGCGCGGACAGCAAAAGCGGGTGATGACACCGGGGCAGAATGAAAAATATTATCTTGCTGGCGCGTTACATAGCTGAACGGGCAAAGTCTGCTACGTGGGCAGTAACCGCAAAGTTCAGCCTTATTTATCAGTCTGTTGAAGCAACTGAAGTCTGTGTACCGGCGGGCAAAAACGATGCCCCTCATCGTGGATAATTACATTATTCACAAAAGCCGGGAAACGCAGCGTTGGCTGAAGGAAAATCCGAAGTTCAGGGTGATTTATCAGCAAGTTTACTCGCCATGGGTAAATCATTTTGAACGGCTATGGCAGGCGCTTCATGAAACGATAATGCGCAATCATCAGTGCCGGAGATGTGGCAGTTGCTGAAAAAAGTCCAACACTTTATGGAAACTGCCAGTCCGTTCCCCGGCGGGAGACATGGTCTGGCAAAAGTGTAGCGGTATTAGGCGCAGCTATTTAGCGACATATTCCTTTGTTTTATCGTCAGTTCGTAAACGTCCGATAGCGATGATGTGAAGTGCACTATTTGCAGCACGCTCCCCACCCCGATTAAGTCGGTAACGGTTCATTTTTTTAGAAGATACGGTAACCGAGTTGACACCACACAGCACCGCAAAACCTGATTCTATTCTTAGCCGTTGGGGATTATCTCCGGCAGTGATGAGCAACTGCGAAGCGCTTTCGTATCCAACAGCATTACGTTTAATCAGTTCAGGTGCCAGTTCATCGACAATTGCCGCAATCATGACATCAAGGTCGGCGATTTCATCATGTAACTCGAAATAGCGTCAGGCAAGTGATTTCAATGCAATGCGATAAACGTTGGTAACATTATGATATTCACTGGCACTAGGCTTCCAGGATCCCGGAGTCCTGATAAGTTGCATATGTGTCATATTTCTGAGTTGTTCGCGTAATTCATCCGGTGCAGAGATAATATAGGAATGGATAATCTGGAGATGGAGAGCGACTCTGCGGGCTGATACTGCGGTGTTGCGGCAAGTTTTTAGCATCCGCTTCTACGCCAAATACCTGAAGTAGGAATGGATGCGTTAGCAGCACACATCCGGATCTGCGCGGGGAATAGCCGGAAACGGCTATCCCTACCACAATAGCTAACTTTGCAATAGTGCCCTTTTAGGCTCATGTACTCTGACGTAATTCTATCTGGTAGTTGAATTGCACGATACGCGACTCTTCTGATTCATCATGATTATTATTCAATAGTCCAATCAGTAACTTACCCGTCTCTATCCCCATTTTTTTGTAGTCAATACGGATGGATGTCAAGGTTGGGTGTGTTTGATCGCAACTGTCTGAACCGTCAAGACAAGCTACAGCGATATTTCCAGGGATTTTTAACAAACGCCGCTGACACTCAAACATGATACCCAGCGCAATCTCTTCGTGGCTGCAAATCACAGCATCCAACTCTGGTTGTCGCAGTAATATCTCGTTTAATGCGTAACGCCCCAATTGCAGACTTGCGGCATCCGGCATTGTGATAACAAGATCAGTGTTCTGGTAATGGCTCAGCATTGCTTTATGCCAGCCGTTCAGTTGCTGACGTTGCAGGCGGTTTTCCATATGCGCACCGATAAATCCGATATTCTTATAACCCTGCTCCAGCAGATGTTCGGTCAGTTTATGTGATGCTTCAAAAAATGCTGTTTCGATGGTAATTTGAGCCGGACTGAAAGGGGAACCGACAACGTTAATGGTAGGTATATTTGTTTTCTCGAGTATCTGGTGAGTTTTATCAGCCAACTGAGAACCAAAAATAACTAACGCCGCCGGGTTGCCTTGAAGAAGCGTCATCAGAATTTCAGCTTCTTTGAGCTGATTATACTCATGACACCCAAGCAGTAGCTGGAATTCATTTTTATTAAGCACCTGCTGCAACGACTGCATAAAGCGGGAGCTGGCTTTATCTGTCAGGGAAGGAACCAGTACGGCGACTGTATCACTGTGACCAGATGCAAGGGCGCCAGCAGTTCTGTTGGGAATATAACCCAACTCTTCTACGGCCTGTTCTATCTTTTCCCTCAGCTTGTCAGAAACCTGTTCCGGTGTTCTCAGCGCGCGGGAAACGGTCATGGTTCCGACACCTGCAAAGTTAGCGACCTCCTGCAGCGTCACCCGTCCGGTACCACGGCGCTTACGTGTTTTTTCCATTTCGACTCCATGGATAATTACAACCAGCTGTTTTCATTACTTTTATTTTACCATTACTCTTTCCAGTTTTTGCCCACGGTAGCAAATATCCTGTTGCATTGTATATGCAGGAACCGAATATAGCCAAAGCATGGCGACAGAGAAATGATAGCGCTATCACAAAGATTGGTAGCGTTATCAGATAGCGCTATCAAATGCGACAATCATCACATTAATTAATGCGTAAAATATCTACTCTCCTGTTAATTATCATCGGGAGTTATCAGTCGCATGTTAAAAAATCTATTAAATACAAAGGTCGTTCAGGTCGTGGAACAGGTCAAAGACTGGCGGGAAGCCGTGGCGATTTCATGCCGACCGTTGATTGAAAACGGTTCTATCGAACCGCGTTATGTTGATGCGATCTATCACTCTCACGACACTATCGGTCCGTACTATGTGGTTGGCCCTGGTATTGCGATGCCTCATGCGCGCCCGGAAGAGGGGGCTAACAAGCTGTCATTAGCACTGACCCTGATCCCTTCAGGTGTGAATTTTGATGCCGATGAAAACGATCCAGTGAAATTACTGATTGTGCTGGCTGCAACCGACAGTACCAGCCACATTGAAGCGATTTCTCAACTCGCCAAGTTATTCGATAACGAAAAAGACATACAGGCTATTTTGACGGCCAAAACGACGCAGGACATTTTGTCTGTTATTGCGCGCTATTAATCCTGAGGAACATTTATGAAAATAACAGTGGTTTGCGGTAACGGCTTAGGCACCAGCCTGATGATGGAAATGAGCATTAAAAGCATTTTGAAGGATTTGTCCATCAGCGCTGATGTTGATCATGTCGACCTGGGCTCCGCGAAAGGGACGCCGAGTGATATCTATGTCGGCACCAAAGATATTGCCGAGCAGTTAGTCGCGCAGTCTGTCGCAGGCAAAATCGTCGCCCTGGAAAATATGATTGATAAGAAAGCCATGAGAGAACGTTTGTCCGTGGCATTAACCGAATTAGGCGCACTGTAAGCTGGGGGCGATATGGATTTCTTTCGTTTTTTGATGAGCGATGTACTTTCCGAACCCGCGGTGCTGGTCGGTTTAATCGCCCTGATTGGCCTGATTGCACAGAAAAAACCGGTAACCGAATGCATTAAAGGTACCGTCAAGACCATTATGGGGTTTGTGATTTTAGGCGCAGGGGCGAGTTTAGTTGTGTCGTCACTGGGTGACTTCGCAAACATTTTCCAGCATGCCTTTGGTATTCAGGGTGTCGTGCCGAATAATGAAGCCATTGTTTCCGTAGCGCAGAAAAGCTTCGGGAAAGAAATGGCGATGATTATGTTCTTTGCGATGGTTATCAACATTATGATTGCCCGTTTCACACCGTGGAAATTTATCTTCCTGATCGGTCATCACACGTTGTTTATGTCGATGATGGTAGCGGTAATTCTGGCAACAGCAGGCATGACCGGCATTACGCTTATAGCCGTTGGCTCTTTGGTTGTTGGCGTGGCAATGGTCTTTTTCCCGGCTATTGCGCATCCGTACATGAAGAAAGTGACCGGTTCTGATGACGTTGCCATCGGCCACTTCTCAACATTATCTTATGTATTGGCCGGTTTCATCGGCAGCAAGTTTGGTAATAAAGAGCACTCGACTGAAGACATGAATGTGCCGAAAAGTCTGCTGTTCTTGCGCGACACGCCGGTTGCTATCTCTTTTACCATGAGCATAATTTTCCTGGTGACGTGCCTGTTTGCGGGTGCAGATGCGGTGAAAGAGCTTAGCGGTGGTAAAAACTGGTTCATGTTCTCTATCATGCAATCCATTACCTTCGCAGCTGGCGTGTACATCATTCTGCAGGGTGTGCGCATGGTGATTGCGGAGATTGTCCCGGCATTCAAAGGTATTTCAGACAAGCTGGTTCCGAATGCCAGACCTGCTCTCGATTGCCCGGTCGTCTTCCCTTACGCACCTAACGCTGTACTGGTTGGTTTCCTGAGTAGCTTTGCTGCAGGTTTAATCGGTATGTTCACGTTGTATCTGCTGAACATGATCGTGATTATTCCTGGTGTGGTGCCGCACTTCTTCGTAGGTGCAGCTGCAGGGGTATTCGGTAATGCAACGGGTGGACGTCGTGGTGCGATTTTGGGTGCCTTCGCTCAAGGCTTGCTTATTACCTTCCTGCCAGTATTCTTATTGCCGGTGCTGGGTGATATTGGTTTTGCTAACACCACCTTCAGTGATGCTGACTTTGGCGCACTGGGTATTTTGTTAGGGATTATCGTTCGCTAATATTTTGATGACATTAATATCCTCCAGGATTTCAGGAACGTGGAGGATATTAATTCCTCTTGTTTTCTCCATTTTTCTTTCTTCCAGTCAGGACTGCATCCGATTAATTGTAAGCGCTCCGAGAAGTACGTAGCGTAAGGATTATTTTACAGCTGAGAAGTTTCAGTGCAGCAGTTCATGCACACGGTTCGACGGCTAGTCATTGATCTTCATAATTACCTCGCGTAAAAAACGGGGTAAGGCCGCTCATCCTAGCGTCATCTCCACAGGTAATAATTCAACGCCAATGCCAGAAGAGTTCGTTAACGGAAGACGCCGTGATATACGCCCTTTGATCAGCGAGAGCCTGAGCCATTTGAACAGAAGATTATCATTGATATCATGCTCCCGGGCAATACGGGCAACAGAACCCCTTGGTTGTAAAGCCAGTGTAACCATTTGAAGTTTAAACTCATTTGAAAATGACCTGCGGGGTTCAGCTGATAATGTTTTTTGTTCCATAACAGGTGTCCACTAGTTGAAAAGGTGGGTACCTATGTTACCAATACTGGCTTAATGGCTACATACAGCAGTCGGTTTACGCATACACTTTTATAGTGCACTCCGGCCTCATGAATATAACGGTGGATTACCGCCGAACGAATCGGAAAATAGATACTGGAAAAAAACTGAAATTGTGACCAGTTTTTGTTGACCACTACAAATAAATAAAAGAGTTGCAGTGCTTGCTCGGTAAGAAAACAATGGAAGTTGAGATCCTCAAAGAAGCTGTGGAGTACACCACTCTACAGTAGTTGCGCAAATTTGGAGTGGACGATAATGTGATCGTCTATAAGGGCAACGCTATCATAGTCTTGTCCTGGCGGGTAAAAAAGCGCGCTTACCTTAACGATAAGCGCGCCGCTGTTCAGGCCTTGAGTGGTTATTCAATTCCTGTGGTGACTGTAAAAGTGCGCGTTTGCTGCGGTGCAACCTGAATCAGCGTGCCATTACGTTGCGCGGCAAGATACCCCTCAGGCCGACAGGTTGCAGGTAATGCAAAGGCGGCTACCTGTTGCTCTCCGTTATAAAGGATCCAGCGTGTCACATAATTTAGTTCAGCACTGTAGAAACGAGTAACAAACGTAGTGCCATCGGGAGAGATCATGCGAAACTCTGGCTGATCTGTATAAGCGTCCAGTTTGTCTGCAAAGAAGACAATTTCTGGATCATAAAATTCCGGTTGACTCAGCGTCGACAGAGAGGCTTCTCCCTGCATAATCCGTTGATTAAACGCCAGCCACTGAGCGGTGGGATTAACATGCGAAGGCACTGATTCACGCAATCTTAATATTTCGTCCGGGATATTCTGGCTGAATGTAGCATTTGGTATATATGCATAATTCATGTGGCACATATATTGTAGTGGCATATCTACAGAAGCCAGATTGGTTACGGCCATCTTAATATCGAACAGTGTAGAGGATTTGTGAAGGACCACTGTTGGTTGAGCCAGATAATGATGACCGAAACCCATTACATACTCGTAACGCCCGTTAAGGCGTAACATATCTCCGTCTAATTCCAGCCATGCTTCATCCATCGCGGCACAGGCCATTTCACCGTGTAGCAGATGAGTATCTTCCGCAGATGGGCAGCCATTAGCCAGCAAACCTGAATGAAAAGCAAAACAGCCATAGGTCTCTATCACCTCTGTCGCCGGTTTAGGCTGGCGAAACATATTGCACATGGTGAGGCCGTGTCCATCAAATTGCGCATCCCAAATCATCTGCCCCATCCAGGGAAGAATAATCAAATGTCCACGACTGTTTGCAATTTTAAGCCCCTCGACACCGCTGTCATAGCGAAAAGACGTGACAGTAAAATCACTATTTTCCAGCAAGATACGAGGTTTCTCGCCAAAAAGCGCCCGCCACAAATTAATACGCGTACTCATAACGGTTCTCCTCAGGACGCTGTGACTTCAGCCAGTGCGGTACGTACTTTGCTTTCACGCCAGAAGTAGACTCCGACATAGACAAAGCAGAGCATAGAAACCAGGAATGAAAGCTGTAGTGAGTGGAACATATCTGCAATATATCCCTGAATTGCTGGAACCACCGCGGCACCGACAATAGCCATAACAATGACTGCTCCTGCCATTTCTGTATGTTCGTTATCAACTGTATCCAGTGTTCCTGCATAGATCGTCGCCCAGCAAGGGCCAAACAAAACACTTACCAGGACGGCGACATAGACCGCGCTGAAACTTGGAGCCAGTGCAACATATGCCAGGAACAGCGCCCCTATAACGGAATAGAGAATCAATACTTTTTCCGGATTAAAACGCGTCATAAGGATGTTGGCTATAAACTTGCCAATAAAGAAGCAGGCAAAGCTATAGACCATGAAGTTTGAAGCATCACGTTCGTTGATATCGCCCAACTCCAGCGCCAGACGAATGGTAAATGACCATACTGCGACCTGCATACCCACATAAAGGAACTGCGCCACAATACCGCGACGAAAGCGCGGATTTCTAGCCAGATAGCGCAGCGTATCCATTGCTGACGGGCGTTTATGGTGACTTGTCTGTGCCACTTTACAGGTTGGGAAGCGGGTTAAAAGGAACAACACCATGACCACAACCAGAATCATAATCATATACTTATACGGTTCAAGGGTGTTCTCTAACATCAGCACCTTAAAGTTGTGAATTTGCTCGGCGTTCATTCCTGACATCTGCTTTTCAAGGCTTTCCCCCTCGGAGAAAACCAGATATTTGCCCAATAAAATACCAGACGCAGCACCAATCGGATAAAAGGTCTGGCTGATATTGAGCCGCAATGTGGCATAGGCTTTTGGACCGATCATTGAACTGTATGTGTTCGCTGCAGTTTCAAGGAAACTCAGGCCAATCGCAATCGCAAAAATAGCTGCAAGGAACATAGTGTAGGTTGCCATATGTGAGGCAGGGAAAAAAAGTGTACAACCACCAATATACAGCGTCAGGCCAATTAAAATTGCCACCTTATAACTGGTCTTTTTAATCACAAGGGATGCTGGTATTGCAATTAAAAAATAACCTCCATAAAATGCGCTCTGCACCAATGCTGAAGCAAAGTTACTTAGCGAAAATACACTTTTGAATTGAGTGATTAATATGTCATTTAATGCAGCTGCGCATCCCCATAGCGGGAATAAACACGATAACAAAATAAACTGGAACAAGGGAGTCTTATTCAGATACCCATCAGGCATCTGAATGATGTTTTTATCGTTCATAGTGCTACCTTTAACTGTGCAGGATGATTATTCGTTTAAGGTTAAAAATTCATTAAATTGTTCAATACTCGGATAAGATGATTGCGTACCTTTCCCTGTGACGCTGAAAGCGGCAAAGAGAGCGGCTTTTTTCAAAGCGGCTTCAACATCACCGCTTTGAACATAATAATGGGAAAAGCAACCAATAAATGCGTCACCAGCGCCACTAGTATCAACAGCATTTACTTTGAATGCAGGAACATGGACTTCCTGATCACGGGTCATCCATAATGCGCCTTTTTCGCTCATGGTAACAATAATATTGTTCAGCCCTTTATCAACTAACGAACGTGCGGCCAAACGAATATGATCATAAGTATCAACCGACATACCGGTTAATATTTCCAGTTCTGTTTCATTCGGGATAAAGAAATCACATTTGCAGGCATAAGACATATCTAACTCACGCAATGCCGGAGCCGGATTTAATAACACTTCAATACCATTTTTCTTACCAAACTCAATCGCGTGGTAAACTGTTTCCAGTTGAACTTCCAGTTGTAAAACGATCAATTTGCATTTTTTCAGATCTTCTGCAGCTCGATCGATATCTTCCGGGGAAAGAAATTTATTCGCTCCCTTAATTATTAATATACTATTGCTCGAGTTGGCATTAACAAAGATCGGTGCAACACCACTGCTGGTACAGGGGACCTTCTCAACATAAGTGGTATTAATTCCCCATGATTCGAGATTACGAATAGTATTATCCGCAAAAATATCATCACCTACTTTAGTCAGCATCAGGACTTTTGAATTCAATTTAGCCGCCGCCACCGCTTGATTAGCACCTTTCCCACCACATCCGATTTTGAAGGCAGGTGCTTCCAGAGTTTCTCCTTCTTTAGGCATCTGATTCGTGTAAGTAATGAGATCCACCATATTGGAACCAATAACTGCAATGTCCATTTCACTACCTCTTATAAACTTTCGCATAACAATGGTATTTAAATAACATTAGCATGTTACTTTTGCATCATTTGTGACTGAGATCGCGATTAGCACATCAACCCGATGTTTATTTAATAGACTTCCAGTCTTATCACTCAGGCCAACACTATCTAATCATAAGCAACCTAACCGGATTAATACCGAAAATTCAGCAGTCTATACCCTTTTCATTTCAAAGGGTCGGTCGTATAGTATGGTAACTAAAACAATGTTTACTAATGCCATAATGTTATTTTTATAACATTTTTATGGAGAGAGTTGATGGAAACGAAGCAAAAAGAGCGTATCCGACGTTTGATTGAAATACTTAAGAAAACCGACAGAATCCATTTGAAAGACGCGGCACGAATGCTGGAAGTTTCTGTAATGACTATTCGTCGCGATCTCCATCAGGAAGATGAACCTCTGCCACTGACCCTACTGGGTGGCTATATTGTAATGGTGCATAAACCTGCACCATCCATGCCAGTAATCCAGGACGTTCCGAGAAATCATCGTGATGACTTACCTATTGCAATTCTGGCCGCCGGAATGGTTAATGAAAATGATCTGATCTTCTTTGATAATGGCCAGGAGATACCGCTCGTTATAAGCATGATCCCGGATGCAATCACCTTCACTGGCATCTGTTACTCACATCGTGTCTTTGTTGCGTTGAATGAAAAACCTAATGTGACAGCAATACTTTGTGGTGGTACGTATCGTGCCAGAAGTGATGCTTTTTACGATGCCAGTAACTCTTCGCCATTAGACTCTCTCAATCCGCGAAAAATATTTATTTCCGCCAGCGGTGTACATGATCACTTTGGCGTCAGCTGGTTTAATCCCGAAGATCTTGCCACTAAGCGTAAAGCGATGGCCCGTGGACTAAGGAAAATTTTGCTCGCCCGCCACGCCTTGTTCGATGAAGTAGCCTCTGCCAGCCTCGCACCGCTCTCTGCATTTGATGTTCTGATTAGCGATCGTCCGTTACCGGCAGATTATGTTACGCACTGCCGGAATGCTTCTGTAAAGGTCATTACACCTGATTCAGAAGACGAATGACTTACTGAAAAAACACCGTACTCTTGTTAAACATCGTCGGATTGGACTGATTACGTTGCACTTTCATCACATATTCCAGCTTATCAATTTGGCTTATCATCTACTCCAGACGCTGGTCATCATTGACCAATAGTCTGATATGGCTTTTGTCGCTGTCCTGAATCGGCAGGCAGAAAATGCCTTCAACGTTAAAAGCGCGACGGGAAAAAGCCCACAAGGGTGAGTCATTACGCCCGGATAATAAACAGGCTCCTCCCTGTTATGGAAGCCGTTGTATTGTCCATAATGTCTGGGTTTTTAATGCACACTGGATAACAACCGGACGAATCTTCAAATATCACTGGCGCTGACAGCCGGTTTGAATTCATCTCACAACCCTGCATAGAGCGAATCTCCTGCCTGCACGTCACTCCACTCCATGGTATCAACTTCACACTCTTTATCTGCGGCTAGTTTCAGTCACCAGATAAGCATCGACTATGAAAGGTGAGCCATGACAACATAACGTTGGTAACGCTCTGACGCCTTAACGGAAGATGCCTGCCACCACAGGGAATGTAAACGACTGAAGTGTGGCCTTTAATGCCGTGAACGGCTCATGGTCTCCTGGCACGGTTGCCGCCCCAACCTGTAACAACATTCCACAGTACAATGTCTGTCAGAGCCGGAGCCTCCCATGCCTGTTGTAGTAACTCTACCAGTTACGAACATCCTTCCTCAAAAGTGTTGTCGTATCTCGCATGGAAGAAAAGATCCTGACTAAGCAGCAACACACAACGTATTGCGGAACCTGCATGTTTTTCCTGTAACTAGTGCATTACGACATATGGTAATAGCTACCTGTGTGGTTTCGCTGGATAACAAGGGGATTTATTCGCAAGTAAAATGCCTGATAAAATACACGAATCTAGTAATCATCAATATTTACTCTGGTCGAATGACGCGTGAAGTGGACGGCCAACAGACGCAGTCAGTGATCTACAGCCTGTTGAATAAAACCCCGGATGCTTCCCCCGATTCTGCAAGTAATACTTCGGTTATTTACACTATTTTATCCCTGTTGAATTTGGTTAAGCCGGTGCAGACGCGCCGGGAAACGCACGCCTGAACCGGCACAATAAAATCCTGTTACTGGAGATACGAATGGAATGACGAGGCAGCCTGTCAGTCACAGGGGGGCTGTTGGCATAAAATCAACGGAAAGGCCACCAACACCGGAATTAAGCTCCACAGTCCCCGCACTGGCAATCCATTCCCGGGAACGGCATCACCGCAAACTGCGCCAGAGGCAACCATTACAGCCTCTGTAACGGATTATCAGCCCTGGCATCTTCCGACGGCACCTCCTGCCGCCCCCACGCCCTGCTGTATACCCCGGTAACCTTAACGCCATCGTCGAGATCAATACTGATTCTCATATCAGCATAGTGACGCAGGCGGTCGTCATAACTACGCAGTTCGCTGAATTTTTTGATCAGGCTGTCGCGTTCGCGTTTCAGGCGTGTGGCTTCACCGCCAGAAGCTTCATCGAGTTGATCGTTCAGGCGATCGATATTGGCCTGATAACGCGCCAACAGCGGCACCACATATTCGGTACGCATTCTCGACAGCGTGGCGTCGTTATAGCGATGCAGATACACCAGGCACTCAAAGGCTTTTTCTTTGCCGGAGCTGAAGAGCCAGTAGATTGGCCGCTTTTTGTACATCTTCATATGATCTTTCCAGAACTGGGTGGAAAGATAGCGACGAATGGTCTCCAGCGCAGATTCGCCTTTTTTCGGCTTGATCGCGTATAAACAGAGACTTTCGGCGATAAATTCGAGGTTTTCCTGCAGGTGCTCTTCACCCCAGACGGTGCGGACAAACTCTTTGACACGAGAGGTGATGTCGTCGTCAAACCACTCGTCATCCATCAGCGGCAGGATACCGTCACTGTCAGCCGGGAAGGTTTTGTACGCACCTTCGGCAACGAGATCGGCGAAGCCTTTGTTGCCTTCGTGGGCGTAGACGAGTCCTTCGCGATCGAGGGAGTAGCGGCCCATCATGCAGCCAATTGAAAAGCTTAATAGATTGAATATACTGAAAATAGTATTAACTATTGAACTTTCCTTGGGCTCATATGAAATATTTAGAGCTTGAGCGATTATTATTTCAATGTTTTTTTCAATTTTTTCTTTTTCAGTGGCTTCATTTTTTATATATATGCCGATTTCATTCAATGAACTTTTTAATGAATTTTTTGTCAAATGAAATATTGGTGATGTTTCATTTAAGGAATATAGTTTTTTCTCGATACTGACAGCACTCCTTGCAAGGACTCCCAATTGTTTTTTCTGTTCTTCCGTCAGAGCAAGTGGTAACGAGAGTAGGCTCTCGATTTTAATTCTTGGTGACGGTGAGTAAGCTTTTAGAAAAAACTGGGCTTGTTCTGAGTTTAGATAAGCAAGAATATAATATAAATCCCCATCTGAAAATGCCATAGACCCTGTGGTATCAAATAAATATCCATGTTCAACGTATCTAAAGGATAACCCCCCATTACTGAAAGCTGACCATGTAATTCCTTCTTTTAAAGAATATTCACCATTATAATTATGAGACCTAACTCTCCCTGAGGTAATGTCTTTATTGTTTTTTATTTCCTCGCCATCGTTTTCCCAATTTACAATCCATTCATTGTTGCCATACCACTTTCTGGCTTCACCCCCTTTTTGATAAGGATACCATTTGTTGCTATCTTGCTCTAATTTATAAATTTTTCTGTTATTTACTTCCCACCAGAACCGCAGAAATCTATCATTATCAGCCGTAGTCATACCTTCCCTTGCATCCAAATAGGAAGACAATGGATTGTATTTTTTGAAAAAATCAATTTGATGTTTCGTTAATTTAAAAGCTAACTCTTGGTTTGGAAGATTATCGAAATACACCAACGGCCTATTTATTCTGTTATTTTTTATAGTTTGTGGAGTGTAACAAGACGGAATATTTTCAATGCTTTTGTAGCTACATGAATATAGCTCTAATTTTTGATTGCAAATAATAAATGCAGATGTTTGGAAAGCTATTCCCATAACACCATTTTCCATATGTAATAAATTTTCAACATGTGTATTAGAAAATAGTTCACGTCTAAGGTTGGTGAAGTTAGACAAATACATCCATGTATGCATGGTAACAAATGCTATACGAGCATAATCCTTGGCGAGCCATCTACCGGAAAGAATAAAAGATGAATAAAGATCAGATTTACCAAAACTATAAAAATCTGAAATGAAATTTTTTAGAATAGGGCATAAAAAATTACTTCCCATATACGGCGGATTCGCCACCACCGCATCATATCGCTGCGCCAGAATCCACGCCTGCTGAATAAACGGAATAAACGCTTTTGCCGCAGCCTTCTGCTGGAAATCGCCTTCCTGTTCCAGGCGATACAGCGCGTTCAGAAATACCTTCAGTTCCGCTTCTTCTTCCTGCGGTACCTGAATCAGTGAGCCCAGCGTTTTTGCATTCACAAAGCGTTTCAACGTGCGCATCAGCAACTGATATTCTGCGCTGTCAGTTTGGGTTAACGCGGTATTTTCAGCAAACATATCCCCCATACTGCCGGTTTGTACCTGCTGGTGGAAATTCAGTTGCTGCCAGAGTTTGGCGATATCCAGATGCAGGCTTTCTTGCAAAGAAACAACATTCAGACGCACATCGCGGGTAAATATTCTGCGGTCATCCTGACGTGCCATCATTAATAATGCAAAGCCGGAAAGCTGTGCCGCTCGGTCGTCGATATCGAGACCAAAAATATTATTTTCCAGAATCAGTTGTGGAATATCACGCCCGCGATAACCACGCTCTTCGTAGATATTTTTCAGCACATTATAGGCTTCTATCAAAATATGACCGGAGCCGCAGGCCGGGTCGAGTACTTTAATACTTTCGGGTTCAATGCTGACAGGTGTAATCGCCGCCAGCTGCGCCTGCACTTCCGGCGTTTGCTCCGCAGGCTCAATGTAGTACTCCATTTTGTCTTTCAGCGGCGAGTCCGGGTAGGTCTGCAACCACTGGCGGCCAACGGAGTTCTGTACCAGATACTGCACAATCCAGTTTGGCGTAAACAGCTGGGTGGCGGCAGGAATATCTTCGCTCTTCACCACTTTGCCAATCACGGCATCTTTCTTTTCCGAGATATAGAACTGATACAGCCAGCCGATAACCTCTACCTGCTCCCAGTCTTCTTCCGGAATATCATCAACCAGCCCACGCAGAATGGAGTCGGTACGGGTCAGGTTATCCGGCAGCAGCAGTTCCGCTTCGTCATCTACCGCTTCAAACAGGAACGGCATCGCGTGGTGCAGGGCGTGGCACTGCCCCAGCAGCAGTTCACGGTACAGAGCTTCATCCTGATTACCGGAAAGCTTCATTTCAACCAGCTGCGCTTTATTTTCCGGCAGCAGAGCTTCTGCCACTTCCGGCACATGATCCAGCACCTCAAACGCGGCCGGGGTTTCCGGGTGGGATAACATACGGAAGCCGTGATCAAGATAACCGTGCAGCTCCATATAGCGTATCGCACATAAGCGGTTAAACCAGGTGTAGGCGCAGTGCTCAACCAGCACCTCAAAACCCTGCTCACGGGCGCGTTTTACCAGCCGTTCGCGGCGGGGAAGGGTCGATAACGGATAATCAAACTGACCGTAACGCACGGTCTCGCCAATGGTTTCGGCCTCGGCAATCTGCAAATTGCCTTTTTTATCTGCAGCGATCCCAAGCGTCGTTAGCTTCTGGATCACCGCATCGCGGAAGTCGTTACGGGCCTGTGGGGCATATTTTTTGATGTTATTGGTATTCATAGAAAATCCTGCAAAGGGCAGCAGAGTGCTGCCCTGAAATGGGAGTTACTGAAGGCGAATGCGATCGCCTGCTTTAATGGCGGCCAGCAGCGTTGTGCGTAACGTGTCGAGCGCCTTTTCCACCTGTTCGGTGGTTTCCAGAACCTCACCACCGGTGGCATTACGCATCTCACTGGCGACATTCACCAGATGCGTTTTTTTCGGTACCGGTTGGATAACGGGTTTTTCCACCACAACATAAGTCTGTTCTGACTCGGCAGCGCGTTTGGCTTCATTTGCTGCCCGGAGTTGTGCCTCTTGCTTTTTACGCAGCTCGTCGATCCACAGGTTAATCTTTTTATCTGCATCCATTTGCAGCGCTTTTGTCTCTTGCTGTTCCGCCAAAATTTCCGGAATCGACTGGCTGACCTCAGCGCGTTTTCTGGCTTTTTGCATCGGCAGCAGAACGCTGTTTTGCAGTTCTGACGTGGCGTGCGCTTCCAGCAAGCGTTGACGGCTTTCCTCAATGCGGGCGTCAATGCGTTCGAGGGCGTGCTGGCGGTGCTGTTCGACTAACTGATGGTTGACGTTCTGGACCTGTTCAATCAACGGCGTGATGCGATTGAGATGCTTATAAGGTTCCGGCATTTGCCAGATGCTTTCCAGCTCGCCCAGCGCTTTAACCGCTGCGGCGTCTTTTTCCAGCGCGCTGCGGTTAGATTTAAAGCTGCCATTCAGCGCAGCACCCAGTTTTTGCCAGGTGGCGAATTGCTTACGGTAGAAGTCGACCAAATCTTCACGGTCTTCACTGAAATCCAGAAGTTCATCTTTCAGCGATGAGACTTTTTCGATCAGGGCAAAATCTTCTTTTTCATTAAGAATGGCATTAAGCAGGCGCAGACCGGATTCAATCTCATTTTTCCCCGGATTGTTTCCGCCCTCTGCCTTGGCGCGGAATACGTTCAGCTCTTGCTTCCACTCTTCAAATACCTGACGAATATGTTCAACCAGCGCCGGCTCTTCCCGTTCGTTAAACGGCTGCTGAGCGATGTCAGCCATGGTTTGCGCGGCTTTACGCACCTGCGCTTCATCATGACGGCGAACTTTATGCAGACGCAATTCGCTATGGCGGCGGCTGTTATTAAATAACTCCCACGCCTGTTTTCGCTCGACGTTGTTGTTTTGCTGGCTGAAGCTGAATTTACTTTTGCAGGCCAGACGGGCTACCAGCAGTTTCACTTCGTCTTCGGGCCAGCCATAAGGGCGACGCGCGAAATGGTTCAGAATATCGCGTAAATACACCGGTTTATTGTATTCGATATTCATGCTGATCCAGGTTTCTACCTCGCGCATGGCGTCGGTGTTGGACTCTTCGAGGTTACCGAGATCCAGTTCGGTGTCGTTCTCAACCGTCAGTAATGCATGAATTTCACGGGAGATGTCACCGTTAAAAGGCCGCAGCATCTTCAGCTTGCCGAAGGTGTTTTCAATCACGTAACGGCAGGCTTCATCGACAATATTCGATGGCGTGGAGGATTTTTTCGGTAAGCGCTCGCCAATCGCCCAGACATCTGCTTCTGCAAGTAGTGATTCCAACTGAACACGGAGTAATTTTTCCCGGTTGCTGTTTTCACGCGCTTTTTCTGAGAGCAGGGTTGCCTGTTCCGGACGTTGCCCGGCGTTATCTTTGAGGAACTTTTCAGTCTGGACGACTAAATCAATATCGCTCCAGGTACGGCCCTCTTCCGGCAGACGAATCAAAATACAGCCGTCGCCTTCTGACGTATAAGGGCGACAGGTCGCATCGCTGTTATAGAACGAATAGGTCGGATCTTTAGGGGTCAGGATCTTCACCACCAGATCGTTAAGCACTGCGCCGTCTAATGGGTGCCCGTTCAGGAAGCGGCTGATATCAAAGTCTTGCTTGTTAGCCGGATAACGATATTTACGGCTTTTCAGAATGTCATCAAAGATGATCGATGCCAGTTTTTTGTTGATCGCAGAGAAATCGACATCAACGTTACGGATCTCGTTTTCGATCTCTTTTTCTTCGTTGGTCAGGAACACATATTTATCTTCAACGCGCGCAATGAGCATCAGGCGTTCAAGCGTGTTCAGACTTTTTTCGACCCGGCGGCGCAACTCAACTTTATCGGCATCGATCCTATCGATAGACAATGTGACCAGGTTATCCAGGGTGCTTTTCAGCGTTTCCACATAGCGGATCAGGAACAGCGTTTTCAGCAGGTTGCCATCGAACTCATCAAGAATGCCATTCTGGCAAGCCTGGGTGATGGTGCGGCTAACGGCAGGTTCCAGGAAGCTCTCAATGGCGGCATAGAAGCGCCAGAAAGGCACCAGAGAATCCAGCCCTTGCGCTGAGATTTGCTGCGCCGCAGTCTGGAATGCCTCCAGCTGAGAACGCTCACCCATAGCCAATTGTTTACCCGCTGCACCTTTCGTCCGAATAGATTCAAACACTTTTTGCAGAATCTGATAGTGCCACGGGACAAACGGGTAGTTGTCAACGAACTCTTCTTCGCTGGTAAAAGGACGTAGTGCAGTAGTTGTTGTAGGGTCAAAAGCCAGCTGGTTACGCAGGATATCGCCTTTCTCTTGCCACACTTTTGCCAGCGCTGCTTTTGCTTCGTCAGTCTTTACCAACAAACGTTTCTGGATAACTTCTGATGTGTTAGAGCTGGAAAGTTGCAGGCGTGTTGAAAAGCGCCCCTGGATCTTGGAGAAGTCCTGTCCGTCGCGACTGCTCATACCACCGATTGCCGCGTTGATATCGGCCTGCGAAGTCACGATAACCCATGCGCGGCCACCGCAAATTACCCCAAGGTTTTCAGTAATAGTCTGCAGCTTCAGCATCATTTGCGTATTTTTGCCAATGAACTGACCGACTTCATCCACCATAAAGAGGATGTTCTTACCATTGTCATCCAGCCACTCTTTTACCCACTGGCAAAAATTATTGATATCCAGCGGGAAGTTTTTGTCGAGTTGTTCCACCCATTGGCGGGAGGCTTCAAGACTCTGCTGCGTGGCCTGGCTTAATGCTTGTGCCATGTCATCGCTGATGAAGTAGTAAGCGTCGCGCTCGTCTTCCCAGCGTGAGCCATTGATATCGGCAAACGCGGCTTTAAAGGTTTCATACTGACCGCGTTTATCCAGCTCGCGCTCAAGATGGGCAATATGCGGAAAATCAGCGCAGTATCCAATGCGTTCGTTGAAAACTTTCAGGAAGACTTTAAGAATGGCATCTTCTTTGTCATCTACGTTGGCACGCGAATCAATATTGAACAGAATGACTTCAGTCGGGTAATGCACCGCTTTGTTAATATCGGCAAGGAATAATGCATCTTTGATTTTATCTTCAAAGAAGGAGTAAGCATTACGTTCCGTACCGTTATGTGTAACTTTGCGGTTAGATAAAAGATAAGAAAGAATCTTAATAAAGTGCGATTTACCTGAACCGAAGAAGCCTGAAACCCATACGCCGATCTTGTTTTCCATACGGATCCTTTCCGGGCCAGTGGCAGGAACATAGGATTCGAAGAAATGGCGAAGATGGTTTTCCAGTTCGCGGGTGATGACATATTCATCTAACTCGATGTACGCGCTGGCATCATCGGTTTGCTCTGCTTTGACTACCCCGTTTATATTTCGTTTTAGAGGTTTTTCAAAAATCTGTTCAATATTCATTGTTATGCTCTTCATTGAGGATTCAATGTTGCTGCGGGTCCCGTATCTGGTACCAGTCTGAAAGCGCGATAATAATTTTGTGAACCGGTGTCTGTGAGCGGGGAAAGGTTGTACCCGCTGTAGGTGCCAGGATAAAACATCAGCAGTGGGGTGAACCCCATGACATCCTGCAAGGCACTCATCAGTTCATGACCGCGTACTAATGGCCAGGCGTTGCCCATGCCGGTAAGAATGACAAAATCCTGGGCAGCCAGATCGACTTTTTTCGCTATAAAATCAGCGATCTTTTTCTGATTTAACGGACCAGCAAGCTGCTTTTTCAGCGTCTCAGTACCCACTTTGACTTCCTGCTGGCAGACGCGCTCGAAAAGGCCGCGTTCATTGAGCATATCGATGATGATTTGGAAGACATTCAGACAGGCAAATTTATGGTCCTTTTCCAGATGCCGGAGCAGATATTTCAAATGCTCCCGTACCTGCAGTTCGCACTGTGCGGGATAATCAAAGATCCAAAAACCAATTTCATTTCCGGAGCCGTTATTTTTGAGGAAGCGATCTTCGTTAATGCGACTCTGGATTTGAGACAGGCGATATTCAAGAACGGGATCTATCACCGTTTTCCCTCCAGAATAGATATCAAGTCCTGTTGCCCCAGGCGCTGTAACACTGCCTGAGTTTCCGGTAAAAGGTAAACTGCCTGCAGGTTACGTCTGCGGGGCGTATCCACATAACCCGCTTCAGCAAGCGCCTTCACCAGATTGTTTCCCATTTTTGCAATAGATGAATCTGAGTAGCTGGCGAGTACCGGATGTTGGCGAACCTGGTTATTAACAAATTCGTTCCAACTATTGCCAGGCAACTTTTCCTTGAACTGCCTGCGCAGATCGTTCACCACTTCAGCCAGAAAATCCTTAACTACCGGCGAATGTAGCGTCAGAGCCACAAACAGAAGTTGCTGGCGTTCCCGCTCGCTACCTTCGGCAATTAATGTCCACGCGCTTTTATCAAGCGTGTTCAGGCGAAGCCTGATTGTTGCCGCGTAACGTTTTGCGGTATTAGGAGAAGAGGCTTGTAAAATGTTGTGGCCAACAATTTGCTCTTGCCATGTCTGTTCATCGGGATCGGTTAGCAACAGCTCGGCAATGACGCGGCTTTCCCTGCTCATGAGCGGCCCGCCCAGCAAGTCTCCTATCCATGCCTTGTCATTTTTAATCATCGAAAAACCCTCTGAAGACTGGAATGCAGCTCGCAAAAAACAAAAAGTGATTGTAATGGGGGACTGGGCGAGATGCCATGAGAAAAGGCAATTTGTGAGAGGGATGATCGCGTTATGTACAACACATAAACGGTTTTGGCGAGAGTCATGCTTTAGCCATTTCTATGAGTGAGACTGGAAATTACCCTATATCATTCCCATTGAATGCATCAGCTTAATCGATTACAGCTCAGGAAATAAAATTTTAACTGTGTTAAAGTCCCTGTAAAATTAGTTAAAAAAGGAAGATAAACGTGGCGCTGTACAATATCACAAATAAAGAACTACATGCTTTAGAAAAAACGACCTTTACTCTGGAAGGATTACAGGAACGTTATGATTTACAGGAAGCAATCAAAAAAAACATAGATATTATTGCTCCTGATTGTCTGGTAATTTCCGAAGAGTTTTCTGACTGGGAAGATAGTCGTCGGCGAATTGATTTATTGGCAATCGATAAACAGGCAAATTTAGTGGTTATCGAATTAAAACGTGATGAAACGGGTGCGCATATGGAGTTACAGGCACTACGATATGCGGCGATGATTTCCACAATGAGTTTTGCGAAAGCATGTGAATATTTCCAGACGTATTTGAAAAAACAAAACTGCGATGCCGATGCGAAAGAAAAAATACTTGAATTTGTTGAGCTGGATGAAACTGAGCTTGTTGATTTCGGAAAAGATATCAGAATTGTTTTGGCTTCATCGGATTTTAGCAAGGAACTGACTACCACTGCGATTTGGTTAAGAGATAAGGGGGTAGACATTCGATGCGTTCGTCTGACGCCTTATAGATTTAATGATGATGTTCTTATCAATGCAGAGCAAATCATACCGGTTCCTGAATTGGAAGAATATCAAGTTAAATTTCGGGAAAAACGTGATGAACAGCTGATTAGCAGTCAGAAAAAAGAGAAGGACTATACGTGGTATATATATAAAGATAAAGAACTTAATAAACGTAAATTAGCTCTTGAATTATTACGTGATTGGATAAGACAATTTAATCCTGCTAGTTATAATGATTTAATAAATGGATTAAGTGAAGACTTTAAAAAACGTACAGTTATGCTTGTCGATCAGATACCAGAGAAGCAAAAGAGTCGCTATCATATCAATGAAGATGCGTTGATTACACTCCCTTCTGGTGAAATTGTTGCTATTTCTAATCAATGGGGCATTGTTAATATTGAACTGTTGATTGAGTTTGTACGGCAAAATGGTTTTGTTGTTGAAAAAGCTGAACAATAAATTTTGATATTGCTATAAATGTCTACATTGAAAAATAGGGAGAACATTTGTAGCTTTTAACATCTCAATGCACGAGATGGCAAGATTATGGGGGCGCGGTATTATCAACCTCACCCCCTAAAAACCTCTTTCCGATGCCACTCTACAAACCCCTCAAAAGGGTAATTTTTACGCACCTGGGGCAACACAATAGTTTTCCCGTCAAAATCCCAGAATAATCTCTCAACGATCCCTCCGCCGTTTACCGCATCTGATACCAGTACCCGCATATTTTCGTCCAGGCCAATCGATCCTTTATCAAAGGCTTTATGGTGTATTGCGCAAAGCGCCAGGCCATTAGGAATTTCACAAGGACCGCCGTGCTGTTTCCATTTTATATGCGCCGCTTCCAGCGCGACGGTGGTGTCGTCGTGGCGCATATTAAAGCCACATATCGCACACTGGTAGTTATAAGCGCGTAATACATTTTTGCGAAATAACGGGTCGCGCTGTTTACGGATTTGCTGGAGATCAAAACCCAGCTCGTCAGCAATTTCTTCCTGAATACTCTCGGTGAAGTGCGCTTCGAGTATCTGTTGCGCCAGAGTATTGATGAGTTTTTTATTGCCGGTTACCAGGGCGTAGTGCTGTTCATCGAAACCGCCTGCAACGTGGTATTCGTTCAGTTCCTTCACTGGCGGTTGTCGGCTGCTCCCTGCTGTTGAGCAAAGCTCGGCATTGTGTAATTGCCAGAATCCGTCGCCTTGTAATCGCCAGAACGGCATATCAGGTCGGTAATGTGAACGCTGTGGCCCAAAACGTTCCAGTAAACTGTGCAGAGGTTCGTAGATTTCCGATCCATAATCGAAAAGGCGTGGATGTCCATTCAGGTATCCCGCTAATACGTATAGCAATAACAATGGCTTATGCGGCGCGCGCTGTTCACCTTTGTGCCAGATTTTTATGTTGGCAATTGCCTGCTGTAGCGATTTACTGGAAGCCATTGATATCCCTGGCAGTGAAATAATTGCGATCATGCTCGCAAATTTTCGGCTGTTCAAGCCTGCAAGTGAAGATATATTACTTTGATCTCATTTGTTTTTTTGCTGCCTGTGTACCCTAATTGCCATGCGATGTTGCACCGACGCAAACCACCTTTTACGCCGGAGGAGTTAAAAGCGTTGATGGATGCGAATAAATCAAATTAATGAACGCTCACTTTTCGCGCCAAAACTGCAAAATTGCTTCTACAAACCTGTCAGAAATAACCCCCCGACGGGCTGCCGTGCTGAAATGACTGCTTCGCAGTGCCGTCGTCCAGTTCTCCGGTGACCGGTACGCTGAACCGTAATATCCCGTGCTTAAATCGTCCGGGTCTTCATCAGGCGCGTTCGTCAGTCCTCTTTCACCTTGTTGCTGGAAGTCGACGAAAATAATATTGGCTAAAACATTATTTTGATAATTGCCATAAATAGCTTCATACGAATGCGGGAAATTTTCTTTCCAGTACCAGGTGGTATCGCCGCAAAACCACGGCGCGTCAGTAATATTATTAAGCTGAGAATGGTATTGTTTTAGATCCCTACGAAAGGCTTCAACCATATGATTAAAGTGTTGAGGGTGTGACGCGTAGTCACTGGTCATTAAGTCAAATTCGCCTTGCATCCAGCATACGCCGAGGAATTTGTTCTGCGGATTTTTTGCCAGTGCGGCTCGCGTTCTGCTGACTAAATCCTGGTATAGCGGAGTATCCGATCCCCAACGACAAGCATCATGGCTGGCTCCGTGCCGTTCTGAATATGTCCCTTCGCTGCCCGCGATAAAAGCCGAGCCGCCACGACAACATGGAACGATGAGAACCCCTGCATTATCAGGAATAGAGGGCAGTAATTTCCGTGCAATATGCAGTGCCTGGCCAACGGTGCCGTACTGTGTTTGATGATTCGTTGCCAGAGGATGGTGATAACCCTGCATATCCTGAACATCGTGTGGGCAGTGAGTCAGTGGAATAATGTCGTTAAAGTGACATGACGGGCCTCCGGGATGCGTATGCGCAAATCTTGCTAATTGTTTAATTCTGGGATGAGGCGCATCTTCCCTGTCCGGTAATGGCAGTCCTTCGCCATACGCCATAGCATTAGACTGACCAGCAACGGTAAGAGCATAGTAATAATCGGGCGATATTATTGTGTCCATATAATTTTCGCGTAATTTAAATGGTAAATTGATAGCAGGGCCCCTTTACCGGGGCCCTGAAGCGTTAGTTTTGTACTGTGACTTTATTATCCATCACAGAAATTAAAACTGAATCCGTCACCGCTTTGCCGCCTGCAGTTTCACCGCCAATAATTAATAAACTATTATTCCAGGGCAATGATACTCCGTAGGCCCGACCTTGCGATAATTCACCCGATTTATCCCATTTCCCGTTATGCCAAAGATGAATATCAGTGCTATATGATTTTTTCAGGCCTTCATGCGCATAGTTCTTACCGTTCTGGTAATTTTCTCGTGAACCTTTGAATCCGGCCCCTCCGGCAAATATAAGAGAATCATTGCTTATCCCCGCAAAACCGCCAGCGACGCCATCTGGTGATGCGACGGGAGCAAGCTTATTCCATTTTAAATTATCACCGGTGAAGTCAAGTTCAAATACGGCATCCGTTCGCAATCCTGGTTTGGCTTCGCCATTAATAAGCCAGGTTTTATCACCTTTATTCACAACCGCCGCACCAGCCGTTCCGTACCAGGGAGATTCGCCAGCGTAACTCCATTGCTGTGTTGAGGGATCAAAAGACAACAGAAACTTATTGAAGAAATAATCTTCTGCTTTTTTGTCAAAGTAGTGGGCGTTGATTTTATCTATAGCGGTTGAATCTTTTCCAGCTTCGTTGAGATCTTCAAAATAGCCATTGAAGATATTCTGGTTAACACCGCCAGTAACATAAGCCTTGCCGTTGTGTACAAAAGTCACATGGCCCGCCATGCCCATCGGCGCGTGCGACATCAATTTAACCCAGCTATTGGTTTTGGGGTTGTATTTGTGTACGTCATTAAATACCTGAGTCAAGCCCTCGCTGTTTTTGCCAATGCCGCCAAACACATACAGATTGCCATCAATAAATGCAGAGGTTGCTTGATCTCTTGGTCCACCAGGGAATGCAGCTAACGCTGTCCATTTTTTATCTTTGGCCTGTGTATCCAGCTTGTACCATGCCGTACCTGCGCTACCTAAACCAATGTAGACAGTGTCGTTATCAATTGCTCCGGTACCACTTTTAAATGGTACAGGAGTTTCCGGTAATACAGACGCGTTTGCGGCAAATGAAGCCATTAGGATAGCAAGCGCCGTTATTGTTTTATTCATTGTGACTGTCTCCTGTCTACTACAGTTTAAATGCCACACCAATGCGATAACTGTTTTCCGATAAATTATCTCTGCCGTTGTAAACACCCTGACGGTCCAGGTAGTCATATTCTATGTATGGCGTAATATCGGGCGTCATATGGTATTGTAGAACAAATGCATTTTCCGTCGCCCATTTCTTATGGTTTGCATAGCGATAATCGTTCTGTTTGCTGTATAGCGTCGTTTGCCATGCGAAGGTGAAATCACTATTAATATGGTAAGTGACATATCCATCCCAACGATGAACGTTATCACGAGACATATCACCGGATAAGTCTTGTTGTCGGTAAGCTTTCCAGTCGTAACGATAGCGAATGCCAAAATTAAGATCTTTTGTCGCGTCCCAGGACAGTTTTACGTAGGGTCCGTAGCGTGTGCCATTGCTGCTAAAATGCGTTAACATTCCCGGGCGCACCGTCCATTGATCATCAAGTTTAATCGCGTAATTAACTTCAACCTGAACATCATTGAGTGCGGCATTTTCCTTTTTATTATCATGAATGGTATTCCAGGTATTACTTTCCATGCTTGCCCACCATCCATTTTGCCATCCCTCACTGACTTTGAGTCGAGTCTCATAGGCGTGGCTTCCACTACGATATCCACCACGTACGTCCAGTGTTGCAGCCTGAGAAATTAATGGTGACGAAAAGCACAGTAATAATACGCCAGAAAGTATTTTAGCCTTTTTCATAAATTTCACTCATTTGTAGGATACAGAAAGCAATACAAAGCCCGCATAAACAATTAGCATTTATGTTGTGTAGTATTTTTTGCCAGGCTTATAGTGTCTTTGGCAACCGATAGCTGTATTTTATATTTTTTGTATAATGTCTCCTGTGAAAAATCTCTTTCCACATTATTTAAATAAACAGAGAGCCAGATTAAATACTTGAGTATAAAATCTCTGCTGATGTTTAATTGATTTGAATGTTCGTAAGCTATATCACTTACTCAATTCATTTTACCCAGAGTCATAAAATAGAGTGTCTGTTGATCTCATTTTCATATTCCTTTCAGACTGAAGTGCATTTTCATCACCCGATGAGAAAGAACTGAAGTGATGTTTGCCATAGATTACGAGATGCCCAGTCTCATTGCCTATCGTGGTGCACCTTTATACCTGTTATACCAGATCAAAAATCACGCAATCCATACAACGAAACCAGATTTGCAATTCGTGTCACAAAATATGTCGATCTTTTTCTAAGAAGAAGATGCCATGTGAAGCCAGACGAACACTTGCGGAGGCCTTCACAAACCAAAGATTGTTGTTTAATTATCTGTTTTATAAGTAATTTATTTAAAGTATAAACAAGGAAAGATTTGCAAGCTAACTCAGTGAGCGTGGTGAAAATCAGTGTTTACCCGCCATCAGGCTGAGCATAATTCTCATCATGAAATATGTTTCCTGGTTTGTGGCTTGTAACTGGTCACTTCTGAAGTCGATCTGGAGAGGCTTGTTGATGTTGGTGTTTTCAGGATGATGTTTCACTTAGTTTGTTTGCCGTATCGCCCGGCGAATGGCTGTGATTGAGGAAGGTTTAAGTCGTAGTGACCAAAGCTATATTTACCAACGAATGTAGATGAAAAAATCATCTCCTGCGTTCCCCATATCTCCAGGATAAAAAGGAATGTAACAATCTCATGGCGTAAGCTGACGAATCAGCCAGGAATAATCGCTAGGGACCTAAGAATTAGCATGATAATAGCCACTAAGAAATTACTGCGCTCCATGAAATAGCCATTTTGTGGCAAATGGAGTTGACTAATAATGTCATATGTGAGACGGCTAGTTGAACGAATATTAAATTTTGCTGAATTTTTTATGTTGATTTTACTTGTTACAGAACATATCACATGATATATAGATAAGATTAGTTGCATTAATGATGAGGGTTATTATTAGATTCGTATCCGATTGATAAATATATAAAGGTACATAGCATGCAAGAGCATGGCGTTTGTATGGCAACGTTATTATAATTAACTGTTGCTACTCCATTTAAGTTCACTCAGAAGAACTGGTCCACTTACGTTAGTTATTAAGCAAACGTTCGCTTTTATAAACATAATCAGGATAAAAATGTTGGATTATTGCTAACCCAGCACAGCTAGTGCGCGTCTGTAATTATAAGGGAAAAACGATGAAGAATAAGGCTGATAACAAAAAAAGGAACTTCCTGACCCATAGTGAAATCGAATCACTCCTTAAAGCAGCAAATACCGGGCCTCATGCAGCACGTAATTATTGTCTGACTTTGCTTTGTTTTATTCATGGTTTCCGGGCGAGTGAAATTTGTCGATTGAGGATTTCGGATATTGATCTTAAGGCAAAGTGTATATATATCCATCGATTAAAAAAAGGCTTTTCAACAACGCATCCGCTATTGAACAAAGAAGTTCAGGCTTTAAAAAACTGGTTGAGTATCCGTACTTCGTACCCGCATGCTGAGAGCGAGTGGGTATTTTTATCTCGTAAGGGAAATCCGCTTTCTCGGCAACAGTTTTACCATATTATCTCGACTTCCGGTGGTAATGCCGGGTTGTCACTGGAGATTCATCCGCACATGTTACGCCATTCGTGTGGTTTTGCTTTGGCGAATATGGGAATAGATACGCGACTTATCCAGGATTATCTTGGGCATCGCAATATTCGTCATACTGTCTGGTATACCGCCAGCAATGCAGGGCGTTTTTACGGCATCTGGGATAGAGCCAGAGGACGACAGCGTCACGCTGTTTTATAGAGATAGTTGAGATACCAGGGATGGTGTTAAAAACTACATTATTCTTACGATATATCAAAAATGATTAACCATTTATTAATTGATGTTATTGTAAGTGTGATTATTAATTTTCATAATAAACATTAAGTTAACCATATCCATACAAAATACAATGGTTTATGTTCTTCAAAATAAATAAACAAAATCATTCATAAATTTACACATCACTTAAATTCTCCTGTTTCCGCACTTTTTTCTTTATTTTTTAAGCAACTGGAAGTTAATCCACTGCAATCTATTGTTATATTGAATCAAATCAATGAAAATAGATGTTGTCACATCAGTGATATTTTATTTTTGTATGATATTTAATGTAATTGACTGATAGCCACATCACTCCGTGTGTGGTTATCTTTTTATCTATTGGGCTAATTTTGACCGATTGAGGTTTCCTATAGGTATTCATTCAAATATATCTCAGTTAGGAGTACTACTATTGTGAGTAAACGTCGTTATCTTACCGGTAAAGAAGTTCAGGCCATGATGCAGGCGGTTTGTTACGGGGCAACGGGAGCCAGAGATTATTGTCTTATTCTGTTGGCATATCGGCATGGGATGCGTATTAGTGAACTGCTTGATCTGCATTATCAGGATCTTGACCTTAATGAAGGTCGAATAAATATTCGCCGACTGAAGAACGGATTTTCTACCGTTCACCCGTTACGTTTTGATGAGCGTGAAGCCGTGGAACGCTGGACCCAGGAACGTGCTAACTGGAAAGGCGCTGACCGGACCGACGCTATATTTATTTCTCGCCGCGGGAGTCGGCTTTCTCGCCAGCAGGCCTATCGCATTATTCGCGATGCCGGTATTGAAGCTGGAACCGTAACGCAGACTCATCCTCATATGTTAAGGCATGCTTGTGGTTATGAACTGGCGGAGCGTGGTGCCGATACCCGTTTAATTCAGGATTATCTCGGGCATCGAAATATTCGCCATACTGTACGTTATACCGCCAGTAATGCTGCTCGTTTTGCCGGACTATGGGAAAGAAATAATCTCATAAACGAAAAATTAAAAAGAGAAGAGGTTTGATTTAACTCATTGATAATAAAGTTAAAAAACAAATAAATACAAGACAATTGGGGCCAAACTGTCCATATCATAAATAAGTTACGTATTTTTTCTCAAGCATAAAAATATTAAAAAACGACAAAAAGCATCTAACTGTTTGATATGTAAATTATTTCTCTTGTAAATTAATTTCACATCACCTCCGCTATATGTAAAGCTAACGTTTCTGTGGCTCGACGCATCTTCCTCATTCTTCTCTCCAAAAACCACCTCATGCAATATAAAAATCTATAAATAAAGATAACAATAGAATATTAAGCCAGCAAATAAACTGAAAAAGTTTGTGCGCGATGCTTTCCTCTATGAGTCAAAATGGCCCCAAATGTTTCATCTTTTGGGGGAAAACTGTGCAGTGTTGGCAGTCAAACTCGTTGACAAAACAAAGTGTACAGAACGACTGCCCATGTCGATTTAGAAATAGTTTTTTTAAAGGAAAGCAGCATGAAAATTAAAACTCTGGCAATCGTTGTTCTGTCGGCTCTGTCCCTCAGTTCCGCAGCGGCTCTGGCCGATACTACGACGGTAAATGGTGGGACCGTTCACTTTAAAGGGGAAGTTGTTAACGCCGCTTGTGCGGTTGATGCCGGCTCTGTTGATCAAACCGTTCAGTTGGGACAGGTTCGTACCGCTAGCCTGAAGCAGGCTGGAGCAACCAGCTCTGCCGTTGGTTTTAACATTCAGCTGAATGATTGCGATACCACTGTTGCCACAAAAGCCGCTGTTGCCTTCTTAGGTACGGCAATTGATGCTACGCGTACTAATGTTCTGGCTCTGCAGAGTTCTGCTGCAGGTAGTGCAACAAACGTTGGCGTGCAGATCCTGGACAGAACAGGCAATGCTCTGACGCTGGACGGTGCGACATTTAGTGCACAAACAACCCTGAATAACGGTACCAACACCATTCCGTTCCAGGCGCGTTATTATGCAATCGGCGAGGCAACCCCGGGTGCAGCTAATGCGGATGCGACCTTCAAGGTTCAGTATCAATAACCTACCCAGGTTCAGGGACGTCATTACGGGCAGGGATGCCCACCCTTGTGCGATAAAAATAACGATGAAAAGGAAGAGATTATTTCTATTAGCGTCGTTGCTGCCAATGTTTGCTCTGGCCGGAAATAAATGGAATACCACGTTGCCCGGCGGAAATATGCAATTTCAGGGCGTCATTATTGCGGAAACTTGCCGGATTGAAGCCGGTGATAAACAAATGACGGTCAATATGGGGCAAATCAGCAGTAACCGGTTTCATGCGGTTGGGGAAGATAGCGCACCGGTGCCTTTTGTTATTCATTTACGGGAATGTAGCACGGTGGTGAGTGAACATGTGGGTGTGGCGTTTCACGGTGTCGCGGATGGTAAAAATCCAGATGTGCTTTCCGTTGGAGAGGGGCCAGGGATAGCCACAAATATTGGCGTAGCGTTGTTTGATGATGAAGGAAACCTCGTACCGATTAATCGTCCTCCAGCAAACTGGAAACGGCTTTACTCAGGCTCTACTTCGCTACATTTCATCGCCAAATATCGTGCTACCGGGCGTCGGGTTACTGGCGGCATCGCCAATGCACAGGCCTGGTTCTCTTTAACCTATCAGTAATTGTTCAGCAGATAATGTGATAACAGGAACAGGACAGTGAGTAATAAAAACGTCAATGTAAGGAAATCGCAGGAAATAACATTCTGCTTGCTGGCAGGTATCCTGATGTTCATGGCAATGATGGTTGCCGGACGCGCTGAAGCGGGAGTGGCCTTAGGTGCGACTCGCGTAATTTATCCGGCAGGGCAAAAACAAGTGCAACTTGCCGTGACAAATAATGATGAAAATAGTACCTATTTAATTCAATCATGGGTGGAAAATGCCGATGGTGTAAAGGATGGTCGTTTTATCGTGACGCCTCCTCTGTTTGCGATGAAGGGAAAAAGAGAGAATACCTTGCGTATTCTTGATGCAACTAATAACCAATTGCCACAGGATCGGGAAAGTTTATTCTGGATGAATGTTAAAGCGATTCCGTCAATGGATAAATCAAAATTGACTGAGAATACGCTACAGCTCGCAATTATCAGCCGCATTAAACTGTACTATCGTCCGGCTAAATTAGCGTTGCCACCCGATCAGGCCGCAGAAAAATTAAGATTTCGTCGTAGCGCGAATTCCCTGACGCTGATTAACCCGACACCCTATTACCTGACGGTAACAGAGTTGAATGCCGGAACCCGGGTTCTTGAAAATGCATTGGTGCCTCCAATGGGCGAAAGCACGGTTAAATTGCCTTCTGATGCAGGAAGCAATATTACTTACCGAACAATAAATGATTATGGCGCACTTACCCCCAAAATGACGGGCGTAATGGAATAACGCAGGGGGAATTTTTCGCCTGAATAAAAAGAATTGACTGCCGGGTGATTTTAAACCGGAGGAATAATGTCATATCTGAATTTAAGACTTTACCAGCGAAACACACAATGCTTGCATATTCGTAAGCATCGTTTGGCTGGTTTTTTTGTCCGGCTCTTTGTTGCCTGTGCTTTTGCCGCACAGGCACCTTTGTCATCTGCCGAACTCTATTTTAACCCGCGTTTTTTAGCGGATGATCCCCAGGCTGTGGCTGATTTATCGCGTTTTGAAAATGGGCAAGAATTACCGCCAGGGACGTATCGTGTCGATATCTATTTGAATAATGGTTATATGGCAACGCGTGATGTCACATTTAATACGGGCGACAGTGAACAAGGGATTGTTCCCTGCCTGACACGCGCGCAGCTTGCCAGTATGGGGCTGAATACGGCTTCTGTCTCCGGTATGAATCTGCTGGCGGATGATGCCTGCGTGCCATTAACCTCAATGATCCATGACGCTACTGCGCATTTAGATGTTGGTCAGCAGCGACTCAACCTGACGATCCCTCAGGCATTTATGAGTAATCGCGCGCGTGGTTATATTCCTCCTGAGTTATGGGATCCCGGTATTAATGCCGGATTGCTCAATTATAATTTCAGCGGAAATAGTGTACAGAATCGGATTGGGGGTAACAGCCATTATGCATATTTAAACCTACAGAGTGGGTTAAATATTGGTGCGTGGCGTTTACGCGACAATACCACCTGGAGTTATAACAGTAGCGACAGATCATCAGGTAGCAAAAATAAATGGCAGCATATCAATACCTGGCTTGAGCGAGACATAATACCGTTACGTTCCCGGCTGACGCTGGGTGATGGTTATACTCAGGGCGATATTTTCGATGGTATTAACTTTCGCGGCGTACAATTGGCCTCAGATGACAATATGTTACCCGATAGCCAAAGAGGATTTGCCCCGGTGATCCACGGTATTGCTCGTGGTACTGCACAGGTCACTATTAAACAAAATGGGTATGACATTTATAATAGTACGGTGCCACCGGGGCCTTTTACCATCAACGATATCTATGCCGCAGGTAATAGTGGTGACTTGCAGGTAACAATTAAAGAGGCTGACGGCAGCACGCAGATTTTTACCGTACCCTATTCGTCAGTCCCGCTTTTGCAACGTGAAGGGCATACTCGTTATTCCATTACGGCAGGAGAATACCGTAGTGGAAATGCGCAGCAGGAAAAACCCCGCTTTTTCCAGAGTACATTACTCCACGGCCTTCCGGCTGGCTGGACAATATATGGTGGAACGCAACTGGCGGATCGTTATCGTGCTTTTAATTTCGGTATCGGGAAAAACATGGGGGCACTGGGCGCTCTGTCTGTGGATATGACGCAGGCTAATTCCACACTTCCCGATGACAGTCAGCATGACGGACAATCGGTGCGTTTTCTCTATAACAAATCGCTCAATGAGTCAGGCACGAATATTCAGTTAGTGGGTTACCGTTATTCGACCAGCGGATATTTTAATTTCGCTGATACAACATACAGTCGAATGAATGGCTACAACATCGAAACACAGGACGGAGTTATTCAGGTTAAGCCGAAATTCACCGACTATTACAACCTCGCTTATAACAAACGCGGGAAATTACAACTCACCGTTACTCAGCAACTCGGGCGCTCATCAACACTGTATTTGAGTGGTAGCCATCAAACTTATTGGGGAACGAGTAATGTCGATGAGCAATTCCAGGCTGGATTAAATACTGCGTTCGAAGATATCAACTGGACGCTCAGCTATAGCCTGACGAAAAACGCCTGGCAAAAAGGACGTGATCAGATGTTAGCGCTTAACGTCAATATTCCTTTCAGCCACTGGCTGCGTTCTGACAGTAAATCTCAGTGGCGACATGCCAGTGCCAGCTACAGCATGTCACACGATCTCAACGGTCGAATGACCAATCTGGCTGGTGTATACGGTACGTTGCTGGAAGACAACAACCTCAGCTATAGCGTGCAAACCGGCTATGCCGGGGGAGGCGATGGTAATAGCGGAAGCACAGGCTACGCCACGCTGAATTATCGCGGTGGTTACGGCAATGCCAATATCGGTTACAGCCATAGTGATGATATTAAGCAGCTCTATTACGGAGTCAGCGGTGGGGTACTGGCTCATGCCAATGGCGTAACGCTGGGGCAGCCGTTAAACGATACGGTGGTGCTTGTTAAAGCGCCTGGCGCAAAAGATGCAAAAGTCGAAAACCAGACGGGGGTGCGTACCGACTGGCGTGGTTATGCCGTGCTGCCTTATGCCACTGAATATCGGGAAAATAGAGTGGCGCTGGATACCAATACCCTGGCTGATAACGTCGATTTAGATAACGCGGTCGCTAACGTTGTTCCCACTCGTGGGGCGATCGTGCGAGCAGAGTTTAAAGCGCGCGTTGGGATAAAACTGCTCATGACGCTAACCCACAATAATAAGCCGCTGCCGTTTGGGGCGATGGTGACATCAGAGAGTAGCCAGAGTAGCGGCATTGTTGCGGATAATGGTCAGGTTTACCTCAGCGGAATGCCTTTAGCGGGAAAAGTTCAGGTGAAATGGGGAGAAGAGGAAAATGCTCACTGTATCGCCAATTATCAACTGCCACCAGAGAGTCAGCAGCAGTTATTAACCCAGCTATCAGCTGAATGTCGTTAAGGGGGCGTGATGAGAAACAAACCTTTTTATCTTCTGTGCGCTTTTTTGTGGCTGGCGGTAAGTCGCGTTTTGGCTGCGGATAGCACGATTACTATCCGCGGCTATGTCAGAGATAACGGCTGTAGTGTGGCCGCTGAATCAACCAATTTTACTGTTGATCTGATGGAAAACGCGGCGAAGCAATTTAACAACATTGGCGCAACGACTCCTGTCGTTCCATTTCGTATTTTGCTGTCACCCTGTGGTAACGCCGTTTCTGCCGTAAAGGTTGGGTTTACCGGCGTTGCAGATAGCCACAATGCCAACCTGCTTGCACTTGAAAATACGGTATCAGCGGCTTCGGGACTGGGAATACAGCTTCTGAATGAGCAGCAAAATCAGATACCCCTTAATGCTCCATCGTCCGCGATTTCGTGGACGACCCTGACGCCGGGTAAACCAAATACGTTGAATTTTTACGCCCGGCTAATGGCGACACAGGTGCCTGTCACTGCGGGGCATATCAATGCCACGGCTACCTTCACTCTTGAATATCAGTAACTGGAGATGCTCATGAAATGGCGCAAACGTGGGTATTTATTGGCGGCAATATTGGCGCTCGCAAGTGCGACGATACAGGCAGCCGATGTCACCATCACGGTGAACGGTAAGGTCGTCGCCAAACCGTGCACGGTTTCCACCACCAATGCCACGGTTGATCTCGGCGATCTTTATTCTTTCAGTCTGATGTCTGCCGGGGCGGCATCGGCCTGGCATGATGTTGCGCTTGAGTTGACTAATTGTCCGGTGGGAACGTCGAGGGTCACTGCCAGCTTCAGCGGGGCAGCCGACAGTACCGGATATTATAAAAACCAGGGGACCGCGCAAAACATCCAGTTAGAGCTACAGGATGACAGTGGCAACACATTGAATACTGGCGCAACCAAAACAGTTCAGGTGGATGATTCCTCACAATCAGCGCACTTCCCGTTACAGGTCAGAGCATTGACAGTAAATGGCGGAGCCACTCAGGGAACCATTCAGGCAGTGATTAGCATCACCTATACCTACAGCTGAACCCGAAGAGATGATTGTAATGAAACGAGTTATTACCCTGTTTGCTGTACTGCTGATGGGCTGGTCGGTAAATGCCTGGTCATTCGCCTGTAAAACCGCCAATGGTACAGCTATCCCTATTGGCGGTGGCAGCGCTAATGTTTATGTAAACCTTGCGCCTGCCGTGAATGTGGGGCAAAACCTGGTCGTAGATCTTTCGACGCAAATCTTTTGCCATAACGATTATCCGGAAACCATTACAGACTATGTCACACTGCAACGAGGCTCGGCTTATGGCGGCGTGTTATCTAATTTTTCCGGGACCGTAAAATATAGTGGCAGTAGCTATCCATTTCCGACCACCAGCGAAACGCCGCGGGTTGTTTATAATTCGAGAACGGATAAGCCGTGGCCGGTGGCGCTTTATTTGACGCCTGTGAGCAGTGCGGGCGGGGTGGCGATTAAAGCTGGCTCATTAATTGCCGTGCTTATTTTGCGACAGACCAACAACTATAACAGCGATGATTTCCAGTTTGTGTGGAATATTTACGCCAATAATGATGTGGTGGTGCCTACTGGCGGCTGCGATGTTTCTGCTCGTGATGTCACCGTTACTCTGCCGGACTACCCTGGTTCAGTGCCAATTCCTCTTACCGTTTATTGTGCGAAAAGCCAAAACCTGGGGTATTACCTCTCCGGCACAACCGCAGATGCGGGCAACTCGATTTTCACCAATACCGCGTCGTTTTCACCAGCGCAGGGCGTCGGCGTACAGTTGACGCGCAACGGTACGATTATTCCAGCGAATAACACGGTATCGTTAGGAGCAGTAGGGACTTCGGCGGTAAGTCTGGGATTAACGGCAAATTACGCACGTACCGGAGGGCAGGTGACTGCAGGGAATGTGCAATCGATTATTGGCGTGACTTTTGTTTATCAATAAAGAAATCACAGGGCATTGCTAATGCAGGTACGCAATATTACCCGAAGCTAAAAACCTGCACGTTAGCCCTTTGTAGGCCAGATAAGACGCGTTAGCGTCGCATCTGGCATAAACAAAGCGCACTTTGCTGGTCTTTTCCCCTCACCCTAACCCTCTCCCCAGAGGGGCGAGAGGACTGTCTGGGCACATTTTTAGACTTTGTCATCAGTCAGAGCCTGCCATTGGCAGGCTCTGGTGTCCTTTTACGCTACCATGCTAATAATCAGCACAATAATCAGCCCAACCACGGAGTTGACCAGCTCCAGCAGACCCCAGGTTTTCAACGTGTCTTTTACTGACAGGTCAAAGTAACCTTTGAACAACCAGAAAGATGCATCGTTAATGTGGGTGAGGGTGTTGGAACCCGCAGCCGTCGCCAGTACCAGCAGCGCCGGATTCACGCCAACCAGCTGACCAGTTGCTGGATCTAGGATTGCAGCACTTATAATCCCGGCGGCGGTCATCGCCGAAACGACACCCTGACCCGTCGCCAGACGAATTAGCACAGTGATCAGCCATGCCATGATGTAGGGCGAGATATTGCCGTGGGACATCAACATGCCGATGGTGTCGCCAATGCCGGTGTCGATGATAGTCTGCTTCAGCACGCCACCCGCACCGATGATCAGAATCACCATTGCAATACTCTTCACCGCGCTTTCAAAAGCGTTCATCACCCACTGCATGTCATGACCACGTGCGGTGCCAAAGAGTACGAATGCAACCACCATCGCAATAAACATTGCAATCGGCGAGGAACCGATAAAGTTAACCACTTCCCAGGCAGGGGTATCTTTTACCAGCCAGATATTGGCGATGGTGGTAGAGATCATAATGATCGCCGGGATCAGCGGCACCAGAATCGAAACGCCGAAAGAGGGCAGATTATTCATATCTACCGGTTGATCTGCTTTCAGGAATGATGGCGTTGGGCGCTCAAGATTGCCGAGGAACTTCGGCAGGATCAGACCTGCGCAGATTACA